>Ga0182746_1001603_pt1 | contig 19676 bp, 12 predicted proteins | sample eDN3rd30CBELigOP_FD_128881 | JGI IMG/M metagenome (GOLD analysis project Ga0182746, IMG submission 128881) | Enriched Organic Plus compost microbial communities from Emeryville, California, USA - eDNA 3rd pass 30_C BE-Lig OP (version 2) (version 2) ... | reverse complement strand
TGGTCATAAAGACAGAAGAACATTTTACGCCCAACTTTGATGTGCAACAGGTCATCGGACAGGAACGGACAGATTCTTGGAAGTATGGCGGCAGAACAGTCATGGGAAAAGCCAAAAGACCATCGGCTTCTCCCACATCATCCCAGCTCTCTCTATTTTAAGCGAAGGGAAATATTGTTATTCAGCAGAATGTTTAATCCCTATCCCTTTTTCCTTTTCTTTTTTTGTCATACTTGTAATGATGATCCTTGTGTTTTTTAGAACTGTAGTGTACGGAATGATGTCCCCTATCGCGCAATACCTTTTGTGATCTGTAGTTTGCATACCTTGCATATTGACTGCGGTGATGGCGATGATGCCTCCACGGATTGCTATCATTTATCACAACCTTATAGGTACGGTAGTGGTCAAACTTCTTATAACGCCCCGGCAATTTTGCCCTGGTTACCCAGCGATTGCCTTGATAATATGTGTATCGCCTGTGTACGACATCGTAGTACACATCTACTTCGGGCATATAATAAAATCTGACATAATCATACCCTACAGGCCCCCACAATGGCTGGTTACCTATATTGACATTGACCTGTATCTGTCCATGCGCACGGTGGATAAAACTTGAAGCAATAAATAGAATTGATAGATAGAATAACTTTTTCATAGCAACCTCCCTTTGTTTTTGTTAACAGTAAATATTTTTCATATACCCCTGTGACTCTGAGATGACATAAAAGGCTTAACGTTGGATTGTAAAGAAACGGCTACAATTGGAGTAAAAGCTATTTTAAATAATGGAATCAAAGCATATGACCGTAATGATTATTGCTGCTCATTGTCCTTTTTCAGTTTTTTTATAAGATAATCTGTCATCAGTCTGTACAGATGAAAACGTGTCTGTGTCCCGGCAATGGCGTGATCCTTGTCGGGATAATAATATTGCTCAAACTGTTTACCTGCTTTGATCAGTTGTTGCGAAAAAATGGCGCTATTCCGAAAATGTACATTGTCGTCTGCTGTCCCGTGTATCAGCAGCAGATCTCCTTTCATACGGTCGATATACGCCATCGGTGTACTGCGGGCATACCCTTCGGGATTATCTTTCGGAAGTCCCATATGCCGCTCGGCGTAACCGGATTGGTATAATTTCCAATGCGTGACCGGAGCGACTGATACGGCTGTGCTAAAGACATCGGCTCCGTAGGTGATCGCCATGGATGCCATAAACCCGCCAAAACTCCACCCCCAATAGGCTATCCGTGTACTGTCTACTGTTCTATAGCGGTCAGACAACCATCGTGCGGCATCCATTTGGTCCTCTATCTCCCGTATGCCTAAGCGACCATAGATCGCCTTCTTAAAGTCTGCGCCTCGATATCCCGTACCTGTATTGTCTACACAGACGACGATTATTCCCTGTTGTGCCAGGTATTGATACCAAAAGTTGACCATCCCCCAGCTGTTTGTCACCCGCTGCGAGCCGGGACCTCCATAGTTTGCAAAAAGAACAGGGTATTTTGCCCCTTCCCGATAGTCCGGGGGGTAAAGTATCCACGCATTCAGATCCACACCATGTCTGTTGGGTATCTGTAAAAAATGAGGAGCCGACAACCTGAAATATCGAAGCGTGTCTCTTAGTTCCGCATTATCTTCCAATGTGATGACTGCCTTGCCCTTGACCGAATACAAAGCCGTTACAGGCGGGGTGTCAATGGTAGAAAATGTCTTTATATAATGCGTAAATGTCCGGTTGAAAGACAAGGTATTCCAACCTGAAGTATCGGTCAGGCGTTGGATACCTCCTTTGGATAGTCCGATGGACAATACCTGTCGTTCACGTGGATCTTCGGCCACACTACAATAGAGCTTCCCCCCTTTTTCATCAACTGCCAACAGTCTATCCGTATCGTATGAAAAGGGTGTAAGGAGGATTTCTTTATTTTTGCCCAGATCATATAGATATAATCTTCTCCACCCTTCTTTCTCACTCATGTAGATGAAGCGCTTTTCATCGGCAAAACTATAAAACGCATCAAAGGTAGCCCTATCTATATAGCGTTTGTCTCTTTCGGTAAGCACCGTTTTATAGATTACGTTTTGCATATCTACTTGTCCGATTTCAAAACTCTTTTGATTCCGGGGCATTTTGTAGATGAACAAGGAACGGCTGTCTTTAGCCCAATATATCCGGGGATAATAGTACTCCGCCTCGTCAGGTTTATCTCCCAACTGTGTCTCACCCGTATGTAGATCATAGATGTGGATACTCACCTTTGCTATTGGTTCTCCTGGTCGATAATAACGATACGAATAGTTTTCCCCGGCTAGGGACTTGGCATCATATATTGGAAAAGTATGGGTGGGCACTTGGGACATATCAAACGTATAATAGGCAACATACCTCCCATCGTAACTCCATTTATAGGCTTGTACCACACCAAATGTCTCTTCGTACACCCAATCTGATATGCCATTTTGTACCCCTTCATCATGAGACGCATGTGTTATCTGTATTTCTTTCCTAGCATCTAGATCATAAAGAAAAAGGTTATTGTCCCTACAATAAGCCAGTTGACGTCCTATAGGGGAAAATGAGACATTACGTACAGGACGGTCCGTCAGCTGAAACAAGCTGTCGTTCTTGATATCGTACAGCCAAGGAATACTCGTAAACGAGAAACGATAGATCTTGTTTCGTTGGCTATGTAACAGCAAAAGGTCTTCTTTCTCATTCCACACATGTCCATTCAGAGAGAGTCCACGCCCCCCTTCCTGTTGAGATAATCTGCGCTTAGTCAGTATGGTATCCCGCAATTTTCCATCTGCAAGCCGAAACCTCAACAAGTCTCCTTGGATCCCTAGTTGATAATAATGGGTACCGTCGGTCGAGAAGCGAAAGTTTCTAGTGCCACGTGCTTCAAAGGTATTTTTCCCATATACATCCTCTAACTGGATAAGCTGTTGTGCACGAGTACTATCCTGAGCAAGACAAGTAGGATATATTATAAAAAAAAACACAACAGAAAGGTACAATTTAGCAGTCATATGCAATAAAAAGATTAGGGGGCAGATAAAACCGGTAAGATCAACTTGGATGAATGTATCGAATTATGTAGTATACGGATAATAGAGGGTACGAAATCTTCATCCGTGCAGTTATAGATATCGAGAAATTGCTGTGGGTTGCGATCGACCAAAGGAAACCACGAACTTTGTATCTGCACCATAAGCCGATGCCCTTTCTTGAACGTATACGCTACATCAGGTAAAGTAAAGCAAACTTGCTCGGGTTGGTTGGGCACAAAAGGTTCCGGCTTATCAAAGCTCTTCCGAAATTTTCCACGAAACACCTCACCCCTGACCAACATTTGGTAACCACCCATTGGATAGGTTGACGAAGGTATTCTTCTGTGCCTGCTCGGAATCGGATCGCCATAACTAAAGTCCTCTGGAAATACGTCGATGACCTTGACGACAAAATCCGCATCGGAGGTGCTTACACGCACTTGCAGATCGGCGACAAGAGGGCCAGCCAGTGTCAAGTCCTCTTCCAACACATCCGTCTGAAAAACAAGAACATCAGGCCTGCGGGCAGCAAAGCGCTGATCATCTGTCATATAAGTCAATGTGCGTACCCGATGAACTCCCTCTCGATAAGGCACCGGATGGGAAGGATCGCTGACATAAGAACTTTCTCCCTGAGATTCTTGCGAAGGAGTCCACGACAGTTTCTGTTGAGCACGTAGGTAGATTGCTCTATGCTCTATATCCGGTGGAGGCCAATGGGGAAACGTATGCCATTGATTTCTACCCGAAATGTATATGTTTGCTGTACCGTTCGGAACTTCCCATTTGCCCTGGCCTAATAGGTAATTGTGAAAAAAAGGGTATTCCATATGCTCAGCGTACCATCTGGATGTTTTTCCGGGAAAATGGATATTTCCGATAAAATCAAGTGTGTCCCTGACCCATTGCATGTGATACCAAGGCCCCATGACTAGAGTTAAAGGCGAAGCTGGACTCATTTCACGCATACGTCTATACGTCTCCCAGCCACCATACGTATTCTCCGCATCAAATGGGCTACCCACAACCAATGTCGGTACAGTCAAATCCTTCAAAAAATTGGTTACTGTACGTTCATACCACCATGGACGATACGTTCTGTCTACCATCAGGTCGTTCCAAAAAGGAATACTATCACCAGTCAGGGCCGTGAAATTTTTCAATGCCCCATTTTTAAGGAAAAAATCATAATTGTCCACATACGGAAATGGTGAACTGGTATTATAAGTTGAGGTAGGAGAAGATCTGAATTTATCCTGCTCTGTAAAAAAGCTGAATGCATCCATCAGAAAGAAAGCGCCATTGTGATGAAAATCATCACCGATAAACCAATCCGTCACAGGAGCCTGTGGATTGATCGCCCGTAGGGCCGGATGTCTGCTTAAAGCCGCCATTAAGGTATAGAACCCACCATAAGAACCACCGTAAACCCCGATTTTACCGTTATTGCCCTGCACGTTATTGACCAGCCATTCCATGGTATCGTACGAATCCGTGCTTTCGTCTATAGATCCGGGATATTGCACGGTATCAGTCAAAGGACGGATATTGACAAATGTTCCTTCGCTTCGCCACCTTCCACGCACATCCTGTATGACCAAAATATAGTTGTGCCTGACATACTCGTTGAAATGACCATCCCACCAAGGACGGAAACCTTTTCCATAAGGTGCTGACGAATAAGGCGTACGAGTCAAGAGGATAGGATGATCTTTTCCCTCTTTGGGCCTATAGATAGATGTAAACAAACGTACACCATCCCGCATAGGCACCATTACCTCCTCCTTGACATAATTGTCCGCCATCCATAACGAATCTGGATTTGTTTGAGCATTTATAAACGAAATACCACCGATCAAATACAAACAGACAAGCAATGCTTTCATGGGCTATAAGTTTAATTTGGCACGAATAAGATGGGGCATGGCATCCTTGTGTACCATGAAGGAAATCGTGTGCAATCGAATATAGGGCAACGATGCGTAAATATAACCCTTTGTAGGCCTTATACCATCTCCCGAAGAATTTTTGGTATAATAGAATATATTACCATGTTGATCCTTTGCACGACCCGTGATATGCATCAAATGATCGTCTGTAATGGTATAATCCTCAAACAGCTGTTGTCTAAATGTCTGAGAAATCTCTTTTTCAGCATGTACTGCCGAAGCCAAAAACTGATCTTTTTTGCCTTTTTCTATTTTGCTGACGTCCTGCTGTGGTGCCACTGCCAATCCCAATGTATTTGAAAAACCATTGTTGTGCGTATCGGCATCCCACTCGACCGTAAAACCATGGTCTAGTGCATAGTCAAGAACGTGTACCAACTCGTCCAACGGTAGATTATAATGAAGTCCATTGGACCAATTGTCGGGTACTTCAAGAATGAATGGCCGATAATACGGATGGTGTGAAAAAGATGTCAATGTCACATAGTCTTCGGCTTTCAGCCCCAAATACTGGGCAAAACTCTTAGCGTTATAGCTCTTACCCTGGTACGCAAACTCCTTAGGCACTTCGCCAAAAAAACGATCCAACAAACGATCCACTCCTACACGCCAATCCACACGAACACCTCGCTTTTGTGTAGCTATGACTGTATCTACATACGCTTTGAGCGTGTTGTACAATTCTGTATGATTGTATTTCCCATCCTTTGTACCCTTTTGGTCATACACACCCTGTGGCACGATACCATACGTATCGATCAGGCGGATCACATCATGGGCCAATCCCCCTTGTGTAAACCGTGCACTGCCCTGACGCAAGATATAATTAGCAGCCTTTTCCTTATACGCATGCCGTACCACATACATCTCGGCCAGGTCCAACGAACCTTTGCCTTGACGGATCAATTCGGATTCCCAAAAGGAGATCGTCGCAAAACTCCAACATGTACCCGTATTGCCCTGCATCTTGAAAGGGGTATAAGGATGTTTCAGATCTTCCGTAAAACTATACTGTCCGACAGAAACCTGAGCGCGCAAAGGCACTATCAACACAAAAAATACCAGAGATAACAACAAAACTTTTTTCATACCATCATTTATTTAATATTCTATTCTCGTTCGATATATAGCTAACGTCTTTCGAAAACCAGATTATCCGCCCTGGCCATGCCAAAACTCTCTTGTGAGAGATCTGCCCTAAACCTAGTGATATTTTCTTTGCCTTGACCATATTCAAGTGTAAGGAAAATATGGTTTTCGGTAAGAAGTGACACCTTTTTTCCTTCATCGATAAATGCAGATATCACGGAGGTCGATTGTCCATTTTCAAAATTCATTCGAAATGTTTTTTCTGTCTCCGACCACGCTATCGAAATCTCTCCTCCGGCTTCCTCCGAAAAATAGCGTCCGGACAATCCGGACAGCCTTGTATCAGACAGGTCGATCGGTTTTACCTTCCTGTAATGCTGTATACCATTCGCTGTAGCGATTTCCACATCCTGACCAAAAAAACTGAATTTTCGGGTACCGGTCTTCCAAGGATCATTGTACATGCCATTCCACTCGGGATCACGAGCCAAATACAAGGAATCGCCACGATGTATCCATTCCAATACCTGTGGTCCATCAATACGTTTGTATATACCCGCTTGTATAGCAGGATCTATCGATTGTATATGCGCAGGATTGTATTGCATAGGCAATCTTAATGAATGAGCTCCTACAAACATATCCGAGACCAATCGTGCCACAGCAATAGAAGGAACGCTTGCATCATTAGACAGATATGCCACAGATAGTTTCAATACCGGATAGTACGCTAACCACGAACGGTACCCCGCCGTAGAGCCTGTATGACAAATTTCCGTCTGCCCGTTGATCGCGCGGACAAACAATGCACCACAGGTATATTCGCTTTTCGTTCCGTTGGCAAACGTGTACGGCAATAGTCTCAGCTGCTCAAATGCTTCACCCCATGTAAGGTCGGCCAACCATTGGTTCCATCGGATCAGATCTTCGGTCGTGGTCAACAGCGCGGCATGACCATAGGTATTTTCAAATGGCATGAACTGTTCATACACATTTTCATGCATCCGATAGGCTATCGCCCGATCCGGTACGACCCGACGGAAGTCTGTCCGCCATTGGGTATGTTTCATTCCTACAGGATCAAACAATTCCGATTGGGTAAAATCCGTAAAAGGACGCCCCGTAATACGCTCTATCAACAATACCATCAGATTATGATTGGAATTGCTATAGGCAAAATGGGTGCCCGGAATGAAATTTAGGCTCTTTTGCCGGAATATAATATCATACACATGTTGCTGTGTGTATACCCGGGTAGTCCTGGGCCATCCACCCATTGCGACGACAGTTCCCCAATCCTTGATCCCACTGGTGTGGGTGAGTAGATGGTGGATCGTGATCTTATGACCATAATCGGGCAATTCGGAGATATACTGACGAATATCGTCCGTCAGGGCCAACTTACCATCTTTGATCAACAGCAACAAAGCCGCAGCCGTAAACTGTTTGGATACCGAACCAGCTTCAAACAATGTACTCGAGGTATTTGGCACACGATGTTCTAACTCTGCCATTCCAAAAGATTTCTGGTAAATGATCTCTCCTGCCCGAGCAATCTGCAATACACCTCCCGGTGTTTCTTGGTTCCAAGAAGAGAGTGCCTGCTCGACAATGGCTATACTATCAGATGACCATTGTGCTTTTGCAAATTGCACAAACAGCAACAACAGCGGCCATACGATATATCGGATATTTCTGCTCTTATTCATTGCTCTTATTCATGTATACATGCAACTATTCAATCAACGAGGAATACCATAAAAAAAGTCAGCAGCATCATCGACAACATACAGACCTGCGACCAAATGGAGTGAATTTGGGTCTGGGTTTTCAACCCAGTCCACCCTAAATGTCTTGGCGGCAAAAAAATCTGCGGTGAAAGGTTTCATGATACGTTCGTCATTAAACAAGGTGTTATTGTCCCGTCTAAGATACGTAAATTGTAGTGTACCATTGGAGTTGACCTGCAAACGATACCAGATCCCTACAGTAAAAAGTGTCCCATCCACAGGATGCTTATAACGGAAATGAATAGACACTTCACCGCTCGCGAGAAAACGCATCACGGCATAGTCCAACAATATACGTCCGATAGGCGGCCCCATATAGAGCAAATTGTTTTCTTTGGCCTGATCCCACCTATCGTTTAATCCCGGAGACAGGCGAGGATCAAGCTGATCGCCGTTGAATTCGATCGTGGCAAATTCCTTACCGTATCCCACCATAGGGACAAGGGGAAATAACGGCGTCTGCGAAACCACCAGGTTTATCCGTTGACCATCTGATTGCACAAAATAGGTTTCGATATTGTCATCCCAGTAAATTTCACTAAATGTATATGTTCCTTTGTGAAATGGAGTTTTCAGCGAAATGCCCCTGTTATTGTACGTGTACGGTATGGAGACAAACTGCCCGTTTTGTGCCCCTGCAAAGAGCACAGTCTTCTTTTCGGTATTGACCATAAATTTCAAATCACCTGCAACCGAAGCAGCAAAACGATTTCGCTTTATTTTGGTTGCCACTTCCAATACCTGTCCCGATTGCCAATCCTGCACATCCTGTTGGGTAGCCTTGACCATATAGAAGTCAATCTTATTAAGCTTTCCCTGAAAGCGTAAGGTGTCTCCTGCTGATTCTACAAAGGCAAATTCATAATCGGATCCGTAACCTTGTCCGGGCTGTCCGTCAAACACATTACGATTAGGATCTGCCAACAGGTGCAGGTAAGAATACGTGTCAAAAATCAACAGGGACTGTTGGCTGGATTTAAGCCGCCAGGTGGATTCATTTACTTCGGTAACCGTTTCTTCATTCAGATCGCCGACCATTTCCACCCGTCCATCCTCATGAAAAACAAAATGAAAGGAGTAGCCACCGCCAAATTTGGTGAAGATGTGGCCGTTCCAACCGTGCTCTGCAGACACTAACTGCTCTTTGTAGGCAGTCAACACTGCATTGAGCCGTTCGTCAGGATCTCCCAATACGGGTTTCAGTTCTTTCTGACAGGATGTGATGGCTAATGCCAAAAATACCAGGATATTATATAAACTAAATCTTTTCATTATTTTATCAATTAAATACTGTTGGCATATTAGCCGCAGTCGTAGCTGTTAGGATCGGAAAGTTATTCACTAACCCGAAAAAATAGTTATTCGGACTGTTGACCGGAATGATCATACCATATTTCTCCCCTGCCGGCGGAACAGCAACAGATTCGGGCGCGTAAATAATACGCATCCCACTGGCATGGATAATATATTTGTCAAAAAATGGTTGCAGGATCGTTCGAAGATTAGCTGCATTACCATTAAAGGTATCATTCGTTAAGTTCGTCACTTTGACTATACCATTTGCATCGATGGAAAGATTTAAATTGTAACGAGCGACCGAATTGGGACTGGTGATGTTCGAGGCATGCCCGTAGAACACGGCTAACTTGGCATCATTAAGTGTTGCCCCAATATATAGCGCCATACCGAAGAGCGTTCGGTGATTAGCCGGATAACTTGCATGCGATTCACGAACTGCCGTTTTGACGGCTTCCCAATCATCTTTAAAACCCTGTGACTGTGCCGTATGGTCCGAAAACAAAAGTGTAGAATACAATTTATCAGATCCTGTCCCGAGTTTATCATGTAGTGGCTCTTGTGGATCGGTAGTACCAAAAGGCCATATATTTGACGTCAAATCAATATTGCCCAATTCACCGACAATGAAATACGTCGGATCATCGGCCTGAACAATGTGCACATATTTTTCGTCTTCCTGTGGCGGGGCGATTGCTTCGCTTGCCCATTCTACCAAAAACGGATTCGCATCAAACCATTCCCTGAGAAAAGGATCCAATGCCGGCAAGATTCGCAAGTTAGCCGCTGATGTAGGGCTGGAGAAATACGTAAACCGATAGCTGCCATCCGATTGGGGCGCAATCTGGTAATTCAGGCGCTGAGGTTCGCTCGACAATCCATTGGCTTCATAATAATAGAAGATCAGTTGTACCGTGTTGTTGCTGGTGAAACGCATGGCGAACTGGTTGTGGAACGATCGTCCACCACTCATAATCAATAGATTTGCCTCGGCTTGTGCCCATAGGTTCTTCACATTGGCCGGAATAGACGGATGTTCCATATCGACAATCACCGAGGAATAGGCTTTTTCCAGACCCAATTGCGGATAAAGCGGTGCATCAAAATCCGGCTCAATCACGGGCTCCTCGACCAGTTCATCCATTTTGGCAGCCAGTGCATCTGCCCATGCCCATATATCCACACCCCATACCTGTGCGAAATAGTCGACCAGAATAGCTGCTTTCTGCCGGATCAGCACCTGCCCTTCTGCATTGGCAGAAGCAATGATACTTTCAAATCCCACCCGGCCATTCACGAGAATGTTTGCGGTTATTTCGGCAAAATCCTCATTTGGTGTACTCATGGAATACGCATTCATGAATCCTGCATTCCGTGCATTTTGCAGGCTCACGGCATTCCAGTTTGACGTATACGCTCCGGGAGTGACGCTCTTGAACTCTACCGGATACATGACCTTTTGGTGCAAAATATGCGTCAACTCGTGGTAGATCAGCCGCACTTTACTTTTGATCTCTGCAGCACTCTCTCCTCCAAAATTATTGACCCCGAAAAGAAAGACTTTACGGGCATTTTCCGCAATACCGGCATAAACCGTACCGTCTACATTATAAAAATAACTTCCCGCCAGCATAAACTGCTTTGGAAAGTGTTTTTTCACAAAGTCGGCCCCGTTCACTTGTGCGGTCACATCGATGACGGCCGCTTTGACAAAGTTCATAAATGGCTGTATTTTGTCCATTTCCACAGGCACAAACGTCCTGTTCTGTGCAAATTCGGATGCGTCCCAACGGTACTTTACTTCGATATTGTAGGGATCTGTAAAAGTTTCCCGTAACCAGTCGTCTATCTCTGTACGTTGCCATCCATCGCGGTCGTATTCACCGATTTGCTTATCCAGAGGTGGTTCGGTCTTGCAGCCTGCTGCGAACACCGCCAAAAAGAAAAAAATATATCTCAATGCTTTCATCTGCCTGTTATATTAGTCTGTATTATCTGTTTATTCATACACTCCTATTACCTTGGATTGGGCTGTATTCCAGGATCGTTCAGTGCCTCCTGCGGCAATTGCAATGTCTTTCGGAGATCGTTGGCCGTCAACGTATAGCTACGCCCCTCTATATCCATATGGACAACCGGCAAGCGATGCCGAAGAATATCAAACCACCGCATCCCTTCGTGGATAAATTCAGGCCGCTTCAAATCCAGGATGGCTTTGATCAATGCCTCATTGTCCTGACTCACTGCATAATACGCTTTTGCCTTGTCAAGGGTGAGGTCATGGGTAGCAGGATTGTAATCCATGACCCTTTGACGGATAAACGTATTGATGTCGTTCAGGGCATCATCGTAGCGCTCCAGCATAATGTATGCTTCTGCCCGGTTGAACAGGACCTCCTCGGTAGTCAGCGCAGGAATGACCGTATAACCATATCCGGTCGTTCCACTGCTTCCACCTATCCGTGCAAAAAAGTAGGTGAATTTGCGTACATAATACGAGGTCAACCCTACTTGTCCGGTGATGTACGCCAATGTGCCTCCGGTGATATTACGTTCACCGCTCAAACCAAATATCTGGTTGCGTTGACCAACCGAGGTGCTGTAGCGGTAATCCCGCCAACGGCTTCCCCACCAGGATTGGGTTTCGATCAGCAACAGGTTTGCCGGTTCGGTAGCTTTGGTGTATTCCACGGCCAGCTCATTGTAACTCAAATTGCGGTAGCGTCCTGTCCAGGGCCGCATTTTACCGACAATATTTCCATCAGGAAAGACACTGTTTGCATGCTCGATCGCTTTTTCGGGTTTTTGCCAGAAGAGATAAAACCGTGTGGCAAAAGCATGGGCTGCCTTTCTCGTGAAATGAAACGGAGCCACACTATACACATCATCTTTTAGCAGCGGCAGCCCCTCTTTCAGATCTTTTTCGATCTGCTCATAGACATATTCCACGCTATGGCGAGAGTAGCTTTGCTCGACCACGGTCTCAGGCTGTGTGACGTAAGGTACGCCCAGGTCTCCGTCTGCCGTGTTTTTGTCGTAGGATCTGGAAAATAAATTGACCAACATAAAATGCGCATAGGCACGGGCCAACAGGGCTTCGCCTTTCCAGGGCAGATAATCCGATCCTGCCCCCATCTCTTCGATAGCACGTAGCGCATGGTTAGCCACAGCAATAGCTTTATAAGCATCGTTCCAGTAACTGGTCGGCGAATCTCTCGATATGGAACGTACGTCTCTCCAAAAATACGAATCCGTGTTGATCGCATCGGTACGCCCCTCCACATAATTGTCTGTCACGTTGTCCGTCATCGCTTCGGCAAACATCATATAATTGCCCGAGGGATAAGCCGTAACCAATAGTTTTCCGACTTTTTCCGGTGTATTGATCTGGGTACGCTGATCGGGTGCCTGTTCGAGGTATTTTTTACATCCCAGCAAGGCGAAAGCTGAGCATGCTACTAACAACAATATTGTATGGTTATTCATCTTCTTCATAATTTAAAATCCCAATTTTAACGATAAGGTGAATTGTTGGGGCATAGGCAAAGCCACTCCTCCGGCATTAAAAAATTCGGGATCCTGACCCCGGAGACGCTTATCGGAATACAACAGAAACAGATTAGTTCCATGCAAATTAAAAGAGAGACTATTCACCCCTAGAGCTTTCACCAGCCGTTCGTCCATGGTATATCCCAACGAAACGGTTTTCAGGCGGATAAATGACCCATCGACCACCCGGTAGTTTGAATAATTATAAGTATTGTAAGGCCAGGCCGCCCCAAGTTCGGTGTACTCCCTAAACTCTAAAATCGAAGGTATGTTCGTGAACTGTTCATCTCCGATCAGCACCCGTCTATCAAAAAACTCATTGGGCATGGCCGAAATATCCGAGTACATACTCCTATAAAATGGATTCAAACGTATTTTATTCCCTGTCTGGTAGCTAAAAAATACATTTAGAGAAAACTGCTTATAATTAAACGTATTTGAAAATCCTCCGGTCACCAATGGATCTACAGAACCTTCGTAGATCAGTATATCCGTAGTGCTACTTTGCATGTTGACATTTACACCCGGGCGCCCGGTTTCGGTAATGTAGGAAGGGATTCCCGTGAAGGGATCCAGCCCTACAAACGGAATAGAGTACAATCCCCTTACGGCACCACCCTCTTTTACACCACCTGTCGGGACGACCATGCTGTAAATCACAGGTGTATTTTTCAGATTTGTAATCTTATTCTTGTTATAGCCAAAGGTCAGATTGGCACTATACTTGAAATCCGATTTATTCAGGATCTTTCCACCTAATGTCAACTCCACACCGTGGGATTTCATATCGGCATAGTTGGCCTGTTTGAAAGCTTGTCCCCCGATGCCGGAAGTACGATAGGAACCGATCAGGTCAAAACCATTTCTATTATAATAGTCCGCAGAAAAATTAAGCTTTCCACGGTACAAACCGATGTCTATACCGACGTTTGCTTCGTATTGTTTCTCCCAGGTGAGTTCGGAGTTTTCGAGGCTCACCAACTGAATACTGGATTCCAATTCCGAAAGATTGGGCCGGAAAGTAGACCCGTCCCTGAATATAGCCGATGAGTTGGTTGCACTCCCCATGCTAGCCGTCAGTCCATAGGTACCCCGCAGTTTCAGAAAATCAATCGCATGGACGTTTTCCATGAACTTCTCTTCATCAATATTCCAGGCCGTACTCAAGGTCCAGGTAGGTAGCCATCTCGCCGTCGTACTCATGCCCATTTGATTGGATCCATCATAACGGAATGTCAGGTTAGCTACGTACCGGCGGTCATACGCATAGTTGGCATTGACAAAAAATGCAGCGTACCGATCATACCATTCATTCAGTCCAAAATAATTATCGCTGCTTTCCAACAGTTGCTTGATAATACGATAATCTGTAAACGGTACTCCTCCACTATCAAATTGGTATCCATATCCTCTGTTGTAATTCCTGCGTCGTGTAGCATACTTGATCTCCTGACCGATGAATGCGGACACGGTATGTTTCGCGTCGAATTCCCGGTTCCATTTCAATGTATTACGCATATAGAAGTTGACCATTTCATCGTCGGTGATATGCAAAAGACCTCCTTGGGGCAATACGACCATCGGCTCGGCAATAGGAAAATCCGGATCCGTGTATAGATAGGGATTATTGGACACGACCGAAGAAGACCAGTTTGCCCGATAGGCCTGTGCCATATTGGAGTATTCGGTCACTCGCTGATCCCGGCCTGTCTTGACATACCGCATAGATCCCAGCACATTGAATTCAAAATCTTCCAGAAACTTGTAACCTACATCGCCCTGTAGCTTTAAGTCCATCACGCGAACATTGAGGCTATTGTTCTCCAATTCGTTCAGGATATTGAAGGGAGCATACGAGCGTCTGAAATATTCCAGGTTTCCGTTCTCATCGTATGCAGTCAGCGTACGGCTGGTATTGAGCGCATAGCTAAATGGATTGATATCAAAATCACGGGTATACTCTCCCCGGACAGCATCATCTACACGGGTATTGGATCCAGGCGCATCCTGGTTTCTTACAGATGCACTCACGATCGTACCTAGCTTGACCTTGTCCGAAAGGTTATAGTTGGAGCGTATATTTGCCGTATAGCGTTGCGCACGATCTGCGATAGTCCATCCACTATCATTGTAATAACTGGTCGAAAAATAGTGCTGTGCATTCTCTGTCCCGGAAGATATCGATACCGCATGTTCCTGTACAAAAGAATTGTTGAACAACAGGTCAAACCAATCCGTATTGGCATTGGCATATCGGGTCAGAAAGGCATTCTGTGCTTCCGGGGTATTGCGTAAGCCAAACTGACCGGAAGTCTCATCATAGATATTGATCAGATCATACATCTTGGCAAATACTCCGCCATCTTTTGCTGTAGAAGTCGTAGAATGATTTAACCATCCCTTACGTTCCAACTCAAGGTACACCGACATCTGATCCGCTGAATTCATAATATCATACGTCCGGTAGCTCGGTTTCAGATAGGAAGAAAAATTTCCGTTGTACATCACCCTAGCTTTTCCGGATTTTCCTTTTTTGGTCGTGATGACCACGACCCCGTTCATCGCACGCGCTCCATAGAGTGCGGTAGCAGAAGCATCTTTAAGCACTTCAAAACTTTCTATATCATTTGCATTTATTCCCGCTACAGATGATCCCAACAGCGTAAGCGGGTCTCCACTGGAAAGCTGGTCGTTGGACACATTGACCACATCCTCCAGTACGACACCATCGACTACCCACAGCGGTTTGTTTTCTCCGCTGATGGACGTCGCACCTCGTACACGGATCTTCGGAGCCGTACCAAATGTACCGGAAACATTTTGTACGGATACACCGGCTACTCTTCCTTCGAGCATTCGGCTCACATCTACCACCCCTTCCATCTTGATATCGTCCATCTTCACCTGTGTGGCCGCTCCCGTAAAAAGTTTTCGGTTGATCGTCTGGTATCCCGTCACTACCACATCATCTAGTACACTGACGATCTCAGGCATCATCACACTTGCACCCACCTGAGATACCGGCAAGGTCACCTGTTGAAAACCCACAGAGCTAAAGATAATGACATCCGAATCCTTCACATCCATCAGTACAAACACACCTTCCGCGTCCGTCTTGGTAGACTGGCTCGTTCCTCTTACGGACACCGTAGCCGCTGGAATAGGCTCGCCTGCCTGATTCGTCACTTTGGCCCGAAGTGTACGCTGTATCGCTACTTCCGGTTTTTCTTTTTGACTTTTGACAGGAAATCCGGGTCTGGGAACCAACACGATGGTTTTCCCTTCGAAATAATAGGAAAAAGGCTGATTCTTAAAAACGATCTCCAATGCGTGTTCGAGGCTCACCTCTTTGAGATGGACAGAAATACCGTCAATACCTTTCACCGCTTCATCGTTGTACAGAAACATATAGCCGCTTTGTTGCTTGATGCTTTGTAAAACAGAAACCAGCGATCCACGTTGCATCGAAATCGATATCTTCTGCGAGTAGGTCTTTCCGAAGACCTGCATACCGGACAAATACAGTAGTATGACCAGTATTTTGACCGTGCGTTTGCACGATTTCATGTAATGTATTAGTCTTTCACACATTAGGGTTAGTATAAATTTAAGTTAATTAGCATATTCTTTATGATGGAGCCTAAAAAGCTATTCAATTCGTCATCCCAGAGCATCCGCTAAGCTCGTTTTATAAGTAATATGAAGCATTTTTGAACCGAGCTCATTCATGCCTTAAAAAAACAACTGCTTCATGAAAAAATTTGCTTCGTAGCTACTTCGTGGTCAAGGTGACGACTTAGGCTTTTCAGATACCGTCAATTGATTATTCTTCAAAGCAAATTTGATCTTTCCCGACTTTTCCAACATATCGATGACCTGGCCCAACGGTACATCTCGGGATATACCTCCCGTAAAATGCAAATGGGGAATGGTTGTATAGTCTACCGAAATCGCATACCAACGGGACAATTGTCTAACAATATCCGACAACCGGGTATTCTCAAACGCAAAATACCCTTCCTTCCAAGCCACCGGAGCGTGAGTATCCACTTGATCTATCTGTATACCGTGTATCGTCTGATAAGCCTGTTGACCTGGTTTAATAATCGCTGCATATCCCTCTACGGTCTGTATACTGACACTACCTTCGATCAACGTGGTTTTAGTAGCCCCATCATCGGGATAAGCATTTATATTGAACTTGGTGCCCAATACTTTTACATCCATCTCTGGTGTACGTACGACAAAAACAGCGCCCTGCTGACTTTTAGTGACGTCAAAATACGCCTCACCGCGAAGTGTAACAGATCTCTCCCCTACACCAAAACTTTCCGGATAAGTCAGTTCTGATTCAGCGTTGAGCCATACCTGTGTACCATCGGGCAAAACCAGTTTGTACTGTCCTCCTCTTGGTGTCTTTACTGTGAGGCTACGGCTATCTTTGGGCAATACCACCGAACCATCACCATAGACGATTTCCTGCCCACCCAGCCTGATCTCCTGTTGATCTGCCCGTAGCTCGACCGACTGTCCATCCGAAAAAAACAGCGTAGCTTGATTTCCTCCTGGTGGCACTTCCTGCAAGGAAATCCGTTGTTGGGAGATCTGTTTCCTGTCGGATTGATACACAATGAAAACAACACTCAGTAGTAGACACAAGACAGCAGCTGCCGCATACGGCAACCATCGGAGACGCCTGGTCTTTGGCACAGCCAGGCCCGAGCGATGCAATGTACCGTTCCATATAATTTCTTTTTGCAGGACAAACAAAAAGTCTTCACCCTTCAGGGAAGTTTTTTTCCCTTCCTGGTAATACCAGTTTTCCAAAAGAGTCCGCTCCCGTGGACTTGCCTCTCCTTGATTATATTTGTGAATGATCTCACGAATCTGTTCGCTGTTCATAAATCAGATTTATCTGGATTATATGAGTATAACAGGTCAGGATGAGATTGGGGGTATACTTTTTTTATTTTTTTATCGCAGCAATAGCAAAACACAGATTCCTCCTATATCCTTCAATCGGGGTTTTAGGGCTCTCAAGGCATTTTTAATCTGTTTTTTTACGGTTTCGGGCGAAATATGCAATCGCTCGGCAATTTCTCTATGGGATAAGTCATCCTTACGGCTAAGTTCAAATATCTCACGCATCTTGGGGGGCAAGCGGTCGATTTCTTGCTGTACTCTTTTTAGGAGTTCCTCGCTATCCAACAATTCCTCTGTCATATTGCACGGGCTATCGGCATACTGGGCTATGGAAATTAAATAATTGCTGCGTACTTTTTGACTCGCAATGACATTCAACACCCGGTTTCGAGCCTGCACATAGAGATAAGCGGACAAGTTAGTTTTATCCAAAAGATTTTCACGATGAATCCACAAACTGCTAAATACTTCTTGAACAATGTCTTTCGTATCCTCTTCATCTTTAAGAATACGAAATATCTGATAATAGACCGCTGCCCAATGTTCATTGTAAATAGTCCTAAATGTATTCACATCTCCCGCTTTCAGACGAAGAATCAGCTCTATTTGGGAATCTTTAGATGTGATTTCTTTAGATTTCATTTAACCAAAGATAAATAAAAAGCAATGAAAATAAGAGCAACATCCTTGAAGCATAAACAATGCTCTGACAAAAACAACCCAAAACTCGTATTCTAATGGTATTTTCCTATCTTTGCGTCAATTTTCAAATAAAAACAATTTTATGGCATTACAATGTGGTATAGTAGGTCTACCCAACGTAGGCAAATCGACCTTATTCAACTGTCTTTCGAACGCTAAGGCACAAGCCGCCAATTTTCCGTTTTGTACGATAGAGCCTAATGTGGGTGTCATTACCGTACCGGACGAACGGCTCAACAAATTGGCTGAACTGGTAAAACCACAACGTATTGTACCCAATACCATAGAGATCGTGGATATCGCCGGATTGGTCAAAGGGGCCTCCAAAGGAGAAGGTCTCGGCAATCAATTTTTGGGCAATATCCGTACGACCAATGCCATTATACACGTACTTCGCTGCTTTGACGATGGCAATGTCATCCATGTGGACGGATCTGTAGATCCTATACGTGACAAGGAGATCATTGATACCGAACTACAGCTCAAAGACCTGGATACCGTCGTAAAACGCATACAGAAAGTAGAAAAAATGGCCAAGACAGGTGGCGACAAGGATGCCAAAAAGACTTTCGAAATCCTGTCTGTCGTCAAGGAGCACTTAGAGTCCGGTCGTTCGGCACGTACAGCACCTATTTCGCAAGAAGATTTTGAATATATAGAAGATTTGACCTTATTGACCGTCAAGCCTGTATTGTATGTCTGTAATGTGGACGAGGCCTCTGTCAATACAGGGAATGATTACGTCAACCGTGTCAAAGAGGCGGTGCAGGAAGAAAATGCGGAAGTACTGGTTATCTCCGCACAGATCGAATCCGAAATTGCCCAGTTGGAAAGCTACGAAGAGCGCCAGATGTTTCTGGACGATCTGGGGTTGAGCGAATCAGGTGTCAACAAACTTATCCGGGCGGCATACTCCCTTCTGGACCTAGCCACCTATTTTACCGCAGGTGTTCAGGAGGTCAGGGCGTGGACGATTGAAAAAGGATTTACCGCACCACAGGCTGCCGGCGTGATCCATACGGATTTTGAGAAAGGATTTATCCGGGCAGAGGTGATCAAATACAATGACTTCATTCAGTACGGTTCAGAAAACGCTGTTAAAGAGGCCGGGAAACTCGCCGTAGAGGGCAAATCCTACATCGTTGAAGACGGTGATATCATGCACTTTAGATTTAATGTATAAAGTATAAAAAAACAAGAGGCTGTCTAAAAAGCCTTTTTAAAAAAAGGAATCCCCGATACATTAAAGTGTCGGGGATTTTTATTGTTTGTCCTAAAAAATGGTTATTTTTAGGTGCACCCAAACAATATGGCA
>Ga0182746_1001602_pt1 | contig 19690 bp, 21 predicted proteins | sample eDN3rd30CBELigOP_FD_128881 | JGI IMG/M metagenome (GOLD analysis project Ga0182746, IMG submission 128881) | Enriched Organic Plus compost microbial communities from Emeryville, California, USA - eDNA 3rd pass 30_C BE-Lig OP (version 2) (version 2) ... | reverse complement strand
CATAAACATATCCTTTGGAATACCTGTCATGATAAAGGCAGGCGTCAGTACAGCAAGAATACAGAGCAAGATCAGCAATTTGGGGATTGATATTTCGAGCAATGCGTCCACAATAGCCCGTTGCTTGGGCTTGCCCATTTCCATATGCTGATGAATGTTCTCTATCGTTACGGTGGCTTCATCCACGAGAATACCGATAGACAAAGCAAGACCGCTCAATGTCATGATATTGATCGTCTGCCCGAAAAGGTGCAATACCGTAACTGCCGACAGAATGGCAATCGGAATGGTCAATACAACGATGATCGCCCCACGGGTATCGCCCAAAAACAGCAATATCATCAATCCTGTGAAAACCGCACCTAAAATTCCCTCATGGATAAGCGTGGAAAGTGCGCGCTCGATATAGGTCGATTGATCAAACTCATAACGGACGTCCACATCTTCGGGCAGTTGGTTTTTCAGCATCGGAATAGAAGACTTTAGGTTCTCAACGGCATCCAATGTTGAAGCATCTGCTTTTTTGATAATCGGCAGATAAACGGACCTTTTACTATTGACAATGGCATAACCTACGGTCTGGTCTGCTGCGTCCAATACACTTGCGACATCACGGACATAGACCGTTCTGTTATCGCTTGTTTTGACGGGTGTGTTCAGAAATTCTTCGGGGCTCTTGGAAATGGAGTTGATCGGAGCCATCAGGTTTTCATCGCCTATACGGATATTTCCGGCAGGCGACGGAAGACTGTTTCTGGTAATGGCTGCCGTAATTTCTTCGGGGCTTAACCCGTTAGCCTGCATGGCTTCGGGATTGATATTTACAACGATTGAACGGACGTTACCGCCAAAGGGTGCAGGAGAAGTAATGCCGGGGATTTCCGTAAACATCGGTCTAATCCTTGTAATGGCGAGGGTTTGCAGTTCATTGACCGAACGCTGTTCACTCTCGAAAACCAACTGTCCGACAGGTAGCGAACTACCGTCAAACCGGACGACCATAGGCGGAACCGCTCCGGGCGGCAGAAAGCCCATTGCCCGGTTTGTAAAGGTAGATACCTCTCCGGCAGCCTGTGCCATATCCGTGCCCTGGTAAAAGGTCAGCTTCATCAGGGTCAATCCCTGTACACTTTTAAAATCAATGTTCTTTACGCCACTGACGAATAAAAGCACTTTTTGGAACTCGTTCGCCATAAACCCGTCCATATAGGCTGGGGATAATCCCCCGTAGGGCATAGCGATATATATCGCAGGCAATTCCACTTCGGGGAATATATCTACGTTTATCTTTTTTACGGTGTTATAGGAAAAGAAAGCTATCGACAGTACGACAACCATAATCGCAATCGGTCTCCTTAACGCAAATCTTATAATGTTCATATACGACTATTTAAAGGTTGTTAAACAAAAAATCGAAATCGGCGGTAAGCTCTGCTTCGTAAGCAAGCAACAGCCAATAATCCCGTGAGGCCTCGATATGTGTATTTTCCGCCTGTTCCAATAGGGTCCTGATCTGCAACAGTTCGCTCAATGTGATCAGACCACTTTTGTACCTTGCGAGGTACATATTGTAAGCATCCTGCGACTGCTGTACGGCAAGCCTTGTTTTTTGGAGCTGTTCATATTGCTGTACGATCTTTGTCTTTGATGCAGACAGATCCGCTTGCATGGTCTGCTCGTACTGCGCTTGGAGCAGTTTGGTGCTTTCGGCTTCTTTAAAAAGCTGTTCGCCTTTCATACGGTTGGTATGCAGACTTGTGATATTCCACGTAATGCCGATACCTGCCAAAAAATTATTGGTGGTGTTGCTAAAGCCGTCTTTCCAAGCACCCGATACCGTTCCTTTCGGGCCGATCCCCGTACCACGATGTGCATAGCCCCCCAAAATATCAATGGACGGCAAGGAAGCCCTTTTTTGTGCCTGACCGCTCCGCATATAATAATCGGATTGCTCATCCAGCGCATTTAAAATAGGGTGCGAGGGGCTTAGGATGCTTTCGCTGTCTAAGTCCATTGACGAAGGATTGCCGAACCGCCCGGCAGAAGTCGTATAATCAATGGCTCCATCGCCGTGCAATTCCATCAATTTGATAAACGAAGCATTTTTGAGGCCGCTCCATTTATCGTATTCGCCCATCGCCTGAACATACGATGATGATGCGAGCAAGCTGTCTGCCGCAGGTCGTAATCCCGATGCGGACAGGCCCGAGGTTATTTTGCGAATATCGTTCAGGCGTTCGGCATTTTTCTCCGTCCAATCCAGTTTGGCATCGTTATATAAAAGGATAATGTACCGTTCGGACAATAGCTTTTTCAGATTGAGCAGATAGGCATCTTTATCGCTTACCGATTTATTATATAATGCTCTGGCGGCTTCGTTCTGCTTCTGCTGTTTTCCGAAAGAAAAGAGCTCCCATTCCACAAGAGCAGAACCAAAGGTATTGGCAGTTGTGGAACTGCCGCCCAATCCTGCGGTGGAACCGCTCACGTTAAAGAAACCTGCCTGCGGAAAGAATGCTCCGGCACTTCCCTCGTAGGTTCCGTAGGTATTCTGTGCCTGTGCTTTTACCTGTGGCAGCATATTGCTTTTTACCGCCCGTTCGTTGAGCTTGGCGGCATCAACGGAAGCCGTTTTCGCACCGATACCCACATAGTTTTCCTCGACTTTAGACCACAGACTGCCCAAAGTATTTTCTTGTTGCTGCTGTGCATATAGTGGAAACACGGCAACAATGGATAACCACCATACCGCGGTTGTCCTAATATGCTTTATCATATTACTGTACAATTTTTGGAAAGGCCGTACAAAGGCGACCTAAGATTATTTTTGAAATGAACCGAGCCTCTCACCTAAGAGACTGTTTAAAAACATCATTCAAGGCATTCTTTTGTCATGCTGACGATAGGAAGCATCTGTTAGGATATAGTGTACAGATGTTTCGGCAGGTCTCAACATGACAATTTGCTCAGTTTTGCTAAATCTAAACTGTTTCTAAGGTGAGATGTGGAAACTCTTATGAATTATTAAAAACAATAGGATTGTTGCCTATTGACACCTTGTTTCAATAGGAGAACAAGAGAAGTGGAAAGGATATTAAATGATGAGTTTTCGGTGCCGTAAAAATATGGGTAAAGTACCGGGTATTTTTAAGTTTCCATAAAGGGGATGGGATGATGCCTTATCAGGCACAAAGCTAAGTAGAAAAAGAAAGGCTGCCGTAAAAATAATCACGGGCAATAAATCGTTCGCATTGAGAAAACTCTTTTGAACGATTTGCATATCTGAGAGTGAGCTAACGGTACATTTCTCAACAGTATTTATCGAAAAATTAGGTATGGCTTTAGGTAAACCCTGCTCTGTTTTTGTGGGAATACCTGCAAGACTTTTAAGACTACTTTTGACAGCACAGGACGTGAGCAATACTAAAAACGTCGTAGCGCATACCAAAAAGTACCGTTTACAAATCATAGCTATATTTAATATGATCCTGTTCATCAATATGCTAAATTAGATTTATTTACGTAAGTGAGCAAGTAACAAAATTGTACTTATAACTTTTTAACCCGAAAAACGGCGAATTGAGGTATAATTTGTCGATAAGTGCCAGATTTTTTCTTGTTTGTACAGTGTTAGAAATTCTTTTCCTGCCCACTTTGGCTAACCACAGCTTAAACGGTTCGGCTTTTTTGGGTGGAACAGACTACAAAAGGCGGAAAAGCTGTTCGGTATCGGCTACATAATCGTAATTTAATGCGGAAGTCTCTCCCTTATCAATCCATATACCCAAGTGCCTGCAATGGCACTCAATAATGTCACGGCGACAACGGTAGCGCCAGTGCCGATCTGTGCAAACAACGGACCGGGGCAAGCTCCTGTCATTGCCCACCCAAACCCAAAAATCAGACCGCCATAAATTTGTCCTTTGTTGAATGTTTTGGGCGTAATTTTAATGGGTTCGCCGTAAATGGTTTTGAGGTTAAATTTTTTTATCAGAAAAATGGAAACCATACCTGTAATGACCGCACTTCCAATAATACCATACATATGGAACGATTGAAGATGGAACATTTCCTGTATGCGAAACCAGCTTATTACTTCTGATTTCACGAATACTATGCCGAACAGTATCCCAATTAACAGGTATTTGAGGTTATGATACCATTTATGTTCCAAACGGCTTTCGTTCACACACATGGCATCCAGCTCGCGAAGCTCTTTATCAGTGGAAAGTTGAGAATTGAAAGTTGAAAGTTTTTCTTCAATCCCTATATTTTTGTTGTCAATATTTTTCATTTCTATTTTGTGTTAACGGAAAGTTGAAAGTTGAGAATTGAAAGTGCTAAATAACTTTCCATTCTCCACTTTCAATTTTCAACTATAAAGAGAGAATAATCGGTAAAATGAGGTTTGCCATGATAAAGCCTCCAATCATGAAACAGATCGTAGCAATCAGCGAAGGCAACTGTAAATTGGACAATCCCATAATGGCATGTCCGCTCGTACAACCTCCGGCATAACGTGTACCGAAGCCAACCAGAAAACCGCCAATGACCATTAGGATAAAACCTTTTAGCGTAAATAAAGATTGCCAGTTGATGATATCTTCGGGAATTAAATTGTCATAGTTGGTGATACCATATCCCGCTAACTCCTGTGCTAAATTGGGGTTGACTTCAATAGGGGCAGGGGTTGACAACAGGTTAATGGCGATGGCTCCGCCTAAAAATATGCCGAATACAAAAAATAGGTTCCATACTTCTTTTCTCCAATCGTACTTGAAGAATGGAATATTGGCCGGTATACAGGAGGCACATATATGCCGAAGTGATGAACTGATACCAAATGATTTGTTGCCAATGATTAAAAGTAGGGGGACAGTAAGTCCTATTAACGGCCCGGCTACATACCAAGGCCAAGGTTGTTTTAGAAATTCTATCATTTTTATTTAGTTGAAAGTTGAGAATGGAGAGTTGAAAGTTAGTGAAATTCATTTTCCACTTTCAATTTTCCACTCTCCATTATTATAAGTTTTCGTTGATCAATCTTTCCAGTTCATTTGCGGGATATACACCGGATTGCCGCCAGCGTATTTCTCCGTTTTTAAACAGGATGAGCGTAGGTACGCCACGTACTTGGTAGGCTGCTGCTGCCTGTGGATTTTTGTCAACATCGATTTTGATGATGCTTGCATCATCGCCTACACGTTGTTTTAGTTCTTCCAGAATTGGTGCCATCATTTTGCATGGACCACACCATTCGGCATAAAAATCGACCAATACCGGTTTGTCACTGTTGATTATTTCTTGAAATGTCATATTTATTTAGTTGAAAGTTGAGAATGGAGAGTTGAAAGTTAGTGAAATTCATTTTCCACTTTCAATTTTCCTCTCTCCACTGTTTTTAAATGTTGAAAATAGAAGTCCGCCCATGACTGCACCATACAGGGTACTGTTAACCGGATTGGAAGTAATGGCACAACCGCCCGTACTGCACCCGATAAATTTCCAATACAAATAGCCTGCCGTTGCTCCAACAAATATACCGATAATTGTGAATAGATATTTCTTAACGAACTTCTTCATACGATATATCTTCTATCTTTTTATTGCTTTTCGGGATGGATGTATTGCATCCCGATACACCGCAACAACCTATATTCATCAACGGCATCAAGGAGAATAAACCACCCAATCCTACGAGCAACCATTCTTTGGCCATAATACCCTGCACAGTAATGAAAATACCCAATGCCAATCGCAATAATCGTATAAAGTTCCAGTTTTTTAAATAATTTTTCATTTTTATTTAGTTGAAAATTGAAAGTGGATAGTTGAAAGTTATGGATTATGTTGTACTTTCCATTTTCAACTTTCCACTTTCCACTGTGCATATCCTCCGGAAAAATTCTTCACGTTTTCAAAACCGTTTTTAGCCAGTATAGAATATGCTATAGTCGAACGGTCGCCTGCCTGACAGTGAATGACGACCTGTTTGTTCCTACTGATTTTATCCAAGTGGTCCTGTATGGTTCCCACAAAAATATGATCAGCACCCTCTACATGCCCAGTTTCATACTCTGATGCTCCCCGAACGTCAACTATCTGTACATTATCTTTACCGATGTAGGTTTTAAACTCGTCCAAGGAAATTACGCTCGCTGTTTGTAACGCGATGCCCAGATCGTTTACATCTGATATGTAGCCGTAAATGTTATCCAAGCCTATACGCATCAGCTTACGGGTCAAATCTTCCATCTGGCTGTCATCGGCTACCAATATGAACTGCTCCTGATAGTTCAATAGCCAACCGCACCATGTAGAAAATGAGTTGTTGCCCTGAATATTCAGTGTTCCGGGAATAAAGCCTTTAGCGAAATCTACCTTATTTCGGGTGTCGATGACCTTGATGCCTTTTTCGTAGGCAGAGAGAAACTGTTCTTTGGATAGCCTTGGATGCTTCGGAACTTCAATCAATAAAGTACGTGGCACTTTGTTGAGGTGCTTCATCATCGCAAAATATTTCGGTGGCTCAGGTTGATCGGCCAACAGGTAATCGGTAAATCCTTTTTCGTCTTCGCCATATTGGAACGCCCAATTTCGGATTTTTTCGTAACCAACGGTAGAACTGTGCACCGCTCCCAAAGCCTTTCCGCAAGCCGAGCCCGCTCCATGTGCAGACCATATTTGGACATATTCGGGAAGGGCAGCAAACTTTTTCAATGACTGAAACATCTGTTTTGCCCCGACTTCTTTTGTCCCAATAAGCCCTGCGGCTTTTTCTAACAGATCGGGACGGCCAATATCACCCACAAAGACAAAATCGCCTGTGAATATCATGACAGGCTTGTCCGTAGCCGAATGGTCGGTCAGTAAGAAGCTGATGCTTTCGGGCGTATGTCCGGGCGTGTGCACAACCTCCAATGTGAGGTTGCCTACTTTAATCACATCGCCGTCTTTCAGCCCTTTGTGCGGGAACTGATACTGCCAGTCTTCGCCACCCTCGTCCGAAAGATACATCGTTGCTCCTGTAACGGCTGCTAATTCTCTCGAGCCGCAAAGAAAGTCTGCGTGTATGTGCGTTTCGGTAATGTGTGTGATACGCAGATTGTTCTGCTTTGCTATGTCGAGATATACATCTATATCACGTTGGGCATCTATCACGATGGCTTCGCCCGTAGCCTGGCAGCCTATTACATAGCTGCCCTGTGCTAAACTCTTGTCATAAACGTGTTGAAAAAACATACTCTTTTATTTTTAGTCGTTAATTATTCTTTTGATATTACAAATTTCAGTTACTTATTTATCCTGTACTGCTACTTTGGTCACATTAGCTGATACTTGGGATCAACCGTATTTCCGTTTTCATCGAATTGGTGACCAAGCACCCCGCTTTTGCTTTTTCAACGATGCGTTGGGCTTTATCTGTATCCTTATCGGGATGGGTTAACGTGATCGTAGGAAACATTTCCGCCTGTGTGATCAGGTATTTTCCGTCCAGCATTTCTAATTTTGCTGTCGTTTTACAGCTAAAATCTTCTATTTCTACTTTAAAGTTATAGGCAATGGCCAGAAATGTTGCCATATAGCAACTGTTGATCGATGCGACAAATAGATGTTCGGGCGACCATATTCCCGCAACACCATGGGGAAATTCGGGTGGTGTAGCACATTCAATGGTTTTTTCTAAAACAGGTGATGATAGCTTTCCGATCCTTCCTGCTTTCCATTGTATGTCTACTTCGTAAAAATGTGTTTGTGACATAATATTTGTTTTTTTTGATTATCGGATAACAGTTTCTTTGAGGACAATATAAATACCCATGACCAATACGAACCACCCGAATGCGGGCTTTAGCTTATCTCCATTGATACGTTTGGAAAGTCCCATTCCGGTGAAAATACCGATAATAGCAAAGACGGTAACTTTTGAAAGAAAAACCCAATCTATAACCGTTTCGCCACTTTCGCCAAAGAAGCCGATCAATGATTTTGCGGCTATGATGACCAATGACGTGCCCACGGCTTCTTTCATGGGTAGCTTGCTCAACAATACTAATGCTGGGATAATCAAAAAACCTCCTCCTGCGCCGACAAGTCCTGTCAGTATGCCGACAAGTATTCCTTCCATAAGAATTAAGGGATAATTGAACTGCTGTTTTTGTGGAGCTTCATCCGTTACGTCTTTCTCTTTTTTGATCATACTGTATGAAGTGAAAATCATCAGTACGGCAAAAAGCAACATCAGTAAAATACTTTTGGTAACGGTAAAATTTCCGATGCTAAAAACCTCCTGCGGAATAGCAGGAACAATATATACTCTTGTGAGAAAGACGGATATAATGGATGGGATACCGAAAACAATTGCGGTTTTGATATTGATCAATCCTTTTTTGAAAAAAGAAAATGAACCGACAATGCTCGTCGTGCCGACGACAAAAAGAGAGTAAGCAGTTGCTAAGACAGCGTCCAGATTAAAGAGATAAACCAATACCGGAACGGTAAGGATACTGCCTCCTCCACCGATTAAACCTAACGCTATGCCTATAAAAATGGAAGCTAAATATCCCGCTATATCCATAGTTGTTTGAATTGATACTGCAAATTTGCATCAATCCAAGATCTTGTACAGCTACTTTAGTCACATAAGAGTTGAGAGTGGAGAGTTGAAAATTGAAAGTGATAAAACAGACCGTTTTCCACTCTCCATTCTCAACTTTCAACTAAATTCTATTAAGTTTTTGTTTAGTGGTTTTTACTATGGAGACTAATATTTTTACAAGCTCTTCAGCATCATTATGTATGGATTGAAATTCGTCTTCAGACAAATAGGCGGTTTCTCTAAGTAAAATAACCCAATACAGTGTTTCATTGGCTTCTTTTAGTGCAATGTTCATCTTGTTAAGGAAATCTGCCTTTGACTGGGCGTGTTCAGCTTCTCTAACCAAAGCTCCAATTGCTGTTCCGCTTCTTAGGAACTGTTTTGATAGCACAAATTCTTTTTTCTGTTCAGACAAATATTGATATAACTTTACTGTTCTTATAGCAAACCTTAGACTTTTATCAGCTATTCCATTTTCCATAAAATGTGTTTTTACGATTTTCCACTTTCAACTCTCCACTTTCAACTCTCCACCAACACGATTTTGTTTCTACCAAGTTTGACCATTCCATTTTCTTCCAACTGCTTTAAGAGCCGTGATACAACGGCTCGCGCGGTACCCAGTTCGTTGGCGAGTTGTTCGTGGGTAATATTTAGCGTATTATTGCCTGTGAGTTCCTGTTTTTTGTACAGTAAATCCAATAACCGTTCATCTACTTTCTTGAAGGCTATGGCGTTGACAATTTCCAATAGCTCTTCAAAACGTTTGTGATACAAACGAAAAATATAATCAAGCCACTGCGGATATTCTTTGATGAACAACGTTACTTTATCCATAGGTAGAAAAAGTATTTCGGCATCTTCTTCTACCTCGGCTTTTACCTTGCTGGTTTCATTATGCAATCCGCCCAAAAACGACATAATACAGCTTTCTCCGGCTTTAATGTAATACAGCAAAATTTCTTTATCATCTTCTTCCGTTCGGATGACTTTCAATGTTCCTTTCGTGACAATGGGGATAGAACGGATAGAGGCATTTTCATTCAGGATAATGCTTCCGGCTTTATACTCTTTTCGTATGCTGTACTGTTGTAGTTTTTCGACTAATTCGGGCGAAGATTTAAATTCTGTAATCTGCTCCAGTTGTTCCATATACAAAGAAAATTTAGTAAAGATACTTAGGGACTGTTTAAAATTTATCCAATAATTTCATCATCATTTTTCTTTCCAATGATTGATGGGGGCTCAACGCTTTTAGCGTCTCGTTTTTTATGCTTCCTTGCCTACTTGCAAATTTTGGCTGTGACTTCGTTAAATTTTACTATACAAATTTAAACAGGCTCTAAAAATACCGCCTTACTTTCTTACAGTAGGCATTAAAAGCTTCTCCGTATTGTTCTTGCAAGAAATTTTCTTCTTTTAATACCTGCGTATGAAATCTTAAAGTAGCAACAACAATGTATATCAGCAATATCCAGCTCGGAAAAATTAAGAACTGTCCGATAAGCATAATAGCGAAAGATACATAAATAGGATTTCGGCTAATGGCAAAAGCACCTGTTGTAACCAATCCCTGTTCGGTATTTTCGACCAAACCGACACGAAAACTTTTACTGAACGAAATCATTGTCCATAGAAAAAACACAAGAGCAATAAAACAGGTCAATGCTCCAATCCAAGAAACCGCTTCTGATGGAAACAATGCCTGTCCTTTGATAGTCGGCAAATGAAAAGCATTGGCTATAAGGATATAAAAATAGAAAAGTGCAAAGGGAAGTATGAAGAAATCCTTTTTGTCTTTTCTGCCAAATTCCATCGCTTCGATACCTTGTTTTTTTAGATTGCGGGTGCGGACAAGTACCAGCACAATAAATAAAACAATGGTTATTATTCCGAAATATACCTGCATCATTTTGATTTCCGAATTGTATTTATTGTCCCGATCGATATATCAATAAAGGTACGATGGAATTATATGCCAACTTTTGAGTGACACTGGATTTGAACATGCCTTCCAGAAACCCGTATTTGCCCGATATACTAATCAACAATTGGGCATTGTTGTCCCTTATACAATCGATTACACTGCTAGCTGTGTCTCTATTGGTGAGAAAATGATAGGAGGGATCCAACTCTTCAAACATATCCAACATGTCTTTCAATGCTGTGTATAAAACAGCTTTAGACATCTTCTCGTTTTCTCTGCCGACATTGACGACCATTAGGTTTGCACCTAGTGTTTTGACGAAAGTTTTGATATTCTCTTCGGGCACACGGATGGGCAGATCGGGTATGATGGGCAATGCAAGCGCTATATTTTCTATCGGTACAAACGGAGACTTGGCGGGAACGACAAGTACAGGAATATCGATATTTTGCGAAACTTTAAAGACATTGCTGCCGATCAGTTTTTGGCCAACCTTGTTGCGCCCCGTAATCCCCATGATGATCAATGAAACTCCGTGCTGTCTTACCAAAGTGGAGATACCTTCCGTCAAGGTTTCGTGGTTTACTTCACAGATGATTTCGATTGTATCGTTTTGACGAAATTGTTGAGCCATTTCTTCGAGCTCTTTTAAAAGAATGTCATGAACATCATCCTTAGCGGTATGGCTATGATAGAAAACAACCTGGCGGCTATGGAGTAAAGGCAAAAGACCCATGGCATACTGTGTTGCTTCCAAGGCATTTTCAGAAAAATCGATCGGAATGAGCAAAGTGTTCATGTTTCATCAAGATTAGATAATCTATAAAGATAACCAATTCGGTTGAGTCTATGTAACCTTTGGAAAAAAACGTATAAAAAATTTGTGTAGTCGAATGGCTACATTTATATTTGTAGTCAAATGGCTTCATAATGGATTTGAGACGAGATGTTTTTCAGGCTATTGCCGATCCGACGAGAAGGACAATCCTTCTGTTGGTTGCTTCACAAGCTATGACAGCAGGTGCGATTGCGTCAAACTTTGACAGCGCAAGACCGACTGTTTCCAAACATTTGCAAATTCTTACCCAATGTGAGTTGCTCCGGCAGGAACAAAACGGCAGGGAGATCTATTATCATCTCAATGCCAAAAAAATGAAAGAAGTCGCGGACTTTATCGAGCCTTTCCGAGCCATGTGGGAGGAACGGTTTGACAAACTGGAAGTTGTCATGAAAAATTATAAAAACACATAAAATGGAACAGAAAACAAAAGTCCATGCCGAAGATGGCAGACAGGAAATCATCATCACAAGGGAATTTGATTTGCCGCTGGAATTGCTTTTTAAAGCTTATGAAGAGCCCGAGCTGTTCGAACAATGGATGGGCACAAAAGTGCTGAAAATGGAAAACAAAAAGCATGGTTCGTATGCTTTTGAAACATCTCATGATGGGAACGTTGTTTTTCGGGCGAATGGAACCATACATGAATTTGTGTCGAACCAAAGAATCACACGGACATTTGAAATGGAAAACACGCCTTTTCCGGTCCAAATTGAGTATTTGTCCGTGAAAACAAATCCTTGGAAGAAGATTACAAATGGATGCACCCATGTTATACCTTTCGGAGAAAAAACATCGTACTCGTCCATGGGTTTAAAGAATATTGTGCGCTGTTGTTTCATAAAGGTGCTTTATTGAAAGACCCAAAAGGAATTTTGATACAGCAGACGGAAAATGTGCAGTCTGCCCGGCAGATCCGGTTTACAAATGTCGAACAGATCCTCAAATTACAATCCGTTATAGAGGATTATATCCGAGAAGCGATTGAACTTGAAAAATCGGGCAAGAAAGTAGAAATGAAAAAAGTAGTGGACTATCCTGTGCCGGATGAATTTCAACGAGTATTGGACGGGGATGATGCATTGCGCAAAGCCTTTTATGCTTTGACCCCAGGACGGCAAAAAGGATATTTATTTTACTTTAACCAGGCCAAACAATCCAAAACAAGGGAAGCCCGGATCGAAAAATATTATCAACATATCCTAGATGGGAAAGGGGTGGACGATTGACTTAATTGTTCTTTCGATCATATGGATATTGTCTATTCACCAAAAGTAATGCTTTTTGGTGGATACGTCGTTTTATTGGATACAATGACTAAAATTCGTACCTTTGTCCAACCATAAAATAATAGTAAGCAAAAATGTAACATGTAATTTCTTTCAGCCTTTCAGAAAACAACGAGCCCGGTGAAGGTTGCGTTGGATGGTTTAATCCCTAAAAGGAAGAAATTATGCTTACTATCCAGAATTTATCATACATACATCCTAACAAGGACCTGCTGTTCAGCAACATCCACCTGACCGTCAATCCAAACGAGAAGATCGCATTGATTGGCAACAATGGCACAGGAAAATCTACTTTATTAAAAATTATTGCCGGCGATTTAGAACCATCGGAAGGCATATTGAGCGTGGCTTCCAAAGCGTATTACATTCCACAGATCTTTGGGCAGTACAATCATCTGACGGTAGGAGAGGCCTTGGGCATCGATATCAAATTGAACGCCCTCCATCAAATTCTGTCCGGAGATGTTTCGGAAGAGCGCTACGATCTGCTCAACGACGATTGGACCATCGAAGAGCGCTGTACGGAAGCCTTGAAGGATTGGCAATTGCATGATTTGGACCTATCACAAAAAATGGAAACGTTGAGCGGAGGCCAAAAGACCAAGGTTTTTTTGGCGGGTATATCCATTCATCAGCCCGAACTGCTGTTGCTGGACGAACCGAGTAATCATCTGGACAGCGTGGGTAGAAGGCTTTTGTATGACTTTATCCAACACAGCAAACAGACCCTCATCATCGTGAGCCACGACAGAAAATTGCTGAACCTCTTGCCTAAAGTTTGCGAATTGACCAGAAATGGCATGACGATTTATGGAGGCAGTTATGATTTCTATGCCGAACAAAAAGAAATAGAACGCCATGCACTTGCCCAGGATATCCATAGCAAGGAAAAAGCGCTGAAAAAAGCCAAGGAAAAAGAGCGGGAGACGATAGAACGGCAACAAAAGTTGGATGCCCGTGCAAAAAAGAATGTAGGGAAAGCAGGTCTTCCGAAGATCGTGGCCAATACCTGGAAAAACAGTGCAGAACGCAGTACCGCCAAAATCGCAGGTGTACATACCGAAAAAATCGGAAACATACATCAGGAGTTACAGGACTTGCGCTCGTCACAATCGGAAACTGATCAGATGAAATTTGGATTTGACCACCCCAAACTGCATAAGGGCAAAAATATCTTTGCCGCAAAAGACATCAACTTTGGTCATGATCCTGGAAAATATCTTTGGGTCGAAAACCTCAACCTGCAAATCGTCAGTGGTGAACGTATAGCCATAAAAGGAGTCAATGGTTCGGGCAAAACGACATTGATCCAATTGATATTGGGCAATCTGGACCCACAAATCGGTACGGTTTATCGTGCAGATAGCCAATCGGTTTATATCGATCAGGATTATTCTTTGATAAACAATGGATTAAAAATCTACGAGCAGGCAGAATCATTCAATACAACGGCACTACAGGAGTACGAGATCAAAACGAGGCTGAATCGCTTTTTGTTTACCAAAGACGATTGGGATAAGCGCTGTGCTACCTTGAGTGGCGGAGAAAGAATGCGGCTGATGTTGTGCTGCTTAAGCATCGGTAATCAGTCCCCCGATATCATTGTGCTGGATGAACCGACCAACAATCTCGACATCCGGAACATAGAAATACTGACAGGTGCCATCAACGATTACCAGGGGACACTGCTCGTTGTCTCCCATGATGAAACATTTCTCGCACAGATCGGGATCGAAAGGGTAATAGAGGTTTGAGAAAATAGCGAAAAAACAACAGTTTTTTCGCTATTCAATTTTTTGCGATCACTTATCTATGCACTTTTCAAACTCTTTTCACCCAACCACCAACTTGGTTTCGGACTTTCTTTCGCGCGCATGTTGTAATCCTGTACGAAGTTTTTGATATATTCAACGGCTTCCTCCGAACTGTCCGTAAAAAATACCAAATCCTTGTCCTCGGGCGAGATCGTTTTCTCTTCGAGCATTTTGTCCAGATGTTGTAGGATATTCATGTAGTATGGTTTGTCCATGACAACAATTGGGTATTTGATTAGCTTTCCGGTCTGCACAAGTGTATAGGTTTCGAAAAACTCATCCAATGTGCCTATACCTCCGGGCATGATGACAAAAGCAATCGAATATTTGCGTAGCAGCTCCTTGCGGACAAAAAAGGAGTCTATATTCACGAATTTGTCCATATAGGGATTGTGCATCTGCTCATGCGGCAGAATAATGTTGCAGCCGACAGATCTGCCGTTGACGTCTTTGGCGCCGCGGTTTGCGGCTTCCATGACACCTGGGCCACCTCCGGTCATGATCGTGAGGCCGAGCTTGGCAATTTCTGCCGAAATATGACGTGCTTGTTTGTAAAACAGATGATCTTCCTGAAAGCGCGCCGAGCCGTATACGGTCACACAGGGCCCCACAAAATGTAGGGTCCGCAAACCTTTTATAAACTGTTTGACAACTCCTAATACATACAGAAACTCCTGCCAACGGTTTTGTACATTATTTAAAAATCCAATCTCTTGTCTAACAAACTGTTCACCCATTTTTTTGTCTTCTTAATTTTTTTGATTTTCTTGAAGCGATAAATATCCAAAAAAATGTCTTATTATCCTAATTTTCTGTGTTTGGAGACTGTTCCAGTACATAAAAAAAACCGCTCCTCATGCATGAGGAGCAGCCTTTCTATTGAAGAGTCAGATATTTTTAATTGTCCGAAGTTTGGATGCTTGTCGCATTGAGGCTTCGGATGCTCAAAGCTCGCGCTATGGGCTCGTTACTTAGCGTTCCACTCGTGGTATATCCTCTTGCCGAATTATTGTTATACGTACGGCACCAGAATCTCCCCGCATTGTCTCCAGCTTGAGAGTACCAAGTACCATTCGTGGTTCTATACCCCGCATTTATGGCAGAGAAACCAGTAATGTTGTCGTCAGCACGACGCACGTCTGGTGTTCCTACAGTTTGCAATGGGTCACTAAACGTCATAAACCCTCTTAGACGGGTATCCGAGCCAATATAACTGATTAAACTATTCCTGTCTAGAGCTGTAGGAACCAACCACCCGGCTGGTGACAAGTTGTCTTCAATATCCTGATCAACAGTGTTCAGACCAGCAGCAGATAAGGAAGTAAAGCCTCCTATAGCTAAATAATTATAATGAAGGCCATACCTCGCCCGGTTAACAATGGCCTCATCGGCCGTCGATGCACCGTTTACATAACCGTAGATAACATAATATTCCGGCACCCTGTCTTGATTGTCTAACCTATTGGTAGTGATTGGACTACCATTTCTATAATACACCGTATTCAGATTCTTGCCCATCCAGTACTGCGCACCGATCTTCACAATAGGATAAGTATTACTTTCTGAATTACGTGCATCAACGATAAGGTGCGGTTCTACAGTGGCTGCGATACTGCTCGGTACCTCCTCAGGGCCCATACCGACGTCGCCCGGCATATATATTTTTGTTACAGGACTGGACAAAGTCCCTGCTACATAGCCAGAGATATTGTTGTTTGCAACGCTAAAAGAAACCGTACCACCGTGTACAGCTCCTGTCGGGGCCGCATAGGTAAATGTGGCATCCGTAAGATCAGTGTTTTCCAATACAATCTGCGCGACGTACCCTTTATTAATAGCTACCACATCATTCTCCACCGGATAGACCACGATGGCCTGTGCATTGACCACGCCAACAGCACGCAAAAATTCTTTGGTGATCTGCGCTACCTGTTTGTTACCATCCATGACCTTGTACACATTGGATTCGCTGAAATCGGGGATATCGAATACATAAGGAGTCATTCCCCCACGGCCTTGGTAGAGGTTGATGAATGAAGTCACAGTTTCTCCCGAAATCTTTCTTTTGGCCGAAATGGTGATGAGGGCTTCCCGTGCTGAGGTCTGTTCGTTGATCATGACATGTAGATTGATCTTCTCGTTTTCGGTGAAGATGGACAGCCAGCTCTGTGTTCCCTCTTCTGCCGTGACCTGTATATCCGTTAGCTCATCAAAATTGAGGATGTTGATGACCGAAGTGGAGTTGAGGTACCGTACCGGTACATAGGTCTGTGACAGGTTTATTCCTCCTTCGCTGTCTTGATGTACATTGATCTTCTGTGTATAGTTTTTGCTACGGATGACGATGTACGAAGACCTCGCTTCGCCGGATGTGTTGCCATCTACGTACACATAGATCGATGAACGGCCGGGGATGATCTCGTGTGTGAGCCATACATCTTGTGAAGGCGAATAGATATGCCATCCGTTGCTCTTTTCGCTGATTGGAATCTCCAGAAGTTGGGATTGTGCACCGTTATTGAAATTCAGTGAAATATCGTCCAATTGGATTTCATCTGCATTGCTCAGCTCATGCTCTTTCTTACAGGAAAGGACGGTCAGCCCACAAAGAAAAAGGATCATCAATTTTAAAAAATGGGTTTTCATAATTTTTGCTATTTAATGTTTTTATACGTTGTGTTTATTCTTTTTTAATTTTCTTCGGTATTGTAGACATCGCTATAGGTACTGTATCCAAAGTTTTGTTGATCCCGAATAGCTTTGTTGGCTTCGAGTTCATTCAATGGGATAGGATAGATGACCTGTGTGCGGGAACCTGATTTTCCGGCACCAAAAGCGATTGTTCTTTTGTTAGCATTTTCCAAGAGTTCGGGTCTTTGTAATGTTTGTCCTCTGCGGAAGTAATCCCAATACGTATGTCCTTCGAGCATAAGCTCTCTTCGGCGTTCTGTCAAGACCAGGTTTTTGCAGGTCGTGATATCTGTCGAATTGAAACCACTGTCCTTGACACGTGCTTGCCGAATATAATTGTAGTATTTTTCTGCGTTGACCAGATCGACATTATCACTGCTGAGGTAGGCTTCGGCAAGATTTAGATAGATCTCCGGCAATCGTATGATCGGAAGGTTATAGACAAAATGATATGCTTCGCCTACATATTTTCTATATCCTTTGTAATCCTTGTTGACAATGCCTAGGTCACAGACTAGATAACCCCGTACGTCTTCTACACCATTCACGGTATTTTTCAAGAAACTGACTGTGGCAGGAAATAGTCCATAGGCTGCATAACCCAGATTTTGGGATACCTGTCCATCATTAGCAGCACCCGGATTGTTGTGCGTAGGTTTTCTGACCAATGAATTGAGGGAATTGCTGCCCAGATTGTCAGTCAGGTTGTAGACGAGCTCCCAAATGTTTTCGGAATTGTTGGCCTTGTAGTATGTGGTCTTGTAGCTGTCGTACGGAATCAAGCTATATGTGCCTTGTCCGGCCGTCAAGGCCTCTTCACCCATGAAGATCACATCATCCCAGCGGTTCATATAGAGGTACAATCTACTGAGTAGCGCACAGACAGCGGTGTAGTTGATGTGCCCTGCAGGAGAGTTTTTTCCGGAAAGCATCGCTTTAGCTTCTAAAAATTCATCTTCGATGTACGTGTAGGTCTCTTGAGCTGTCTTCCTGCGGATCTCGTACTGTAAGATATTGTTGACCATATCCATATTTTCGATGATAGGCAGACCAAGTGCATATTGTTCGTCGTACTCGGCTCCACCAGGTACAGAAAACCGAGGCGGATAGGCAAATAATCGCATGAGATCAAAGTAGGCCAATGCTCGAAGTGCCCTAGCCTCGCCACTGATGACTGCTTTTTCGTCGGCACTGAGGCCTTGGGTTTTGTCGATATTTTCCAATAGGGTAGTGGAGGTACGGATAGCACCGTATATCGTCATCCACAGTCCCGACGCTTGGCCGGCGGATTGGGTAGATTCGGAATAACGGTTTTCACGTTCAAATGTATTTCCGCTAGATACCCGTACAAAGAAGTCTAAGCCTTTGGCTCCTTCGTAGCCATACATATTGCGGCCATAGTAGGTATCTTTCGAAAAAGCATCGTAGATACCATTGAGCAAGGCTTTGATTCCTTCGGGTTTGGTGAGGATATGCTCATCATAGTCCGTGTAGGATTCCTTGTCCAAGAAATCTTTGCAAGAAGACAGGATGAATACGAAGCATATGGCTAATAGTGTGAATAATTTTTTCATATCTTGATAGCTTCTTAAGTTAAAAATTCATGTTTAGTCCAAAGGTAAATGTGGTCGCCGTAGGGTATTTGGCGGCGCCTATGTTTCCATCAATCTGAAGGTCTGGATCATATCCTTTTAGATCGGTCCATACCCATAGATTTTCGGCCTGTCCAAATAGGGATACACTGTTGATATGCAATTTGCGGAATGTGCTCGGTGCAAAGGTATAGCCCAGTTTGATGTTTTTGAGTTTGAGATAATCTCCGTCATAGAGGTATCTCGTGGATGCTCCGGGAGACAACTGCCCATTGATCCGTATACGGCTGCTGGCATATATATTGTCGGGGGTCCATCTGTCTAGCTGACTGATGTCCAAGTTGTAGTCCAGCGATTGACCGTCTATACCTATTCTGGACGACTTCCTACCATCCATGACCTGATGTCCCCAACCGAAGGTGAAGAGGGTGGAGAGATCCCAACCTTGGTAGCTCCAAGAATTGCTGATTCCCCCTGTCGCGGCAGGTATTCCTTTGCCTACTACACGTCTGGCGGAAGGATTGTCGTCGTCGGCGATAAACTTGTTTCCTGCATTGTCATACGCATAAAACAACAGTTGGCCTGTATGGCTGTTGATTCCTGCAAATTCGTTCAGAAACCAAGAACTGACACTTTCTCCATTTCGCATGATGTGCGTACCGATGATATCCTGTGCCAATCCATAGTATTTGGAATGGAGCGTGGCCATATTGGCCTTGACGTTCCACTTGAACAACTTATCAATGATATTGGCATTCACATCTACTTCAAAACCCTGGTTAAGGATACCTGCCGTTGTATTCATCAGCATGGTATTGTACCCGGAAACTTTTGATACGGGAACATCCTGCAATAGATCCGAAGATTTTCTCCTATAGTATTCGGCAGTGATCTTGATCTTGTCCTTGAACATGCCCAGATCTACGCCCACATTGAGGAT
>Ga0182746_1001588_pt1 | contig 19786 bp, 14 predicted proteins | sample eDN3rd30CBELigOP_FD_128881 | JGI IMG/M metagenome (GOLD analysis project Ga0182746, IMG submission 128881) | Enriched Organic Plus compost microbial communities from Emeryville, California, USA - eDNA 3rd pass 30_C BE-Lig OP (version 2) (version 2) ... | reverse complement strand
TCCGCGAGCTCCTCGCGGGCGGCGTCGTCGGCCTCGGCGAGCCGCGCCGCGTCCCAGCCGACGAACGGCGTGAGCGCGGCGGCGGCGACCCGGCCCGGGTCGCCCGTGCTCGCGAGCGCGCTCAGGAGCACGAGCCAGTCCCACGCCGCGGGCGACCCGAAGACGCTCGACAGGCCGGAGATCACCGCGGGCACGCCCGCGGACGTGAGCGCCTCGCGGACGGCGAGGGCCTGGCCGTTCGTGCGGACCAGGACGGCCACGTCGCCGGGCACCGTGGGACGCCAGGCGTCGTCGTCCAGGCCCGAGCGGAGGCGGGTCCCGTCGAGGGTGCGCACGACCTGCGCGGCGACGTCGGCGACGACGACCTCACGCACCGGGCCGACGCCCGGCGCCTTCCCGCTCGCGCTCGCACCGACGGCGGCGCGCGCGACCCGCCGCACCAGCACGGGCGGCCCGCCCTCGAGCCGGCGCCCTCGCCGGGCCGCCTCGACCGGATGGACGACGATGCGCGGGTCGCCGAGGGCGGCGCCGTCGAACAGGTGGGCGAGGCCCTCGAGCACCGGCGCGTCCGTGCGCCAGTTGCGGCCGAGCGTGGACGCCGTCGCGTCGGCGCGCGCCGCGAGGTAGGTGTGGACGTCGGCGCCGCGGAACGCGTAGATCGCCTGCTTCGGGTCGCCCACCAGGACGAGCGCGCTCGCCGGGTCGGGGCGCTCGTGGAACGCCGCGCGCAGGATCTCCCACTGCACGGGGTCGGTGTCCTGGAACTCGTCGACGAGCACCACCCGGTACCGGTCGCGGACCCGCTCGACGGCCGCCGGCCCCGACACGGCGTCCGTGAGCGCGTCGCGCAGGAGCACGAGCAGGTCGTCGTAGTCGACGAGGTGGGCGAGACGCTTGCGACGGTCGAGCTCGGCCCGCGCCGCCCGCGCGATGCCGTACCGGTCGGCCGCGGCGCTGCCCGCCGGCGCGTCGTCGGGGGCGAGCACGGCGGCATGGTCCGAGATCGCGTTGCGCACGACCTCGCGCGCGTTCTTCACGGTGAGCGTGGCCCGGTCGGCGCCCGCGTACTTGCGCAGGTAGAGGTCGTCGACGACCTCGGCCTCGAGGTCCGCGACGTCCGGCAGGAGCGGGGTGCCGGGCTCGACGACCCCGCCCGACGTGGACGTCCCGAGCGCGGCGAGCATCTGCTGGCAGAAGCCGTGCGTCGTGGTGATGGTGGCGGCGTCGACCTGCGTGAGCGCCACAGCGAGCCGCGCCTGCCGGCGCGCCAGCTCGGCGTCGTCGACGTCCGCGAGGAGCCGCACGACCGGGTCGTCGCTCGTCCGTGCGCCCGGCTCGCGCAGCGCGCGCTCCGTCGTCACGAGGCGCTCGCGCACGCGGTCCCGCAGCTCGCTCGTCGCCATCCGCCCGAACGTCACGACGAGCAGCTCGGGGAGCTCGGCGAAGCCCTCCGCGACGTACCGGGTCGCGAGCGCGGCGATCGTGTAGGTCTTGCCGGTCCCGGCGCTCGCCTCCAGGACGGTGGTGCCCTGCGGCAGCGGTCCGCAGACGTCGAAGACCGTGGGGGCGCCGGGCGCCCCCAGCCCTACCGGGCCGTCCGTCGTGGCCGCGCTCATGCCGATCCCTCCGCGCGCTCGTGCGCCAGCAACGGGTCCCAGACGAACCGCGCGAGCAGCCCGAACCGCGTGGCCTCGTCGGGGACGTGGCGGCGTTCGCCGTCGGACGCCGCGCCGGCGACGCTCGCCAGGTGCCAGCCCTCGCCCCAGGCGAGGACGTGGTACTCGTCGTCGCGGCGGAAGCGGGTCCGGTCGTCGTCGAGGCGCCGGTCCAGGTCGCGGAGGATCGCGCCCGCGTCCTCGCCGTCGGCGCGCCGGCTCGCGTACCGCTCGGCCTGGTCGACGGGCAGCGGGAGCGGCTCGCGCAGCGCGAGGTCACGGACCGCCACGAGCTGCCCGAGCAGCTCGGTCGCCTCGTCGCGTGACGGCGCGAGGAGGCGCCGCGCGGTCGCCGTGGGCCGGTTGCCCTGGCCGCGCCCGATCGTCACCGCCGACGTCACCGGCGCGCCGCCCGCGACGAGGGCGAGGAGCTGGACCCACGCCCTCAGGCGGTGCTTCGGGCCGAGCCGCGAGTACAGCGCGCGGACGACGGTCGCGCCCCGGCCGTCGACCTCCCGCACGCCGGCGACGCTCCCGACGAGCGTCCGGCCGTCCGGCAGCAGGGCCGTGACGTCGAGCGTCGCCGCAGGCGCCCGCACGAAGGGCGACGCCTCGCCCGCGACGGCCGCGACGTTGTCCGCGACGCCCTGGAGGACGGCCGACCCGAGCCGGCCGGGCGGCATCTTCCCGCGGAGCCGCTCGGCGCTCGCCGCCACCCCGAGATCGGCCCCGTCCAGGACCGCCGACAGGATCCGGTCTCCTGCGGCCCACCCGTCGAGGGCGCCGAGCTCGAGCGGCAGCCGGTCCTCGAGGTCGTCCTCCTCGCGGGGCAGGGAGACGCCGAGGCGGTCGCGGACGAACGCCTTGACCGGGTGCTCGAGCACCGGCACGAGGCCGGTGCGGCCGTCGAGGCCGAGGGTCGCGTCGTCGTCCGGGAGCGGCGGCAGCGGGGTCTCGAGCAGCGGCGCGCGCTCGGCGCGCGGCTCACGCCCGACCAGCGCGGCCCGGCGCTCGACCGCGTCGAAGCTGAACGGGCCCGGCCGCCCCAGCTCGCCGGGCTCGAAGTTCCGCTCGTCGACGGTCTGGAGCGGGTGGTGTACGACGAGCGTCCCGCGCGCGTCCGGCGCGCTGCCGTCCGGCCCGGGAGCGAAGACGACGCACTCGTCGACCGCGTCCAGCAGCTCGCCGACCGGCACGGCGGGCGGGAGCGGGCGCCCCGTCCGCTCGTCCGCGCCCGAGTGGACGACGACGAGGTGGTCCGTGGCGGCGAGGACCGCGTCGAGGAAGAGCTGTCGGTCCTCCGAGCGCCGGTCCCGCTCGCCCACGAGGGGGTCGCGTGCGAGCACGTCGTCGCCGCTCGGGTTCCCGACGCGCGGGAACGCGGTGTCGTCGAGGCCCAGGAGGCACACGACGCGGTGCGGGACGGCGCGCATCGGCTCGAGCGAACACACGGTGAGCGCGCCGGTCCGGAACCCCGCACGGGTCGGTCGTCCGGCGAGACGCCGCTCGAGGAGTGCGACGACGTCGGGCAGCCGCAGGCTCGCGTCGGGCGAGGCGCCCGCGCTCGAGCGCGCCTCCGCCAGCACGGACCGGGCCTCGACCCGCTGCCACTGGTCCGCCGGCGCGGCGTCGGTGAGCAGGACGAGCGCCCGGTCGAGCGTGTCGAACCACGCCGCTGCCGGGTGGGCCCCCTCGAGCTCCGCGAGCAGGCCCGTGACCCGGTCGACGAGCTCAGCGAACCTCCCCGCGAGGTCGACGTCCGTGCTCCCGACGTCGTCGAGCGGGAGCGTCGCGTCGAGGTGGCGGTAGTCGTCGTCGGACATCGCGACGCCGAGGAGCAGGCGGTCCATCGCCGCGGACCACGTGCCCTGCCCCACCCGCACGCCGAACCTGCCGCGCCTCGCCGCGTCCTCGCCCCAGCGGACGCCCGACTCGAGCGTCCACGTGCGGAGCCGTTCGAGGTCGGCGTCGTCGAGGCGGAACCGTCGCCGGACCGCCTCGAGGCCCGCGAGGTCCACGAGGGCCGAGGCCGTCACGCGCGACCCCGCGAGCGCGAGCAGGTCCGCGACGACCCGGAGCAGGGGGTTGGTTCGGGCCGGGGACCGGTCGGCGATCCGGACACGCAGCGTGCGGCCCGGATGCGGGGCGACGTCGACGGACTCGGTCGACGCGGCGCCGAACGTCGCGGTCACCAGCGGCGCGAACGCCTCGACGTCGGGGCACAGCACGACGACGTCGCGTGGCTGGAGCGTCGGGTCGTCCGCGAGCAGGCCGACGACGACCTCGCGCAGGACCTCGACCTGGCGCGACCTCCCGTGGCAGGCGTGCACCTCGATGGTCCGGTCCCCGGCCGGCGCCGTCGGCCGGGCGTCCGGCGCGGGGCGGGCGTCGGCGCGGAGCGCCGCCTGGAGCGTCCCGAGGACGGTGCCGGGCGGCGGGGGAGCCGGGTGGTGCGTGACCTCGGCGTCCCGGGCCGCGAGCCGGACGCTCAGCTCCGTCGCGTCCCGCGCGAGCGAGCCGAGCAGCGGGTGCGTCGCGGCCGACGCGACGGCCGCGCGCCGCGGCGCCGCTCCGACCCGACGGGCGCTCACGCCCTCGGTGGCGCGGCGCCACAGCGTCCGGGACGGGTGCGGCAGCCAGAGGTGCACGTCGCGGTGCACCGCGAGCGCGGCGAGCACGTCCAGCTGTGCTTCGGCGAGACGGGTCGGGCCGAAGACCGACAGGCGGGCCGGCAGGTCGACGACGCCGGGATCGTCGCGCAGGACCTGCGTCGCCGCCGCGAGCCGCTCGGGAGGGCTCGGCACGGCCGCCGCCTCGCGGACCGCCCGCCACAGGTGCGGCTGCCAGGTGAGGTCGGGCGGCAGCGGGTCGCCCGCGCCGTCGTCGTCCATCCCGTCGGCCCACGCCGTGACGAGAGACGGCCGCTGCGACCCGTACTCGGCGAAGAGGGCCGCCACGCGCTGGGCGAGGCGCATGCGGCGGCCTGCGCGCACCTCGTCGGCGGCCGACGGGCCCGGCTCGTCCGTGAGGAACCGGGCCAGGGGTGCCGCCCACGCCTGCCCCCCGTCGATCGCGGCGTCGATCGCACGCAGCACGTGCCAGGCGAGGCGCTCGCGGTCCCACGGATCGGCGTCGGGGTCGATCCCGCCCGCTCTCGCGACGACGCCGTGCAGGACGCGCGCCGGCGAGTCGAACACGACGTTCGCGCACACCCCGGCCTCGCCGCCCGGTCCCGTGCCGAGCCGGTGCGACAGGCGCTGCGCGACCCATCGCTCGACCCCGCGCGTCGGGACGGCCACGACCTCCGCGGCGAACGGGTCCGGCGGCGGGTCGGTCGCCAGCACCGTCGCCAGCTCGTCGACCAGGACGTCAGCGCGCTCCGACGTGTGGACCCGCAGCCGGGCGCTGCGCACGAGGACCGCGGGAGGTGCCGGGTCGTGCGTCGCCGTCGTCATGTCCCGGACCGTAGCAGCGCCTGCTGACGCGTCGCGTCCCGACCCGCGTACCTCCCCAGACCTGTGCGTCGCTCCTGGCCTGCCACGTGCGGTGGTCGGTCCTGGAGGGCGGAGAGCGCCCGGATCAGAGGGGTGTACGTCGCTCGAGGGGTTACCACCCGGCGGCCGCCGCCGCGCCGAGGGCCGCCGCGCGCACGCCGAGCTCCGCCGGCACCAGCCTGGTGCCGGACCGGAGGGCAGGGTTGAGGTGTGCGGTGAACGCGGACCGAGCAGGTCCGATCAGTAGATCCCCGATCTCGGCGACGCCCCCTCCCACGACGACGACCTCGGGCTCGAGGACCGCTGCGGCGGAGGCGAGGACGGAACCGAGCTCGCCTCCGGCGCGGACAAGGAGCCCGATCGCGGCGGGTTCGCCGTCGCGCGCGCGAGCCGCGACCTCGCGCAGACCGACGACGGGCGACCTATCGCCTCGCCACGCCGCGTACTGCTGCTCGAGCTGGGGCCCTGCCACGTACGCCTCGAGATGCCCGACGGCGCCGCACGGGCACCGCCGTGGCTCGCGGCCGAGCAGCGGCATGTGCCCGACCGACGCGAACGACCCGCGACGGCCGGCAACGACCGAGCCGTCCCGGACGTACCCGCCGCCGACGCCGGTCCCGACCGCGACCGTCAGGGAGGACGTGCTCCCGCGCGCGGCGCCGCGGACCGCCTCGGCGAGCGCGGCGGCGTGCACGTCGTTCACGACGGAGACCGGTCGTCCGAGCTCGTGCGCGAGGCGCGCTTGGACCGGCGTCCCGGTCCAGGCCGCCAGGTGGTCGGTCGAGGCGCGGACGACGCCGTCGTGGTCGACCGTGCCCGCCGTCGCCACGCCGACGGCGCGTGCGGCGGCGGACGGGTCGACCTCGCCGACGAGACGCGCTACGAGCTCGAGGACGGCGTCCGGGCCGTCGGAGGCCGGTGTGGGGCGCGTCTCCTCGCGGACCACCGTGCCGGCATCGTCCACGACGACCACCAGCGTCTTGGTCCCCCCGACGTCGACGCCGACGACGGTCACTTGAGGGCCCCCTGCGCGACGCCACCGATGAAGTAGCGCTGGCAGAACACGAAGATCAGGACCGCGGGAACGGTGAACAGCACGCACGCCGCCATGAGCGGACCCCACGCGACCCCGTGCTCCGAGAAGAACGAGTAGAGACCGAGGGAGAGCGTGTACTGGCTTGCGTCGTTGAGGTAGATCAGCGGGTTCAGGAAGTCGGTCCACGCCCACACGAACTGGAACACCGCCGCGGTGACGAGCGCCGGACGGGCGATCGGCAGCACGACCGACCAGTACACCCGCAGCTCGTGCGCCCCGTCGATGCGTGCCGCGTCGAGAAGGTCGTTCGGCACGGCCATCAGGAACTGCCGGATCATGAAAATGAGGAACGGCGTCCCGAGAAACGCAGGTACGACGAGCGGCAGGTACGTTCCGACGCCGCCGATCTTGTTCCACAGGATGAAGACCGGGATCATCGTCACCTGAGGCGGCAGCATCATCGTGGCGAGGACGACGACGAAGAGCGGCCTCGCCCCGCCCCACTTCACCTTCGCCAGCGCGTACGCGACGAGAGGGCACGAGACGAGCGTCCCGAGCACGCTCAGACCGCTGATGAGTAGCGTGTTGCCGAGGTAGCGCCAGAACGGCATCTGGTCGAGCGCGTCGCTGAAGTTGCCGAGCGTCCACTCGGTCGGCCAGAACGTGGGAGGCGACGAGAAGATGTCGTCGCTCGTCTTGAACGACGTCATGAACATGACGGCGAAGGGGAAAACGAACGCGACCACGAGCACCAGCACGAGGACCCGGCGGGTCGTCCACGTTCGTGCCGTCCGTAGCCGACGTCCGACGCCGCCGCGGCGTCGAGGCGCGAGGGGTTGCGTCGTCGAGCCGTTGGCGGTCCGGTCAAGGACGTCACTTGTCGCCATCGTGCACCCACTTCTTGGACGTGAGGAGGAGGACCGCAGTCACCGCGAGCGTGATGAGGAAGAGGATCCAGGCCATCGCGGACGCGTAACCCATGCGGAGGTGCCGGAACGCGGTGTCGAAGATGTAGACGCCGTACGTGAGCATCGACTGCCCCGGGCCGCCTGCCGCCTGCCCCGCGCTGCCCGCGGATGCCGTCTGGGTGAGCAGGTAGGGCTGGTTGAAGATCTGGAGGAACGCGATGATCGTGACGATGACTTGGAACAGAGTGACTGGGGTGATCGAGGGCCACGTGATGGCCCAGAACCGACGCCACGGCCCTGCGCCGTCGAGCGCCGCGGCCTCGTAAAGCTCCTCGGGGACGTCCTTGAGCGCGGCGAGGTAGATGAGCGTCGTCCCGCCGACCGTCCACAACGACATGAGGATGATCGCCGGCTTGCCCCAGGCAGGTTCCGTCAGCCAAGCGGGCTGCGGAAGGTGCAGCAGCCCCAGCACGTAGTCGATGTACCCGTACTCCGTGTTCAGAAGCCAGCGCCACAGGTAGCCGCCGACGACGGCCGGCACGATCGTGGGCAGATAGACGAGAGCCCGGTAGACGGGCTGCCCCCGGACGGGAAGGTTGAGGATCCAGGCGCCGGCGAGTGCGAGCGCGATGGTGAGCGGGACGCCGACGACCGTGAGGAGCAGCGTGTTGACGAGAGCCTTGAGGAACGAGGAGTCCGCGAACAGGTCCCGATAGTTCTGCAGGCCGACCCAGGTGGGCGACTGGAACAGGTTGAAGTCCGTGAACGAGTACCGTGCGGAAGCCAGGACCGGGTACGCGATGAGGACCACGAACCCGACGAGGAAGGGCAGCGAGAACAGGGTGCCGCGGACCCAGGCCCGGCGGCGGCCGCTTCGGCCGGCCCGCCGGGCCCGGGGCGCTGCGGCGCTACTGGCCGTCATACGACGCCGTCTTCTTCGCGAGCCCGTCGAGCGTGCCCTGCGCGTCGGTCTGCCCGCGGCTGAACGCCTCGAAGGCCACCTGCATGTCGTCGCTGTACTGCGAGGAGTAGGGCGCGGACACGCGCGTCTGTGCGTTGGGGCTGGTCAGTCCCGACATCCACGTCTTGATCCCGGGCAGGCCGGCGTACGCGTCGGAGTCCATGAGGTCGGTCCGGGCCGGCAGGTTGCCGAGCGCGAGCGAGAACGTCTCCATGGGCTCCTTGCTGACGAGGTACTTGAGGAAGTCGGCTGCGGCGTCCTTGTGCTTGGAGTTCGCGGGGATGAACAGGATGCTCGAGGTGACCAGGGTTGAGTTCTCCTTGCCGGCGGTGGCCGTCGGAATCGCGGTCACGCCCCAGTCGAGGTTCGGCGCGGTGTTGGCCACGGCGGCGGACTGCCACTCGCCGTCGACCACCATCGCGAACTTGCCGGTGTAGAACGGGTCCTGCGCGGACATGTACTGACCGACGCCCGCGTAGAAGTTCGTGAGCGCCTTCGCGCCGACCGCGTCGATGACGTTCTTCTGGTACCACTCGAGTCCGGCGACGTTCCCTGGCTCGTCGGGCGAGGGCTTGCCATCCTTGTCCCAGGTACCGCCGAACGCGTAGCCGAGCGTCTCGAGCAGCGTCGTCGCGTCGGATCCGGCGTAGCCGAGGCCGAGCTGCGTGACCTTGCCGCTCGCGTCCTTCTTGGTGGTCTTGCGGACAGCGTCGGCGAGCTCGTCCATCGTGGTGGGCGGCTTCACGCCCGCCGCGGCGAGGAGCTTCTTGTTGTACATGAGCTCGAGCGAGTGCACCGCGATCGGGACGGCGTAGAGCTTGCCGTCGTACTTGGCCGACTCGAGCGTCACGGGCACGAACGCGTCGGTGTCGATCTCGTAGTCGTCGAGCGGGGCCAGCACGCCCTTCGCGGCCCAGGACCCGACGTTCGAGTCGAAGTTGTCCGAGATGTCGAACGAGCCGGACGTGCTCGACATCGACGCGAGCTGCTTGGTCGCGTCCGGGCTCGACACGCCCTTGACGACGACCTTGTCCTGGCTGGCGTTGTAGTCGGCGATCACGCCCTCGAGCGCCTTGGCCTCGTTGCCGCTCCAGAGGTACGAGAACGTGATCTCGGTCTTGCCGCCGCCTCCTCCCGACGACGAGCAGCCGGCCAGCGCCACCGACGCGGCCAGCGCTGCTGTGAGCGCGAGGCCGACGCGGCGCCGGCCGTTGAGCTGAGTCATGGTCACCCTCCAGTGGTGTGTCCCTGCGCACAATGGTCTAGCCCTTTGAGGCGCCCTGCGTCAACAGGTAGCGGGCAGATGAAACAGATTCTTCATACGTCGGTCGCTATTGGTCTGATCCACCCAGGGCTATAGTGTCAAGCGTCAGACGGGAGGAAACATGGCTGAGACGTCGCCGGGTCACGTGCCGGCACTGACCAAGGGCGAGACGCTGCGCGCCCACGTGCTCGCCCTCATCGACGGTGAGCTCGACCCGCACGACAAGCTGCCGACCGAACGTGAGCTTGCCGACCAGTTCTCGGTGAGCCGCCTGACCGTGCGCGGTGCGCTCGAGCGACTCGAGCGCGAGGGCCGCGTCTACCGTGTCCAGGGCTCCGGCACATTCGTCGCTGAGCCGCGTATCGCGAAGTCGCTGGAGCTGACGTCGTTCAGCGAGGACATGCGCGCGCGGGGTCTCACTCCCGGTTCGCGCCTGGTCGCGGCAGAGGTCCGGCCCGCGGGGGCACAGGTCGGCGCGGCGCTCGGGAGTAACCCGGCCGCCGAGGTCTACCACCTGCGGCGCGTCCGCACCGCCGACGGCCAACCGATGGCGCTGGAGGACGTCTACCTGCCCACGGCGCTCGTCCCGGGCCTCCTCGAGCTCGACCTGTCGGGCGGCATGTACGACATCCTCGACGAGCGCTATCGGCTCCGCGTCGAGCGAGCCGACCAGACCATCCAGGCGACGGTGCTCGACCCGGACGAGGCCGAGCTGCTCGAGACCGGACCGTTCTCCCCAGCGTTCCGCGTTCGTCGAACCGGCTTCGACGCCCGCGGCCGGCACGTCGAGTACGGCACCAGCCTGTACCGCGGCGACCGCTACTCGTTCGACCTCTCCATCCACCGGTCCGGAGGAACCTCATGAAGATCGCGCTCGTCCCTCTCGACGAACGACCCGTCAACACCGGTCTGCCGCGGGCGGTCGGGGCTGTGGCTGGCGTCGAGGTGGTGCTGCCCGACGCAGGCCTCCTCCCGGTCCAGCGGGACGCGGGTGACGTCGCCGGCCTTGCGACGTGGCTCGAGGGGGTGGCGCCCGACGCCGATGCCGTCTGCGTGTGCCTCGACACCCTGCTCTACGGCGGCCTGATTGCCGCGCGCACCACCGACGACGCGACCGCTGCCGTGCTCACACGGCTCGCGACCCTCGAGCGTGTGCGCGAGGCAGCGCCCGGCGTGCCGGTGGATGCGGTCAGCCTCGTCATGCGCGCGTCGAACAGCTACTCCGACGGCGAGGAGCCTCTCTACTGGTCGCAGTACGGCAAGGAGCTCCACGCCCTCGGTGGCGCGCTGCAGCACCTCTTCGAGGAGCCGACTGTCGCCTACGACGACGCCGTCGCCTCGCTCGAGCGAGCGGTACCCGCCGACGTGCGTGCGGACTTCGAGCGCCGTCGGCTGCGCAACCACCAGGTGAACCTGTCCTGTCTCGACCTGCTGTCGCGAGGCGTGGTCGACACCCTGTTCGTCACAGCCGACGACACCGCCCCCTACGCCGCCGGGACCCTCGAGCAGCGCTGGCTCGCGCACTGGGCGCGTGCCCTCCCGCTCGCAGGGACCTTCCTCATGCACCCCGGTGCCGACGAGGTCGGTGCCATCCTCGTGGCACGGGCGCTCGTGCGGAGCTCCGGGCGACCGGTCCGCGTCCGGATCGCCGCGTCCCGGGTGGAAGAGCTCGGTGTCGTGCCGGCGTACGAGAACGTCCCGCTCGTCCAGAGCGCGCAGCGACAGGTCCTCGCCGCAGGCTGCGACGTCGTCGAGGAGGGCGAGGACCTCGTGATCGTCCTGCACCCGGCCCACCCCGGCCGCCTCAGCTGGTCGCTCGGCGCGGGCGACGTCGACCCGGACGTCGAGACCGACGTCGCAGCCCGGACCGCCGCGCTGGTCCGGGCGCTGCTCGCGGAGGGCAAGACCGTCGCGCTTGCCGACGTCCGCTACACCAACGGCTCCGACCCCCGCCTCGTCGACGACTTGGCCGGCGACGGCAGCTTCCTCCAGCTCGCCGCGTACGGTGGCTGGAACACGGCCGGCAACACGCTCGGCTCGGTCGTGGCGCTCGCGGTCGCGCAGATCGTGGGTCGCCGGGCGGGCACCGTGGACGACGACGAGCGGCTGCGCCAGCTCTTGCACCGGGCTGTCGAGGACCGCGGCTACCAGGCGGGCGCCCGCGACCAGGTTCGCTTGGCTGCGGGACTGCCGGACCACGGCACGCTCTATCGAGACGACGACGAGGCGGCGGCCGAGGAGCAGGCGGCCAAGCTGCTCGGCGACTACCTGGCGGCCCTTGACCCGGAAGGCCGGTTCACGCTCACGGGAGTGCGGTATCCGTGGCACCGGACTTTCGAGATCGACTTCGAGCTGCGGGCCACCGCGGGAGCCGCCCGGTGAGCGGCCCCACGGGGGGCGCCGACGTCCTCGAGCGCCTGCGCGGCGGGCTCGTCGTGTCATCCCAGGTGATGAACCCGGAAAGCCCGCTGGGCGAGCCGCGGACGCTCGCCGCGCTCGCGCACGCGGCCGTGCTCGGCGGCGCCGTCGGGGCGCGCGTCGCTGGCTGCGACGTCGTCCGTGCGGTGCGCGCGGTACTTCCCGACCTGCCCGTCATCGGGATCACGAAGCAGCGGCGCGACGGTTACGACACGTACATCACGGCGAGCGTCGCCGAGGCGGTCTCGCTCGTCGACGCGGGGGCTGACGTCGTCGCGGGTCAGGCGACTGCCTCGAGCCGGCCCGCCGAGCCGTTCGCCGAGATCGTCCACGCCGTGCACGCCCGCGGCGCACGTGTGATGGCAGACGTCTCGTCAGTGGCCGAAGCGATCGCCGCGGTCGAGGACGGTGCCGATCTCGTTGCCACGACGATGGTGGGCTTCACGCCTACCAGCCGGGGTGCGAGCCGCCCGCCGGTCGATCTCACCCAGGAACTCACCGCGGCACTGAGGGTGCCCGTCGTCGTCGAGGGCGGCGTGTGGACGCCGGATCACGTCGCTGGGGCCTTCGCCGCAGGAGCCCATGCGGTCGTCGTCGGTGCTGCCGTGACCGCGCCCGACCGGATCGTGGCGCGGCTGCTCACCGGGGCCCCCGCGAGCGCTCTGCCCGTCTGACGAGCGGCCCGCAGTTCACCCGCCCCTCCCGTCCGGGACGACCCCGGACACGGCTCCCTCGAAGCAGGGAGTGCTGTGCCGAAGGAGGCGCACATGTCGGGCTGGGCGATCCACGGACGCATCGTCACGATGGCCGACGACGGTCCGGCCGCGTTCAGCGGCCGCGTCTGGGTCCGTGACGACGGGACGATCGCTGCCGTCACCCGCGGCACCACGAAGGGTCCGGTGGAGCTGCGGGGCGCGCCCGTGGTCGACGTCGGGCACGCGCTCGTCCTGCCCGGCCTCGTGGACCTGCACAACCACCTCGCCTACAACACGCTGCCGCTGTGGGCCGAGCCGACGCGCGCCACGCCGTGGCCGCACCACGACGCGTGGCCGCGCGCCGCCTCGTACGCGGCGTCCACCACCTGGCCCGCGTACGCGTTCATCACCGCGTGCCCGGCCGAGCTGCTCGCGTACGTCGAGGTGAAGGCGCTCGTCGGCGGGACGACGTCGATCCAGGGCTCGCCCCCGAGCAACCGCCCGCGCGACGGCTGGCTCGTGCGCAACGTCGACGACGAGTCCTTCGGCACTGGCAACCGCAACCTCGTCCTCGCGTCCGTCCTCACCGCGACCCCGGCCGTGCTCGCGGACCGCGCCAACAAGATGCGCGCCGGGTCGGCGTTCGTGTACCACTGCGGCGAGGGCCGGCGGGGCAGCCTCGTGGCCCGCGAGTACGACGATGCCGAGGCCGCCGGGTGCCTCCAGCCGCGGTTCGTCGCGGTGCACGCGTCCTCGGTGGCGGCCGACCGGTTCGGGGACTGGACCGACGCCGGCGCCGTCGCGTGGAGCCCGTTCTCCAACCTGTGGCTCTACGGCGAGACCACCGACGTCCCCGCCGCCCGCGCCGCCGGTCTCGACGTCTGCCTCGGGGCCGACTGGGCGCCGTCGGGCAGCAAGAACGTGCTCGGCGAGCTCAAGGCCGCGCGGCTCGTGAGCGACCACCTCGGCTGGAGCCTCACCGACGAGGACCTCGCGCGCATGGTCACGTCCGCCCCGGGCGACGTGCTGTTCCGTGCCTGGGGGCGACAGGTCGGTCGCCTCCAGCCGGGGGCGCTCGCCGACCTCCTCGTGCTCGACGCGGCGCCCCGCGCCCACCCGTACCGCGCGCTCGTCCGCGCCACCGAGGACGACGTCCGCCTCGTCGCCGTCGCCGGCAGGCCCGTCTACGGGGAGGCCCCGCTCCTGACGACGGCGCTCGCGGCCGCGAGCGCGGGTGCGCCCCCGGCACCGACCACGGTCCGCGTCGGCGGCCGGGACATGGGTCTCGTCCTGACCGACCCGACCGACGGGACCACCCCGTGGACCTGGGACCAGGTCGTCGCGCGCCTGGAGGCCGTGCGCGCGGACCCGAAGCACGAGATCGAGGCCGCGCAGCAGCGGGCGGAGGCGTTCGGGGCGGGCGTCGACGCGAGCCCCGACCCGGGCCTCCAGCTCGCCCTCGACATGCCGACGGGCGTCGGCCCGGTCGGCGGGCTCCCGCACGACCTCGGCCAGGTCGTCGTCCCGCCCCTCCAGTCCCTCGTGCACGACGCCGACTGGCTGGCCTCGCTGCACGGCCGCGGGTTCCACGGCGGCCTGCTCGACGGGCTCGCCCGCTACTACGGGTAGGCGACCGTGACCACCACGACCCGAGCTCCGACCCCCGACGCTCTCCGCGGCACCCTGCTCGCCGACGCCGCACCCCGCCTCGCGGCCGCGTCCCACCTCGACGGCGGCGAGCGGCTCCAGGTGATCGACGCGCTCGCGACCATCCTCGAGGGCGTCTACGCCCACCTCCCCGCCAAGCGCGCCGCGTACGCGACGGACCCGGTGCAGGCGCTGGCGCTGCTGCGCCGTCGGGCGGGGGACCTCACCGACGCCGAGTTCCACCAGACGCTCACGCGGGTGGTCGCGGGGCTGCGGGACCGGCACACCCGCTACGCGGGCCCGACGCCGCTCCACGGGCGGGTCGCGGCGCTCCCGTTCCTCGTCGAGGCGTACGGGCCGGTACCGACGTTCGTCGTCTCGAAGGTCTCCGAGGGCGACGGGGCGCCCGCCGACTTCGCGCCGGGGGCGGAGGTGGTGTCGTGGAACGGGGTGCCGATCGGGAGGGCCGTCGAGCTCCACGCGGACGCGGAGACGGGCGGGCGGCCGGACGCGCGCCGCGCCCGGGCGCTCGAGTCCCTGACCTTCCGCGCCCTCGACTACGGGCCGCCGCCGGACGAGTGGTGGGTCGTCGTCGGGTACCGGCCCGTGCGCCGCGGCGGTGGTCTCGGGGCGGTGCGCGAGGCCCGGTTCGACTGGCGGGTGCTGACGCCGGGCCGTGCGGCGACGGCGGTGCGCGACGCCCGGCTGGCCCGCAAGCTCGCGGTCGACCCCGCGGGCGAGGCCGTGCGCCGTGCGAAGAAGATGCAGTTCTCGACCGGCCTCTGGCGCGCGGACCAGGCCGCCGCCGAAGGGGACGCGATGCAGGACGTCGTGTCGGCGCGCGCCCTCGACGACCGCACCGGCTACCTGCGCCTGTGGTCCTTCGACGTCCAGGACGACGACGCCTACCTCGACCGCGTCACGGCTCTGCTCGCCGGGCTCCCGCAGGAGCGGCTCGTCGTCGACCTCCGCGGCAACCCCGGCGGCCTCGTGTGGGCCGCCGAGCGGCTCCTGCAGCTCTTCACGGACGGCCCCGTCCTGCCCGCGCGGTTCAGCCTCGTCGCGACGCCGCTGACCCGGGCGCTCGCGGACAGCCCGTTCAACCGGCTCGAGCTCGAGGCGTGGAGCCCCTCGCTCCAGGACGCCGTCACCACGGGCGACGTCTACTCGCAGCCGCTGCCCGTCACCGATCCCGGCTGGTGCCACGACCGCGGGCGCGCGTACCCCGGCCGGGCGGTCGCCGTCGTCGACGCGACCACGTACTCCTCGGGCGACCTGTTCGCCGCCGGTTGGCTCGACAACGGCGTCGGCCCGCTGGTCGCGGTCGGAGCGGGCACCGGCGCGCACGCCACGGGGGGCGGGGGCGCGACCGTGTGGACGTACGCGCAGCTCCGCGACGCGTCCGCGGGGACGGACGACCCGCTGCCCCTGCTGCCGGCCGGCTGCGGGCTCACGGTCGCCGTCCGGCGGGCGGTGCGCTCGGCGGCGGGCGACGGGATCCCGCTCGAGGACCTGGGCGTCGCCGGACGTCCTTACACGATGACCAAGCGGGACCTGCTCGGCGGCAACGCCGACCTCCTGCGCTTCTGCGCGCAGGTGCTGGGCGACGAGTGAGCCCGCGGACGCAAGGAGGAACCATGTCCACCCCGACCTTCGACCCCGGCCCACCGACTGCCGTCGCGCAGCACTTCGCGGCGCTCCCGTCCTACGCGGACCACGCCGACCTGTTCTGGTACGACTGGGGGCCGATCCTGTACCGCGGCCGCCTGAGCGGCTCGGCCCGGGTGCTGTGCCTCGCGTCCGACCCCGGGCCCACCGAGCGCGTCGCGCACCGCACTCTCGTCGGCGACGCCGGGCAGCGCGTCCAGGGCTTCCTCACCAAGCTCGGCCTGACGTCGTCGTACGTCTGCGTCAACGCCTATGCCTACGCGCTGCTGCCCTCGAAGGCCTCGCGCGCGCAGGAGGAGGTGCTGCCGCTGCCCGAGCAGGTCGCGTGGCGCGAGAAGCTGTTCGCCCTCGTCACAGGGCCGCAGCTCCAGGCGGTCGTGGCGTTCGGCGGGCAGGCGCAGGGTGCGCTCGACCTGTGGGCCGGGCTGCCCGCCGGGGTGCACGTCGAGCGGGTGCCGCACCCGTCGTCCCGCAGCGCGTCCGCGCTGCTGAGCGCGTGGCGGGACGCCGTGCCGCGGCTGCGTGCCGTCGTCACCCCCGATCCCGACGGCGCCGCGGGGCTCGCGCTCCCGAACTACGGCACGTCGTTCCGGGAGTCGGACTACGCGCCGATCCCGCGCGGCGACCTGCCGTTCGGCGTGCCGCCGTTCCTGGGCGACGACGCGTGGGGCAGGAAGGCGAAGCCCCGCCACAACAACGGTGTCAGCCGCCCGTCGAAGGATCTCCTCCACACGATCGAGTGGATCGCGCCACGGTCGTGACGGACGCGGGCGCCTGCGGGGACGGCGGCGGATGCGCGAGGTAGCACGTCTCGCCCGAGGTAGCGCGGAGTTCGCGCTATCTCGGGCGAGACGTGCTACCTCGCGGGGTCGAACCTGTCGCCCCCGCGACGAGTGTCAGCGGTGGACGTGGCCCCAGAAGTGGGTGTGCCCGCGCGTGACCTGGACGATCGTGCCCGGCGCGGCCGGGTCCTCGTTCGCCAGGGTCGCGGCCCAGAGCGAGCCGTTGCGCGCGGTCTCGACGGCGACGACGCCGGGCAGCGTCACGAACGTCGAGATCTTGCCGTGGTCGACCTTCGAGATCTTCCCGGCGAACAGCTCGGCGACGTAGATCTCGCCGCGCGAGCCGAGCGCGAGGTTCGTCGCGCCGAGGAAGCCGCTCGCGACCTTCGTCACCTGACCGGTGCGGGCGTCGACCCGCCACAGGGCGCCGCGTGCGCCGAGCTGCGGGCCCTCCGGGCCGCCGGGCAGCGTCGTCACGTAGAGCGCGCCGTCACGGCCGACCTCGACGTCCGTCGGCACGGGCTCGAACGCGTACGTCACGCCGACCACGCAGTCCGGCAGACCGAGCGCCGCGGCTTGGTCCGCGGTGATCTTGAGCGGCTGCGGCGGCAGGACCGCGAGCGTGCTGACCGTCCCCGTGGAGCTGACCTTGAGCAGGGCGTTCGCACCGGCGTCGGCGACGACCCAGCCGTTCCGGACCGAGGCGACCGAGTATGCGTGCGAGTCGATCTGCCCCGTGTACGAGACGGGGAACCCGGCTGCGGTCAGCGCGTCCGTGACGCACTGGCTCGGGTTGGCGACGCCGTAGTGGTTGACCTGGTCCGGGTTGTTCGCGACCTCGAACGCGTGCGTGTCCGCGTAGACGCGGCTGCCCAGCGGACCCCAGATGTTGAGGCCGCTCGCCGAGTTCTCGAACGTCTCCTCGTTGGTGACGGTCGTGGTGAAGGCGATGAACCGGCCGTCCCCGGAGCGGGCGACGCCGGACGCGCCCGGCTGGTCGGTCGCGATCGGGACCGGCGTCCCGCCCTTGCCGAGGCTGCCGACGAGGTTGAGGCCGCCGTCGGCGAAGTAGACCTTGCCGAACGAGAGGTCGAGGTTGAACGGTGCCGCGAGCTGGTCGGACTGGACGACCGGGTCCGGGGTGTGGTCGGGCTTGCCGTGGGCGGACGCGACGGCGGTCGGCGTCGCGAGGACGAGCGCGACGGCGCCGAGCGCCGCGAGCTTCTTGGAGGTACGCATGAGCTCTCCCCATCGAGAGGTACGACGAAGTGCGGGAGGTGGCGCGCGGTGCGCGCGGAGCACGTGCGGGACGCGAGAGGGGCGTCGTCCGGTGCGTGAGGCAGTCGTTGTGAGCCGTCACAACGTCACCCATCGTCTGGCCGGGCGTTCAGGGGTGTCAACGCGCGGGCACAGGAAAGCGCGGGTGAACTCGGCCCGCGAGGGCGGCGTCAGGCCGTCTCGTAGTCCGCCGTGACGGCGGCCGTGACCTCGATGTCGTCGGGACGGAGCTCGAACCCGCTGCCGTTCGAGCTGCTCGCCGAGGCGCCCCGCGTCGAGACGGTCGTGGGGCCGGGGCGGGAGCCGACGTCGGGGCGCAGCCCGGCCTCGTAGAGCGTCACGAGGCGCACCTCGCCCAGGCCGAGCGCCGTCGCGTACTCGGCTGCGCGGGCGCGGGCGTCGAGCGCGGCCGAGCGCCGGACCTCCTGGGTCAGCGCGATGCGCGTGGCGTCGGTCAGCGCCCACTCGACGCCGTCGATGCTCACACCCGTGCGCTCCGCGACAGCCGACGCCCACGTGCTGAGGACGGAGAAGTCGCGGAACTTCACGCGCACCCGCGAGGTCGCACGGAACCGCAGCACCTTCTGGGAGTCCAGGTGCGGCTGCGGCTTGATCCACTCGTGGTACGCCCACGCCGCCACGCCGTCGGCGCCCCACCACGTGGCCGTCCCCGCGTCGGTGTGCGCCTTCGCCTCGTCGACGAGGCGGGCGTGCGTGCGTCGCGCGCGCTCGAGGACCGGCTCACGCGCCTCGCCGGAGAACGAGACGACGACGGTCAGCGTCCCCCGCTCGGCGCGCTGGAAACGGACGGCTCGGCCCTCGACGGCGATCTGCGGCATGCGCGGAGACTACCCGCGAAGCGTCAGGCTTCCCGGCAGTCATCCACCGTCGTGCTCGCCCGTCGTCACGACGCGCACCTGACGGGTCACCCCCGCCTGGCGGCCGACGAGGATCATCGTCACGGCGTCGTCGGGCAGGCCGCCGGCCACCGCGCGCGACCGAGGGCGGCCGAGCTCGACGGTGAGCTGCGGTCCGGAGCCGTCGGCCAGCCGGAAGCCCCGGTCCGCGACCGCGGAGGCGGCGAGCGCGAGGGCGACCCGGGGCCAGCGGGCGAGCGGCGTCGTCGGGCTCACCGGCTCGAGCACGAGCATGAGGGTCCCCGCGCTCCCGCCCGCGCCCGCGATCCGGAGCCCGCCCGGTCCGCTCGCCTGCGGCTGCGCGGCCGCGATCGCTCCCGCGAGAGCCGCGTCCGACGCCGGCTCCGTGGCCGCGGAGGTCCCGACCGCCGACTCCAGACGCCGGACCTCGCGCTCCACCGCCGACGCCACCGTCAGGACCTGCCCCGCACCCTCGAGCCGCACCTCGACGTGGAGTCGCACCCCGGTGAGCGGGGCGGACGCGCGGTCGTGCTCGGCGAGCAGCGTGAACGCGTCGCTCAGCAGCAGACGGTCGATGCCCTGGGCCGTGAGGAGGGCGTCCGAGCCGCGGAGCGCGGCCGGTTCGTCCGCGGGTGGCGGGGGCACGGAGGCCGGGGCACCCCACGCGTTCGCCTCGCCACCGCCGTCGAGCGCCAGCCCGTCGAAGAGGTCCAGCTGGACGCCGTCCGACGGGAGTGCGTCCTGACCTGCGGGGGCACCGTGCACGACGCTCACCCTCGACCTCCTCCGACCCCTGCGCGGTGACAGTACCGTCCGCGTGGCGGCGACCGCTACGACGTCGGCGTCCGAGGCTCGAGGTCAGCCGCGCGCCGCGGCCCGCTCGCCGAACGACGCGAACCGTTCGGCGAGAGCAGCGGGATCCGGCCGTTCCGCCCGTCGTGCGGGAAGGCGGATCTCCCGCCCGTGCATCTCTTGCAGCCCGTGCTTCAGCATGGGGCCGTCGACCTCCTCGAGCAGGTCGTGCGCGATCTCGACGCGGTAGCCCGGCGTGATGCCCAGGAAGTTCTGGTCGTACGCGGCGTGGTGGATCTTGCACAGCGCG
>Ga0182746_1001585_pt1 | contig 19824 bp, 23 predicted proteins | sample eDN3rd30CBELigOP_FD_128881 | JGI IMG/M metagenome (GOLD analysis project Ga0182746, IMG submission 128881) | Enriched Organic Plus compost microbial communities from Emeryville, California, USA - eDNA 3rd pass 30_C BE-Lig OP (version 2) (version 2) ... | reverse complement strand
CGGTGGATGATGAAGCTCCAGCCGAGCCGGTCGGCCTCGGCGCGGATTTCGGCGCGATGGCGGGCGATGCGGGCTTCGTAATCGCCGCGCCACATCTCGGCGCGCCCGGCGGTGATGGCGCCGGCGCCTTCCGGCTCGACGAATTCGACGCGCCCGGCATAGGGGAAGGTCTCTTCCGCCGGATCGACGATCTGAACCAGATGGCCCTGGGCGCCGGTGGACGAAAGCTGCATCAGCATCCGCTTGATCTCGGCCATCGGGCTCCAGAAGTCGGACAGCAGGACGATCTCGGAGAACGCCGCGGGCGCGAAATTCTGCGGCAGGCTGGTGCGGTCGGCCGGGTCGTGGATCATCAACTGCGCCATCCGGTCGATGATGGCGCGGGTGCCGGTCGGACGCATCAGGTCGGGGACGCCGACCCGCTCACCGCCATCGATCAGGATTTCCGCCAGGGCGAACGAGACCACCAGAGCGGATTCGAGCTTGTTGTGGGGCAGCCCCGGCGACGAAAAGATCATCGACGGCGAGCGGTCCGGCCAGACCCACACGGTGTGCGCCGCCTCCCATTCGCGTTCGCGCACATAGAGATGCTCGTCCCGGGCCGAGCGCCGCCAGTCCACCCGCGCCGCCGGCTCGCCGGAGACGAAGCGCCGGAACTGCCAGAAATTCTCGCCCGGACCCGCGCGGCGGCGGCCATGCAGGCCGTGGATCACTGTTGCGGCGATGCGGCGGGATTCCAGGATCAGCCGCGGCAGGGCGGCCGCGAGCGAGCGGCCTTCCCCGGTTGCCTGGGCGATGGCCGTGCGTTCGTCTCGTGCCGTGCGCCGGTCAACTGCCATGCGTCAGCCGATCCGGCCCGCCAGCTTGCCGATCACGCTGGACACCGTTTCACCGTCGGCGCGCGCGGCGAAGGTCAGCGCCATGCGGTGCTTGAGGACCGGCTCGGCCAGCGCGATCACGTCGTCGATCGACGGCGCGAAGCGGCCTTCGAGCAGCGCCTTGGCGCGGACCGCCAGCATTAGCGCCTGGCTGGCGCGCGGGCTTGGACCCCAGGCGATGGATTTGGCGGCGTCGCCGGCTTCCGGACCCGGACGGGCGGAGCGGACCAGGGCGAGGATGGCCTCGACCACGGATTCGCCGACCGGCAGCCGCCGCACCAGCCGCTGCGCCGCCAGCAGGTCCTCGAAGCTCATCGCCGCCTTGGCCTTGGCTTCCTCGGCGCCGGTGGTCTCGAACAGGATGCGCCGCTCGGCCTGGAGATCCGGGTAATCCACGTCGATCTGCATCAGGAAGCGGTCGAGCTGGGCCTCCGGCAGCGGGTAGGTGCCTTCCTGCTCCAGCGGGTTTTGGGTGGCCAGCACATGGAACGGCTTCGGCAGGTCGTGGCGCGCGCCGGCGACGGTGACGTGCTGTTCCTGCATCGCCTGCAGCAGGGCGGACTGGGTGCGCGGGCTCGCGCGGTTGATCTCGTCGGCCATCAGCAACTGGCCGAACACGGGACCGGCAATGAAGCGGAAGGCGCGCTTGCCGGCCGCGCCTTCCTCAAGGACCTCGGTCCCCAGGATGTCGGACGGCATCAGGTCCGGGGTGAACTGGATACGGCGGGCGTCGAGGCCGAGCGCGGTGCCCAGGGTCTCCACCAGCTTGGTCTTGGCGAGGCCGGGAAGGCCGACCAGCAAGGCATGTCCGCCGGACAGGATCGTGATCAGGGTCTGTTCGACCACCGTCTCCTGGCCGAAAATCACGGTTCCGATGGTGGCGCGCGCCGCGCGGACATGGTCGGAGGTCGATTCCGCGGCCCGCACGATCATGTCTTCGAATTTCTCGAGCCCTTCACCGCTGGCCGCTGCCATCACCTGCTCCTTGTCTGCCGCCACCTGGTCCGCCGCTACTTTTGCCTGTGGTTGCTATGCATCAAAGCAACAACCACGCCACTCACCTGCAACCTGCCCTCTTTTCAACAGCCGGAGGGGGCAGGTGACGCCAACCGCGAAAGGTGAGCTTACGCTATTTTACCCGTCGGGCGATTCTGATCAGTCCATCACGATCGCGGGATGGGGACAGTCAAAGGTCGGCATCAACCATGGCAAAGGAAGGGCGGAAGAACGGTCAAGGGTTGGACGGGGTCGCCGAGGCGGCGCGTCAGGCCGGCGCCCGCGGATTGCCCCCGGTTCATCTCTGGAATCCGCCCTATTGTGGGGATCTCGACCTGCGGATCGCATCTGACGGCACCTGGCACTATCTCAGGACGCCGATCGGCCGGCCCGCCCTGGTCAGGCTGTTCGCCTCCGTCCTGAAGCGGGAAGGCGACAAACACTTTCTTGTGACACCGGTCGAGAAGATCGGCATCACCGTCGACGATGCGCCGTTCCTCGCGGTGGACATGGAGGTGGTGCGGGAGGGCGGCCAGCAGATTCTGCGATTCCGCACCAATGTGGACGATGTGGTGACCTGCGGCCCGGGCCATGCGCTGCGCTTCGACCGCCAGCCGGACGGCGAGAGCGTGAAGCCCTATCTGCACGTGCGCCGCGACCTGTGGGCCAAGCTTTCCCGTCCGGTATTCTACGACCTGGTCGATCTCGGCGAGGAACGGGAGGTTGACGGCCGGACGATGTTTGGCGTGATGTCGTCGGGCGTCTTCTATCCGATCGAGGATGCCGACAATCTCAAGGATCGGGCGTGAGTGACCTCGATCACACGGCGAATTCAGCGCGCATCTCCGCGGATGATTTCTTTCACCGCGCCGGAGCGCGGCTGACGCTGGACGTTCCGCCGGGGCTGACCGACCCCGACTACATTCCGGCCCGCGGCGATGCCGACAGCACGGAGATGCAGGAGGCGATCGCCGCGGTGCGGCCGATCCGTCCCGCGGCCGTGCTGGTGCCGATCGTGGAGCGCGACGAGCCGACCGTCCTGCTGACCCAGCGTACCGCGCATCTGCGCGACCATGCGGGGCAGGTGTCGTTTCCCGGCGGCAAGATCGATCCCGACGATGCGAGCCCACTCGCGGCGGCGGTGCGTGAAGCGGACGAGGAGATCGGCCTGAAGGCCGACGCGATCGCGCCGGTGGGTTATCTCGATCTCTACATGACGCGCTTCGGCTACCGCATCGTGCCGGTGCTGGCGCGGGTAAGGCCCGGCTTCACGTTGACGCTCAATCCGGCCGAGGTGGACGAGGCGTTCGAGGTGCCGCTGTCCTTCCTGATGTCGCCGGAAAATCACCAGCGCCGCAGCCGCGAATGGAATGGAATGACGCGCAGCTTCTATGCAATGCCGTTCGGCAATCATTATATCTGGGGTGTCACCGCGGGTATTCTGCGAAACCTCTACGAGCGGATCTACCGCGCATGATTCGACCTGTCGCCATCGAGATCGCGCTGTTCCTGGCGCCGTTCGCCGTCTACGCCATTTTCCTGCTGGTGACGCAACGGACGGTGCTCGATGTCGAGCTTTGGGCTGGGCCGCGCCTCATCTGGCTGGTCATCATCGCGCTGGTCCTGATGATCGGCAGTTTTGTGATCTTCGCGCAGTTCGGCGGCGCGCCGCCCGGCTCGACCTACATTCCCGCCCATATTGAAGACGGCAAGCTGGTCCCGGGAGAGACGCGGTGACTGACGCCGTCGCGACGCGCCGCATCGAAGCGTCATGGCTGAAAGCAAAGCCCCTGGCGCAGGTGCTCCATCTGTTGGCCGGGGACGGAGAGGAAGCGCGGGTGATCGGCGGCGCCGTCCGCAACACGCTGCTCGGTTTCCCGCGCAGCGATATCGACATCGCGACGACGGTGATGCCGGACGACATTGTCCGCCGCGTGGAGGCGGCCGGTTTCAAGGCCGTGCCGACCGGGATCGCTCACGGGACCATCACCGTCGTCGCGCATGGCACGCCGCTCGAAGTCACCACCTTGCGGGAGGATGTCGAGACGTTCGGCCGCCATGCGACCGTCGCGTTCGGGCGGGACTGGCGGCAGGATGCGGCGCGGCGCGACTTCACCATGAATGCATTGTCGGTCGATGCCGACGGCACGGTGTTCGATTATGTCGGCGGCCTTGCCGATCTCGACCAGCGGCGCGTGCGTTTCATCGGCGATCCGCATCAGCGCATCCGGGAAGACTATCTGCGCATCCTGCGGTTCTTCCGCTTTCATGCGAGCTACGGTTCGGGCGGGCCCGATGCCGAAGGGCTGGCGGCCTGCATTTCCGAACGTGCCGGGCTTGATCAGTTGTCGCGCGAGCGGGTGCGGATGGAGCTGCTGAAGCTGCTGGCTGCGCCGCAGGTCGTGCCGGTGACGACGGTGATGGCGGATGCCGGCTTGCTGGTGTCCCTGCTTGGCGGCGTGCCGCTGGTCCCGGGCCTTGCGAACATGGTCGCGATCGAAGCCGCCATGGGCCTGCCGCCGCAGCCGATCCGCCGGCTGGGTGCGCTGGCGCTGATGGTGAGAGAGGATGCGGATCGCCTGCTGACGAAGCTGCGGCTCGCGAATGACGAGCATGAGCAGCTTCGCGCGATGGTGGAGACGTGGTGGAAGGCGACGCCGCTTATCGACGATGCGGCTGCGCGTGTGCTGCTCTACCGGCTGAAAGCCGACAGCTTTGTGGATCGCGTGCTGTTCGCCTGGGCGCGCTCGGGCGCGCCGGCATCGGATTCCGCATGGCGCGCGCTTGCCGGTTTGCCGCAGCGCTGGACCATCCCGGTATTTCCACTGAAGGCTGCGGACTTCATCTCCCGTGGCGTCGAGCGCGGGCCTGCGCTTGGTGCGGCATTGCGCCGCGCAGAGGAGAGCTGGATCGCCGCGGGCTTTCCCGCCGCGCCCCCTGTGCTGGCTGAGATCGCAGACGGGCAGATCAAATAAAAAAAACCGCGAAGCGCTTTGCGCTCCGCGGTTGCGCATCCTCAGATCGAGGAATTACGGGCAGGGATGCCGCAGGCCGTCATAGCCGAGATAGGTGCCAGAGGCCGGGTCATAAGAGCGGAAGCGCTGCATGCAGTAGGCGACAGCGTCATCCACGGCGTAGGCCGGAGGAGCAGAAGCGGCTGCGGCAACGCCGGCGCCGACGATCGCGCCGCCAATGATGCCCGCTCCAACAGCCGGTCCCCAACCCCAGCCGCGGCCGCGGTAGCCGTAACGATAGCCGTAGCCGCCGCGATAAACACGGCCACCGCGCCATCCGCCACCACCGCGCCAGCGGCGGCCCTGTACGGTCTCGGTCACGGTGGGGACGGCGTGCTTCAACTGTTGCGCACCGATCACGGGCGCCGCCGACGCAGCCGACGGGGCGATGAACGGGACAGCACCCGCGAGTAATGCAACGGCAAGAGCCTTTCGAACGGTCATGGTTTTTGCTCCAATCAGAAAGTCGGGATACGTCTAGAACGAACAGTATCGCCACCCGTTCCCATCATACCTGCCTTTGCTGGAACTCGATACCCCTGAGCCCGGAAATGGCTGCGCAAGGCTAACGCAATCTGACGCATGATGATTGTTCAGATGGATGACTTGTTGTTCATCTGACTCGCCTTTTGAGGCCCGCGCCACTACATTTTCGGTGAGGTATGCCATGCGCGACACACGAAAGCCGGCTGATCTGGCCAAAAGCGCGTCCCGCGCCCTGCGCGGTCGTCCGCGCAGCGCGGACGGGTTTCGGCGCGAGACATTCGCACTTTCTCGTGAGGATGCGCGTGCGAAGGCGAAGGACTGGTTCAGGCGGTTTCCCAAAGCCGCCTATATGACGGAAATCGAGGCGTGGCAGGTGCTGCCCGACGGGCGCATCGAATTCACGATGCGCCGCTTGCCGACGGCGGATTGACGCATGCTGCGGCGTTTCCGCCGTGCAACGACGATCTTTCTCTCCGGTGCTGTCCTCGGCACAGTGTTCGGCGTGGCTTTGGGATTCTTTTTCTTCCCCTTTGTCTTTCCTCCGCCGGTTGCGACCGAACAACTCACGGAAGCCGAACGTACACCGGTCGTCGCAACGGGCACGTTCATCCACGCCAATCCTTCCGATCCCATTCATTGGGGCAAAGGCAAGGTGAGCGTTTACGCACAGACTGTATTTCTTGAATCGGATTTCGAGGTGGGACCCGGTCCCGCCTATCACGTCTATCTTGTGCCCAATGCGAACATCCGCAGCGAAGACGGTGTGAAGGGCTCGGCGTTCGTGGACCTCGGCGGCCTGCGTGCGTTCCAGGGCAGCCAGCGTTATTCCATTCCGCCCGGTGTCGACCTGCAGAAATATCCGAGTGTCGTGATCTGGTGCGAGCGCTTCGGCGTGCTGATTTCGCCGGCCGACCTCTCGCCGGCGCAAAGCCAGAACTAAAAAATCCCGGCTGACACAAAGAAAATCGGCGGCCTGCGCCGCCGATCTCCGCCATCAAATAAAACTCGAATGAACAGGAATCAGGCGACGCGGCGCTCGGCGTCGTCCTCGGCGGTCTCTTCCTCGCCGTCTTCAGACTCTTCGTCCTCGTCTTCGCCTTCTTCGTCGGCGAGGTCTTCTTCTTCAATCTTTTCCAACGCCACAGCGGGAATACGTTCCCGGAACAGATCGCCTTCTTCGCCAAGCCAGACGCAATCGATCTCATCTTCCACGACTGCAACGACGGTCATCGGCTGGCCACCAGACTTGAGGATGGCCACGTCTCCGGGTTCAAACGACATCGTACTTCTCCGTTTTGGGGTGTGCAGCGGCGCCAGAATACGAAGGTCCGATGACGGACCGATCTCGGTCTGATGGCGGTTGCATGTCGCCATTCGGGACCGCTGCAAAACTGTCGCAGTCATTCCGGGCGCGGAGCGACAGCGCGCGGACCCGGAATGACGCCGTTTCGCAATGATCTCTATTCAGCAGACAAGCGCCGCGCCGTTCACGGCCATTTCGCCACCGGCGGCAGCGACGACAGGATCGAGGATACATTGCCGCCGGTCTTCAGCCCGAAGACGGTGCCGCGGTCATAGAGCAGGTTGAATTCCACATAGCGGCCGCGGCGCACGAGCTGCTCGTCGCGTTCGGCCTCGCTCCAGGGCGTGGCGAAGTTGCGCCGCACGAGCCGCGGATAGATGTCGCGGAAGGCGCGGCCGACATCCTGGGTGAAGCGGAAATCCGCATCCCAGTCGCCGCTGTCCTGCCAGTCGTAGAAGATGCCGCCGATGCCGCGCATCTCCTTACGGTGCTTGAGATAGAAATACTCGTCGCACCAGGTCTTGTATTTGTCATAGGGCGCGACCGCGGCATGGGCGTCGCAGGCGGCCTTCATCGCGGCATGAAACGAGATGCTGTCGGCATCCTCCTGGGTGCGGCGCGCCTCGAGCACCGGCGTCAGGTCGGCGCCGCCGCCGAACCAGGCCTTGGTGGTGACCACGAAGCGCGTGTTCATATGCACGGCCGGGACGTGCGGATTCTGCATATGGGCGATCAGCGAGACCCCCGAGGCCCAGAAGCGCGGGTCGTCGGCGGCGCCGGGGATCTCCTTGCGGAATTCCGGCGCGAACTCGCCATGGACGGTGGAGACATGCACGCCGACCTTTTCGAACACCCGGCCCTTCATGATCGACATCACGCCGCCGCCGCCGGGGGCGCCGTTGTGGTCGGTGCGCTGCCAAGGGGTGCGCACGAAGCGGCCGGGCTCCTGATCGGAGAGTTGCGTTCCCGGCGGCAGGTCGTCCTCCAGTTGTTCGAAGGCCGCACAGATGTCGTTGCGCAGTTCCTCGAACCAGGCGCGGGCGCGGGACTGGCGGGAATTCAGGGTCTCGAGGTCGGGAAGGGCGGTCGTCATGGCGATCTCAACGGACGAGGGATGGGTCTGTCTGCCTCAATGCCTCTCCCAATGCCATGGCTGCGGTCATGGCGATATTGATCGAGCGCAAACCGGGCCGCATCGGGATCAGCAGCCGCGCGTCGGCGGCGGCATGGACCTCGTCGGGAACGCCGGAGGTCTCGCGGCCGAACAGCAGGATATCCCGCGAATCGAAGCTGTGGCCAAGATAGGGCCGGCTGCCGCGGGTGGTGAACAGCACCAGGCGGCCGCCATCATTCCGCCGCCAGGCCTCGAACGCCGCCCAGGAGACATGTCGCACAACCGAAATCTGATCGAGGTAGTCCATGCCGGCGCGCCGGAACGCGCGGTCGGTCACCGGAAATCCCGCAGGCTCGATGATATGCGCGTCAACCCCCAGGCAGGCGCAGAGCCGGAGGATGGTGCCGGCATTCTGTGGAATATCAGGCTGATAGAGTGCGATCCGCATGGCGCTGGAGAGTAGCCCATTCTGTCACCGCGCCGCCTCCGTCCGAGGCGAAAAAAGCGTGTGATGGAAAGGATTTCCGAGGTGATTTCCAGATGACTCCAAGGTGGACTTGCGCTCTCCCGTCAAGGGTGACAATAAAACGCCGTTTGGATCACACTGGTTCGCCGCCTTTCCCAGGGGCGGGAAGGGCCGGTCAGCCCGCCGCCGCAAATGCTGCTTGTCCAGGGCAGGTTTTCCCGGCGGTTTCGTGCGTGGCCGGGTCGACGGTAAGGACGGGAAGGGGACTGTAATCGTGGCAACGATGTCTTCGGCAGAGCCGACTCGTCGTGATTTTCTTTACATCGCAACTGGAGCCGTGGCCGTCGTCGGGGCTGCCGCCGCCGTCTGGCCGCTGATCTCCCAGATGAATCCGGACGCCTCCACCATCGCCGCCGGCGCGCCGATCGACGTCAACCTGACGCCGATCGCCGTGGGGCAGGTGGTCAAGGTGTTCTGGCGCGGCAAGCCGATCTTCATCAACCACCGCACCAAGGAGCAGATCGAGGCGGCCGAGAACGTCAACGTCGCGAGCCTGCCCGATCCGCAGCCGGATTCAGCCCGCGTCAAGCCGGGCCACGCCGAGTGGTCGGTGCTGATCGGCATCTGCACCCATCTCGGCTGCATTCCGCTGCCGCATGAAGGGCCCTTTGACGGGTATTTCTGCCCCTGCCACGGTTCGGTCTATGACACCTCGGGCCGCATCCGCAGCGGCCCGGCGCCGCTCAATCTGGCCCTCCCGCCCTACAATTTCACTTCCGACACGCAAATCCGCATCGGCTGACCGCCGTCCCAATTTCATCTGCAAGGTTTGACCATGAGCGGACACCTGACCTACCAGCCGCGCAGCCCCATCATGAAATGGATGGAGCGCAGGCTTCCGATCGCGGGGCTGGTCTATTCCTCCTTCATTGCCTACCCGACGCCCCGCAATCTGAATTACTGGTGGACCTTCGGCGGCATCCTGTCGCTGATGCTGGTGGTGCAGATCATCACCGGCATCGTGCTGGCGATGCACTACACCCCGCATGTCGATCTCGCCTTCAAGTCGGTCGAAGGCATCATGCGTGACGTCAACTACGGCTGGCTGCTGCGCTATGTGCACGCCAACGGCGCGGCGATGTTCTTCCTCGCCGCCTATGTGCACATGTTCCGCGGCATGTATTACGGCTCCTACAAGGAGCCCCGCGAGGTGCTCTGGATCCTCGGCGTGATCCTGCTGCTGCTCATGATCATGACCGGCTTCATGGGCTATGTGCTGCCGTGGGGCCAGATGAGCTACTGGGCGGCGGTGGTCATCACCAACCTGTTCTCCGCGATCCCTATCGTCGGCGAGAGCATCGTCACGTGGCTGTGGGGCGGCTTCGCGGTCGGCAACCCGACGCTGAACCGCTTCTTCTCGCTGCACTATCTGCTGCCCTTCGTGATCGCCGGCGTCGTCGTCCTGCACGTCTGGGCGCTGCATGTTGTCGGTCAGAACAACCCGACCGGCATCGAGCCGAAGACCGAGAAGGACGTGGTGGCCTTCACGCCCTATGCGACCATCAAGGACGGCTTCCTGATGATCGTGTTCTGCATCCTGTTCGCGTGGTTCGTGTTCTACATGCCGAACACGCTCGGCCATGCCGACAACTACATTCCCGCCAATCCGCAGGTGACGCCGGCGCATATCGTTCCGGAATGGTACTTCCTGCCGTTCTACGCGATCCTGCGCGCCATCCCGGACAAGCTGATGGGCGTCATCGCGCTGATCAGCGCCATCGTGGTGCTGGCCTTCCTGCCCTGGCTCGACACCTCGCCGGTGCGCTCGGCCCGGTACCGCCCGCTCTACAAGCAGCTGTTCTGGGTGTTCGTGGCGGTGTGCGTGGGTCTTGGCTGGCTCGGGTCCCAGCCGGCGGAAGGCGGCTTTGTCATCGCGGCGCGCATCCTGACCATCTACTATTTCGCACACTTCCTGGTGATCATGCCGGTGCTGGGCTGGGTCGAACGGACCAGGCCGCTGCCGAACTCGATCGCCGAATCGGTTCTCAAGGACGGCGTGCCGATCGGGGCATCCGCGCCGGCTCCGGCCAAGGCGAAAGTGTAAGGCAATGGGGCACGACATGCGTTTTCGTCAGACGTTCATTGCCGCGGCCGTCGCCGGCATCCTTGCCGCCGCTTATGCCGCCCCGTCGGTTGCGGCTGAAGGCGCCGACAAGCCGCCGGGCGTGAAGTGGTCCTTCTCCGGTCCGTTCGGCAAATACGATCAGGCCCAGCTCCAGCGCGGCTTCAAGGTCTACCGGGAGGTCTGTTCGGCCTGCCACGGCCTCGAGCTTCTCAGCTTCCGCAACCTGGCGGAGCGGGGCGGCCCGGGCTTCACCGAACCCCAGGCGGCGGCGATCGCGGCTGAATACCAGGTGACCGACGGTCCGAATGACGCCGGCGACATGTTCCAGCGTGCGGGCCGCGTCGCCGATCATTTCCCCAAGCCGTTCCCGAACGAGAATGCCGCCCGCGCGGCCAATGGCGGCGCTGCGCCGCCGGATTTCTCGGTGATCGCCAAGGCGCGCACCTACGAGCGCGGCTTTCCGCAATTCATCATCGACATGGTCACCCAGTATCAGGAGCAGGGCCCGGACTACATCGCGGCGCTGCTGACCGGATATGCCGATCCGCCGAAGGACTTCGCCCTTCCGGAAGGCGCGCACTACAACAAGTATTTCGCCGGCCACGCCATCAAGATGCCGCCGCCGTTGCAGGCCGGCCAGGTGGAATATACCGACGGCACGCCGACGACCGTCGAGCAGTATTCGCACGACATCACGGCGTTCCTGATGTGGGCGGCCGAGCCGCATATGGAAGCGCGCAAGCGCGCCGGCCTGCAGGTGATGATCTTCCTGATCGTGTTCGCCGGGCTGCTCTACTTCACCAAGAAGAAGGTCTGGAAGAAGGTCGAGCTGCATCCGGAAGACCTAACGCCGCGCAAGCCGACGGAATACAAGGCGTAGAGTACCGGGCCTGGATTGGGCGTTGCGGTTACCGAACGCTCGGCGCCAAACCTCCCCTTGAAAAGGGGAGGTCGACTGCGAAGCAGTCGGGAGGGGATCACTGACGATTCTAATTGAACGCGTTTGACCCCCACCCCAGCCCTCCCCTTTCAGGGGGAGGGAGTGGAGAGTTAGAGCGAAGCCCGCGTTGAACGTCATTATTGCTTCAATCATTTACATGCCCGGGCCTTGACCCGGGCATGTCGCTTTCAAGTATGCTTCGCCATGCAAGGCGGCCTGCGTGGCCTGTGCCTTTTTGGATCGGCACCTCATGACCAGATCGGTTCTCGGCATCATCGGCGGCTCGGGCATCTACGATCTGCCCGGCCTGGAAAATGTCCGCGAGGAACGGATCGCATCGCCCTGGGGCGAACCATCGGGCGCGCTGCGCATCGGGGAGATCGCCGGCCTGCCGGTGGTGTTTCTCTCGCGTCACGACAAGGGCCATCGGCTCTCGCCGTCGGACATCAACTACCGCGCCAACATCGATGTGCTGAAGCGGGCGGGGGTGACCTCGCTCGTCTCGCTGTCGGCCTGCGGCTCCTTCAAGGAGGACCTGCCGCCGGGCGCCTTCGTGCTGGTCGACCAGTTCGTCGATCGCACCCATCTGCGCCAGACCTCGTTCTTCGGCACCGGCTGCGTCGCCCATGTCTCGATGGCCCATCCGGTGTCGCCGCGGCTGCGCATCCATCTGGCCGCCGCCGCGGACGCGGAGGGCATCGGCATCGTGCGCGGGGGGACCTATGTGTGCATCGAGGGCCCGCAGTTCTCGTCGCTGGCCGAGAGCCTGACCTACAAGCAGCTCGGCTATTCGGTGATCGGCATGACCAACCTGCCGGAGGCGAAGCTCGCGCGGGAGGCGGAGCTTTGCTACGCGACGGTCGCGATGGTGACGGATTTCGACTGCTGGCACCCCGACCATGACGCCGTCACCGTGCAGGACATCCTCAAGGTGCTGACCGCCAATGCCGACAAGGCCCAGCGGCTGGTCGCCCGGCTGGCGCAGGATTTCCCGCGCGAGCATGAGCCGTGTCCGATCAGCTCCGACCGTGCGCTTGATACCGCCCTCGTCACCGCGCCGGAGGCCCGTGACCCCGCGCTGCTGGCAAAACTCGACGCCGTTGCCGGCCGCGTGCTGGGAGCGGCGCCCTGACATTCGCAGGCTGATCCCGGTTCGAAGCTGTCATCGCCGCCTTGTCCGGCCGTCCGGAGCGAACGCCGCTCCATTAGGCGGCGGCTGATTGCGTATTGATCTTGCAACTGTTCGCCAAACCGTCACACAATTCCAAATCGAAATCTTAGTTCAGATTTGAACAGATTAATCGGTTGGCGGGGGTTCATGGTCTGGCTGCGACGTATCGCCGAGACAATATCGGCGCTGCTGTTTGGCGCGATGTTTGTCTTCATGATCGCCGGCGTCGCCGCGCGTTATGTTTTCAACACATCGATCGCATGGATCGACGAACTGGTCGTTGTATTTTTTCTCTGGTCGATTTTCTGGACCTCGGCCCTCGTCATCCGCAACACCGAGCATGTTTCGTTCGATATTCTCTATGAGCATCTGAGCCTGAACGGCCGCCGCTGGCTGATCGCGATCGGATTTGGTGCGGTCGGGCTCCTCTTTCTTGCCTGTCTTCCGACGGTGGTGGACTACATCCTCTTTCTCCGCCGCGAGAGCACGCCCGTGCTGCGGCTGCGGCTCGATGTCATCTACTCCTGTTTCGCTCTCTTTCTTGCAGCCGCGGCCGTGCGTCTGTTGTTCCAGGCCGGGCGCATGTTCTCAAAGTCCTGGAAGAGCGATGTCACCGCATCCCAGCCCTCCGTTCCGCTCGAGTAGATCAGAATGACGATTGCGATCCTGATCGGCGTGATGCTGCTTGTGGCAGCCGCTCGCGTTCCGGTCGCCTATGCGATGTTTGCAGCCGGGTTCGTTTATCTGATCGCGACGGGCCAGGACATCGGTCTTGTCGCTGAACAGGTGATGACGACGCTGAGCGTCAACTATGTGCTGATCGCCATCCCCATGTTCATGTTCGCCGCGAATGTCATGAATGCCGGCCAGATCAGCGATCGACTGTTTGATCTCTGCCGCGCCATGATCGGCCGCGTGCGCGGGGGGCTGGCGCAGGTCGATGTGGTCGTCAGCGTGATCTTCTCGACCATGAGCGGAAGCGCCGTGGCGGATGCGGCGGGACCCGGTCTGGTGACGATCCGGATGATGCGCCGCGCCGGCTATCCCGAAGGATTTGCCGCCGCGATCGTTGCCGCCGCCGCGACGCTGGGGCCGATCATTCCACCGTCGATTCCGATGGTGCTTTATGCGCTGATGTCGAAGGCCTCGGTCAGCGCGCTGTTTCTCGGCGGCGTGGTCCCCGGCCTGGCGATGACGGCTGCTCTCAGCGCGACAGTCTGGATCATCGCGCGGCGGCGCAATTTCCCCATCGATGATCCGGTCCCGCGCAGCGAAGTGCCGGGCATCATCCGCCGCGCGCTTCTCCCGAGCCTGATGCCCGTCATCCTGCTGGGCGGAATCTATACAGGCGTTTTCAACACCACCGAAGCCGCGGCGGTGGCGGCCGCCTATGCCCTGTTCCTGTCGCTCGTGGTCTACCGCGCCTTCAACTTGAAGGTCCTGCTGGCCGTGCTGCTGGAGACCAGTCGGCAGACCTCGGTGATCCTGCTGCTCATCGCCGGCGCTTTCGCCATCAACTACGGCGTCACGTCGGAGCATCTCGACCGGAGCCTTGCGGACTGGGTCGCGGGGCTCAATCTTTCGCCGATCAGCTTCATGCTGCTGGTGAACGTGCTGCTGCTGTTGCTCGGCTGCGTGCTCGAAACCGCCACGCTGCTGCTGGTGCTGGTGCCGGTGCTGCTGCCGAGCGTCGCGAATCTGGGAATCGACACGGTTTATTTCGGCGTGGTGGTGATCCTGAACATCACCATCAGCCTGATCATTCCGCCTCACGGCCTGCTGCTGTTCGTGATGGGCAATCTGACGAAGATCCCGCTGGGCTCGATCTATCGTGAAGTCATTCCCTTTGTCGCGGTCCTGGTCGTCACGCTCGGCATCCTCGTGATGTTTCCGGAACTGACGCTGTGGCTGCCGCGCATGTTCGGATACCAGCCGACATGAGAGCCGGTGGTTCGCATCCTGAGTGGCGTAGTTGTTGCTGGCTGAGACGTTGAACTGAAACCGGGTTTGACCGTGAACTCACATCGCTCGTGAAAGGAGTACCGAACATGATCCGCAAAGCTCTGTTGACCGCCCTGATGACCGCGACCCTCGTCGTGCCGGCGGCCGCGCAGGTCAATCTGCGTGTATCGATGGCCTCGATTGAATCGGATTGGCTGACAAAGGCTCTCTTTCAGTTCCGCGATCAGGTCGAAGCCTCGACCGGCGGCGCCGTGAAGGTCCAGGTGTTTCCGAACGGCACGCTGTTTCGTCAGGGCAGCGAGGTGCCGGCGATGCAGCGTGGCAATCTCGACATGAGCACCATGACGACGGTCGAGATCGAGCAGCAGATTCCGGAATATTCGATCTTCGGTCAGGGCTATCTGTTCCGGGACTATGACCATGTCCGCAAGGTCTTCACCGGGCCGATCGGCGAGCAGGTCTATGCCAAGGTTGCGGAGAAGATGGACCTGCAGATCCTGGCGCCGATGTATCTCGGGACCCGTCAGCTCAACCTGCGCACGGCACGGGACGTCAAGACGCCGGCCGATCTTTCGGGCGTGAAGCTGCGCGTTCCGGGCGGACCGGGCTGGTTGCTGCTGGGGCGCGGCCTTGGCGCGCAGCCGGCGCCGCTGGCGATGCCGGAGGTCTATCTCTCCCTGAAAACCGGAGCGATCGACGGCCAGGACAATCCGCTGTCGCTGACCCAGGCCAACAAGCTCTATGAGGTGACCCAGTCCATCGTCATGACCAGCCATCTCGTACAGCCGGTCTTCCTGACGATTGCTGTCCCGTCGTGGAAAAAGCTGTCGCCGGACCAGCAGGCCAAGGTGAAGGAAGCCGCGCTGGCGGCAGCCAGCTACAACGACACCAACCGGATCAAGGACGAGGCCGGCATTCTCGATTTCTTCAAGGCGCAGGGCCTGAAGATCGTGACGCCGGATCTTGCGCCTTTCCGCGCCAACATGAAGCAGGTGTTCGCAGCCTCCGACATGGCCAAGACATGGCAGCCGGGCTTCCAGGAGCAGATCGAAGCTGTGAAGTGAGCGACGCATCCCGCCACGGGCCGGATCCAACTTCGTCGGATCCGGCCCGTGCTCGTTTCAGGTCTCGGCGACGAGTTTGCTCAGGCGCCCGTACCAGGGATGCGCCGGGTCGTGCAGGTCGAGGTGGGTCTGGAAATGATCGCGATCATTTTCGACAATCCGTTCGACCGGTGCAGGCTGCAGCGCCAGCAAGGCTTCGAGACGGGCGTTCGAGCGCATGACGCGTTCGCTGTCGCGGCTGCCGTGGCTGAGGAGCATGGGAACGGTATTGCCGGCTGTCCAGCAGATCGGGCTCATCACGCCGTCGTCCGTGTCGCGTTCCAGCACCCAGGTATAGACACGTTCCTCGAGGCTGCCCGGCGGGGGCGCGGAGTGGTGCAGGTCCATGATGCCGCTGATCGGCAGACAGCCCCGTATCGCCTGCGGCGAGAGGCCGGCGTGGAGGCGGGCCTCATGGCGCAGTGCCGTCAGCGCTGCGAGGTGCCCTCCGGCCGAATGGCCCGACAGATACATGCGATCGGGATCGCCGCCGAAATCCGCCGCCGTCGCAGCGATCACCCGGAGCACTGACAGGCCGTCGTCGAATGCCGCCGGCAGCGGGTCGGCGGGAGCGAGGCGATAGCTCGGAGCGACGAGGATCATCCCCAGACGCGTAACGGCGGGCGCCATGAAGCCGGTGAATTCCTTGTAGCCGTTGGTCCAGCCGCCGCCGTGAAAGAAGATCAGGATGGGGGCGCTGGTGGCGCCGGGCGGGGCGAACACGTCGTAGCGCTGCCGGCGATGCGGTCCGTAAGCCAGGTCCCGCCGCATCAGGACGCCCTCGGGGACTTCCGACGACCAGTCCAGCACCAGGCGCGCATAGTCATCGGCGGCCTGAAACGGCAGCGGCGGTTGTTCTTCGAGATCGAAGACCAGGCGTTCTGTCATGTCATTGTGAACCCGGTTCGGCATTGTCGCGGCACGGCCGACCTCCGACGCAAGAAGGATGCCGGGCCGGCCCGTGCGGGCGGGATGTCGCCTAGAAATTCCCGCGTTGCATGAACATAAAGCTGGATCCGCCGACCAGCGCATAGAAGAGCGCCGAGATGACGAAGCCGATCACCGCCAGGATGATCGCCGCCGGAATGGCCGCCAGCGCGACCTTGACGAAGAAGAAGACCAGGCGAAAGAACGGAATTCGCAGATCGACCAGGACGGTGCGTTCGGCTTGATCATTCATGGCAAAGGTCTCCGGTTGCGCTGAGTCCCATGGTTCGCCAGACTGCGCATTCGTTCAAGCCGCCTTTTTCACGGTGTTTCATGGCCAGTCCCCAGCTCGAAAATGATCTCAAAGCCGCGATCCGCACGATCCCGGACTATCCGAAGCCCGGCGTGATGTTCCGCGACATCACCACCTTGCTGGGAAATGCGCGGGCGTTCCGGCGCGCTGTGGACGAACTGGTGCAGCCCTGGCCCGGCACCAAGATCGACAAGGTCGCGGGCATCGAGGCGCGCGGCTTCATCCTGGGCGGTGCGGTGGCCCATCAGGTGTCGGCCGGCTTCGTGCCGATCCGCAAGAAGGGCAAGCTGCCGCACACCACGGTGCGGATCGCCTATTCGCTGGAATACGGCCTTGACGAGATGGAGATGCATGAGGATGCGGTGGCGCCGGGGGAGCAGGTCATCCTTGTCGATGACCTGATCGCGACCGGCGGCACGGCGGAAGGCGCCGTGAAGCTGCTGCGCCAGATGGGCGCCAACGTGCTCGCGGCCTGCTTCATCATCGATCTGCCCGAGCTCGGCGGCGCCGAGAAGCTGCGCAAGCTCGACGTTCCCGTGCGCACGCTGATCACCTTTGAGGGGCATTGAGGAGATATCAGCGCGATCCATAAGAAGGGCGTGTATTGAGCTGCGCTTTCATTTGATCGCCAACCTCTCCATCGTCATTGCCGGGCTTGACCCGGCAATCCAGTCCCTTCGCAACAAATTCTTTGTTTGATGGACCACCGGGTCCCGCGCTGAGCCTGTCACCGGGCGGCGCTTTGCGCCGACCCGTTGGCGCAGCCCGGTGATGACGCGCCAGGGAATATCCGAGGTGCGGGTGTGCCCGGTAACGGAGTGCACTCGCCAGCAAATACGCGCCGATGCTTCCTTCGCTCTCAACTCGCCTTGAGCAGTGACGACCGCAGCTTGCGCAGCAGCAGCCCGAGCTCAAGCTCGCGGAATGCGAGGAAGACCTCCCGGGTCCACTCCTGCAACTTGAGCGCTGTTGCCGGCGCAACGCCGTCGGCGCGCCCGTCGTGAAAGTCGAAGAAGGAACGGTTGGGGTTGGCGACGAAGGGCCGGAGCCCCAGGTGGAGCGGCGGCAGCCGGAAGGGCGGATTCGTATCCTGTCCGTCGGCGATGTCGCGCGGAAACGGCGCGACGGCGACGTTCTCGACCGGCACGGTGAGGCTGTCCGGAAAGCGGGCGGTGAGGTCCGCGAAAGCGTCGCGGGTGGTGGAATGAAGGTCCATCAGCATCAGCGTGATGACCTCGATCCGGTGCCGCCGCATCTCCGTGAAGGCGTCGATCTGCTCCGCCAGGGTGAAGAAACGCTGGAACGACATGTGGCCGATATCGACAACCTTGGTCACGCCGTCATTGCGCACCAGAGCGTCGAACAGCGCCATCTGGTCCGCCGTCTGCTGGATATCGATGACGCGGGAGCTGCGCGGGAAGTATTCCGAAATCACCGGATCGTGCGGATTGATATCGAAGACACTCACCTGCCGTCCGTCCGTCCGCGCATAGTCGGCGGCGAGGCGCGCCAGCAGGGTCTTGCCGATGCGCGGCCGGGGCGCACCGACGATATAGACGGCGGCACGCGACGCCTTGCTGGTCATTCACGTCAGTCCTGAGGCGGATCAGCCCTGCGCGGCCCGCTGCGGCTGCACGGCATCCTGGTTCGGCACGACGATGTCGGTGAGCCTGATCCGGTCATACTCCGCCCACACGTTGCCGAGCCAGTGGCGAACATAGCCGCGCAGCACGAACGAATAATTTGCGGGTGCGCCATCTGCGAGCTTGTTGGCGATGAAGCTCACGAACGGAACGCCGGCCAGCTCGACCTGCTCGCAGGCCAGCTCGTTCAGCTTGGGAATGGTGATGTCGACCGCATTGCCGATCTTGTTGAAGTAGGAATTGTAGGTCGCCTGGTCCCATTCGAAGAACGTCGTGTTGTTGATGAAGTTCTTGGCCAGGAAATACTTCGAGTCGGTGACGAATTTCGCCGTCTCGGCAATCTCGTCCAGCGATGCGATCGACGGCCCGAGGATGTGGAAAACCGTGAAGGCGATCTGCCCGCGCTTGGCGGCATCGATGAAGCCGATGTCGCGCAGCGAGCGCAAGGTCTGCAGCAGCAGTCCGGCGCGGACATCGATCACCGTCACCGACGATTCTGTGGTGTTGAGCGTGTCGAAGATCTTCATCTGATCGGCGACCGAGGTCATGTCGACGATCTCGGTCACGTCGGGATGGAAGCGCTTCAGCGTTCCCCGCGGTGATTCGGTGTCGAAGGCGCGCGTCGCGATCCGGTTCGCGGCGAAATAGTCGAGCAGCGTGCGCGACACGGTGGTCTTGCCCACCCCGCCCTTGTCTGCACCGACCAGGATAACTGCAGGCTTAGCCATGATTCCATCCCTGCGAATCAGCTGAGATCATTCAGCTTTATTTTGCCCGGTCGGCCGGCGAAACACGAATGCCGGGAAGAGCAAAAGCTGACCGCCGCATGGTCTTGCACAGGAATCGCAGTTTCGCGCCGAACGGCTAGGGGCCGGGCGGCCGCGGCCGGCCCCAGGGTCCGTCCTGCGGGGCGGATTCGTTCGGCGCGACCGGCGGCTGATCCGGCAGGAACGGCTTGTCCGATGAGGGGGGCGACGCCGGATCGGGACGGCTGCCCCAGGGACCGGGCATGGTGGTGTTGCCGTCACTTTCGCCAGCCGCCTGGGCGTCGTCGCCGGGAACCGGCAGTGCCAGCGGGCCGGGGTCGTGGCCGCCGGCGAACTTGACCAGCGCTGCGACGCGGGCGTCGATCGATGGATGGGTGGCAAACAGATCCGCGAAGCCGGAGCGCGGATTGTCGAGGCACATCTCCATGACGGCGGAGTTGGCGCGCTCGAGCTCGCCGCGTCCCTCGATCTTGCGGAGCGCGGAGATCATCGCGTCGGGATGTTTGGTGAGCTCCACGGCGCCGGCATCGGCGAGGTATTCACGCTGCCGCGACAGCGCGAAGCGGATCACCGTCGACAGCACCCAGGACAACACGATCAGCGCGACCGCGATGAT
>Ga0182746_1001584_pt1 | contig 19847 bp, 16 predicted proteins | sample eDN3rd30CBELigOP_FD_128881 | JGI IMG/M metagenome (GOLD analysis project Ga0182746, IMG submission 128881) | Enriched Organic Plus compost microbial communities from Emeryville, California, USA - eDNA 3rd pass 30_C BE-Lig OP (version 2) (version 2) ... | reverse complement strand
CCCGATTCCCGCATCGATTTCGCCACGGCCTTCCACCTGGCCACGGCCGGCGGCGGCGTTCTTCTCGATCTTCCCATCGGCCGGTTCGCCCCCGGCTTCCACTTCGACGCCATGGTCATCGACACCCGCCCCCGCGACGGCGGCATCCGGCTTCTCGCGCAGAGCAGCCAGGAAGACATCCTCCAGAAGATCGTCCACACGGCCAGCCGCGCCAACATCACCCGCGTCTGGGTCGACGGCCGCAACGTCAGCTCACGATAGTCTCGGACGAGGGCGCCGGGCTCCTCCGGCTCCGCCGGGAGGGACCATCGGAACTGGAAAGCGAAGAGAGATCTAGGGTCCGTACTCAATTGCACCGGTAGGTGAGGTTGCGATGGCCGCCCCATCCACCGGACTTCCCCGGACTTGATCCGGGGCCTATTGCACCCCTCCACTCGAGTGGAGGAATCCGTGGGCCCCGGCTCTGCGGCCGGGGAAGTTCAATGGGTGTAGCGCGGCAGACGGACAGCGCTTCCGTTGGAATCTGTCGGATGGGGAGATAAGCGCTCTAGGGCGCCGGGGCCTATTGAGTACGAACCCTAGCGCACGGCCTCGACTGGCCGTGCCGTCGCCCGCAGCATTTCGTCCGTCGTCTCGCGCAGCAGCCGCTGCAGATGCGGCTCGTGGATCATCCCGGCTGCTTCCGCAAGGCTCAGCCAGCGGCGCTCGCGTTCTTCGAGCTCGGGCCAGTCGTCCAGCTCCTGGCGCACGTCCATGGCATAGACCGTCACCTGGCAGGGCAGCAGCGTTCCGTCCTTGAGCAGCTTTTCGTAGCGATAGCTGCCGAACGGCACGACATTGGCTTCCCCGCGCACGCCTGCTTCCTCGAACGCCTCCTGCAGCGCCGCTTCGGCCGCACTCTTGCCCGCTATCGGCCAGCCCTTGGGAATGAGCCAGCGGCGGGACGTGCGGGAGGTGATGAGCAGGATTTCGATCTCGCCCCCGGCACAGCGCCGCCAGGGCAGGGCTGCAACCTGCTGGGCGTGTTGGCGTATCGGTTCTGACGCGGCCATTTACGGGACCTCGGGCGATTTGACTGTCTGCCCCATAACATCTTCCGCCTCTATTGGTTAACGAATAGTTGCAATGCTTTGGTCGGGCTTCCCCGCCCCGATGCGCCGTGGCAGTTTCCCCGGCGAATCACTTGTGGGGTTAACTCGGTCATGAAGGTCCTGGTTCTGGGCGGCGGTGTCATTGGCGTTACGAGCGCCTGGTATCTGGCCGAAGCTGGTCATGAGGTCGAGGTCGTCGAGCGCCAGCCCGGCCCGGCTCTCGAGACCAGCTTTGCCAATGCCGGCGAGATCTCGCCCGGCTATGCTTCGCCGTGGGCGGGGCCCGGCGTGCCGGTCAAGGCCATCAAGTGGTTGCTCATGCGCCACGGTCCCCTCGTCGTGCGGCCCCGGCTCGATCCGCATCAGTGGATCTGGATGGCCCAGATGCTGCGCAACTGCACCTCGGCCCGCTATGCCCGCAACAAGGCCCGCATGGTGCCCATCGCCGAATATGCGCGCGATTGCCTAAAGGCGCTGCGCGCCTCGACCGGCATCACCTATGACGATCGCGCCATGGGCACGCTCCAGGTCTTCCGCACCCAGAAGCAGCTCGATGACGCCCACAAGGATATCGAAGTGCTGCGCCAGTTCGGCGTGCCCTACGAAACCCTCGATCGCGCCGGCTGCTCAGTCGCCGAGCCGGCCCTCGCCGCCGTCAGCGAAAAGTTCGTCGGCGGCCTGCGCCTGCCGGGCGATGAAACCGGCGATTGCCAGATGTTCACCGAGCGCCTGACGGAAATGGCCAAGGCCAAAGGCGTCGTCTTCCATTTCGGCGAGACCATCAACGCCATCCGCTCCGAAGGCGGCGCGATCACCGGAGTGGAGACCACCGCCGGCACCCGCAAGGCCGACGCCTATGTCGTGGCGCTGGGTAGCTACTCGCCCCACGCCGTCCGCCCACTCGGCATCGATCTGCCGGTCTACCCGGTCAAGGGCTATTCGATCACCGTGCCCATCGCCGACGAGAGCCGTGCGCCGGTTTCCACGGTGATGGACGAAACCTACAAGATCGCCATCACCCGCCTCGGCAACCGCATCCGCGTCGGCGGCACCGCCGAAGTCGCCGGCTTCGACCTCAAGTTGCGCCCCGCCCGCAAGGCCACGCTCGATCACTCCGTGACCGACCTCTTCCCCGGCGGCGGCGACATGTCCCGAGCCACCTTCTGGTGCGGCCTGCGCCCCATGACCCCCGACGGCCCCCCGGTCGTCAGCGGCACCCCCTTCAGCAACCTTTACCTCAACACCGGCCACGGCACCCTCGGCTGGACCATGAGCTGCGGCTCCGCCCGCCTCCTGGCCGACCTCATCAGCGGCAAACAACCGGACGTGGACCCTGCCGATGTTTCGCTCGAGCGGTATCGGGCGGGGTAGGGATTTTCGAACAGCCGCCGGCAGGAACATCCTGCCCCGCCGGTCGGGCTTCCAAGCGATGCAAGTATTACGAATACGTCGACATAGCATTTGCCATGGGCTAAGCCTCGGGCCAATGAACGCTTGGCCACAGAGTCCGTCTAGCGGGAATGCCTTGCCATCATCCGCCCTGAAGCCTGCCTTTGGTATGATCCTTGACAGGCGGTAGGCTAAACGGTCTGCGGTACCGGCATTTTAGGTGAATGATGAAGACGCAGATCGACAAAAAGACGATTGCCGATTTTGGCGAACAATGGACTCGCTACCAGGATAATTCCGGCTTCTACGGTTCCCAGGACCTTCTGGCCGACTACCTCGAGCCATTGTTTTCGCCAAACGACATCGAGGGGCTGCGCGTCGCAGACATAGGTTCGGGCTCGGGGCGCATCGTCGGAATGCTCCTCGATGCGGGTGCGAAACACGTCGTCGCGGTAGAGCCGTCAGACGCTTTCTTCGTCCTCTCGGACAATATGGCTGCAAACAGCGAGCAAGTCACTTTGCTTCACGTGCCCGGCGACGAACTGCGAGTGGATGAGCCATTGGATTTGGTGATTTCGCTGGGCGTACTTCACCACATCGCCGATCCGAACCCAACAGTCCGGGCAGCCCGCTCCGCCTTGAAGCCCGGCGGGAAGATGATTGCATGGCTCTATGGCAAGGAGGGAAACGAGCTTTATCTCGCGGTAGTCGAACCCTTGCGCAAGATCACGAGCGTTATGCCCCATTCGCTGCTATCGGCGTTCTGCTATGTGGCCGATTTGATCGTAATGGTCTACGCGCAGCTCTGCCGCTGGCTGCCACTGCCGATGCGAAATTACGTCAGCGAAATATACGGTAAACTTGCGGCCGACAAACGCCGGCTTGTTATATACGATCAGCTCAATCCCGCCTACGCCAAGTATTATACACGAGCTGAGGCATTGGCCCTTCTTGAAGAGAACGGCTTCAACAATGTTCGGGTTCATCAGCGACACGGGTACAGCTGGACTGTAATCGGCGACGCCTAGGCGCTTCCTAGTGGGGTAGTATTCTGACTACCCGAGCTGGATTGCCAACGACAACCCCATAAGCCGGCACTGGTCTGATCACCACCGCGCCCATGCCGACGACTGCACCCTCTCCGATGGTAAGCGGCTCATCTGGTTTGCCGTTAATGATTGTTGCGCCGGCGCCGAGATAAGCAAAGTCGCCAATATGCACATTGCCATTGCAGCTTACTCGCGGGGCAAAAGTCACGTAGTCGCCAATAATGCAATCGTGCATCACATGTGACGCGATATTTGACTGAAAGCTCTTGCCGATCCTCACGTTCGATGTGACCACCGCAAAATCACAGAGGACCGAGCCGGCACCAATCGACACCTGATCGTAGACCCTCGCGCTCTTGGCTATCAAGGTCGATAAATCCAGTCCGACAGCCAGGCAGCGCTCCTCTATTCTTTGTCTTACTCGCCCATCTCCAATTGCAACGACGATTTTTCGGCTGCGGTGTTGTGATTCCCGGAGTTCAGTAAAATCTATGACCGGCCGGTCATTGCATATTCGAGGCGCGGAGGGGTTGTCGTCGACAAATACGATGTCATCGCCGACTGCCGACAGTCGTTCGGTGGCGAGCGGCGCAACTTCCCGCGCCATTCCTCCCGTTCCATAGATCGCCAGGCGCATCTTACCGCTGCCCGGCAGCTATCGCTGCTTGAGATTGACGTGCCGGACTTGTCGTCGGACGTTCCGAGTCGTCTGCGCGGCGCAACATGTCAACGAACGGGCCCGACGCCAGATAGAGAATGATCCAAAAAAGTGGTTGGCGCCCCTCGTAATGCAGAAGGGAAAATAGACCGACCGGAGCGACGCTGATGAAAAGAAGACCAAGAACCCGCGCCCTGTAGGCATCACGCAAGATCCATCCAACCGTTGCTACAAACAAAACAAGGCCAAGAGCACCCGTCACGACCAAAAGATCAATGACTGTATTGTGAGCTTCGTTCAGACTTGTTGTGTTCGTTGCAGCGTCCGTCAACGGCACCTGCGGCCCGGGCCCCAGGCCGACAATTGGCGAGGCCAGCACGGCCGAGAGGGCATTGCGCCATAACGTCAGTCTAACCGTGCCCTGTCCCCCATCGGCGTCCATGTCCAGGAGTTCGGCGGAACTACTTGCTCCAGCCGGCAGCAGTCGAGTCCCCTCAGGAAGAGGTAGATGGGCTGCCACCAAAAAAAGCACTGGCAGAACAAGAACGAACGGGAGGCGCTGCGGCGTGCGCTGCAGCAACCGCAGACCGAAAAAAGCCAGCGTCAATATAAACGTGACTGCTATGGCAAGCGTAAAGGCCGAGCTATCCGTTATCGTCCCTGCGAAGCCGCAGAAGCCCGACGCCAGCACCAGTATTGGTCTAAACGACTTTTCCTCGAAATCGAGGACAAGCAGCAGTGATAGCCCAGCTGCCGCCAGAAATCCTATCTGGTTGGGATTGTTCGAGAGGCCCTGAAGCTTGGTACCCTGGTAATACATCATGGCCTGAAGTGGATTAGGCACGACCGCCAGAAAGATGAACACAAAAAGCACGCCGGAGATGGCAAACGCAAGTGCTCTAACGTAGCGGGTTTCTCTTCCATAGCTGGCCAGCATGAAAGTGCATACTACAAAGAAAGTGAAAGCATATGCGATGCCATCGCGTATGCTTAGTCGTTGTGGGTCGGTTAGCAGTGCAAAAGCGGCAGAGACAAAAACCAGTAACAAAAAGCTGCTGGCAACGACCAGCGGCTTTATAGGCCGCCGCGGTTCGCAGGCGACTACGGCGAAAATCAATACGATGCATACCGCCGCGGCGAACAGCTCCATCGGTCCAACGACGGTGTTGAACTGTATCTGTTTGAATATCAGACTGACTATTGAGATTGAGAATACGTAAGGCGTCAGCGGTGATGATAGGATAGAAGCCGCAAGCTTCGCTGTATTGCCCTGTACTTGTCCCACGCTATTGATCTTCCCCGGAGGCCGTTTGAAGTGTCTATAGTTGTGGGCGATTATGCGTTAATTGTGCCTAGAAAACGTGACGCGCGATAGAATCTGTGGATGGCCCGCGCATCCGACTCACAGTCACCAAAGACCAGCTCACGCCACGCTCTTCGAATCGAGAAGGTGCCCTGTCAATCGACGCAAAGCCACGATTCGTCGGTTAAAGCCGCCAGAGCTCGATATCTTGGGGTTTCCCGGTCAGGCGGAGCCTGCTCTTGATATCGAGCACGACGCCTGCCCGCGAGTTGAGTAGCTTATCGATAAGCTCCCAGCCGCCTTCAACATAGTCGCTATGCGGAACAGCCAGAATAACGGCGTCGGCCGGCGCCAGCTCCGAAAGGGGCTTTAGATCGTACCCATATTCATGGCGCAGGTCGTCCGCTCGGGCGAGCGGGTCCGCGATCTGAACTGAGACGCCGAATTTTTCGAGCTCTCGAACGATGTCTATTACCCGGGTGTTGCGGATGTCGGGGACGTTTTCCTTGAACGTTACGCCCAGCACCGTCACCCGCTGGACGGGTCGCCCGGTGGCCATGCAGAGCTTGATACACTCGTGGGCTACCCGAATGCCTGTGTCATCGTTGACCCGCCGCCCCGCGAGGATCACCTGAGGATGGTAGCCTTCCTTCTCAGCGCGGAAGGTAAGATAGTAGGGATCAACACCAATACAGTGCCCACCAACCAGGCCGGGAGAAAAGTTGAGAAAATTCCACTTGGTCGCTGCAGCCTCGAGCACCGAGGCGGTATCGACACCCAGTAAATGGAATATCTCGGACAATTCGTTCATGAACGCGATATTGATGTCGCGCTGTGCGTTCTCGATGACCTTCGCCGCTTCTGCGACCTTAATCGAGGGCGCGACATGTATCCCAGCTTTGACGACGGCACCGTAGACGGCCGCGATTGTCTGGGCGGTGGCTTCATTCTGGCCCGACACTACCTTCCGAATAGTCTCGAACCGATGCTCTTTGTCGCCGGGATTGATGCGCTCCGGGGAATAGCCGACGTGGAAATCCACCCCCGCCTTGAGCCCCGAATATTCCTCAAGCACGGGAATGCAGTCTTCTTCCGTAGCGCCTGGGTAAACGGTCGATTCGTAGACAACGATGCTGTTCTTGCGCAGCGCGCTTCCAACCAGCTTTGAGGCGCTGCGCAATGCCGTCAGGTCTGGCCGGCGAGCCGCGTCTATCGGCGTCGGTACGGTAACGATGAAGAAATCAGCTTCGCTAAGCTCGGCAGCGTCGTCTGTGACGAAAAGCTTGGCCGCCACGAGATCGGATTCTTCGACTTCACGGGTCCAATCATGGCCCTTACGCAGCGCCTGAACGCGCTCCTTGTCGATATCAAAGCCGATAACGTCAGCCCCCGCGAGCCCGAAGGACACTGCTACCGGCAGGCCAACATAACCAAGGCCAATGACCGCCAGCTTTCTCTCAGACAGCATGGATATACCCGTCGTCACGTTCGCTTCTCTGGCGATGGCTATTAGTGGATTAGTCTATCAGGCGCAACTGACATCACCCCGCGTTGCGCCGGACGCTACAGCGATTGCCGGTCCCCGCAACTTGGTCTACACGAACTTCTCCTCACGTTACGAAAAGGCCTGCCATGACAGAACTGGATACCCGCAAGCGATCCGCTTTCATTACTGGTGGCGCCGGCTTCATCGGCTACAATCTCGCCAAGCGCATGCTGGCGGACGGCTGGAACGTGACGAGTGTGGATGGGATGACGAACTATTATGACCCTGTGCTCAAGCGCCGGCGTCATGACATGCTGGCTCGATCCAACTCGTTCAAAGCCCACGAGATCATGCTGGAGAACGTCGAGGGACTGGCCGCAGCGTTTGCGGAAGCGAAGCCCGACGTTGTTGTTCATCTGGCGGCACAGGCCGGTGTTCGCTACAGCTTGGAAAATCCGCGGGCCTATATCGAGGCAAACTTGGTAGGCACCTTCAATGTCATGGAGATGGTTCGCGAGCATAAGCCGGAACACTTCCTCCTCGCCTCTACCAGTTCAGTCTATGGCGCCAACGTCGATATGCCGTTCGGCGAGGTCGATCGGACGGAGCATCCCATAACGCTATATGCAGCGACCAAGAAGGCCACGGAAAACATGGCCCATTCCTACGCGCACCTATGGGAGCTTCCGACCACCGCGTTTCGCTTCTTCACGGTCTACGGTCCGTGGGGTCGTCCGGATATGGCTTTGTTCAAGTTCGTTCGCGCGATGCTCGCCGGTCAGCCTATTGATGTGTACGGCGAAGGCGACATGCGCCGAGACTTCACCTATATCGACGATTTGGTGGAGGGCATCGTTCGTTTGATCGAGGTTCCGCCAGTCGTCGGAAAGCCGGTGTCTGGCGTAGCCGACTCGCTTTCTCCCGCTGCACCACATCGCGTTGTCAATATTGGCGGCGGGCACCCTGTTGGCTTGATGGAATTCATCTCCACGATCGAGCGAGAGCTGGGCCTGCCGGCCATCAAGAATATCATGCCGATGCAGCCGGGCGACGTCCGCGAAACCTATGCCAAGGCAGAGCTTCTCGAGGCCTTGACGGGCTACCGACCGGCGACGCCGGTTGACGTAGGCGTCAAGGCGTTCGTCGAGTGGTATCGCTCCTACTATCAGGTAGGATAATGGCTCGGGTCACCATAGTTGCCGGGCTGGCGCGCTCCTTGGTCAACTTTCGGGGCCCTCTTATCGATGCGCTGCTTGCCGCCGGCCATGAGGTCGAGGCAATTGCGCCACCCGCCGATGAGGTAACTCTCGCGTGGCTGAAAGAACGCAACATTGCCTTCGTTCCCGTGGACCTGGCGCGATCATCTCTGTCGCCCTTCAAGGACCTGCGGGTTTTCAACCAGATCAGATCTGCGCTCGCGAGATCAAAACCAGATGTCCTGATTGCCTACACAATCAAACCTGTAATTTATGGGACTTTGGCGGCCTTTTTCGCAGGGGTAAGGCGCAGGTACGCCATGATTACGGGCTTGGGATACGCGTTCACTGGAGGTGAGGCGTCGATCAAGCGGAAACTGGTCTACCAGGTTGCCACTACTCTCTACCGCATGGCATTGAGTCGGGCTCAAGTGGTTCTGTTCCAAAATCCAGATGATCTTGCCGCATTCAGGCAAGCCGGGATTCTGAGCGAGAACGCGCGGGTTGCGATCGTTAACGGCTCGGGAGTTGATACCGCCCACTACGTGCCCAGCCCTTTGCCTGAGACACCGCAGTTTCTGATGATCTCCCGACTGGTTGCCGACAAAGGGGTCGCCGAGTACATCGAGGCGTCCCGATTGCTGCACGAGATTTTGCCTGATGCCGGCTTTCATCTCGTCGGTCCACGCGACCCGAATCCCGCGGTTCTGAATTTTGCGATGCTCGATGAAGCCATCGAATCCGGCGCGATTACTTACCACGGTGAGCTCGCCGATGTGCGACCGGCGATCGCGGCTTGCAGCATCTACGTGCTTCCTTCCTATCGAGAGGGTACGCCCCGCTCAGTGCTGGAGGCAATGGCGATGGCCAGGCCAATCATTACCACCGACGCTCCTGGCTGCAGAGAAACCGTCGAGGACGGGGTGAATGGCATCTTGGTTCCGGTCAAGAATGTCCAAGCGCTCGCTGATGCAATGAAGCGCCTTGCCAGCGACGCACCGTTGCGTCACCTCATGGGACAGGCCAGCAGAGCGCGCGCGGTAGCGAAGTATCGCGCCGAGGACGTTGCTGCCGCAGTTCTGGATGCATGTGACCTTCGGCGCGAAGACGCCCACGCGCAGTAGCTCAACGAAAGGCCCTCTCTCATGTGTGGCATCGCCGGCATACTCACGGCTCCGGGCAAGCATGCACCTCAAGGTGCACTCGAAGCGATAACCGATCGAATTCGTCACCGGGGACCGGATAGTAGCGGGCTGTACCGGGATCAGGATGCGACGCTCGAATTTGGCCATACCCGCCTGGCTATCGTGGATTTGTCGCCTGGTGGCGCCCAACCGATGGTGTCTGCGTCGGGGCGCTTTGTGATCGTCATGAACGGCGAAATCTACAATTATCCAGATCTTCGCCGCCGGTTGGATGAGACTGTTTCTCCAGCCTGGAGAGGAACGTCAGACACCGAAGTGCTCCTAGTTGCTTGCGAGGCGTGGGGCATAGAGGAAGCGCTTAAGCAGGCAGAGGGAATGTTTGCTTTGGCGCTTTGGGACCGCAAGGAGCACGCGTTGACGCTCGCCCGTGATCGGTTTGGCGAGAAGCCGCTTTACGTGGGGGAAACGGACGAAGGCATTGTTTTTGCGTCGCAGCTCGGCGCTATCCTTGCCTATCCTGGTTTCGTCGGCCGTGAGGACGAACAAGCGATCGAGATGTTTCTGGCGCTGAGCTACATACCGGAGCCGCTGACGCCATACCGAAATGCCTGGAAGCTGCCGCCGGGCACGATGGTTCGTCTGTTGCCCGGCCAGCAAAGGGCGGAGCCCATCGCCTACTGGACTGCTGCGCAAGCCATCGCTGAGTCTCGGTTGAGAGTGCAATCGGATCAATTGGGCACAGAGGATGTCGTCCAGCAGATCGAGCAACGGCTGCACACCGCGGTAGGCAACCAGATGGTCGCCGATGTCCCACTGGGCGCGTTTCTTTCGGGGGGCATCGATTCATCGCTGGTGGTCGCATTGATGCAGGCCCAATCAGCGCGACCGGTCAAAACGTTCACGATCGGCTTCAAGGATCAGGCCTATAACGAGGCGCATCACGCTCGCGCAATCGCCAGACATCTGGGGACTGATCATACCGAGGTGATGCTGGACTGGGCTGATGCGCTGTCATTGGTCGAGAAGCTGCCAGAAATATATGACGAGCCATTCGCTGATTCCTCGCAACTGCCTACTCGCCTTGTGTCGGCCGTTGCACGCCGATCCGTCACAGTTTGCCTCTCTGGCGATGGAGGAGACGAGGTCTTTGCAGGCTACAATCGACACCGATTGGCTATGCGATACACCAAGATCAGATCGATGATTCCGGCGTCGCTGCGCGGGCCGGCGGCTGGCGTCCTGACGTTCGCGGCACAACCGCGCATGGCTGGCGCGATCAACGTGGCTCGTCGGATGGTGGGTTCGGGCCAGACAAGGCTGGCTAGCGAGAAGCTGAACAAGATCAGCTCTGCTTTGCGCGCGGAAAGTGATCTCGATCTATATCTCGGCCTTGTTCGCCGGGATGAAGGCTTGGTGACGTCGGACGCTTTGCGGAACTTGCTGATCCATGAGTATCGCGACGTTTCTGCAAGTGCGAATAGCCTCTCTGAGACCATGATGCTGCTGGATACGCTCACATATCTGCCCGGTGACATTCTCGCAAAGGTCGATCGTGCAGCCATGTCCGTCGCGCTTGAGACGCGAGTGCCCTATTTGGATCACCACCTCTTTGGTCTGGCCTGGGCCCTCCCGATGACCGAAAAGATAAAAGGCAATAGCACCAAGGCCGTCTTGAGACGCATGTTGTCCCGATACGTGCCGACGGAATTGTTTGAGCGCCCCAAGGCCGGCTTCGGCGTGCCGATCGAAAGCTGGTTGAGAGGTCAGTTGCGCGATTGGGCGGAGGTTGGTCTAGCGCGATTCCGGCAAGCGAACCCGAAGTACAGCGACATCGTCGCCCGAGCGCGCGACGAATTCTATGCCGGCAAGGGACACTTGCATCATTTCCTTTGGAACGTGCTGATGCTGCAGGCTTGGCAGGAAAAATACCGGGGCGCCAGTGCCGCCGGGCCTGATCCTCGTTAATTGGTCTAGTTGAGCAGATGCTAAGATTCGTCGGTATTTACGGCATCAACGCTCTCTCGTTTCTAACCAACGTCGGCGCTATCTTTGTATACTCGGCGCTTGCGGGTCCTTCGGGATACGGCACATACGGCATTTATGTCGCTCTGATGTCCGTATTTCTTATCCTCGAGATGTCGCTACTCAAGACGGCCCTGGCGATTACCGAGAGAGCACGGGCTCAACATGACGAGGTCGAGTCGCAGGCCCTGGCCCGAAGCTTCCTCAAGCTGGCTCTCATACCGATTCTTGCAGGTTCGATCGCGCTGATCGCTGTCGGCAACCTTATCTTCCCGCCCGATGTGCTTGTACGAATGGGCGGTACACAGATTGCCCTCATTGTCGTCGTCGAGCATGTTCTTGCCTATCCGGCCAACAGTCTGAGCTACCATCTTGCGCGGGAGCGACGCTTCAACGCGGTCTACGGCTTGCGACTGCTCGGCACTATTTTGCGTCATTGCCTGGCTTGGACGGTGCTGCTGATTACCGGATCGATCGAAATGGCGATCGTCGCGATAGTCCTGAGGGGCCTGATCTTTGGCGTGTTTTCGTATGCGTGGCTTCGCCTTCGCTTGCCACGCTCGGAAGGCCCCGCCGAACGACCGCCAGTGGGCGCATTTGCGATGCTGGCCTCGTTCATGGCGACAGCATTGGCCTTGCTCGCCATCCAGGAGATACCCTCCATCTATATAGCCCGTACATTCGACCGGGAGGTGCTGGGTAGCTATCGCTTTCTCTATGACCTGACGGCGGCGATCTGGTTTGTGGCGACGATCTATCCGACCGTGCTGTTTACCTATCTTCTACCCAAGCGCGGTCAGATGGATCGGGCTGAAACACGCAGGCGAGTCGAACCCCTCGGCAACGCCCTCCTCGTCTTCCACCTGACCTATTATCTGGTCGTTTGTGTCGTGCTGGCTGGAATGTCGAGCCTGGGTGTTGGCCTGTTCTCGGCGCAAATGCCGTTTGCCTTTGCCGTGACCGCTGCCGTGAGCCTTTTGGGTTATAGCCGCTTCCAGATCGAGGCGATCCAGGCTCTCGGGCAGGGCAGGCTGGCGCTCATCGCCGTCGCATCGAGTTGTATCGTGGTGGCCGCATTCTTTTGGCTATTTCCCGGTTCCGGAGATACCAGGTTCATCGGCTGGGGATGGCTTCTCGGTCAGTTTATACTGACGGCCCTGTTGTCTCTCGTGCTCGCCAACGCCACTCAGGACATTCCCAAGGCTCTTCGCAACATCGCCATAGCGGTAGTGGGTTTTTCGATCATGACTGTCGCGCATGATACGTTGCCTCTGTCCAGTGTCATCTGGCTAGGTATCGTGCTAGCAGTTGCTTCTGGTTTGGTCGGCTTGGCGCTCCTGCTTCGCCTTTACATGACCTTCCGAAATCTCGGCGCCGAAACGGAGCGTTGAGGCTAAGGTTCAATCAGCGGAATAGAGCGAATTGCCACTTATCCAGGTCGTCGTTTGTTGCGCTTTCGCGGCCATGCTTGCCGTGGGGCAGGTCATGTTCAAATTTGCTGCGTCGGATATCCAGGTGCAGTTGAAAAAGTCGCTTTGGGCGGCGCTTTTCTCTCCCTGGCTCGTTGCGGCGATGTTCCTGTATTTGACGACGGCGGCGTTGTGGGTCTGGATATTGACGCAGGTGCCTCTGAGCCGCGCCTACCCGTTTTCATTGCTCGGCGCGGCGTTGGTACCGATGCTTGCGCACTTCATTTTCGGTGAATCGCTGTCGCCCACCTTTCTCGTGGGCATCGCTCTTGTTCTTACGGGCCTGGTCTTCGTGCAGATGTCGTGAGCGACAGTCAGGCGCTCGCCAGACTCATTACCTCTTCAATCGCGGCGCAAGTTTCTGCGATTTCGTCTGCGGTAAGCGTGGGGTGCACCAGGAATGCCAAGCTGGTCTCACCCAACTCCCTAGCGATTGGAAGCCGATCCTTCGGCCGCCAACCCGTGCCGTCAAACGCTTTCTCCAGGTAGACCTCAGAGGCCGAGCCCTGGAAGCAGGGAACGCCGCGAGCGGTGATTTCCGCTACGATGCGATCTCGGCTCCACCCGGCGGTCAAGCTAGCTGGTTCCACAAACGCGTAGAAGCGATAGTTGGCGTGCCTGACGTCGTTCGGAACACTCGGAACCCGCAGCGCGGGGTATTTCTGGCAGACAGCAGACAAAGCTGCGGCATTGCGCGCTCGAGCGTCGCTCCAGGCGTTCACCTTCTCAAGCTGCAGGACACCGATGGCGGCTTGCATCTCGAGCATGCGCCAATTGGTGCCGAACGTATCGTGCAGCCAACGATAGCCGGGCGGATGGGCGCGTTCATAGACGGCTTCCCAGCTCTTGCCGTGATCTTTGTAGGACCACATGGCTGACCAAAGCGCGCGGTCGTTGGTCGTCACCATTCCACCCTCGCCGCCGGTGGTCATGATCTTGTCCTGGCAGAAGGACCAGGCGCCGATGTCTCCGATCGAGCCGACGCTGCGCCCCTTATAGGTAGCCCCGTGAGCCTGCGCGCAGTCTTCGATCACCTTCAAGCCATGCTCGCGGGCGAGGTCCATGATCGGATCCATATCGCACGGCATGCCTGCCAGATGGACGCAAATGATCGCCTTGGTCTTGGGAGTCAGCACGCGCGCAATGGTTTCGGCGGAGATATTCTGCGAGTTGCGATCCACATCGGCAAAAACCGGAATCGCCCCCTGATTCACAACCGTGGAGGCCGACGCGAGGAACGTCCTGGGGGCTACGACCACTTCATCGCCGGCGCCGACCCCCATGGCGATAAGCGCGATATCCAGAGCCACCGTGCCGTTCATCAGCGAAACCGCATAGTCCGAACCGACCCAGCTTGCGAACTTCTTCTCAAACTGCCGGCAGATGTCACCCGTCCAATAATTGACCTTGTTGGACGCGAGCACGGCACCTACCGCCGCGATTTCTTCCGCATCATAGGAAGGCCATGGCGAGAAGCGGGTATTCAGCATCGCGGTTACTCTTCTGCTTCGCGGGAGGCAATCGCCCGCGGTACGACAACGAGGAATGTTGCGGGAGAGACAGCTAGCATGCGCTTGCCTGGCGCGCCAAGACGCTCGCGTCGACGAAAGCCATGCGAGTGGGGGCTAACCCCTGAACTTCTCGGCCGTCGCCGAGCCCTCCATGGTGATGCCCTCACGACGAACCACCTTCGCAACGGTCATCAGGATGATCTTGCAGTCGAGCCAAAACGTCGCGTTGTCGACGTACCAGGTATCGAGCGCGAACTTTTCCTCCCAAGACAAGGCGTTGCGGCCTTTGATCTGTGCCCAGCCGGTAAGGCCGGGTCTGACGTCATGTCTGCGGGCCTGCTCGGAGGAATAGAGCGGCAGGTACTCCATCAGAAGCGGTCTCGGTCCAACCAGGCTCATGTTTCCGATGACGACGTTCCAGAGCCCTGGCAGTTCATCGAGGCTGGTCGAGCGCAACAGCTTGCCGAACTTGGTTAGGCGCAAGGAATCGTCCAGCAACTCACCTTTCGCATCGCGCCGATCGGTCATTGATCGAAACTTGAGCATGGTGAAAGGTTGGCCATGCAACCCTGGGCGTTCCTGTCTGAAAAGGACCGGTCGACCAAGTTTGACAGCTACCAATGCGGCGGTGAGAAGCAGCAGCGGCGACAGAACGAGTAAGGCAAGACTGGCTGTCGTGGCGTCGAACAGGCGTTTAATCATTGCTGTCCCTCCCTCGTCTGACGGCAAGATGTCAAGGCTACGAAGTCGCCTCTCGCCAGACGCCATGAACGAGCAGCGCCCACAAAAGGTAACCATGATCGAATTTTCTCGCGTCATGCGACCGCCACGCCGCCCTCACCGAGTCAGGCTTCAGCAGGGGATAGAAAATATCAGCGTTCGTCTCAAAATAGCTTGTCGCGAGCGACCTGAGGCGAGTTCTGAGCAGTTGCGCTACGGGTACGTTGAACCCCAACTTCTTCTGCGTCACCAGTTCTGAGGGGATGTTCAGCGCTCGCGCCAAATTCCTCAATACGGCCTTTTTTTCATTCGCGACCAGCAGTTTGGGGGCGATATGGCCGGCCAGTTCCATGACGGGCCTCTCTAGGAAGGGGACGCGTATCTCCAGGCCATGTGCCATACTGACGCGATCGACTTTGGTAAGCATGTCAGCAGGCAGATAATAAGTCTGATCAGCGAGCAGCGCCTTATCCAGCGGTCCACCGGAGGCAGTTTTGTAGGCGTTGCGATACTCGGCCAAGGGATCATATGCAAGCATCGGCGCGAGTGCGGGGCCATAGAGATCGGAAAGCATTTGCCTTGGGGTAAGCCGTCGCCATTCTGCATGATAACCCGCCTCGGGAGCGGATAGGCCGGCGGCAAAACGAGATAGGAATTGCAGCGGACCAGTTCTGCCCTCATGTCCGGCACCCGCCCTGCTCGCCAAGGTGCCAATGATGCTCGCGGGTAGTCGAGTGAGGGGGCCGCCAAGTCGCTCGGCGAGAGTTGTGGCTAGATAAGTGTCATAGCCACCAAAAAACTCGTCGGCACCGTCGCCCGCTAAAGCGACGGTTACCTGTTTGCGGAGTGCTCGGCAGATCATAAAATGCGCCAGGGCACTTGAGTCCGCTAGTTCTCCGTCGACTGCGAGGGCGACGGCCTTGAAATCCTTGATGATGTCGGTTTGTTCGTCCACAAAGATGGCGTGCCAGTCGTGTCCCCCGAGTCGAGCGAGGTCCTGAGCTCCTGTGCCTTCGTCAAAGGAGGAGGATGCGAAGCGTGCCGTAAAGGCGGGGACTTTCTGCCCGGCAAGCAGAGTAGAGAGGATGCCGCTGTCGATGCCGCTACTCAGCATCAGCCCCACGGGTACATCAGAAATCAGCAGATTGGTGCATGCCGCGCCGAGGCGTTCGTGAAGTTCGTTCCTTGCCTCGGTCTGATCGGTGATCGTGCCTGTACGTCGTGGCTGCCAGTAAACACTGCTCGTGACTGTGGTGGGCGTAAATATGCTGTAGGACCCGGGCGTTACCTGGTTCACGTTGGCAACCAGGCTTTTGCCTACATCGCAGTACCCGGCGGCGAGATAGGTATGAAAGGAGGAGGGATCGATCGCGGACGAAATTCGTTCCGACGCGAGTATCCCCTTGAGCTCGCTGCTGAAAAGCACGGTATCGCCCGCGAGAGCATAGTAGAGAGGCTTGATGCCAACCGGGTCACGCGCCAATACCAGCTGATCGTTTGCGCGGTCCCATATGGCTATTGCGAACATGCCTTCCAGGCGGTCGAAGAGATCCGGACCCCAAAGTTTCCAACCGATAGGCAGTACTTCCGTGTCGCATCGGGTACGAAAACGGTAGTCGGACTGAGCTTCGATCTCGGCTCGGAGCGACGCGTCATTATAGATCTCGCCGTTGAAGGTCACCATGATGCTGTCAGTAGGGTCGAGCATAGGCTGGTGGCCGGCATCGCTCAGATCGCGGATGGCAAGTCGGCGATGGCCGAATGTTGCCTGGCCTAGCGTGTGGATGCCTGAACCGTCCGGGCCGCGATGCGCCAGCACGTCCGTCATTTTTCTGACAATCGCGGTGTCGGGCATACCTTGCCAGGAAACCAGTCCGCTTATCCCGCACATGCCGGCGACCTTTCAAACGAATCGAGGTTGCATTGGAGCAGTGAGGACTGCCGTTGCCTAGCAGCCTCGCTCCAGGCGTTGCGGCTCACGGCAACATCTTTGAATAGTGTGGCAGACGTTTCGGTAGCAATAGCCGGTCAAACCGAGCAGACAATTTCGTAGCCCGTTTCGTCCGCCGATCGATGTGCCTAACTGACGAAACGGTTTTGCAATCGGCTCTGCTGGCGCTATGAGGCATAGGGGCCGCGTTCTTCTATGGCGGCGGCAGGGTCTGGTGGAGAATGTTACTTCGATGCAGCAAGACGGGCGGTGGGCCAGCCTTAGCGTAGTAGTGCCAGCGTTCAACGAGCAGGCTGGGCTGGGTGTTACACTTGAGGGGCTGCTTTCCGAGCTCCCGGGTGCTGAAATCATCGTCGTTGATGACTGTTCTACCGACGACACCTCGAAGATAGCGATTGGCTATGACGTCATCGTAGTACGTCACACCTTTAATCAGGGACAGGGTGCTGCGCTGAAGACAGGCATGGCGCACGCCAGCCGCGATTATGTGGCTTGGTTTGATGCGGATAACGAACATAGGGTCGAAGACCTTATGCGGATGGCCGAGTTGGTGCGCAGCAAGGAGCTCGTGGCCGTAATCGGGCAGAGGCGAGGGTCAGCGTCGTTCGTGCGGGGCGCCGGCAAATGGTTGATACGCCTCGTGGGCAAGGGGCTCAAGATCAATGCCGGCTCCGACCTGAACTGTGGTCTGAGGGTTTTTCGGCGCGAGGTGATCCTTCGTTACCTCCCCCTTATTCCCGATCGGTTTAGCGCCAGCCTCGTCACGACGCTGACGATGATAGAGCGTCGCTATCCGATACTGTTCGAACCAATTTCGGTCAATGAGCGCATCGGGGAGTCGACAGTTCGCTTGCGCGACGGGTTCGAAGCAATGTTTCTGCTGTTGCGCTCGGTACTGCTATTTGCCCCGATGCGGGTATTTCTGCCTTCCGGAGTCGCGTTGATTGGTTTGGGTGCGCTTTACAGTGCCGCGCTCGCAGTCTGGGTCGGGCGCGGCATTCCTGCCGCTGGTCTGCTCATGCTCGTCTTGGGGATGCTGCTCATTATTCTCGGTTTGATTGCCGATCAAATAAGTCAGCTCAGGCTCTCTCAACTGCCACAAATGCAAATGGCGAAACGCGTCTCAAATACCGCCACGACCTTGCTGGGGAGAGCCTCCGATGCAGAATGAACCCAGCCTGAAGATGTTCGAAGGGGCCCCGCCAGCCTGGGCGCTCTCGCGACCGAAATCGGTACTGCAATCCGCGTACGACTTCGTGGGCGCGCCTTTGCGCATGATATTCTTCCCAGACCATGTGAGCGAGGGGTGGCACCTTACTTCCCTCCGAGCGGAACGCCTTGGTGTGGTGCTGGATCAGCTCGACGGTCGGTGCCTCGACATCGGGGCAGGCGACAACATGTTGCTCAAGCTCTATCGCGAGCGGTTGCGCCAGACCGAAAGGGCAGAAAGTGCTGCAGCGAGTGTTGGCGTCGATGTTGTCGACTGGGGCGGCGACTGTGTAATCGTGCCAAATTGTAGCTATCTTCCTTTTTCAAACGCGTCCTTCGATACCGTTACGTTCATTGCATGCCTCAATCATATACCCGAACGCAAGGATGCTCTTGCTGAGGCATTTCGAGTTCTAAAACCCGGCGGCCGCGTTGTTATTACGATGATTGGCTCGCTGATCGGCAAGGTTGGTCACGCGATCTGGTGGTATAGCGAGGACAAGCATCGCGAAATCGCCGAGGGCGAGGTCATGGGCATGGACGCGGCCGACGTGGAAAAGCTCATTCGCGAAGCCGGTTTTGTCGACTGTCAGGAAACCGGGTTCGTCTATGGCCTCAACCGGATGTGGGTCGCGCGGCGCCCGGCGTGAGCCGCTTATTGGATGGTTTCGAAGAGTATCCGGCGCGCCTCTCGTTCGTTCTGTTCATCCAAAGTGCGCATAAGCGCGGACAAGGCAGTTTCTATCTCCTCTTTTGAGGTGTCGCTATTTGCTGCTCTTAGTATCTTGGGGTGGCTTGTGGCGCGCACATTGGTCTCGTCGTAGAACAATTCCTCGTACAGCTTTTCCCCCGGGCGCTTCCCGACGGTCACGATATCGATGTCGCCGTTTGGCTGGCTTTCATCGCGAACGGTGAGGCCTGCCAGGCGGATCATGTTCTCGGCGAGATCGCGGATGAGGATGGGTGTCCCCATCTCGAGCACAAAGACGTCGCCCCCTTGGGACAGGGCGCCTGCCTGAACGATCAATTCGGCCGCCTCGTGGATGGACATAAAGTAACGCGTCATCGTCGGATCGGTCAGTGTTACCGGGCCACCCTTGGCGATCTGTTCCTTGAACAGAGGCACGACGGAGCCATTCGACCCAAGCACATTGCCAAAGCGCACGGAGCAAAACCGTTGGTTCGTTTCCTTTCGAGCGGCCTCTCTGGCTTTCTGGGCCACGATCAATTCGGCCCAGCGCTTCGTGGCGCCCATCACGTTGGTGGGATGAACCGCCTTGTCCGATGAGATCAGGACGAAGCTCTCAACGCCATTGTCAAAGGCGGCACTTGCAACGTTCAGCGAGCCGACGACATTGTTGTAAATCCCTTCTAGCGCATTGGCCTCCACCAAGGGCACGTGCTTATGCGCAGCGGCATGAAAAACAACTTGAACGCCGAACTGTTTGATCGCCTCGTCTACGCGAGCGCGGTTCACGATCGAGCCGAGAACAGGAACCACCGCCTGGTCGGTGATCGCGGAGAGTTCACGCTCAATTTGGTAAAGTGCAAACTCGTTGGCCTCGAAGAGCACAAGCCGCTGCGGCGCCCACTTGACAATTAGACGGCAAAGCTCGGAGCCGATGGATCCCCCCGCTCCGGTAACCAT
>Ga0182746_1001575_pt1 | contig 19946 bp, 21 predicted proteins | sample eDN3rd30CBELigOP_FD_128881 | JGI IMG/M metagenome (GOLD analysis project Ga0182746, IMG submission 128881) | Enriched Organic Plus compost microbial communities from Emeryville, California, USA - eDNA 3rd pass 30_C BE-Lig OP (version 2) (version 2) ... | reverse complement strand
TTTTTATCGGCGATGAAGCTGTCATGATTTTTCACAGTTATTTGTTGAAAAGGTGTTCAAGAGCTCGCAAGCTCGGTTTAATTATTTCACTGTGTGATTTTTGAAAATCATGACGGTTTCATTCGAATAAATTGCTTTTTAAGGCGATTCCCATTAATATAATTGCTGCTAAAGATAATATAAAAATGAAAAAGCCGAAACGTTGTTGTTGCTCCGGCGATTAAAATCCGGTATCGACTTATAATTTGAGTTTTGCCTCCAGCGGCAAATGATCGGAATATAGAATCTCTTTCCGGACGAGGGTGCTATTCTTCTTTTTAAGAAGTGACGAGGACACAAAAATATAATCTATTTTTTTGACGGGTTCAGCTGCCGGAAAAGTATGCGCCAGCCCCTGATCCATAAAAGGTAATCGCTCCGAAATCAATTCAATCTCTTTCGTATCGGACAGGGCATTGAAATCACCGGTCAATATCACGGGATCGCTCCCTGCTAAATGACGCATGATTTCTTCCGCCTGGATCAATCTTGTCGCCTGATCTAGGGCCAAATGCACCGTGGAGAACACTAGTTCTTTTCTACCTGTATGAAGCTTGACGGACAAGAAGGCCAAAGACGCTTTCTTTCCGTTTTGCATGGAAGTGATGCGTTTATTGCGTTGCTCCTTGATGGGATATCTAGACAAAATCCCTAAGCCATAAGCACCTCCATCATAGGCAAAATGCCTATAAAACGCATAATGCATGCCCGTGATCTCGGCGAGCACTTTCATCTGATCTACGTTTCCCGATCGCCTGCAAACGCTGTCTACTTCCTGCAACCCCACCAAATCTGCTCCTGATTTTTTGATAAACGCTCCGATTTCGTGCAGCGTCATTTGCTCTACGGCATCTGCTCCGTGATGGATATTATAGCTCATCACCTTGAGTTTTTGACCCTGTGAAGGTAAGCTGAACAGCATAAGCAACAAGCTGACCAAGTAAAAAAAGAAAACCCTGTTTGACATGTTCAATAAAATTAAATGTTGATGCCCCTTCCCGGAGCATCAACATGCAGTTATACTATACCTTTATCCGGTCAATATCGCATCACTTCCAACCCGGATTTTGAACCAAACTGGGATTGAGTACAATATCTGAATTGGAAATCGGATAAAGATACTTTTTATCTTCAAAACTACGCTCTTCATTCGCGCCCCAAATCACATGACCAGAAGTTCCACCAGAGAGTTTGGAAATATTGTTATCGATCACAAAGTACGTTACCCCAGGCTGCGCGGCATCCGGTGTTTTTGAGACGAAAGATACATCGGGCGTACCGTTGCCATCCAGGTCCATGGGGCGGTCCATGGCTGGCACATAGATTCCCTTCCATGGCATTTCAACCAATTTTCCTTTTTTCCACCGCATCAGATCCTGGTACCGAAGGTTCTCATAGCATAGCTCGATACCGCGCTCCCTTCTGATCTCCAAAAGATACTTGTCAGCTATCTCGGGGAAATACACTTCCCGAAGATACGGATCAGCCGTTTGCGGAATGGCTGCGTTTACCCCAGCCCGCTGCCTGAGTAGCCCGATGGTCTTGGCCCATTCCATGTCGTCAAATTCTCCCAGCTCCGCTTTCGCTTCAGCGTAATTCAAGAGTACCTCCGCATAGCGCATCAACGGAATCGTGTTATACGCTTCCCCAATACCGTCCAATCTTTTGTCATCCATACTCCATTTAAGGATGTGATAGCCGGTAAAGGTGTAACCGAAGTTCGGTGGCGCGGGGCTTCCATCGCTTCTTTTGTAACCCAGCGACCTGACCGTCTGGGCCAGGCGATTATCACGGTTCGCCATCTCATCCACAAACAACAGCTCGTCGTACCCAGCTTTATCTGTAAACCTGCTTCCGTCTGTCATCAGGTACGTGTTGATGAACTGCTTATTCAGCCCCCAGCGCGAACCGTAGGTAGCCGAATTGAACTTCCAGGTCAGCGCATGCCATCTTTTCAAGGCGTTGTTGAAGACCATCGCAAACATCACTTCCTGGCTGACGGCGTTTTCAGATATGAACAGTGTCCGGTAGTCGGATGTCGGCTTTCCGGTGTTGTAAAGCGAATACGTACCTGCATCCATCACCATTTTGGCCGCATTGGCCGCTTCCGTAAGCCACTGATCTGCTGTGCCAGCCAGGTTCAGTTCGGTATGATATTTCCGGTAGGTCCCTTCGTAAAGCGCGATTCTGGATTTATATGCCAAGGCTACCTGGCGGGTAATCGTCGAGGAAGTATTGTCTTTCGCTTCGCGGATGTTTTCTGCCGCAAAGTTAAGGTCTTCCAACACATGCTGCATCACCACCTCTCGTGGATCCTGTGTTTTATACAAGGCCTCGTCATCGGTGGTCAACGGTGTATCATACCAAGGCACATTTCCGTAACGCTGTACCTTTTCAATATAAAACCAGGCCCTGAAAAACCGTGCTATGCCGGCGTAGTGGTTTCTGGCTTCCTCGGGAATAGCCTCATTGTTATAATTGGCCAGGAAATAATTAATATTCCGCAGGTTGGACCAGTTCCAGGAACCTTCGTCTACCGACGAATAATTCCCAGATATAAAGTTCGAGCTTTGGGTTATAGACGAATAATCGGCCATACCATCGCCCTGCGTTGCCGCATCCGCAGAAGGAAGCATTTGCTGATAGAACGAGTTTGTATAGAGTTCCAGGTCCTCTTCCGTCGCAAAAAAGGAACCTGGCACCAGTTTGTCAAAGGGTTCTGTTTCCAGGAAATCATTACAAGATGCCAGCGATAACATCAAACCGACACTGGCCGTTATATATAACATTGATTTTTTCATGATCAATATTTCTAATCGTTAAAAAGAAAAATTAAGCCCCAACGTGTACGATTTCAACATCGGATACGCATCTCCCTGACCGTGGCTATTGGTCATATCACCCGCGGGGTTCTCGATGATTTCAGGGTCAAAGTTGTCCGTGTGCTTATACAGCCCAGAGAAGGTGAAAAGATTTTGTCCGCTCAGGTAAACCATGGCCTTTCCGATACCAAGCTTGCTCATCCACGCCTCCGGGAATGTGTAATTGACGGTGATGTCTTTCACCCGCAGGTAGCTCGCATCCTGGAGGTAACGGGTCTGGGGTGCACCCAGTGAGCGGTTGGTGCCCAGAGCCGTATACCCCCGGTATCTGGGCCAGTACGCATTGGGGTTCTCTTCTGTCCAGTAGTCGTCCATCATGATTTTCGGCTGAAAGCCGTAGGGCCGGTTGTACGGGCCGTAGAAAAGGTCGGCCTCCGGCGCAAAGTACCAGTCACGCTTGCCAATCCCCTGTACGAAGGCTGATATTCCCACCCCTTTCCAGTTGCCGGACACGGTGAAACCATACTGGTACCGGGGCGAATTGTTGCCGATGATCATCCGATCGCCCGGATCGTCCACCGTGTTCTTCCCCTGATTAATCACCCCATCACCATTCCGGTCGGCAAACTTCAGATCGCCGGCAAGGTATTCGTTGGTATTCGAGTTCAGCAGAAAACTCTGATCTGCCCAGTTCGCCGCCTCTTCGTCTGAAGCGAAGAATCCAAGTGTTTCATACCCCCAGATCTCTCCAAGCTTCATGCCGTCGTAATACGTGCTGGCAAGCACCTTGGTCGGGTTGTTGAATTTCAGGATTTCAGACTGGTTATCCCACAGCGAGCCAGACACGCTGTAGTGAAACGGAGTTCCGCCGGCATCAAACTGATCTTGCCAGCCCAGTGTCAATTCCCAGCCGTTTGTTTTCAAGTCGGCATAGTTGCCAAACGGCACCGCTGCCCCGAACACATTGGGCAGGGGCTGCCCCGCCGTAAACATATCCGTGGTGATTCGGCTGTACCAGTCAAACGTCAGGTTAAACCTTCCAGAAAAAAGCGTGGCATCCAGGCCGACGTCCAGCGTGGTAGCCTTTTCCCAGGTCAATCCATCCGGAATCACGCCCGGAATCGATGTATAAGGCGTTTGAACCCCATTTAGGATGACACTTGTTTTGGATACTGACATGGTTTCCATATACCGGTAAGGTGCCACATTTCCATTTCCGAGCGACCCGTAGGAAGCCCTCAATTTCAGGTTGTCCAACCAGGTGCGGCTACCCGCCATAAACGGCTCCTCGGAGATGTTCCAACCTGCAGAAGCCGACGGGAAGAACCCGTACCGTTGATTGTCGGGGAATTTCGAAGACCCATCGTAGCGGCCATTGAATTCCAGCAGGTACCGGCTTTTATACGCATACGTCAACCGATAGAAAACCCCCAGATATTTCCACTCGTTGCCTCCACCCGCGATGTTATAGTTCAGGCCGTCCATCAGGTTAAAATCCGGTTTACCCGGCACCAGCAGACCATCCCGTTGCGCATCGAAGTTATCCCAGCGGTTCGATTCGATGTTGTATCCCACCAAAACCCCCAGATCATGCGCATCGTTAAGGGTCTTTTTCACTTCGGCCGTGATGTTAGACCCCCAATAGGTCGTATTGTCGGATAAGGTGCGGTACAAGCTATTCCCAAACCGGGCGGTTTGCCCAGGCCTGTCGCTCGAGTATAGATAATTGTTGTACCGCTTATCTTTATTGAACGTCTTGGCGTAGGTAAAGTTAGCCTTGAAGGTTACCAGATCACCGAACGGCTTAGCCGTTACGCTTGGCGTCGTTCTGACGAAGAATCGGTCGTAATCCGAACGGCTGCTTCCATCCACAAACGAAGCGCCCGCTTCGACCGCCTGCCGGGTAAATGTGCCGTCGGGATTGTACATCGTGGCGATCGGAAATCCCGAAACCGCCCAATACCTCCAGATACCCGCATCACCGTTGGCAAGCAGCGGATAACCGTATTGATACGTACTGACATCGACATTATTGTCGAACGTAAGCCAGTCATTCAAGTGTACCTCGCCCTTGGCACGTACGTTCCATTTGTTAAAATCGTCTGGAGAGTGCCTGAATATCCCATCCTGGTGGTAGTAAAGGCCGGATACAAAATATTTTGCCTTTTCACTTCCTCCGGATGCAGTGATCGAAGCCTCCGTGGCCGGCATTCTATCCCGGTGCAGGGCGGCAAACCAGTCGGTACTGCCAAAGTATTCATATCGCCCCAGCGATTCGTTGTAGACGGCATCCCCCTGAGAAGGATCGTGATTTTTCAGTCGCTCCAGGTATTCCAGCGAGAAAGGGAAATTGGCGTTAACGGTGATGGGATGCGTCTTGTAATCATACCAGGCATAGAACGCGTCGTCGAAATTTTTAGCCCAGGTATAGCCATCTGTTACGAGATTTGGAACCACCGTACGCTGGTTGACAGATTGGCTCAATCGTACGTCTAGCCTCGGCTTGCCTTTGCCCACGTCTTTGGTGGTGATCAGGACCACCCCAAATGCGGCCCGCGAGCCGTAGATGGCGGCAGAAGAGGCATCCTTCAGGATGGTCACACTTTCCACATCATTTGGATTCAGCAGGTTGGGATCTCCCTCCACTCCATCGATCAGCACCATCGCATTACCGCCCGCACCGATAGACGTAATCCCCCGGATGTTAAAGGCAGCACTACGGGTTGGGCTACCATCAGTCATCCTCAGGTTGAGGTTTGGCAGCGTCCCCTGGAGCATACGGGTCAGGTTGGGCTGAGGTCTGTTTTCAAGCACCTCAGAGTTAATCTGGGATACCGCTCCGGTTAAGTTGATTTTCTTTTGGGTCCCGTAACCCACCACCACGACCTCTTCCAAATCGTTTTTACCATCCAACTGAATGACGATGTCGCTCGTGTTGCCACTCACTTGATAGATCTTGGTCTCAAAACCGACATAAGAAACCACCAGCGTCGCATCCGTTCGATCGGATTCCAGTACGAACCGACCGTTTTCGTCCGTAGAAACTGCTTTACCTGTGCCCTGAATGGCAACCGTTGCATTCTGAACCGGCTGACCATCGCCGTCCAGAACCCTTCCCGAAAGCGTTGTCTGTTGCTGGCTGTTTGCGGCCTGTTCTTTGTTCCTTGCTGCAAAAGTCGCAGCGGCCTCCCCAAGAAATGGAAACGATAATATCGCCCCTGCCAATAAACATATTGGTACACCTACTTTCATTGTTAAAAAATTAGTTCGTTTTGTATTTCGCCGGCAAACCTAAACAGGCAATATGACCGGGATATTAAGCCTATGTTTGTTTTAGGATAACTTTTTCCTCATTATGGCGATGAAGTAATGATTACATGGTTATAAACCCGTGTTTCGGTAGAAATCACCTGCCCGGATTCATCCGTGACCGGAAAAATGTACTGTGGGGTCATGGTTACCTCATAACCATGCGTTCCTTTCGGAACAACGTCGACCACCAGATGCCCATAATGTTTGCCTCCCGAAAGAAGTTGGCGCCCGCGCCAGTTTTCCGGCGCATCAACGTGTGCCACCCATTGCCGGTACGCGTTGAAACGGCGCGGATCTACATCGTCAAGCGAATATCCGAACCCATCTCCGGCGATGCCCACATCCCAATAGTGGATACCGTCTACCAGCGAATGCTCAAGCGACTCGTTGTGCCCGCAGATGACCGCCACAACGCCGTATTTTTTAAATATCGGGGTATACACACGCATCGGCACGCCCGCCTGCCCCGAGCTGTTTTCCGCGGTCAGCGGCAAAATATGCCCGCCGCTTGAGTACGGGATATGGTGGAACTGCACGAAGATGACCTGGCCGGCCTCATGGGCCTCCCTCAGCTGCGCCTCGGCCCATCTCCACTGCTCAGACCCTCGGCTGATGTCTGGCAGGTCATCACCCGGATAGGTCGAAGCGCTGATGTTGATGTTGGTGTCGTTGTCTGTGCTGTCGGGCAATCCATTGGATGAATCCAGCGTAATAACAGTTACCGGCCCATAGTCGACCCGGTAATAGCAGTCTTGATAGGCCGGGTATCCATTGCCGGGCAGCGAAAAGTAGGCTTTGTATTTGGCTCGGGATTGAAACACCGCCCGTGGGTCATAGCCGCCGTTGCGTGCGCCGAAATTTTCCCAATTACCGATAGCCGGCAGCAGTAGCGTCTGGCCAAGTATATTATCGAATTTACCGGCCACATGGAAGAAAAACTCATCCCAGGCACGTTGGTAGCCACCTCCCTGCACAATATCTCCCGGCAGTACAATAAAGTCTGGCTTTTCCATCTTGATCTGCTTCAGGTTTGCTTTGAAACCAGCCGTCTCGGTGAGCAGGTAGCTATCCAAGCCTTTTGGCCTGCCGGAACTCTCCGGTGCCTGTTTTCCTGCTACCCATGGGCGCTTGGTGTGCCGGCCTTCCGGGTCCGTCTCACTATCGGCAAATGCCACAAACCGGACGCGCTCCCGCCGGCCCTTCACCGGTGCAACAGCAAACTCGTTGATATAGCGCTCCGTACCCTGGATTACCCGGTACGCATAGGTCGTCCGCGGCTTCAGGTCCTTTAATTCAACGGTATGCTTCCAGTTGGCATTGCGGAACATGTCAGGGAAGCTGTCCCGTTCGGATTCTTCCAGTGCCGAGTAGCTCAACGCCGGCACAAGAACCGGTGCCGGTGAATAATATTGGGTATCTGCCGCATTTGGTTCCCACACCGCCAGTTTTCCCGGCACCTCCTGATCGGTAAACCAGGTGAGCCGGACTGCGTCTGCGCTGTCCGTGGGAAGCAGGTAGGGAGATACCCTGAACTGTCCGAAACATGCGCTGAAAAAAGCGGTTATGCAAACGAGTGAGGTAATTGTCTTTCTGTACATGGGTGATTTGTCTGTTTTCGTGCAAAAATAACATGCCCATGTTACCTCAATATTATGTTTGCTTTGCAGAAACCTTTTAAACAATCGTTCCCTATTCCTACCTCAACGCCTATATACGAGCTATCCAGGCGCAAAAAGACTAAAAACAGGCAGCGTTAAAAATACGAAGGTCTAAATGCGCTACTAAACCAATAGCTGTGTGGTTATCTGTACAATATAATAGGCGAAGATTCATTTCCGCCCACGTAGCGCAGACGTGTTGAAGTTTAACAAATTTTAACGATTCCGAGCTTAACCCGGCACGCCATTTGAAGACCTTTGGTTGTAGAATTGTCTTTTCATAATTTAGGTTTATAATTGGTTAGTTTGAGAACCCCGCGTCTCCCCGGCGCGGGGCTTTTTATTGCAATCGTAGGCATCCACAACGCGCGTGCTAAGGGATCGTTTCAAACCCGCTGATCTTTAATACACCGTCTTCCCTTTTAAAATATATTCCCAACTGGGCACCGTCGTGCCCCTTTGCCACTTCATCTTTTTTGTGTGTGGTAAAGAAGACGATATAATCACTTCTTTCGACCGGGTCGTTGAATGTTTCCTGTATAAAAACCCGGTCAGAAACTTGGGCTCTTTGTAACCATCCGGAGGATAGTACATCCGCCCAAAATTTGGTTACAAACTCTTCATGCTCCAGATCGTATGGCCTCGCACGGGTAAACGGGCGCTCTACCTCACATAACAGGCAAAATATATGCGATGCAAATAAATAGCCACTGCTCTTTGCATCTTCCGGTTTCAAATCAAAAAGAGTAGTGAGTTTCTGCACAATTTCTTCATTCTCCAAGGAACGATATGACTGTCCAAACGTAACTTTGACCGCTAAGAACAACATTATAGTTACTATGATTTTTGTCATAGAACAATTGATTATATACGACTAAAGGTAGGAAAAAAAGCGCTTGCTTTCAACCCCGTCGAATTTCGAAGTGCTGGCTATATCCCATCGCATATAATTTATCCAAAACATTTTATTTTATACCCGATAAGATATAATTACCGAAATTTTTCTATCTTTATATCCGAAAGGGTATACTATGTCAACGATACGATCTTTTGTAAAGGCCAAACGAAAGGAACTCAAATTAACGCAAGAAGAGCTCGCCCTACATGCAGGAGTGGGTTTGAAATTCGTGCGTGATCTTGAACAAGGGAAAAAAACACTTCGCCTGGACAAAGTAAATGATGTTTTAGCATTGTTTGGCAAAGAAGTAGGGGTAACTGATAAATCTGAAAGATAATGTCACGTCGAGCAAAAATATTCTATCAAGATCAATTGGCTGGATATCTCACGGAAGGAGATGATGGTTATTCATTCAGTTATTTAGATGATTATATGAAAGGGGTCGATCCGAGGCCTATTAGTTTGACCTTACCCCTTTCAGAGAATCCATATCACAGCAAAATACTGTTTCCGTTTTTTGATGGGCTAATCCCAGAAGGATGGTTGCTGGATATAGGAGCAAAATATTGGAAACTTGATCCAAGAGATCGCTTTGAATTGTTGATCAACCTATGTAGAGACGCCATAGGAGCTGTGTCCGTATACCCGGTGGAGGATGAAGAAAATGGCTAATTGTTTGTTCTGTTATCAGAAGGTTGAGGCTGGTACATATCATCCGGCATGTTCGAAGAAATTCTTTGGTACTACACAGGTTCCGTTATTGGAGTTAGATAAAGAAAAATTAAACCAATTGGCTCAAATTACCGTCAATGAAAGGTTAGCGGTAACTGGCGTACAACCCAAGTTATCCTTGAGTCTGGAAGGAGAAAAAGGTAATAAGCGTTTGACGTTGGTAGGTCTATGGGGCGATTATATTTTGAAACCCCAATCTCCGGACTTTCCCTCAATGCCGGAGGTAGAGGATCTAACGATGCACCTAGCGAAATTATTCAAAATTGAAACGGCCGAACATGCGTTAATACAAACTTCAAGTGGTGAATTAGCCTATATAACCAAACGTTTTGATCGTGTAAAAAGGAAGAAGGTTCATATCGAAGACCTCTGCCAACTTTCCGAGTTGCTTACCGAGCAAAAATATAAGAGTTCGTACGAACGTGTCGGTAAAATTATCAAACAGTATGCTACCAATTCGGGACTGGACGTAATTAAGTACTTTAGATTGGTGCTGTTCTGTTTTCTGACGGGCAATAATGATATGCATTTAAAAAACTTTTCGTTGATGCATACCGAAAGGGGTATTTTGCTTTCACCGGCGTATGATTTATTGAATGTGAATTTGATTTACCCCAAAGACCAGGAAGAGTTAGCTTTGACTTTAAATGCTCGAAAACGCAAAATAAAGCGTGCTGACTTTGATCAGTTTGCGACCAGTTTGGGCATTGCGGGTAAGGTTAGAGATAACGTATATCAAGACTTTTCTATAAGAGCCGATCAAATTCAGGATTGGATTGATCGGAGCTTTTTAATTGATGGATATAAAGAGGAGTATACTGCAATTGTGTTGAAGAAACTGAACCAGATAGGCTTGTAGTCTCCTCCATCGCCGTTAGTAGCCAACTCAGCGTATAGCCACGTGAGTTTGCCTTTATAACGCCCTTTTTAGAAATTTACCTTCGGCTTCTTCCAATTTTCTGGCAGCAAGCTCTATTGCTTTGCAATCTTGGTCACACAACAAACGGTATAATCTTATTTTCTATATTGAACCTTATTAATAAATGCCCGCTCGTCATCCGTAGGTTCTGACATCACATTAATCAGATCAAGTTTGATATCGCTGTTCATTTGGTTTATGCGCAGTCCTTTCAGCATGCCCGTTTCAAAGAAACCGCCCACATCCTGATTTGTAATTAATTGATCCCCAACCCGTAAGTCATTTGCTATCAGTTCAGTTTTGTTTGGAATCGGGATCTTAAGATAGGAAAGCCCAAACCTGATATCAAGCGAATAATCCTCCGCGCTTGTGTACAGATTGCCATCGAAATTTATTCCGAAGCCCCCACCTTTTAAGGTGACATCAAATTTTTTGTATTTTTTTCTTATGATATTCTTCATAACCACCCCAGTCACAATTAACAAATGGCAAATACTGGGATCATTGATTATATTTTGATTATCGTTAACCCATGCTCTTACCCCATTTAAATAGCTGCCGTCCTGTATATTGAGCAAGCCTACAGCTTGGTTCGAAATGATCACGCTAAAGATAGATTCCGTATCAAGCGAGGCATTCAAGTAATTTAACACACCCACCTCTGTGCTGAGTTTTGTGTCCACAATGAAGGATTTCACCTGCTGCGGCTGTTTTATTTTGGAATTCTCGTCAACGACAATCCCTGGAATCGGAAAAGCCGAAAAGTCCGCATAGCCATCCTTAACATCGCTTGTGCAAACGCCGTTTTTCGACCTTATTTCAAGCACTCTGCCTAACAATGCATATGGGTTACCAATAAATGCATCGTCTTCTATGAAAATCTGATTTCTTTTTACCTCCAATAGTCTTTCGGCTTCTTCGAGGGCAGGCGGTTTGACACTTTTAGCGACCATGTCGTTCATCGCGTCATTTACGTGTTTTGTTGATTTTTGTCCCATGGTAATAATTTACGCTTAGCGGCACGCTTAACGGTCCGAACGCATGAGCGAAAGGCTTAAGTCGTGTCGTTACCAAATTACAATGATTTTCAGAAACTTACAATACCTACATTTAGGTATTTTTTCCTCTACATTAGCAAATTACGACTACCTGCGACGACCGTTCAATCCTGTGAACCCTGGATTTTTCTGTATCAAATAGCGCCGCTCGGAATGAATACCTATTATGGAGGAATAAACACCCTTTCTCAGGGAATGAAAAGTTCGGAGTGCGTGATGAACAAAGAAACGGATCGCGGAGATTTCCATTTGATCTTATCAACGGCGTTAGTAGCATCTATCCGCATACCACAAATCATCCTCTTCCCCTAACCCCGACATTCACCTCTGCCCAGCGTTTCAGGGTCGCAGACCAGGGTCTGTTTGAGCCTTAGCAGAAGAAAGTATTCCTGCTTCAGGACACACTGACTGACAAAAAGATTATCGTTTTCAAAACGAAGATTCAGGTCAATACTGACGGCGCTCCCATCTCCTATCACCCTTACGATCTTCATGGAGAGACCAAGGCGATCAACACCATAGGCAATGCCATAGCGGTACGAAAAAAAGGATCGTCAAAAAACCTTTGCCTCGATAAGAATACCTATAAAGAAGCGGTAAACGTGTTTGCCGCATACAGAGATTCAAATTTCGAAACCATTCCCGAAGGGTATGAGATCACCTGGAAAAATGTATTGGCAGCAGAGCGGGTGGGTGGTATCGATAAGCCATGCATCCTTAAGACCGGGCCTTACGCCGGCTATTTCGGATCGTTGACCTCGCTGCGCAACGGCTTAACAACCAATAAGGGAGCGTGTGATTGCAACGATCAAGTAAACCCCCTGGAGGTACCCGGGTTAGTGCTGGCAGGGGGCAACAATACAGTACGGGAATTTGGGGCCAGGGTTGGCGACCTAGTCATCGCATATAATCCCGCAAATGACAGTTTGGTGTATGCCATCGTAAATGACCAGGGGCCAGCACACAACCTGGGCGAAGGGTCGGTGCTTTTAAACATGGCCTTATTGGGACTCACCGAATTTCCAAAAAACCGCAAAGATACCTATAAATTAGTTCCCAAAAACGAGATCACGATCGCCATTATACCGCAATCCACAAATTATGGGCGGGTCAGACCTTACACCGCAGCAAATGTGCGTAAGCGGGTGGTAGATTGGCTTGAAAGCACTGACATACATACCAAAGAAGATTTCAAACGGTTGGCGGGCAGCGTCGATGAGTAGGGCTTTTTTCCTTTAAGCAACTATTTTTAGCAAGTCTTCGCTCCACCTGAAGAACAAATGCAGACACACCGCGCTAAGCCCTTAATTGCGGCGAATTCGCCACAGTTAAAATCCCGGATTGTTAACCAATAGTCATCGTTTATTTAACTACCTTTGAGTTATGGCAGTACGAAGAATTGTTTTGAACATTGCAACGGAAAACATCAAAGCGGCACAGCATTTCTACGGTGAAATTCTGGGGCTTGAGGTTCTCATGGATCAAACGTGGATCTGCACGTATGGTACAGACAACAAGATGCGGGTCCAAATCAGTTTCGCTACCGAAGGAGGGTCCGGCACACCGGTTCCTGACATTTCAATCGAGGTTGACGATGTAGACGGAATACACGTTAAAATGAAAGACGCAGGTTTCCCGATTACCTACGGCCCAGCAAATGAGCCGTGGGGAGTCAGAAGGTTCTATGTGAAGGATCCTTTCGGGAAAACGGTAAACATTCTTTCGCATTCTTCTTAGAAGAACCAAGGCCACCAAATTTTTAGCGGATGCCGTTGGTCAATTTTGAGCTTAAAGTAAGGGTTGTAAATTAAGATGATTGTTTGAAGTCCTAACATAATACTAAGCGATCTTACTCAAAATCATTTTTCGATGATTCTGTCTGGTACTACCCGTCTGATAAACAAAATAAAACCTGCCATATAGCCTCCACTGTACCTAGTTTTAGGTTTTTTTGATTGAATGGCTTTTAATATCAAGTTGGCAATAACAGCGGGCTTGGAATATTGTCTTTCCAATTCTTCGTTACTTGAAAGCACTTTGGCAATAGCACTTCCATAAACGCTGTTATGGGCGGTACTTTTTAAGTTGTTCATGGCAATACCACTCCATTCCGATTGTATGCCACCGGGTTGAATTACGATGACATCGATTCCGAAAGGTTTCAATTCCAACCGTAAGGCATCACTTAATGCCTCGACCCCAAATTTACTAACATGATACCAGGCACCAAATGGACCAACCATTTTACCGCCCACCGAGGAGATATTGATAATTTTTCCGCTTTGCTGTTTTCGCATATATGGAATAACAACTTGCGTTATTCTGGCCAATCCAATTAAATTTACTTCCAACTGTTTCCTTGCTTCCTGGATACTCACTTCTTCAAATCAGCGTATTGATAGAAACAATACCGCTTTTTTTCTTGATTTGAAGTAAGGCTTCCTCAATTACGGCGTCTATGGGTGTGAAATCCACTACCGGCAAGAAAAATCTTTCTATCGTCTGCACGATTCCTTCATAGGACTTTTGTTCGTTCAATTGGCTATCCAAAAAACGAATCTGCTCTTTGCCTGCCAGCACCGCTCGGAATGAACACCCAGTATGGAGGAATAAACACCCTCTCTCAGGGAATGAAAAGTTCAGAGCGCGTGATGAACAAAGAGACGGATGGTGGAGTAATTTGTAGGGGCAACGTCTTTTTGGCATCCGTTTTGGTTAAAACACAACAAACGTTCTGATGAAATCACTCACATTGACACGGCCCAACAGTTTTTGACAAAATTTATAATCATTAGTACATGAAAAAGATTCATCCAGTTTTAGTATTCATTTTGATATTCGCTGCAGGCTTTTTGACTTCTTGCAAGAAAATCAAAGAAAATCTGAAAGCAGATTTTGACTATGAAGCAGAGGCCATTACCGTGACTATACCGGCGGTACCGATTGCAGGCGAAGGCATTGAAGTGACCAAGGAAGTAGCGATGGATCTGGATGCGATCATCCAGAAAAATGCCCCTTTGGTCAGTGCCGACAATATCAGGGAGATTAATCTCACCGGCATTACAATCGAACTGGCGGATGCAGACGAGGACAACAACCTCCAAAACCTGGAAACTATCCGGATGGCTGTCGGAGCCGATGGTCTTGAAGAGAAGGTTATAGCGGAGATCGCCAACAATCCGGATGTATACAAAACGTCGCTGTCTATTCCTGTAACAGACGGGGCGGTGGATCTGAAACCGTATATCATGAAGAAAAAGTTTGACTATACACTACATGTCAAACCAAGGAGAGGTACGACCAAATCCTTAACCGTTACGGTTAAGACGTTTTATAGGTTCGTCGTCGGGGTGTAGTGATAGCTTCGATGCCAAATCGTTTAGCCATCGCCGGCTGAATCTTTTGCTATTGCACAACACCCCCCGGCTACGGAGTGACAATCCTTAGCACCTAAATAATCCGTTCGGAATACCGCAACATATATTATGCATTAGTAATGAACAAAAGCTTATATTAGTAATATATAATTTTATACATTTGTAGTGTAAGCAAAGAACTTTTCCCGTTTTCCTACCGGGAATTTATCACGTTCACGCATCAGAAAGCGTCATCAGATTCCGTAAGCGAATACCTTCGTGTGGGAGGTTTCCCGGAATATGTGAAACAACGTGTGGATGACATCTTAAACTATGTACTGGAAGACATTCTGATACGAGAAAGGCAACATACAGACGGTGATACAGGTGTGCCACCAGTTGAACGCAGATAACCTGGACCGGGAGCTGAATGGGATGACCGAAGCCCTCGAATATTTCAAATTGAACGAAGGGTTGTTGATTACCCATGCACAGCGGGATCTGTTCGAAAAGGACGGCAAAAAGATAGTAGTTTTACCTGCACACGAATATCTGACCTTAATCATTTAACGGTGATCTATCCTACCCCTCAATTCCTCCGCATCCTCCTTAGAAAACTGCCGTTTACTGATCACCATCACGCCGTTTGGAATCTTTCCCTGTACCCGTATTGGCTCACTCCATAGGGAATCATCAAGTACAAAAACCAAGTCCTTACCAATAAGCTCTTCGGTAGCTTTGGCAAACAACTCCCTGCCACGTCCATCCAACTGCACAACCACCTGCCAATGGGTGCTATCGTGCGGAAGTGCTTCCGTCTTCACGGTTTTAAAATGAGCTGCCGTTACCACCGGTTGCGGATCCAGGTAGCAGGTTAGGCTATCACCCAGCTTTCTTTCAACTCCTGCTCCGCTGTCTACCACATGGTACCATCCCGTTTCAAGTTGCCCATCCACCTTGTTTCCATCACCACAGCCACTAACCCCCAACAAGCCCAAAATCACTACAATCACCATTATTTTCATCGTTGCTCAATTTACAGTGCAGGCACGGTTTTGTTTGGCTAAAGGTACAATCTTTCCCTTATCTTTACAATCTGTGACAGATGCATTAAAAATAACCGGAGTCATCGGGGGAGATTTTGGATTTGTTTCCAGAAAAGTTAACTTTGGAAATATAAAGCTTCAAAAGTTATGGAACTGATTATTGATATAGACAACATCAAGGAAGCCAAAAAGAAAAAGTGGCTTTTGAGCACATTGAAGTTGATGGGAATAGATTTCCAAACCGTGGAAAAGCGACAGACCATAGCGGAATACAATCAAGATTTGGAAGCAGGCGATTCCGAAATCGAACGTGGTGAATACATCACAGCAACCGACCTAAAAGCCGAAATAAAGAAATGGTGACCGTTTGGAGCAAACGCGCCAAAAACGAACTGACCAAAGCCTTCGAATACATTTCGCTGGAGTCCCCTCAGAATGCGCGGAAAGTGGTGGAAACCATAGTAGATCTAACGTTGGCGCTTCCAGAAAATCCTTTAAAACATCCATTGGATAAATACAAAACGAACAATGACGGTGCCTGGCGAGCCTTTGAAAAGTACCATTTCCGAGTTTCCTACAGGGTAATGGAAAAAGAAATCCGCATCGTACGATTTAGGCACACAAGCAGATCGCCGCTTAATTATTAATTCGGTTTAATCGGCGTTACATTACGGTTTTCCTATCAGCAAATTCCCGGGTATCGGCTTGTCCATCTTATTTGTATCTATTTTTTCGCAGTATTCGGGAAATACCAACAAGTGGATATTGCGGAGCAAGCATCGATGTTATATTCAAGAAATTAAAAGTAATGCCGAATTAGTTCTTGAGCGTCTCAAAAAGCAAAATCAAGCCAAAGAAGACTCCAAGATCAAGGATTTTGATTTCAAAAGTATGTTTGATGAGTTAGATAAATCCTTGAATGACCCAAAACCATTCTCGACAGTACCACACGGCCAAACTCTGCATAGTCGTATTTCAGCAGATTTTTGGACACTTAAAAGTAAGTTTGTAATTTGCACTGGCGAGACCATTTATAAAAAGAGCCAAACAGCTTCGGCCAATCCAACCGTTGCAATAGCAATAAATAAAACGTTAATTAAATAATAGCTGCGTATGGAACAATTTGATGGAGATGAATTAATAACTATAAATCTCGGAAAATACCATTACCTGCTTGAATGCAAGAAAAGGGTAGCAAAGTTCGACTTTGTCATCCGTTTGCTGGAAATGGATGACGATAAACTTGCTAAAAAACTATCGGAATTCAATGTTACCGAGCATCGTGTCAATGTCCTGAAAGAGCTCGGTATAGTCACTATTCGGGATTTGAAACATTTTATATTAAACAACTATCCCAGCAATGTTGATATGTCAGCCGTGATTTTCAGTGGGCTTGGCCCCAGCGGTTCAAGAAAGGTATTACAACAATGCGTTTTAGGATATGCGTTTGGTTGATTTTGGCATATGACCATTGGGCTAAAATGTTCGGACGTTTTCCGCTCCTTTCCCAGGAACAATTGTAACTTTGCAATTCCGAGCTTTACATCTTCAATTTTCTTTTCCGCGCCTAACCAATATTGACCATTTCGTGGAATTGCAGCCTACGAAAATTACAAGGCAAGAGAATCAATGGGCCTCAATCGACAAAATACTTGCCTCAACTTGATAAGCTGAATTGGCATCGGGAGTATATATTTAAAAGTTAGCAGTAGCCTGGCTAAATAAGAACCCTCTCTACCAACTCATCACAAAGCTCTCCATTTGCTTCAAATTGTTGTATGAAGCTACTTGGTGGGTCTTCTTTACAGTCTTACGTTTGGTCTGCGTCTTGGAGACAGCATCCAGCATGCGTATAATAGCAGCCTCAGCGTTTTTGATCACAATCTCAAAAGCGTCTTCATCACGGAGGTACAGTTCTTTATGGAATTGATCCGCAAAAGAACGCGACTGTCGAGGACCTTAAAGAATTGAATCCCTTCATTTGTTACTCGTCAATATTCCTTATAAATTTCGCCATCCAATTTAAATTCGCCCAGTTCCACCAACTTTTCCATGCGCGCCATGCCTTCGGCCCAAGCTTGGTCTCTTGTTTCAGCCAAGAAATAGCAGAACAGCCGCTCAGGCTCTCCATCTATTTCGATTATTTCGTGCTCATTTTTGATCGCTTTGTCGCAGTCGGCGGGGTTGGAGATGACAGACAACATAGCCATCCCACTCTTATACAAAATCGCGCAGTATGGGTTACGCTTCTTATCTCCCTGAAATTGGGGGTTTAATACCATTTCCCGGATATACCGTTGGTCTACTTGCGCAATAGGGATATCCGGCATCGTCTTAAGAAAATTGTAAAGTCTTTTTAGTAACGTCTCTGTTTGCACGCTTTCTATCCACTCCCTTACAGTCAAACCATCCACTTCTTCTTAATAAGGCTGTTCCCTCGGTGTAGGTATAGTGAATTCTTTCTACAAGAGTTTGAAAATTTTCTTACGTTCTTTCTCACTCAAGCTTTTCAGAAGCTTTTTTTAATTTCATATCAACCAATTGTTATAAGCAGACCTTCCATTCTGGAATATCAAGCCGATCGGAGGTTACCCTTCCTCCCATAATCAAATAGATAAGACAGCTGCTATTCTTACAAAGAAAGACATTCAAATTGCTATTTCAAAAGGTTGCTTCAAGTTGATTGCTCGCGAATTCCCCATAACTAAAATCCGGGTTATTGACGGACTCCCGGGTATATGCTCAATTCCATTGAGCACCTCCGAAAATCCTACCTTTCCAGAGAGCGGGCACAAAATTTTGATTGTATGAATCCATATATGTAACTTTGTTAGCAAGCACCTTATAGTGATGACTACGTTGACAGTCCATATCGAAAACAAAAAATCCGAAAAAGCGGTCAAAGCTGTTTTGGATGCTTTGGGGGTCAAATATGAACTCGAAGAGTCCGTTACTTTTCCAGAGCGTGTCATAACGAGTGTGCGTAAGGCGCAAGAAGACGTAAAAGCTGGCCGAGTTAAAAAATATGAAGGCCTTAATACGCTCCTAAACCAATAATTGTGGGATTATCTGTCCAGTATGCCGAAACCTTTGAAATAACTTTTAAGGCACTTATTGACTTTTTAAGAGAAAATTGGGGAGACAAAGTGGTGACAGACTTTGTTGAAGAAACTGAAAAAGTGATTGACTTAATCACAAATTTTCCTCGAATGTACAAAGCCAGTTCTTTTGATCAAAACGTTCGTGTAGCCCCAATTAATAAATTAAGTTCCTTATTTTACGAGGTTACAAATAAACATATTACGCTGTTGCATATTATTGACACACGGCAAGAACCTTTTTGGCTATAGTCACATTCCCTCTTTCCTGTTCGAACAAGTCGAAAAAACCATCGATCTGCTATTCACCAAGTAATATCAAGGCCATAATTAGTTATGAAGGAATCTATCGGATAGAGACTTATGAATATCCCAAAGAAGCAATACGCGAATGTCTGCTAAATTCCGGAGCGCATAAAGATTATTCCGGAGCCGCCCCGATTCAAATCTCATCTCCATGCCGTATAATCCCGATATTGCCAATGCATTTTTCCGGATGGGATATGTTGAAGCGTGGGGGCGCGGTTTCACGAAGATGATCGATCAGTGCCGTGAGGCAGGGCTTCCCGACCCACAGTATGAATATAGAACCTCCGGTGTTTGGGCTGTATTCAGAAAGGATATCTATCATGAAGCGTATTTGAAGGAGCTCGGATTGAACGAGAGACAGATAAAGGCGGTATTATATGTGAAAGATAATGGAAAAATCACTAATAGCGAGTATCAGGAAATAAATGATTGCTCAAGAAACACGGCGAGTAGTGATTTGGCGATATTAGTTGAACGAGAACTTTTGACGCCCAGCGGCAAAAGAGTATCCGCCCGACCAAGTACATATTTTCTGATTAATTGATCGTCTTTAGCTTTACGCCCAAAATAATATATTTATGAAAGAGCGTAGAGATTACATGTTTACCCTGGTTGTTCAGTGGCGTGAGAGCGGTTTGACGCGGAAGGAATTCTGCCTGCAGCATGGCATCACCCTGGCTAAGTTTGGTTATTGGATTG
>Ga0182746_1001567_pt1 | contig 20026 bp, 18 predicted proteins | sample eDN3rd30CBELigOP_FD_128881 | JGI IMG/M metagenome (GOLD analysis project Ga0182746, IMG submission 128881) | Enriched Organic Plus compost microbial communities from Emeryville, California, USA - eDNA 3rd pass 30_C BE-Lig OP (version 2) (version 2) ... | reverse complement strand
CTCAAAATTGCCCCCCGCCTCGACCCGCAGTGACCGCCGACACCTTCGCCCGTGTCGTGAAAAAAAATCCCGCGCTGATCGTCTTTCGGATTGAAACGGGTAAGAGTCGGCGCATCCGCCGGGTGGCGGCATCGAATGATCGCGGCTGGAATGATATTAGGCGAAGACGAGAAACCGGACCCCTTGCTTGAAGAAGCGATGGACTGGCTGCTGCGCTTGCAGGACGCCTCGCGCGATCCTGAAATCGCCCGCCAGTTTGAGGTCTGGCTGTCTCGCTCTTCCAGCCATGCCCGTGCCTGGGCCAAGGCGCGCAAGACCTGGCACCTCATGGGAGAAGTCCCGCCCGTCTACGACCATATCTGGAAGGAGGCCGCAGTCCCGACGTGCCGACGCGCCAGCGTGAGCGCACGCACCGCCCTCCTGCGCAGACGGGACTGGAAGACGTGGACCGCCGGTGTTGCCGCGGCTGCCGCCGTTGCAGTCGTCCTGGTCTTTGCCGCGCCCTCGATGATGCTGCGCGTCCAGGCAGACTATGCGACCGCCACAGCCGAAAGCCGTGTCGTCACGCTTGGAGACGGCACCGTCGTCAACCTTGGCGCCCATAGCGCCATCGCTGCGCGAACGACCGAGACCAGCCGGCGGGTCACCCTACTTTCAGGTGAGGCGTTCTTCGAGGTTGCGCGTGATCCTGCGCGTCCCTTCATCGTCGATGCCGGCGGGGTGGACGTGACTGCGCTCGGCACTGCTTTCAACGTGCAACTCTCCAGTGCCGCAACGAGGGTGGAGCTCGCCACCGGCTCGGTCGGCGTCGATTGGGAGCGTGCGCGCGAGCACGAGAAGACGGTTCTCGCACCGGGCGAAATGGTCGTCGTGGACCGGCAGACGGGCGCGATGGAAAAGAGCGCCATCGCACAGGATGACATCGCGGCGTGGCGGAGCGGACACCTCTTCGTCAACGATGCGACCATAGCGTCAGTGATCGAGCAATTGCGGCGGTACCATCCCGCCTGGATCACGATGCCCGATGGGGAGCTTGCCGCCCAGCGCGTAACGGGCCTCTACGACTTGCGCGATCCCGATCGCGCCCTGCGCGCGCTGGTCCAACCCTATGGCGGCCAAGTCCGCGCGATCTCTCCCTATCTGCGGGTTCTGTCGCGGTTCTGAGCGTCACATCGCGGCTGTCAAAAAAATCTGCCTCGATCATGAAAAAAATCTCGGAGCTAGTCGTCTTCGGTCCGGAAGCCCGCGCGTCGCACGCGCGCGGTACACCGGAGACAGGGGCAGATGGGCTGGCGACGTGATAGTGGAATTGCTCAAGGAAATAAGAACCGTAGGGTCAGGCTCGCGGTGCGACTGCTCACGACAAGTGCCCTCGTCGGAGCCTATGGCTATACGCTCCAACCAGTTTCCGTGGCCGCGCAGACGCCCTCAGGCCAAGCCGACGCGGCGCGCACCTTCAACATCCCGGCGCAACCGCTGGCCAGCGCGCTGAATGCTCTAGGCCGGCAGTCCGGTCTGCAAGTCACGCTCGCGTCCTCGACGTCTCAGGGCGTGACCTCCCGTCCGGTCAATGGCCGTTTCACCCCGCAGCAGGCCCTCGCACAAATGCTGGAAGGAACGGGAATACCGTTCCGCATCACGTCGGATCGCACCGCAGTCGTCGGTCGGCCGGCGACTGTCGATGGCGGTGCGCAGCCGGCAGGCGCAATCGAGCTTGATCCGATCAACGTGCAAGGCAGCAATCCCAATTCGACGATGACGCTGATGCCTGCTTACGCTGGCGGTCAGGTGGCGACGGGCGGGCAGGTCGGCATGCTCGGCGACCGCAGCGTGATGAACACGCCGTTCTCCCAGACCAGCTACACGAACAAGACGATTCAAGATCAGCAAGCGCAGACCGTTCAGGACGTTCTATTGAATGATCCGTCCATCCTGACAAAACAAAACAGCGCGAGCGATGAAGACGGCTCAATTACTATTCGCGGTTTCTCGACAACCCTCTCATCCGGTTTCGGTAGTCTGAACGGGTTAGCGGCCATGTCTCCGTTGCGTTCGCCGGACATGGATTACATCGAGCGCGTCGAGGTGCTCAAGGGGCCGAGCGCTCTGCTGAACGGCATGGCGGCATCCGGGGCAGGCGGTGTCGGCGGCTCGTACAACCTCGTCACCAAGCAGGCCGGCGACGAACCGCTCACCGAGCTGACCACGCGGTATGACTCCCGCTTGCAGCTTGGCGCTCATCTCGATGTCGCCCGCCGCTTCGGCGCGGAGAATCAGTTCGGTGTTCGCTTCAACGGAGCGTACCGCAAGGGTGATACGCCGGTGGACCCGATCTCTGCAAAAGTGGGATCGGCGGCGATCAATCTGGACTATCGCGGCGAGCGCGTCCGAATATCCGCTGATATCGCGCATCAGTCGAACGACGCCAGCCCCCAGATTACACAACAGCTCGTTGTTAGCGGTGTCGGCGGCGGCGCCGTCTTCGTTCCGAAGGCCCCCGACGCCGGAACCAGCCTCAATCCCGTATGGAGCAAACAACCCAGCAGATTGACGCTGGGCATGGTGCGGGGCGAAGTCGATATTTCCGACAATGTCACGGCCTATGCCGCCATCGGCAAGCAGAAATTGGATTTCTCACTCATAGGCCCGAGCCAACCGAAGCTGCTCCATCCGAGCGGAACTTATGGGTGGGGTGGCGTCGAGTACTCGAAACTTGCCTATGATGTGCTGTCCATGCAGGGCGGATTGAGGGCGACGGCAGCAACCGGGCCGGTGGACCATGCCTTCAGCCTCAACCTGTCGCAGTCCCGGATGGAGATTGGAACAGCAGAAACGACAGACCCTTATGCCTACACCACGAACATCTACAATCCGATATTCGGCCCCGCTCCCAACATTGCTGATCCAGGCGACCCCAGGAAATCAAGCGAAACCCGCGTTTCCAGCATCGGCGTCGCCGACACCTTGTCGATCCTCGACGAGCGGATCCAGTTCACCGCAGGCATCCGCTACCAGGAAGTGAACTCCGCCAACTTCGACTACCAGGGGACCGGGGCTCAGACCTCCAGCTATGACGGCAAGGCATGGACTCCGGCTCTGGGGTTGATCGTCAAGCCATGGGAGAATGTCTCACTCTACGCCAACTACATTGAGAATCTCGAGGCAGGAACCGTCGTTGGCAAGTCGTACGCGAATTTCGGCGAGGTATTGGCACCCTATGTCAGCAAGCAGTACGAAGCGGGCGTCAAGGTCGATTGGGGAAAGGTGACGACGACGCTGGCGGCATTCCAGATCACCCAGCCCAACACCACCGAGATCCCCGATCCGGCAGGCGAGCTGCCAACGCTCGCGCTGAACGGCGAAGTGCGCGTTCGCGGTATCGAGTTGAACGCCTATGGCGAACTGATGCATGGCGTCCGCCTGATGGGCGGGCTCACCCTGCTCGACGGCCGCCAGACGAAGACCCAGGATGGTCTCTATGACGGCAACAGGGAAGCTGGCATCCCCCCCATTCGGACTGTGGTCGGCGGCGAATGGGATACACCTTTCCTGCAAGGTCTGACGCTGACCGGCCGCGTCACCTACACTGGCGATCAAGTGGTCAGCAGCAGCAACGAGGACTTGAAGATCCCTTCATGGGCCGTCGTCGATCTTGGCGCGAGGTACACGTTCGACTCGCCGTGGAACAACAAGCCGATCACGGTCCGCTTCAATGTCGATAACGTGTTCGACAAGGACTATTGGTCGGGAACGAACTTCAGGTACATCCAGCTCGGCGCGCCGCGCACCTACCGACTTTCGACCACGTTCAAGTTCTGAACCATGGTCGTGGTGCTAGCATTGACTTTGACCGTTCTAGGCTGTGCATGCCTCTATCTTGCCAGCCCCAACCAAAAATGGCTGTCGCAGGCCCCTCCGCGACGGCCGTTGCTGGCGGTGGGAAGCCTGCTGCTGATCGCCGGCCTTGCCCTATGGATCGCGGCATTGCGGCCCTTGGCTGGCTTCTTCGTAGCGCTGCATGTTGCGATGGTTTGTCTCTTCATCTTTCCTTATTCGGCCGCCCTCCGCAGCTTCGGACGGAGGACCTGACATGCCAGGCGACATTCGTCCTGACTGGTGGAGCAAGGCCAGTGCCGGCGCAATCCTCGGTTTCGGCTTGGCGCTCTCGCTGGTCGGCCTTTACGCCTATCTAGGGCCGGGGGGAATCAATGCGCCGGGTGGGCGCTACTCGCTGATGCGCTACCTGGAAGCGTTCGTTTGGATCGCAGTGTTCGGCTTCTGCTTCCTGTTTCGCAGCGGTCGTGCGGCCTGGGCGTGGCTCGGCGCGGCGAACCTGATCGCCTTCGCCGTGCTGTTTGCCTGCCGCTTCTATTTCTTCGCGTGAGGGCGACATGATCCGCGCCGATATCGTCAAGCTCTACAAGACCGTCCACACATGGACCGGCGTTACTTGCGGCTTTGCGCTGTTCATCGCCTTCTATGCGGGCGCGCTCACCATGTTTCAGGAGCCTATCGCACGTTGGGCGTCACCACCCGCCGTGGGCGTGGCAGCGGTTCCTTTGGACGATGCACCCCGTCTCCTCGAATTGGTAGCCGCGGCGCATCCTGAAGCGCGGGAGGAAGGCATCACGCTGCATCTGTGGGGACATGAGAACGAGCCCGCGCGGGTGACGTGGGAAGAGGACGCGCCGCATCAAGAGGGGCAAGCTCACGAGCACGTGCATTGGTGGGCGACGCTCAAGCCCGATGGCACGCTGCTGGCGAAGCATGAGGAGCCGTCCGAACTGGCGGATTTCATCAATCACATCCACATGCGCGTCGGGGTTCCTGAACCGTGGGGATCGTATTTCATGGGGGTGGTCTCGCTGCTCTACGGCGTGGCGCTGATCTCCGGTGTGATCGTGTTGCTGCCATCACTCATGAAGGATTTGTTCGCGCTGCGTGTTGGCAAGAACCTCAAGCGGATGTGGCTGGACGCCCACAATGTCGTTGGAATTGCCGTACTTCCATTTCACATTGCGATGGCGATAACCGCGACCGCATTGAGCTTCAGCCACGAACTCTGGTCCGTGCAGGAAACCGTTATTTTTGGCGGCAAGCAAGCAATCTTGGACAATCGCGACAACGAGCCATACAGAGCGCCAAAGCCGATCGGCGAGGCGGCTGCCATGATGGCTCCCTCACAGTTGCTTCAGAAACTCAAAGTGCAGGTGCCCGATTTCGAGCCTCGCTTCATGATCTTCAAGAATATCGGAGACAAAGCCGCTTCGGTGAGAGTCCCCGGAGCTGAGCGTGGCTATGTCGGAGATACCCATCTCGGGGGCGTCATGCTCAGCGCCGTGACCGGCGAATTGCTCAAAGACAGCACACGTCCATCGCGTCAGGACCCGGATCGCCGCGCGTCAGAGACGTTCTACGGCCTGCACGCCGGCCAGTATGAGGGCGCGACGATTACATGGGCCTATTTCTTCCTAGGCCTGTCGGGCGCGTGGCTATTTTATAGCGGCAATCTGCTTTGGATCGAGACACGCCGCAGGAAGGCGCGCAAGGGCGGCGAAGCCGAGCAGTCCCGGTCGACGCGCCTGTTGGGCAGCGCGACCGTAGGCGTCTGCCTCGGCTGCGTCGCGGGCATCTCGGTCACCATTGTCGCCGCCAAGTGGCTGCACGGCACTGTCGCCGATCTCAACCATTGGCATGAGTTGATCTATTACGCGGTGTTCCTCGGCTCGGTGACATGGGCCTTCGCATGGGGCGCGGCACGCGCGGTGGTGCATCTGCTGTGGCTCTGCGCGGCCGCCACGATGGCGATCCCACTGACCACGCTCATCGCGCTGCTGTCCCCGGCGCTCGGCATGTGGGCGCATGGCAGCGCTGCGACGATCGGCGTCGATGTCGTCGCCTTCATCGGCGCGCTCTGCTTCGCCTGGATGGCGATCGCCACCGCGCGGCGCGTCAAGCACGGCCCTGCCGACAGCATCTGGTCGATCCGTAAGCCCAACGCCGTTCCTGACGGCTCCCCCGTTCCTGCCGAGTGAGTGTGGAACGCGATGCGGGATGCTGAGAAAGTCTCCCCAGTGGAAGGTGCGCTGCAATCCAGCCAGTTCCCAACCTCCAGAGCAAAGCCGACCTCGGAACGGGCCCTCCTGGACTAACGGGCAGGCCTGCCTTCGCGATGCTTGCTATAGGCTTAGGCGTCGGGACCTAATCTCATATGAGAGCCGGCTCCAGGAAATTCATTTTGGCCCGTTGAGACAGAGTCGAAAAAAGCGTGATTTCGCTGCCCTTGCGGCAATCAGGGACTTTGGCGCCTGATCAGAAGGCCGATATCACGGCCGCTTCCACGCTTCCTAACCCACGGCGGGGAGATTGCCGTCCGGCAGGAATGGGTGGTGATGGACACCGTCTAACAAGAACCATTCTCCAACGTGATTGATGCGATACTCGTTTCCTCGCGGCGAGAGATAATACAGCGAGAGTTCCCCCAAGTTAATCTGTCCCGATAGAAACAACATATCGTGCCAAGAGAATCCCTCACCTCCGCAACATTATTCCCCATTTTTCTCTCAACTACGCTCAGTTCTTCAGTGAGAGCGGAGAGGTCGGCGGAAAGGCCACCCAGCCGAAAGGCTGCAGGCAATAATGAAGTCTTCGCGACAACAGCTTCAAGGCACCACGACTGAGGGAAGCCCACCCACATCTAACGCAATGGTACCCTGTTTATGGGAGTTTCGGCGCCCCTGCCCGGATGAGCGGAAGGCGTCAAATCGGCGTCATGGTGTGCGGCAGCACGAACGGCATGTCGGTGGGCGCCGCGCCGACATGCGCGGCGATCCTGAATACACGCCTCAGCATGTCATCGTTGATCGTGGTTGAGGGTGGCCCATCTTCCACGATGCGACCGCCGTCAAGGACAACGATCCGATCCGCGAACAGTGTCGCCAGGTTGAGGTCATGCAGGACGGCAAAGACCGTGACCGCCTGTTCCGCGAGGCGTTTGGTGACCGCCAGCGTGTCCAGTTGATGATGCAGGTCGAGGCTGGCAGTCGGCTCATCGAGGAAAAGCAGACCAGGGCCATTCGCCTCGTTTCCGCATGCAAGCTGGACCAGCACCCGCGCGAGATGCGCACGCTGCTGCTCGCCGCCGGACAATGTCGTGAAGATCCGCGCCGAGAACGGGGTCATGTCAACCTCGGCGAGCGCCTGCGCCACCAGATCGTCGATACGACGGCCGGCGAGACCGCCGGCGCCCATGGCGACGATCTCCGCAACAGTGAACGGGAAGCTGACCACAACGGACTGGGACAGCACCGCCCGGTGCTGCGCGAGGATGCGCGGCGGGTAAGCCGCAAGAGGCCGGCCCTTCAATGTGACGCCGCCCGCGGCCGGGCGCAGTTCGCCGGAGAGGACGCGGAGCAGTGTCGATTTTCCTGCGCCATTCGGCCCGACCACGGCGACCCGTTCGCCGGCTCGCAACGCCAGTGACACGTTGTCCAGGATTGAGCGGCCGCCGGCGCGGACGGAAACAGACCTGGCTTCGAGAACGACGCTCATTGGCTGATCGCCGCCCGCTGCTTCATCAGCAGGACAAGAAAGAACGGCGCGCCGATCAATGCCGTCACGATGCCGATCGGCAATTCGGCCGGGGCAACCACAATTCGCGCCAGGGTATCGGCGGCCACCAGAAGCGCAGCGCCGAGCAGGACCGATGACGGCAGCAGCAGACGATGACCCGGGCCGATCGCGAGGCGAAGCAGGTGCGGCACGACGATACCGACAAAGCCGATGACGCCGGATACCGATACGGCAGCGCCGGCGGCGGCCGCGACCAGTACGATGCTCAACACTTTCAGCCGCTGCACTTCGATGCCGCCGAAGAAGGCTTCCGACTCGCCGAGGGCCAGATAGTCGAGCCCGCGGGCGATGAAGGGCAGCGAGATCACCAGCACGACGAAGAACGGAAAGATCGCTTCGACCCGGCTCCAGGTCGCGCCGCCAAGCGATCCCAGCATCCAGAATGTGATGTCGCGAAGCTGCCGGTCGTCGGCGGCAAACACCAGAAGTCCGATGCCCGCATTGGCAAGAGCGCCGATCGCGAGGCCGCCCAACAGGAATGTCACCACCGAGGTGCGCCCGTCCCGTGTGGCGAAGCGATAGAGGATCGATGTCGTTGCGAGCGCCCCGACAAAAGCTGCGATCGGCAGCATGGCCACCGGTGGCAGCCAACCGGCTGCAGCAATAAACCTGTCGCCGATCACGATCATGGCGGCGGCCGCCAGCGCCCCGCCGCTTGAGACACCAACCAGGCCCGGATCGGCCAGCGGGTTGCGGAACAGGCCCTGCATGATGGAGCCTGCGACGGCCAGCATCCCGCCGACCAACGCGGCCAGCGCGATCCGCGGGAGACGGATCGACCACAGGATGAGGGAGTCGCGCGCGACAAAAGCCGGATCGCCGGCGCCGATGCCGAGAGCGGCAAGAAGGCGCGACAGCGGAATTCCGGCAGCCCCGATCGTCGTGGCAAGACCCGCAATGGCGATCAGCAGAACAGGCATGGCGACCAGTACGAACACCGACGCCTTGCGCCGCGCGATCAGACGAGCCGGGTGCCCGGCTGAATGTGCGGCGCTCATTTGCAGTCTGGCGGCTTGTGCTCGGCGAACGGCTGCCCGGCAAGGTCCGGATAGAACGTCCCCGCAAGATTGCGTGCCGCCTGTGCCGTCCGCAGGCCAAAGTCGAGCAGATAAAGGGCCTCGAGATTGACAAAACGCCCGTTGCGCGCCGCCGGCGTTGTTGCAAAAGCCGGGTGGTCCAGCACAGCCTTGCCATCGATCGGGTGCGAATTCCGCTGCATCATCAGCACGACATCCGGCCTGGCCGCGATTACAGCCTCGTCGCTGAGGAGTTTGTAGCCGTCGAACTCGTCGATGGCATTGATGGCGCCGGCCATCCGGATCACGCCTTCAGCCGCTGTCTTGCGTCCTGCCGCCATTGGACGGTTATTGGAAAACGAGAGCAGAAACAGGACACGCAGCGGATTTTTGACCCTGTCGCGCACGTCGGCCAATGCGGCGAGATCGGCCTTCACGGACGCAACGAGACAGCGGCCCTGCGCCTCTCTGCCAATGGCAGCGGCGACGATCTCGATCTTCTGGATGATGCCGTCGCCGGTGAAATGATCGGGAACAAGTACGAACGGAACTCTGGCAGCTTCCAGAATGGAAAGAGTCTGCGCCGGACCTGCACCCTCGTTGGCGATGATGAGGGATGGCGTGAGACTGAGCACGCCCTCGGGAGAGAGCTGACGCATGTAGCCCACATTGGGCTTCGTCTTCAGGGCCTCCGGCGGATAGAAACTCGTCGTGTCGACTGCGACCACCTGTTTGTCGGCGCCAAGCGCATAGAGAATTTCTGTGATGGCGCCTCCGATCGAGATAATGCGTGAAGCATCTCCGACTTCGATCGGATGGCCCGAGGGGTCATGCAGCGTCACGGCGTCCGCCTGCGCCGGAGCGACCAGTGCCGTCGCGACCAGCAGCAGCCCAGCGAGCTGGCGGCCGATGCGAGATATCTTTGAACAGACGTACCGCATGACGATGCTACTTGGTGAGGATCAGCTTGTTCTGCGCCGTCAGACGCAATCGATAAACATCGTCGCCATGACCGATGATGATCTCCCGCGTGCTGTCGAATATGTCCCGGCTCTCAATGCGATCACCGACCACGGCTATACTGCGCCTCACAATCGTCTTCTCAGAACGAGGGCTTGACTGCTCATGTAATTCTTCTTCGCCGGCAGCGCTCATCTTCAGTTATTCCAGTCACCCATGAACTATTCGCTCTTATTCTTATGTATTCGTCTGACGGCTCGTTAGTTTAAAACAATTATAAGCTATAATAAACTGTTCTTGACGTGCCTAATACAGCAACGTAACAAAGGCAACACTTGTCTGCGGCTCGTTACGAGTCGCCACAGCAGCCAGCAAGCTCCGCAGCAATTGTGGACGCCCGCCAGCCACACGCACTGAAGAACGTGGATTTGGGGGTTTCATGTTGCCACGGCCGCAGCGTCTTTCTGCACTCCTGTTTGGCGTTTCTTTTGCGATGAGCGGCATGTCATCGCTCGCCATGGCCCAGACAGCGACGGACAACGGGACGACGCTGGACGACATCACTGTCACGATCACCGACGAAAAGCAGGCGATCGACTCTCTGGCGCCGGTGAGCACCGTGCGCGGGGATCAAATCAATCAGATCATGCCGACACGCACGTCGGATATTTTCTTCGGCATGCCAGGTGTGTCGTTCCAGCAACGCGCTGATGAGCCGGCGACCTCGATCAACATCCGCGGCTTGCAGGATTTCGGCCGCGTGAATGTGCTGATCGATGGTGCACGGCAGAATTTCCAACGGTCCGGACACAACGCCAACGGCGCATTCTATCTCGATCCCGAACTGCTCGCCGGCGCGGATGTCATCCGCGGGCCCGTCGCCAACATCTTCGGCTCGGGCGCCATCGGCGGCGTCGTGTCGTTCCGGACAAAAGACGTTGATGATATTCTGAAGGCCGGCGAGCGATGGGGCGTGCTCGCCAGCGGCATGGGAGCCGGTGGAGGCGTCAACGAGCTCCTGACCTCAGGCATTGTGGCGGTGCGGGCTGGACCCAATGTCGACCTCCTGGCCGGCGCCACCTATCGCACGAATTCGGATTACGTCGCCGGCAACAATGGAACCGAGCCGGCCGGCGTCCTCGCGGGTCCCGGGCAGACGATTCCAAACACAGGCTCGAACATCGCGACCGGGTTGGCCAAGATCACCGTGCGCCCGGCCGACGGCCACGAGGTCAAGATTTCCGGCCTGACCTATTCCTCCAATTATTCAACCGGCCAGATTCCCTCCTCGACCTTCGACAGCAAAGCGCAGCAGAGCACCGTCACGGCACGGTGGAGATATGCGCGTCCGGACGACAATCTGTTCGACATCGACGCCAACGTCTACTGGACCGAAACGATCAACGACCAGACCAAGACCTGCTGCGACAGCAGCGCCATCACGGGGGTGCTCGGCTCAAAGCGGAAATTCTCTATCGATACAACGGGATTCGACGCCAACAACGCAAGTCGTTTTGATCTTGGTCCGATCCGCAACACATTCACCTTTGGCGGCGATGCCTTCCATGACAAGGTTGGCGTTGATGATCCGACGGGCACCGGCGCGCTGTTTACGCCCAACGGCCAGCGCGATGTATGGGGCGCTTTTGCCCAGTGGAACGCCAAGTATTCGACCTGGCTGGAGGTGATCGGCGCTGTCCGCTATGACCGTTACGACTTGAGCGGGGGCGGATTTCAGAGCGAAGGCGATCACGTCTCGCCGAAGGTGACTGTCGGCGTGACTCCGATCCAGGGCTTCACAGTGTATGGTCTTTACGCGGAGGGATACCGCGCTCCGGCGGTGACGGAGGCCCTGATCTCCGGTCTGCATCCGTTTCCGGCCAGCTTCCTGTTCCTGCCGAACCCGTCGCTGCGTCCCGAGGTCGGCAAGAATCTCGAGGCCGGCATCAATCTGAAATACGACAGCATCTTCATGAAGGATGACACTTTCCGCGCCAAGCTCAACATCTTCCGCAACGACGTCTCGAACTATATCGACCTGGCGTTTGTTCCCTATATCGGCCCGGGTGGAGCATGTCCCATCCCACCATACTGCTTCCAGTATCAGAATATCGCAGAAGCCCGCCTTGAAGGCGTCGAACTGGAAAGCATGTACGATGCGGGAAGCTGGTTCGTCGGCCTCTCCGGTCACCGTATCCGGGGACGCAACCAGACCGATCACACGCCGCTGCTCACGGTCCCTCCGGACCAGTTGGCAGCAACGGCGGGTCTGCGTCTGCTCGACCGCAAGGTCACGCTCGCCCTGCGCTGGGCCGGCGTCTCCGCCAAGAAGGCCTCCGAGATTCCGGAGGGAGCGATTCCAACCGGCGGCTATGATCTCGTGGATCTCTACCTGGGCTACCAGCCGAACGAGAATGTGCTGGCCGGCCTTTCGATCGAGAACCTGCTCGACAAGTATTATTTCAACTATCTCGATGCGCAGACTGCCCGCATTCCCGCGCGCGGCCTGACTGTAAAAGGGTCGCTCAAGGTCAGGTTCAGCGACCTCACAATGCCGCGGGGTTAAGCAACCAGGCAGGAGCTCATCAGTCGAAAGCCGGACAATCCGGCTTTCTCCGGCAGAAAACATACGTCAAGGCAGAAGGCCCTTCGGCCAGAAAAACTACATCACCTTTCGCCGAATGAGGACACTCACGCCGGCCGTTTCTCCCACGGCTTCGGCGCCCATTGTCCCCCGGCACGCTCCCGCAGCAGATAAAAAGACTCTGCCGCCTCGCGCCGGACATCGTCGACATTGACGCTTAAAATCCTGCCGCCCAATTTAAGCACCTTTCCATCCACAATCACGGTGTCGACGTTTGCAACCGTCCCGCTGTGCAAGACAGCCGAATGTCCGTCCGTGAACGGCATCATGTTGATGTCAGAAGCGCGCAGCATCACCACGTCGGCACGCTTTCCCGGCACCAGCGAGCCGGTACGATCGGCGATTCCCATCGCTTTCGCACCATTGATCGTGGCCATCTCAAGACATTGCGTCTGTGTCAGCCGCATCTTATCGGTTGAGGTACTCGGAACGCCGGTTGCAATGTGAAACGCAAGCCGCATCTGTTCGAACATCGAGGTCGGATTGAGCGAGGTCGCATCATGTGACAGGCAGACGTTGACGCCAAGCCTCACCATGTCGAGGATTTGCTCGCGCAGCTCAAAACCGACCTGGTTGCGAAGATCATTGTACAGCGAGAAGGCGTTGGATGTGCCGGTAGCAGCCATCGCTTCGCGATCCTTGGCATCGAACATCAGCGAGTGAACGAAGATCATATTCTTATCAAAGCCCTCCGTGCGCAACTTGGCTGGACTCATCGCACCAGGCCGTCCCCCCGAATGCAGAATGATCGGCAAGCCGTTTTCAATCGCCCAGCGGAATTCCTGCGGATACGCAGTGACGGTGCTGCCAAGCGGTGTCGAGGGCCGTAGCCCGTAGCCGAGATCAATGAGATTGTCGGGCCTGGAGAAGAAAGTTCGCTTGACTCGCATGACGTCATCAAAATCGATGGTCTTGTCGTTCGGGTACGGATCAGGACCACTATATGCGTAACGTCCACGCAGCCCACTTTCCATCATAGCGCGGATTTCCGCATCAACGTGTGCAGGGGTCTGCGTATTGTGGGCATAATTCAGCACCGTGGTAATGCCAGCATTCAAGGCTTCGGTCATGAAAAGCCGGTTCGCCCGGTAATAGTCGATCGGCTGGTGATGCTTGCCGAGAGCCTCCTTAAGAGGAAAGTAATCGATGCCTGGCCGCCGCATATTACGGAATAGAGCGTTCCAACTATGCGAGTGTGTTTCTACAAATCCAGGCATAACGATCATGCCCTGTGCGCTGATCTCTTGAACCCCAGCGGCGTTGATTGACGGTCCTACGGCAACAATTGCGCCGTTTCGAATATGGACATCTCCAACAGGAACATCACCGAGCGTCCGATCCATCGTAATGACGTATCCACCCCGAAGAATGAACTCACCTCCGGTTGGCGCCGTCGCCGGAATTTGCGCAGATGCACTGAAACCAGACCCAAAGAGACCGGCGGCAGCGCCGACCGCCGCTCCACTGCCGACCAGAAAATCACGCCGGCTCATCGCGGCACAAGGCGAGCAGCAGCTACAATTAAGCTGTCGGTATTTTCCTTTGAAATGGAACGTCATCGTATCCCCCCGATTTTGATCTTTAGATGGTATGTTCCGGCGTGGTGTTGCCGCAAGGTGCTTTTGTCGAGTTGCGCTCTAATTTTCGCGATGCAGCACCATACGCACATCCGATTTTTGCAGATGCTCGGCCAACCTCGTGCTGATGGAAAAGAAGTAGTACAATCGTTGACGTCATATTGTTGGGCGAGCTGATCCGGCGTGAACGCCCCCGATGGCCAACACTTTTCAGGCCGGAACCAGCGGCTGGTTCATCCACGCACGATACAAGCCGCCCTGCCCTCATTGATAAGGAGGGCCTTGCGCTTGAGAAAGCGCTGGATGCCAGACCTCTTTCCGCCGAGGCCGGACGCGCCGAAGCTATCCGCTTCTGCCGGAGCGGCAAAGAAAGTAAGGCAGGCATCTTGCACAGAGATGTTACCGGCGTTGATGCGGCGCGCAATAGCGCTCGCCTCGTCGACGTCACCGCCGATCACTGCAGCTGACAGGCCGAAGATCGTATCGTTCGCAAGAGCGACCGCCTCGTCAGGCGTGTCGTAAGGCATGACCGGAAGCACCGGTCCGAAGGTTTCGTCGCGCATGATGGTCATCGTGTGATCGACATGAGTCAGTACGGTGGGGCGCATGTAGAACCCGCCGTCCAGTTCAAAGCTCTTGCCACCCGTAACGATCTTCGCGCCTTTTTTTCAGCGCATCATCGATATGGCTGTCCACGATGGCAGCCTGGGGCGCGAAGATGAATGGACCGATATGGCCCGACATCGGATCAGGATGGTTGAGCGCGACCTCCTCACAGCGTTGGGCAAGCAGGGCGACGAAATCGTCATGGACAGGCCGTTCCACATAGATGCGCTCGAGGGCGAAGCAGGCTTGTCCTGTGGACCGGAGTGCACCGCGCGCGGCGGCAGCCACGGCCCTCTCCAGATCGGCGCGGGCAGTGACGATGAGAGGGTCCTTGCCGCCGAGCTCCACCTCGAAGGGAATGAGGCGGCGGCTACAGGCTTCAGCCACCTTCCGTCCAGTGGGGACCGACCCCGTGAAGGAAATGAAATCAACATTCTCGATCAGGGCCGCCCCGGTGGGGCCGGCGCCCTGCACGAAACCAAAAACAGCCGCCAGTTCGGGAACCGCTCGGAGGCTTTCCAAAACGGGGGCGATGAATCGAGGGGTCACCTCCGATGGCTTGACCAAAACAGCACATCCTGCCGCCAGCGGCAGGATCGAGCGCAGCAACGACAACCAGACCGGCGCATTCCAGGGGCTGATGACGCCGACAAGGCCGATCGGCTGAAGTACCGTCTCATAGCGCAGATCGGCGTCGAATGGCGAAGGCCCATCGCGTAATGCATCTTGATACTGCTTAGGTGCTTCGTCGCAGACCGAGCGGACCAGGGGCGCCAGCAGGCGTGGCGCTGTCCGTGATGTCTGACCAAAGCCGGTATCAACGGAATCGGCGGCGACGATGGCTGCGCAATTCGCTTCGAGACTGTCGGCCCATTTGCGCATCAGCGACAGGCGCTCTTCCAGCGGCAAGGCACCCCAAACCACCTGCCCGTGGCGCAATTCCTGAGCCTTGCATCTGACCTCCTCCGGTGAGGCGGCGGTGAAGCTGAAATCCACTTCACCGGTTCGAGGATTCCTAACGTCGATAATTTGAGCGGCCACATCCATGGTTTAACTCCCTCTTATTGTCCTGTGGACCCCCTGCTATGAGCCGCCGGGGATGATGCGGCATGACACCGCGCTATCGAGGCGCGCCAGACCATGCTCCCGGAGCTGACTCAGGCGATCGGACTGGTGACCAGTTACGGCAAGCCGAGCAAAACTCTACGAAGTTACCCCCGGTGAGACGGGCCCGAGACTCAATTCCCGGCGATCCCGGCCTGCTTCACGTCGTCCCGATAGTCCTCATACGTCTTCATTTTCATTGTGCGTCGTCAGATAAATTGAGACTGATCGAGCTTTTCGCAAAGGGGCCCTGGCTCATCAGGGGGCGGAGTTTAAGCAGCCTGCAGTCGATGCTGCAAGTGACGGTTTGCGATAGTGGCAAGCCTGATGCGTTTACATTCTGTGAGGATCGTCTGCACTCTGCTGAAGTGGACGTCAGCCCCTCAGCGTGTCCTGGAAAGAAAATAAATCAAGTTATCAAGTGTGGCGTTGAGGTTGTCGATGTCGACCGAGTGCATCTGGGCAGCGAGTTTCTTGTGCCAGTTCCAGACGCTTCTCTGCATGCGGGAGTAGGCGGCCCGTCCGTCAGGTGACAGTGTCAGGTAGGCCGTGCGCTGGTCGTCAGCCCCTCGCGTCCGGATCAGATATCCTCTGTTGCTCAGCTTGGAGATGAGCCGGCTCATTTGACCGCCATCAATAAACATACGGGCGGCGAGACCTCCGGCGGTGACGGGCCCATATGTTTCCACAAACGCCAGCAGCCGGCATTCCAGCAGCGTCATCTCGGTTCGCACGGCAATGGCTGCCTCGGCCTGCTGATCGAGCGCGCGGCTCAAGGTCGCGACCTTCTGGGCCAGCATCTCGGTGACATGCGGAATGTCCGCCGCAACTGGCTCCAGGGCGCGGCCGCTGGCTCGGGGGCTCGGCACGTTTTTCGGCTTCAACGACGGTCTCCTGACATCCAGCCAGATTTCTTGACAAAGTCAAATATCTGCGCTTTCTGTCGTTGCGAGGAACAAAAACAGGGACGAAACGCGTGAGCGGTTCAAGAGTCTACAAGCACATGATTCCGCTTGATCAGCAAGCGCCGGAGCGCCTGGAGCGCCGCAGCAAGCTGATATCCCTGGACGAAGCCGGAAAAATCATCGCGTCCAAGACGACAGTGTCCCTGGCCGGCTCCCATTCTGCGGATGCTGCGATGGCGCTGCTGCGGGCGGCGATCCGGGCCGGCGCCAAGAACATGACGATGATCCCGCCGGTCACCGCATCCATCGCCGCCGATCTTCCGATCGCAGCGGGCATGCTCAAGAAGCTTTATCTGTCCTATGTCGGGTTTGAATATCTCGGTCTCGCGCCGGCCTTCCGCAAGGCGGCTGCCGACGGAACGCTCGACATCGTCGAGGCTGACGAACCTTTCATCATCCTCGGCACCCAGGCCGCGGCTGGCGGCCGGCCGTTTGCACCGGTGCAACACCTCTACGAAGCGCTGTCTCTGAAAGATCTCAATCCCGAATTGAAAAAGGTGACCGATCCCTTCACCGGACGGGAAGTCTTCGCCATTCCGCCGTTGAAATCCGACGTGTTCATCATGCATGCGCAGGTCGCGGACGAGTATGGCAATGCCCAGTGCTGGGGTGGTACCGGGCAGGAAAAGGACAAGGCGAAGGCTGCCGATCTGGTGATCGTCCAGGCCGACGAAATTGTCGGCTCCGAGGTGGTCACCAAGGACCCGGCCAAGACGACGATCCCTGGCCTCTGGGTCGATCATGTCGTCCACGCTCCATACGGCGCGCATCCGACGTTCTCCTCAGCCAACTACGCCGTCGATGAGGATCATCTCAAGCTCTATCTCCAGATGATGCGGGATGGCGCGGGGGATGAATATATCAAGACTTATGTGACCGAACCCGAAGACCAAATGGACTATCTGGAGCGGGTCGGCGGTCTCCGCAGAATGACCAAGCTGCGCCGCATGCTGACCAACGCCTGAAATCGGAGACATTGTCGTGGCCGAGATTGCTACTCCGGGAACTGATCGCTACGCCATGGCCGAGTTTCTCGCGATCCTGATCGCGCGCTATTGCGCGGGGGATCGCGAACTGCTCGGTAGCGGCGGCGCGAACCAGCTTGTCTCACTCGCCGCCAGTCGGCTCGCCCAGCTGACGGTGGCGCCGAACCTCTGGCTGTTTTCCGGCGGCGCCGGGGTCTACAACAGCAAATTCGATACGCTGCCAATCAGCACCTGGGATCCGCGCGCCAGCTATGGTGCGGAATGCAAGATCCTCCTGGCGGACGTGGTTGATAATGGCACCAAGGGACGCTACGAGGGCGACCGCATCGCCCGCGGTGGCTCCGGCTATGGTGGTCTGCAGGTCGACAAATACGGCAACATCAACATGATCGGCATCGGCGGCTCATATCCAAAGCTGAAGGTGCGCGGCCCTGGAACCGTCGGCGTTCTCTGGCTCGGATCCGGTCCCAACAACATTTACGTCGAACACCACAACAAGCGTCTGTTTGTTGACAAGGTGGATTATCGCAGCGCAGCCGGCTGGATGGATGGCGGCAACAGCCGTGCCGAGACGCTGGACGGACGAGACGGGCCGCAACTGGTGTGGACGCCGATCTGCGTCTGCGACTTCACGGAAGACGAGCATCGCATGCGTCTGGTGTCGGTCCACCCCGGCTATACCGTCGAGGACGTTGTGGCGAATACGGGCTTTGAACTGATGATTCCGGAAAATGTCCCGACCACCACGCCGCCGACCGACTATGAACTGGCGGTTCTGCGAACTCATGTGGATCGCGGCGGCTTGCTGAAAAAGCGCAGGATGACTGTCGGATAGCGTTCGGCTGATTTTCTGGCGATCACGGATATGGGTTTTTCCGATGCGTCTCGGGGCTGCTCTTGAGTTTCATGCGATCAGCAAGCCGGATCAGGAAGCTCTGATCTTCAATGACAGGCGGCTCACCTGGCGGGAGGTGAACGCGGGGGCAAATCGTGCGGGACACGCCTTTTTGCGTCTCGGCGCGCAGCGCGGCGATCGTGTCCTGCTGGTGATGGCCAACTCCGTGGCTTTCGTCGAGGCGTATTATGGCCTTGCGAAAATCGGCTGCATCAGCGCGCCTGTCATGTCGTCTCTCACAGGGGCCGACATCGCCTTCATCCTCAATACGCTGCGCGCACGGTTCGTTCTTATCGATGCTGCATCGGCGGACCTGTGGCGGTCGATTGCAGATCAGGTGCCGACGGTCGAGGCAGTGATCGGCGTCGGCGAAGGGCACGGCCTCGACCACGATTTCGACGATATGACGCGGGACGCGCCCCACCACAATCCGGACATTCCGGTTGATCCCTTCGACGATGTCACGGTGAAATTCACCAGCGGAACCACCGGGGTGCCCAAGGGCTGTGTGCGCACGCACTACAATTTCACCATGGCGGCGCTGTCGTCTCTCACGGAAATGCCGGTATACGACAACGACATCGGCCTGGTCGCACAGCCGCTCGCGGCCGGCATGGCGCTGTCGTTTCTGACAATGTATTTTTTCAAGGGCGTCACCGTGGTGATGCTGCCGCATTTCGACGCCGGGCTCTATCTCGATGCCATCGAGCAGGAGAAGATCACGCACGCGACGTCGATGGACTGGATGGCGCGGCGTTTCTGTGCGCACCCGTCGTTCCTCCAACGCGATCTGAGCGGGGTGCGCATCATGCACGGCATCAACTTTCTCGAAACGCTGCCGCCGATTCTGGCGCAGGGGACGTTCAAGGGCGGCTTCACCGCGGGATATGCCTCATCGGAGGCGGGCGGTCTGATCTCGTCCAAAACGCCAGCAGAATTTGCGCGGGTGATTGCCGATCCGGGCTTCCGCGGCGGACATTCTTCCGGACGGCCAGCGCGCCTGTTCCAGGTGGAATGTCTGGACGATGATCTTCGGCCCGTCCCGACAGGCGAAGTGGGTGAGCTTGCCATTCGCGGCCCATCGGTCTTCCGCGGCTATTGGGAGCGGCCGGAAGAAACCGAGAAAGTCCTGCGTGACGGCTGGCTGACGACCGGCGATCTCGCCGTCAAAGACGAGTCTGGCTATGTTTATCTGCGCGGGCGCAAGCGCGACATGATCCGAACCGGCGCGATGAACGTGTATCCTGCCGAGATCGAGCCGATCATTCAGCAGTATCCAGGGGTACGGGAGGTTGCCGTGGTCGGGCTTCCAGATCCAGAGTGGGGCGAACGTGTGGTCGCAGCCGTTGTCGCGGACGAGACGTGCACATCCCTTGATATTCTGACTTACTGCCGTGACAAGCTTGCACCCCACAAGCGGCCGAAAGCCGTCGAGTTTTTTGACAGATTCCCGCTGACGGCGTCCGGCAAGATCATCAAGAAAGATGTCGTCGATATCCTTCTTGCGCGGGGTGTATCGTGAGCGACGCATCCGCCACTTCGCAAAACCCGGCATTCGACCCCGTCGCAATGCGGCAGGAAGTCACGAAGCTTGGCCCGACGTTGACAACAGAACTGCTGGCTCAATCGCAGCGGCTCTAT
>Ga0182746_1001565_pt1 | contig 20039 bp, 18 predicted proteins | sample eDN3rd30CBELigOP_FD_128881 | JGI IMG/M metagenome (GOLD analysis project Ga0182746, IMG submission 128881) | Enriched Organic Plus compost microbial communities from Emeryville, California, USA - eDNA 3rd pass 30_C BE-Lig OP (version 2) (version 2) ... | reverse complement strand
GCCGGCACGTAGATCGCCTGCAGCGAGGTGATCGAGTGACCACGCGTCGAGGTGATGCGCTCCTGGAGCACACCCATCTCGTCGGCGAGGTTCGGCTGGTAGCCCACCGCGGACGGCATGCGGCCGAGCAGCGTCGACACCTCGGAGCCCGCCTGCGTGAAGCGGAAGATGTTGTCGATGAACAGGAGCACGTCCTGCTTCTGCACGTCGCGGAAGTACTCCGCCATGGTGAGGGCGGAGAGCGCGACGCGAAGACGCGTGCCCGGCGGCTCGTCCATCTGGCCGAACACGAGGGCCGTCTGCTTGATGACGCCCGAGTCGGTCATCTCGTCGATGAGGTCGTTGCCCTCACGGGTGCGCTCGCCGACGCCCGCGAACACCGACACACCGTTGTGGTTGTTGGCGACGCGGTAGATCATCTCCTGGATGAGGACGGTCTTGCCGACGCCCGCACCACCGAAGAGGCCGATCTTCCCACCCTGGACGTACGGGGTCAGCAGGTCGATGACCTTGATGCCCGTCTCGAACATGGTGGTCTTCGACTCGAGCTGGTCGAAGGCCGGGGGCTTGCGGTGGATCGGCCAGCGCTCGGTGACCTCGATCTGCTCGCCCGGCTCGGCGTTCAGCACCTCGCCGGTCACGTCGAAGACGTGGCCCTTGGTGACGTCGCCGACGGGCACCGAGATCGGCGCGCCCGTGTCGGTGACGACGGCGCCGCGCACGAGGCCGTCGGTCGGCTTGAGCGCGATGGCGCGCACGAGCGAGTCACCGAGGTGCTGCGCGACCTCGAGGGTGAGCGTGAAGGCCTTCTCGCCCTCGCCCTGCGAGGAGAGGTCGATCTCGACCGTCAGTGCGTTGTAGATGTCGGGGATGGCGTCGACGGGGAACTCGATGTCGACGACGGGGCCGATCACGCGCGCGACGCGACCCGTGGCGGGTCCGCTGGCGTGCTGGGCCGTGGCTTCCACGGTGGTGGCGGTCATGATGTCCTCTTCCTCACGACGCAGCGAGTGCGTCGGCGCCCGACACGATCTCGCTGATCTCCTGGGTGATGTCTGCCTGGCGGGCCTGGTTCGCGAGCCGCGTGTACGTGCGGATCAGGTCCTCGGCGTTCTCGGTCGCGGTGTGCATCGCCCGCTGGCGCGCGGCGAGCTCGGACGCCGCCGCCTGGAGCAGGCAGTTGAAGATCCGGGTGCGCACGTAGCGCGGCAGGATCGCGTCGAGCACCGCCTCGGCGGACGGGGCGAAGTCGTACACCGGGAGGAGCTCGCCCTCCTGGGCGGGCACGACCTCGTCGACGACCTCGAGCGGCAGCAGCCGGATCACGCGCGGCGTCTGCGTGACCATGTTGACGAACTGCGTGTACACGACGTGGAGCTCGCTGACCCCGCCCTCGTCCGCCGGCGCCCGGAACGCGCGCAGGAGCTCGGTCGAGATCTCCTCCGCGGTCTCCGGCGTCGGGGCGTCCGAGCCGCCGATCCACTCGCCCGCGAGCTCACGCCCGCGGAACGCGTAGTACGACACGGCACGGCGGCCGGCGACGTAGAGCCGCACGGTCTTGCCCTCGGACTGCAGGTGCTCGATCAGGCGCTCGGTCTCGCGGATCGCCGACGCCGCGTAGGCGCCCGCCATGCCGCGGTCCGACGTCACGATCAGCACGGCCACCGCGTCGGTGTCCGTGCGCGGCGTCGTCAGCGGGTGCGCGACGTGCGCGTGCGTCGCGACCGCGGACACCGCGCGCGTGATCGCGCGGGCGTACGGGGTCGAGTCGGCGACGCGGTCACGCGCCTTGCCGATGCGCGAGGCCGCGATCAGCTCCATCGCCCGGAAGATCTTCTTGAGCGACTGCGTCGACTTGATGCGCGCCTTGTAGACGCGCTGGGAACCTGCCACGGGTCACGCCCTCTTCTGGCGGACGATCTGCTCCTGCTCGACCTCGGGCGTCTCGTCCTCGGTGGCCTCGCCGACGAGCGGCGTGCCGTCACCCTTGAGGAACGTCTCGCGGAACGCGTCGACGCCGGCCGCCAGGGCCTCCTCGGTGTCCGACTCGAGCTTGCCCGTCCCACCGATGGTGCTCAGCACCTCGGTGTGGCGGCGCAGGTAGTCCAGCAGCTCGGACTCGAAACGACGCACGTCCTCGAGCGGGACGTCGTCGAGCTTGCCCTTGGTGCCGGCCCAGATCGACGCGACCTGGTCCTCGACCGGGTACGGCGAGTACTGGCCCTGCTTGAGCAGCTCGGTGAGGCGGGCCCCACGGGTGAGCTGGGCGCGGGAGGCCGCGTCGAGGTCGGACGCGAACATCGCGAACGCCTCGAGCGAGCGGTACTGCGCGAGGTCGAGCTTCAGCGTGCCGGAGACCTTCTTCATGGCCTTGACCTGGGCCGAGCCGCCGACGCGCGACACCGAGATGCCGACGTCGACCGCGGGGCGCTGGTCGGCGTTGAAGAGGTCCGACTGCAGGAAGATCTGGCCGTCGGTGATCGAGATGACGTTGGTCGGGATGTACGCCGACACGTCGTTCGCCTTGGTCTCGATGACCGGCAGACCCGTCATCGAGCCCGCGCCCAGCTCGTCCGAGAGCTTCGCGCAACGCTCGAGCAGGCGGGAGTGCAGGTAGAAGACGTCGCCCGGGTAGGCCTCGCGGCCCGGCGGGCGGCGCAGCAGGAGCGACACGGCGCGGTACGCCTCGGCCTGCTTCGACAGGTCGTCGAAGACGATGAGGACGTGCTTGCCGCCGTACATCCAGTGCTGGCCGATGGCCGAGCCGGTGTAGGGCGCGAGGTACTTGAAGCCCGCCGGGTCGGACGCGGGAGCCGCGACGATCGTCGTGTACTCGAGCGCGCCGGCCTCCTCGAGAGCGCCGCGCACCGAGGCGATGGTCGAGCCCTTCTGGCCGATCGCGACGTAGATGCAGCGGACCTGCTTCTCGGGGTCGCCCGAGTCCCAGTTCGCCTTCTGGTTGATGATCGTGTCGATCGCGATCGCCGTCTTGCCGGTCTGGCGGTCGCCGATGATGAGCTGGCGCTGGCCGCGCCCGATCGGGATCATCGCGTCGATCGCCTTGAGGCCGGTCTGGAGCGGCTCGTGCACGCTCTTGCGCTGCATGACGCCGGGCGCCTGCAGCTCGAGCGCGCGGCGCCCCTCGGTCGCGATCTCGCCGAGGCCGTCGATCGGCTGGCCCAGCGGGTCGACCACGCGGCCGAGGTACCCGTCGCCGACGGCGACCGAGAGCACCTCGCCGGTCCGGCGGACCTCCTGGCCCTCCTCGATCCCGGTGAACTCGCCGAGGACGACCACACCGATCTCGCGCACGTCGAGGTTCAGCGCGAGACCGAGGGTCCCGTCCTCGAAGCGCAGGAGCTCGTTCGCCATGGCGCCGGGCAGGCCCTCGACCTGCGCGATGCCGTCCGCGGCGAGGGTCACACGGCCGACCTCTTCGGCGACCGCGTTCTCGGGCTCGTAGGACTTCACGAAGCTGTCCAGCGCGGCCCGGATCTCGTCGGGCCGGATCGTCAGCTCAGCCATGGGTTCTTCTCCTGTCGTGACCGCACGGGCTGTGCGGCCTGAGTTCTGTCGGGGTGCCGTGAGGCGGTGGGCACCCGGGTCAGCTCACGAGCCGCCGACGGGCGTCGGCGAGGCGCGAGAGCATGGTCGAGTCGATGACGTCGGCGCCGACCTGGACCCGCAGCCCCCCGAGGACCGCGGTGTCGACCGTGACGTTGAGCTGGACGGGGCGGCCGTACGCACGCTCGAGGATCCCGGCGAGCCGGTCGAGCTGCGCGGGCGTGAGCTCGACCGCCGACGTCACGCCTGCGACGAGACGACGGCGACGCTCGGCCGCGATGTCCGAGTAGGACAGCAGGTTGGGCACGAACCGGCGGTGACGCAGGTTCGTCGTCGCGCGGCGCGCGAGCAGCAGGGTCACGTCGTCGACCTTGCCCGCGAAGAGCGAGTCGACGAGCGCCACCCGGCTGTCCACCGTGGCCTGCGGGTCGGACAGCGCGGTCCGCAGCTCGCGCTCGCCGGAGAGCAGCCGCGTGATGCGGAACAGCTCGTCCTCGACCGTCACCAGCGCCTCGCGGGCCTGGGCCGACGCGAGGATCGCCTCGAGGGCGATGTGCTCGACGGCGTGGCCGAGGTCCGGCTCCTGCGTCCAGCGCGCCGCCACGAGGGCCTCGGCGAGGTCGCGGACCCGCTCGTCGAACGCACCGAGGAGCTGGCGCACCACGGTGGCCTTGGCCTCGGCCGGGAGCGACGGGTCGGTGAGCGTGCGGCGCAGGCTCCCGGACCCGTCGAGCGCGTCGGAGAGCGCGAAGAGCTGCTCACCGAGCGTCTTCGCGTCCGCGCCGGCAGCGACGAGCACGGGCTCGAAGCGCTCCTGGGCGCCCGCGAGCGAGGCGCCCGACTCGCCGCGCATGACGGCGTTCGTGGTGCTCGTCGCGTCCGTGGTCATCGCGCTTCCCCACCCGTCGTCGTCGCCTCGGCCTCGACCGCGGCGGCGCCGTTCTCGAGGTCGTCGAGGAAGCGGTCGACCACGCGGGACTGACGCGCGCTGTCGGCGAGCGACTCGCCCACGATGCGCGACGCGAGCTCGGTGGCGAGCTGACCGACGTCGTTGCGCAGCGAGACCGACGCGGCCTGACGCTCCGCCTCGATCTGCCGCTGGGCGGCGTCGACGATGCGCTCGGCGTCGGCCGACGCCTTGCGGCGCAGGTCGTCGACGATCGCGGAGCCCTCGGCGCGCGCCTCCTCGCGGATGGTCGCGGCCTCGGTGCGGGCCTCCTGCAGCTGCTGGTGGTACTGCGCCAGCAGGGCGTCGGCCTCCTCCTGGGACTTCTCGGCCTTCTCGAGACCGCCCTGGATCTTCTCGGCGCGCTCGTCGAGCACGGCCTGGAACTTGGGCAGGACGTACTTGATGAAGACGAACCCGATCACCACGACGATGACCACCGACCAGATGATGTCGTAGGCCTCGGGCAGGAGGGGGTTCTGGTCCGAACCGGTGTCCTCGGCGGCGAGAGCGAGGCCGCTCGCGGCGGAGGAGAGGTGAGCGCCGATCACTTCAAGAAGAACGGCGTCACGATGCCGAGGAGCGCGAGCACCTCGATGAACGCCAGGCCGATGAAGGTGAACGAACGCAGCTGGCCGGCCATCTCGGGCTGGCGCGCCATGCCCTCGATCGTCTTGCCGAACAGGATGCCGAGGCCGATGCCGGGGCCGATCGCTGCGAGGCCGTACCCGACCGTCGAGAGGCTACCGGTGACGTCGGCGAGAGTCGTCGTGTCCACTGGTTCTGGTTCCTTTCGTCAGCGCGCCAGGCGGCGCGTCGAGTGGTGCGCGACGGCCCGTCCGTCGGCCCGTCGGTGTGTCTGGCGAGCCGTCAGTGCTCGGACTCGATCGACATGTTGATGTACACGGCGGCGAGGATCGCGAAGACGTACGCCTGCAGGCAGGCGACGAAGATCTCGAGGAGGAAGGCCGCGAAGCCGCCGACGAACGTCACGAGGCCGAACGCCTTGAGCGCAGGGGTCGCGGAGAACAGGAGGTACTGCGTCGCCGCGAAGCAGAGCGCGATCAGCAGGTGCCCGGAGATCATGTTCGCGAGGAGTCGGATGACCAGCGTCGCGGGACGGATCAGGAAGACCTGGAGGAACTCGAGCGGCGTCAGCAGGATGTAGATCGGCCACGGGGTCCCGGGCGGGAACAGGTTGTTCTTGAGGAACCCGCCCACGCCGAACTTCTTGACGCCCGCGCCGATGTACATCCCGTACACCCACAGGGCGAAGACGAGCGGCAGGCCGATCACGCCCGTGCCGGCGATGTTGAGGAACGGGATGACGCCCGTGAGGTTGAAGAAGAGGATCCCGCAGAAGATCGTGGTGATCACCGGGACGTACTTCTTGCCCTCCTTCTCGCCGAGGATCTCGTAGACGATCTGGCGGCGGGCGAAGTCGAGGACGTACTCGACGCCGGCCTGGAAGCGGTTCGGGACCAGCTTGGCGCGCTTGGCGGCGATCACGAACACCAGGAGGAGCGCGGCGAGGGCGACGAACCGGACGAGCATGATCCGGTTGATCTCGAAGGGCGTCCCGTCGAACAGGAAGCCGTTGGGGAAGAAGTCGTCCAGGCTCGGGGCATGGAAGTCGTCCGCGGCGAGGGTAGGCGTCGTCGCAAGGAAGGACAAAGCATGCTCCCGGTTGGTCGTGCGGTCCGGACATGAGTGCGGCCTGTCCCGGTACGTCACGCCTCCGAAGGAGGGGATCAGCGCTCACGGGATGGCACGACGTCGGACCTAGGCCGTCATGGATTCGGGCATCATCCTAACCCATGCTGTGCCCCGGTCATGACGGGAACCTCACCAGTCCCGGCCGTCCGCGACGGGGTGTGAGCCACCCCACAGGGCCCCTCCGCGGCGCCTGCCGAAGCCTTTGCCGGAAGGCAAACTCACTGCGGTTCGACGTAGGGGATCCGAGCCCGCTGGTAGTTGATCGTGTCGAGCGCGACGGAGCCGAGGACGCCCACGAGGACGACTACGAGGAAGACCGGCTTGGAGTAGAAGTCCTGGCTCTGGAGAGCCACGAGCGCCACCACGAGGACGATCATCTTCGCGAGCCACGAGCCCGCCACGATGCCCAGCATGGCCGCGGGCGAGCTGTGGGAGGACCGCCACATCGACCACACCGTGGTGCCCGAGAAGACGAGGGCGACCGCGGCGCCGAGGAGCGCGCCCCAGACGCCCTCCGTGCCGGCGACGATCGCGCCCACGACGACCCCGACGACCGTCACGGCCGCCAGGAAGACGAGGACGTCGCGCAGCGCACGCCGGAACAGCGCCGTCGCCGCCTCCGAGCTCACGACCTTGCGCACGGGCTTCGGTGCGGGGGTCTCGTCGGGACGGCTCATCGGATACCTCCGGGGGTGGTGCGGCGTGCACGGGCGCGCCCGCGCAGCGGGCCGAGGGTCAGGACCAGGGCGAGGGCGACGGCGACGACCAGCCCGACGGCGACCTCGCGCGCGGGCCACACGGCGAGCGCGGCGGCGCCGAACGCGAAGACCGCGGTCCACAGGTACATGATGACGACCGCGCGCTGGTGGGAGTGCCCCAGCGCGAGGAGCCGGTGGTGCATGTGCAGCCGGTCGGGGTGGAACGGTGACTTCCCGGCCGCGAGACGGCGGACCACCGCCATCGTCATGTCGAGCAGCGGCAGCAGGATCACGGCGAGCGGCAGCAGGATCGGGATGAACGCGGGCAGCTGCTGCCCCACCGAGACCTTCTCCGGGTCGATCTGCCCGGTCACGATGATCGCCGCGGACGCGAGCACGAGCCCGAGCAGCATCGACCCCGAGTCCCCCATGAAGATGCGGGCCGGATGCATGTTGTACGGCAGGAAGCCCAGGCAGACGCCGACCAGCCCGGCGAGCACGACGGTCGCGCGGTTGGAGTAGTCGCCGGGGTTCTGCGCCTGCGTGAGCAGGTAGGTGTAGAGGAAGAACGCGGTCCCGCCGATCGCGATCATGCCCGCGGCCAGGCCGTCGAGGCCGTCGACGAAGTTCACGGCGTTCATCGCGACGACGATGACGATGACCGTCGCGAAGAGGCTCAGGCGGGCCGACGCGATGGTCACGCCGCCGATCGGCACGGTGATGAGCTGCACGCCCCGCCAGGCGACGAAGCCCGCCGCGAGGACCTGCCCCACGAGCTTGGTCAGCCAGTCGAGGTCCCAGATGTCGTCGGCCATGCCGAGCGCGCACACCATGCCGGCCGCGATGACGATCGCCCAGAGCTCCTGGCCGCCCGGACCTGCGAACGTCGACCGCAGGAACGGCGTGCCCGACGCGAACGTGACCGCGACCGCGAGCCCGCACCACATCGCCAGGCCGCCGAGGCGCGGCGTCGGGATGGTGTGGACGTCCCGGTCGCGGACCGCGGTGATCGCGCCGGTGCGCAGCGCGACCCAGTGCGCGAGCGGGACCGTCAGGAGCGTGACCGCGAGGGCGACGAGCAGGACGAGCAGGTAGACCCTCACGCGCCCGGGGCCCCCACCCCGCCCGCCGGGCCGTCCGCGTCGGCGGGCTCGTCGAGGCCGAGCACGCCCGGCACGACGAGACGGAGCGCCTCGAGCGTGAGCGCGCCCTGGCGCACGACGCGCGGCCGGGGCCCGGTCGCGTCGACGATCGTCGACGCGACGCCGCCGGGCGCGCGGCCGCCGTCGAGGTAGAGCGAGACCGAGTCGCCGAGCTGGTCGCGGGCCTCCTGCGCCGTCATCGCCGCCGGGTTGCCCGTGCGGTTGGCGCTCGAGACGGCGAGCGGCCCGGTGCGCCGCAGCAGGGCGAGGGCCGCCGGGTGGTCGGGCATGCGGAGGGCGACCGTGCCGTGCGTCTCCCCCAGGTCCCACATGAGCGACGGCTGCGCCGCGAGGATGATCGTGAACCCGCCCGGCCAGAACGCCTGGACGAGCGCGCGCGCGTCGTCGGACACGTCGGTCGCCAGGCCGTCGAGCGTGCGCACGTCGGGCACGAGGACCGGCGGCGGCATCTGCCGCCCGCGGCCCTTGGCGGCGAGAAGCGCGGCGACGGCCTCGGGGCTGAACGCGTCGGCGCCGATCCCGTAGACGGTGTCGGTCGGCAGGACGATGAGACCGCCCCGCCCGACGACGTTGACCGCCTCGTCGATCCCGGGGCCCCGCGAGGCCTCGTCGCTGACGTCCATGAGGGTGCTCGAGGTCACGGTGCTCAGTCTCCCACGCCGCGGACGGTGGCCGTGCGCGGGTTCGCCGGATTCGTCCCGGTCGTCCGCCGGGCGACGACGGCCCGCGGCCGCCCCGTCAGGTCGTCGACGGTGCGCGCGTCCACGAGGACGCCCGTGGCCTCGACGAGCGCGCGCACCGCGTCCGCCTGGACCTCCGCGTGCTCCATCACGAACAGGCCGCCCGGTGCCAGCAGGCGCGCCGCCGCCCGCACGACGGCGCCCGGGACCGCCAACCCGTCCGCCCCTCCCCCGTACAGGGCCAGGTCGGGGTCGTGGTCGCGCACCTCGGGCTCGCGGGGGACGGCGTCAGGCGGGATGTAGGGCGGGTTCGAGACGAGCACGTCGACCGTGCCGTCGAGCTCGGCGAGCAGGGCGGGGTCGCGGACGTCGCCGACGAGGGTCCGCTGCGTGCCCGACCCGACCGCCGCCGCGTTGGCCGTCGTCGCACGGACGGCCGCCTCCGAGGCGTCGACCGCCACGACCCGCGACCCCGGCACCTCGACGTCCACGCTGATCGCGATGACGCCCGAGCCGCAGCACAGGTCGACGACGAGCGGGCCGGGCGCGTCCGTCCCCGCACGCTCGGCGACCAGGCGCGCCGCCTCGTCGACCGCGAGCTGCGCCACGGTCTCGGTCTCGGGACGCGGCACGAACACGTCGTCGACGACGCGCACCGTGACGTGCCGGAACACCGCGTGCTCGACGATCCGCTGCAGGGGCTCGCGCGAGCGCCGCCGCTCGACCGCCTCCGCCAGCTCCGCGAGGAAGCGCGGGGCGTCGTCGTCGGGCACGACCGGGCCGGTGGCCGGGAGCCGCACCCACTCCAGGCGCGGGAGGCCCAGGCACCACGCGACGAGCGCCTCGGCGTCGTACCGCGGCGACGGCACGCCGGCGTCCTCGAGCAGGCCCGCGACCTGCGTCACCAGCCGGCGCAGCCCCACCGCCGACAGGTCGACCGCGCCCTGCTCAGGCATCCGAGGTCCCGCCGGCCGCCGCCAGCCGCGCGGCCTCGTCGGCGTCGATGGCCGAGCGGACGACCGGGTCCAGGTCGCCGTCGAGCACGTGGTCGAGGTTGTACGCCTTGTAGCCCGTCCGGTGGTCCGCGATCCGGTTCTCCGGGAAGTTGTACGTCCGGATCCGCTCCGAGCGGTCCACCGTGCGCACCTGCGACCGGCGGATGTCGGCGGCGGCCGCGGCCGCCTCCTCCTGCTGCGCCGCCAGCAGGCGGGCCCGCAGCACGCGCATCGCCTGCTCGCGGTTCTGCAGCTGCGACTTCTCGTTCTGCATCGACACCACGATGCCCGTCGGCAGGTGCGTGATCCGCACCGCCGAGTCCGTCGTGTTGACCGACTGGCCGCCCGGGCCCGACGACCGGAACACGTCGATCCGCAGGTCGTTCGCGTCGATCTCGACCTCCCCCGGGTCGTCGACCTCCGGGAACACCAGCACGCCCGCCGCCGACGTGTGGATCCGGCCCTGCGACTCCGTGACCGGCACGCGCTGGACCCGGTGGACGCCGCCCTCGTACTTCAGGCTCGCCCAGACGCCGTCCGCGGGGTCCGACGGGACGCCGCGCGACTTCACGGCGACCTGCACGTCCTTGTAGCCGCCCAGGTCCGACGGCGTCGCCTCCAGGACCTCCGTCTTCCAGCCCCGGCGCTCCGCGAAGCGCAGGTACATGCGCAGCAGGTCACCCGCGAACAGGGCCGACTCCTCGCCGCCCTCGCCCGCCTTGACCTCGAGGATGACGTCGCGGGCGTCGTCCGGGTCGCGCGGCACCAGGACGCGGCGCAGCCGCTCCGTCGCAGCCTCCGCCGCCTCACGGAGCGCCGGCAGCTCGGCCGCGAGCTCCTCGTCGTCGGCCGCCAGCTCCTCCGCGGCAGCCGCATCCTCCGACGCCGACCGCCACGCGCGGTAGGCGCCCACCACCTGGTTCAGCTCCGCGTACCGGCGGCCGAGCCGGCGCGCCCTCGACGCGTCGGCGTGCACCGACGGGTCCGCGAGCTGGCGCTCGATCTCCGCGTGCTCGCTGAGCAGAGGCTCGACAGCCTCGAACGGACCGGTCGCATCAGGCACGGCGTGCTCCTCGCTCGGACGGTGGTCCCCCGGCGCGGACGCCCGCCGGAAGGGTGCGGACAAAGCAACAGCGCCGGCGGCGCAGGCGTCCGACTGTCCCTGGAGAGATTGTCGGACGCCGCGCCACCGGCGCTGCGAAGTCGCTACTTGCCGGCGTTGCGCTTGCCGTAGCGGGCCTCGAACCGGGCCACGCGGCCGCCGGTGTCGAGGATCTTCTGCTTGCCCGTGTAGAACGGGTGGCACGCGTTGCAGACGTCGGCGTGGATCTCGCCGGACTCCGACGTGCTGCGGGTGGTGAACGTGTTGCCGCAGGTGCAGGTCACCTGGGTCACGACGTACTCGGGGTGGATCTCAGCCTTCACGATTCTCCTTGGTCGTCTTCCCCCGGGTCGGAGCGCGAGGTGTCGCACGACCGTGAACCGGAGGCCAGCCAACGGGCCATTCTGCCAGATCGGCTCGCTCGGTCCCAAACCCGCACGTCGCCCACGGCGACGTCGAGTCCGCCCACGGCGACGTTCCGTCCGCCGACGGCGACGCTGGATTCGCCGACGGTGACGCCGAACGCAAACTGACGCGCCGACCCGTGCTTCGGTGCGCACGCAGGCCCATGCTCGGCAGGAGCGAAAGTGCACAACCCCGTGCTCAGGTCCTCGGCGACCACGCGTTCCGCCACCGTTCCGCCGCTGAGCCTCTACGCAAACACATGGTCGGCCGAGTTGTGGGTGCGCAACCCCCTCGTCGGCGGCGCGAGTGGCGCGCCTCGTGACGATCCCGGTGCTCCTGTGCTCGACGACGTCACGGGCGCGCGGCCTGAGACGTGCGGAGGCCGAGCCGACGGCTGAGCGGGCGGGGGCGGGGAGGTGTCGAAGGACGTCAAGGAGTGCGCACGGCCCCCAGGGCCGGAGCACGACAGTCCGAGACAGCTCCTCGCCCCCGCCCGCGAACCCGACCACCGCCCGCCCACGTCACCACCGGCGAACCCCACGTCACCGTCGGCGGACGCAACGTCACCGTCGGCGAACACAGCGTCACCGTCGGCGAACACAGCGTCACCGTCGGCGAACGGGGCGTCACCGTCGGCGAACGGAACGTCACCGTCGGCGTTCGTAGGATGGAGGCGATGAGCACCACGCCCCGCACCCGCGCCCACGACGACGCCCGCTCCCCCGGGACCGGCGACGCCTCCGCAGCAGGCGTCGCGGCCGCGGGAGACGCTCCGCCGCTGACGGTCGGGCTGCTGATCGACGACTCGCTCGACCGCCCCGACGGCGTGCAGCAGTACGTGCTGACGCTGGGCGCGTGGCTCTCGGCGCGCGGGCACACGGTGCACTACCTCACGGCGTCGAGCGAGCGCACCGACCTGGCGAACCTCCACGTCGTCGGGCGGACCGTGAACGTGCGGTTCAACGGGAACCGGCTCGGGACGCCCCGGCCGGTGCCCCGGGCCGACGCGCGGGCGCTCCTGGACCGGCTCGACCTCGACGTGCTGCACGTGCAGATGCCGTACAGCCCGTTCCTCGCGGGCCGGTTCGTCGACGCCGCGACCCGTGCGGAGCGGGGGCGCAGCGCGGTCGTCGGGACGTTCCACATCTACCCGCAGTCGCGGCTCGTCGCGGCGGGCACGCGCGTGCTCGGCGCGCTCGAGCGCAAGCGGCTCGCGCGCTTCGACGCGGTCCTCGCGGTGTCGGAGGCAGCGCAGGAGTTCGCGCACGACGCGTTCGGCCTCGACCCCCGCGTCGTGGGCAACCCCGTCGACACCGCGCGGTTCGTGCCCGCACCGGACGTGCCGCTCGTGCCGCACCGGCCGGCCGACGCCGTCCCGCACGTCGCGTTCCTCGGCCGCCTGGTCGACCGCAAGGGCCCGCGCGAGCTGGTCGAGGCGCTCGTCCGGCTGCACGACGACGTCCCGGCCCTCGCGTGGCGCGCGACGATCGCGGGGCGCGGGCCGCTCCTCGACGACCTCCGCACCGCAGCCCGGCGCGGCGGCATCGCCGACCGCGTCGCCTTCCCGGGCTTCCTCGCCGAGGAGGACAAGGCCGCGTTCCTCCAGGACGCCGACGTGGTCGCGCTGCCGTCGACGGGCGGCGAGAGCTTCGGCATCTCGGTCGTCGAGGCGCTCGCCGCGTCGCGCGGTGTCGTGCTCGCCGGCGACAACCCCGGCTACCGGACGGTGATGCGGGGGCTTGAGGACCAGCTCGTCGTCCCGCGCGACACCGCCGAGCTCGCCGGGGCCCTCGCGACCTGGCTCACCGACCTCGACGACGACGTGACGCGCGAGCAGACGATCGCCCGCCAGCGCGCCGCGGCCGCCCGGTTCGACGTCGACGTCATCGGGGCCGAGGTCGAGGAGACCTACCGCGCCGCGGTCGACGCGGCCGCCCGCTGACCCGAGCGCCCCTCCGCGGCGACCGGCCCGGCGCCGCCGGCCCCAGCACCACGACGGCCGCCCCGGTCGAAAACCGGGGCGGCCGTCGTCGTGCGCGGGGACGTCAGATGGTGCGTCCGGCGTTCTCGTCGCCGAGCGCGCCCGGCGTCGTCTTCTGCACCTGGAGCAGGAACTCCACGTTGGACTTGGTGTCCTTGAGCTTGCCGAGGAGGAGCTCGATGGCCTGCTGCTGGTCGAGCGCGCCGAGCACGCGGCGCAGCTTGTAGACGATCTGCAGCTCCTCGCGCGGCATGAGGATCTCCTCGCGCCGCGTGCCCGAGCCGTTGACGTCGACGGCCGGGAAGATGCGCTTGTCCGCGAGCGAGCGGGAGAGCCGGAGCTCCATGTTCCCGGTGCCCTTGAACTCCTCGAAGATGATCTCGTCCATCTTCGAGCCGGTCTCCACGAGCGCCGAGCCGAGGATCGTCAGCGAGCCGCCGTTCTCGATGTTGCGCGCCGCGCCGAAGAACTTCTTGGGCGGGTAGAGCGCCGCGGCGTCCACACCACCGGACAGGATGCGGCCCGACGCCGGAGCGGCCAGGTTGTAGGCGCGCGACAGGCGGGTGATCGAGTCGAGCAGCACGACGACGTCCTGGCCGAGCTCCACGAGGCGCTTGGCGCGCTCGATCGCGAGCTCCGCGACGATCGTGTGGTCGGACGCGGGGCGGTCGAACGTCGAGGCGATGACCTCGCCCTTGACCGTCCGCTCCATGTCGGTGACCTCTTCGGGCCGCTCGTCGACCAGCACGACCATGAGGTGGACCTCAGGGTTGTTGGTCGTGATCGCGTTCGCGATCTGCTGCATGATGATCGTCTTGCCGGCCTTGGGCGGCGCGACGATGAGGCCGCGCTGGCCCTTGCCGATGGGGGCGACGATGTCGATGACGCGCGGCGTGAGGCGCGTGTTCTCGGGGTTCTCGAGGCGCAGGCGCTCCTGCGGGTACAGCGGCGTGAGCTTCGAGAACTCGGCGCGCTGGCGCGCCTCCTCGGGCGTCTGGCCGTTGACCGTGTCGAGGCGGACCAGGGCGTTGAACTTCTGGCGGTTGGCGCCGCCGCCCTGCTGCTCGCCCTCGCGCGGCTGGCGCACCGCGCCGGTGACCGCGTCGCCGCGGCGCAGCCCGGACTTCTTGACCTGCCCGAGCGAGACGTAGACGTCGTTCGGGCCGGGCAGGTAGCCGCTCGTGCGCACGAACGCGTAGTTGTCGAGGATGTCGAGCACGCCCGCGACGGGCAGCAGGACGTCGTCCTCGGCGAGCTCGACGTCGTCGAGGCTCGCGAGGTCCGCCGGCGCGCCGCCACGGCCGCTGCGGCCGCGCTTGTTGCGGTCGCGGTTGCGCTCGCGCGCCCGACGACGGCGGCCGGGCCGCTCGTCGTCCTGCGAGCCGCCGCCCTGACCGGCGTTGGAGCCGGCGTTGCCGCCGCCCTGCTGGCGCTTCTCGCCGCCCTGGCCGGAGCCCTGGCGGTCGCGCTGGCGCTGCGAGCCGTCGCCCTGGTCGCGGCGCTCGGACTGGCCGGAGCCCGCGTCGTCGCGGCGCTCGGAACCGTCCCGCTTCACGGGCAGGGTGTCGAGCAGGTCGGAGGTGTCGACGTTGCGCGGCGCACCGGCGTCGCGGCCCGAGCGGCGCGAACGACGCTCGCCGCTCACGCCGGCGGCGGCAGAGGCGGCGCGGGCCGCGCGGTCGTCGGCGCTCTCGCCCTCGCCGAGGCGGACCTCGAGCGGACGGCTCGCGGTCTCGGTGAGCGCGGCCGCGACGGCGACGCGCGCCTTGTCGGCGCCGGAGGCCTGCGTGCTACGACGCTCGCGCGGAGCACGCTCGGCGGCCTCGGGCGCCTGGTCGGTGGTCTTCTCCGCGGCGCGGGTGGCGCGGCGCGCGGGCACGTCGTCGGTCCGCGCGGGGGCGCCAGACCGCGCCGACGAGATCGCGTCGACGAGGTCGCTCTTGCGCATCTTGGAGGTGCCCTTGACGCCGAGCTCGGTCGCGAGCGCCTGCAGCTCGGGCAGGCGGAGCGCGGACAGCGAGCCGGATCGGGCGTTGGTGTCAGTCACTGAGGACCCTTCCCCTTGAGTCGTGCCCGCCGCTCAGAGGGCGGGCACCGGGTGGTCGGTGTGCGAGCCGCGGTGCGGGCTGCACGGGTGAATCCATGAACCAGGCGTACAACGACGTGTGCTGGTGCTGGGTGAGGTGAATCCGAAGGCACGGTGACCGTGAACGGCCACATCACTGCACGCATCTCGTGATCGCGTCGTGTGCGAGGGATCGGCGCCAGTCTAACACTGGAACGATGCGCCTCAGGCCAGTCCACCGGGGGCGACACGCCGGGCCACATCGCTGCGATCCCGCCGTCAGACCCGCTCGACCGTCGCACCCTGGGGCGCGATCGCCGGACGCTCCACGCGCCAGCGGAGCAGGTCCACCTCGGACTCGAGCGCGGCGTCCAGGTCGGGCACCGCGGACGGCGTCGTGAGGACGAGCGCCGTCGGGCCCGCGCCGGACACGACCGCCGCGAAGCCCTGCCGACGTAACGCGTCGACGAGCCGCCATGTTCCCGGCATGACGTCGGCGCGGTAGCGCTGGTGCAGGAGGTCGTGGGTCGCGTCGAGCAGGAGGTCCGGACGCCGCGTCAGCGCCTCGACCAGGAGGGCCGCCCGGCCGGAGTTGGCGGCGGCGTCCGCGTGGGGCACGTGCGTCGGCAGGACGCCGCGCGCGTGGCTCGTGGCGAGCCGCGTCGTCGGGATCACGACCGTGGCCACGACGTCCGGGTGCACGTCGAGACGGACCGCGCGGGCGGGCGCGGGGCCGTCGTCGGGCGCCGCGCCCGGGGTCGCGTCGGGCGTCCACGCCACGGTCGCGCCGCCGAGGATCGCGGGCGCCGCATTGTCCGGGTGGCCCTCGAGCTCGGTCGCGATCGCCAGGACGGTCGCGTCGTCGAGGACGCTCGGGTCGGCCACGAGCCCGCGCGCCGCGACGAGGCCGGCCACGGCCGCGGCGGCCGACGAGCCGAGCCCGCGGCCGTGCGGGATGACGTTCCGGCACACGAGGTGCAGGCCGGGCACGGGCGCGCCGACGGCGTCGAGCCCGACCCGGACCGCGCGCGCCACCAGGTGGCTCGCGTCGCCCGGAACCTCACCGGCTCCCTCGCCCTCGACCTCGACGACGACGTCGGCGGACGCCAGCAGGCGCACCTCGACCTCGTCGTGGATCGCGAGCGCGAGCCCGAGCGCGTCGAAGCCCGGGCCGAGGTTGGCGCTCGTCGCCGGCACCCGGACCCGGACGTGGTCGGCTCCCAGCCGCATCGCCCTCTCCCCCGCGTCCGGGCCGCTACTCGAGGCCGAGCGCGGCCGCGACGGACATGACGTCCGCGCCCACGCGCACCGGCGTGACCTCGGAGCCGTCCGGCGTGCGCAGGGCCCACTGCGGGTCCTTGAGCCCGTGCCCCGTGACGGTCACGACGACGCGAGCGCCCGCGGGCACGTGGCCCTGCTCGGCGCGTCGGAGCAGGCCGGCGACGCCCGCCGCGGACGCAGGCTCGACGAACACCCCGACCTCGGCCGACAGGACCCGGTGCGCGGCGAGGATCTCGTCGTCGGACACGGCCTCGATGACGCCGCCCGAGTCGTCGCGCGCGGCCTCGGCCTGCGCCCACGACGCCGGGTTGCCGATGCGGATCGCGGTCGCGATGGTCTCGGGCTGGTCGACGGGGTGGCCGAGCACGATCGGCGCGGCGCCCGCGGCCTGGAAGCCCCACATGGCCGGCGTGCGCGTGGCGACGGCGGGCAGCGTCCCGCCCGGCGCCTCCGGCAGGAAGCCCGCGTACTCGCGGTAACCCTTCCAGTACGCCGTGATGTTGCCGGCGTTGCCGACGGGCAGCGCGTGGATGTCCGGGGCGTCGCCGAGCGCGTCGACGACCTCGAACGCCGCGGTCTTCTGGCCCTCGATGCGGTCCGGGTTGACGGAGTTCACGAGCTCGACCGGGTACACCTCGGCGAGCTTGCGGGCCGCGACGAGGCAGTCGTCGAAGTTGCCGTCGACCTGCAGGAGGCGCGCGCCGTGCGCGATCGCCTGGCTGAGCTTGCCCATCGCGATCTTGCCGTCCGGCACCAGCACCGCGCAGGTCATGCCCGCACGCGTCGCGTACGCGGCGGCGGACGCGGACGTGTTGCCCGTCGACGCGCACACGACGGCCTTCGCGCCGCGGCCTGCGGCCGCGGAGATCGCGGCCGTCATGCCGCGGTCCTTGAACGACCCGGTCGGGTTCATGCCCTCGACCTTGACGTACACGTCGGCGCCCGTGCGCTGCGACAGCGCGGGCGCGGCGACGAGCGGCGTCCCGCCCTCCCCGAGCGTGACGACGCGCTCGCGCACGTGCTCGGGCAGGCGGTCGGCGTACTCGGTGACGACGCCCCTCCACTGCTGGGCCATCAGACTCCCTCGACTCTCAGGACGGACGTGACCTCGCGGACGGGCGCGAGGTCACGGGCGGCGCGCGTCGTCGAGGCGAGCGCCGCCTCGGGGGCGACGTGCGTGGTGATGAGGAGCTCGGCCGACCCCCCGGCGACTCCCGCGAGGGTCGCGCTCTCGCCGTCGGCGTCGTCGCGGTCCCCCTCGGGCACCTGACGGACCGACTCGATCGACACGCCCTGGCCGGCGAACGTGCTGGCGACCTGCGCGAGCACGCCCGGGCGGTCGTCGACGACGAGGCGCACCTGGTAGCGCGTGAGCGCGGAGGCGTGCGGCAGCACGGGAAGGTCGGCGTAGGTCGACTCCTCCGGGCTCTTGCCGCCCAGCACCCGGTGCCGCGCGGCCGACACGACGTCGCCCAGCACGGCCGACGCCGTCGGCGCTCCCCCGGCTCCCCGGCCGTAGAACATGAGCTCGCCCGCCGCCTCGGCCTCGACGAACACGGCGTTGTAGGCGCCGCGGACCCCGGCGAGCGGGTGCCCCAGCGGGACCAGGGCCGGGTGCACGCGCACGGACACGCCGTCGTCGGTGGCCTCGGCGATCGCGAGCAGCTTGACCGCGTGCCCGGTCCGCTCGGCCCACGCGACGTCCGCAGCCGTCACCGCGGTGATGCCCTCGCGGTAGACGTCGTCCAGGTGGACGCGCGTGTGGAACGCGAGGCTCGCGAGGATCGCGGCCTTGGCGGCAGCGTCGTAGCCCTCGACGTCGGCCGTCGGGTCGGCCTCCGCGTAGCCGAGGCCCTGGGCCTCCTTGACGGCGTCCTCGAGGTCGAGACCGTCCGCGGCCATGCGGTCGAGCACGTAGTTGGTGGTGCCGTTCACGATGCCGAGGACCCGGCGCACCCGGTCGCCCGTGAGCGACTCGCGCAAGGGCCGGACGATCGGGATCGCGCCCGCGACGGCCGCCTCGTAGTAGACGTCGACACCGGCGGCGTCGGCCGCGCGGTAGAGCGTCGGCCCGTCCTGCGCGAGGAGCGCCTTGTTCGCGGTCACGACGGACGCGCCGTGCTCGATCGCCCGCAGGAGGAGCCCGCGGGCCGGCTCGACGCCGCCCATGAGCTCGACGACGATGTCCGCGCGGGTGACGAGCTCCTCCGCGTCCGCGGTCAGCAGCGCGCGGTCGACGACCGCGTCGCGCGGCGCGTCGACGTCCCGGACCGCCACCCCCACGAGCTCGAGCGGCGCCCCGACCCGGGCCGCGAGGTCGTCGGCCTGCGCCGTGAGCAGCCGCACGACCTGCGTGCCGACGACGCCGCACCCCAGCACGGCGACGCGGAGCGGCGAAGGGGCAGGGCGAGAGGGGTGAGAGTCGGGCGGGGCCACGCGCACAGGATACGTGCGCGACCAGCCCCCGGACGCCCGGCGTCCACCGACCGGACCGGCCTCCGGCACGCCCGCCCGCTCAGCCTCCGAGGGCAGCGCGGAGGAAGGCACCACCACGGTCGGTGGCCGCGACGGCCTCGGGAGCGTCGGCGATCGCCTGGTAGTCGTGGAGCATCCCGTCGCCGACGTCGAGGGTCGCGTCCACGCCCGCGGCGCGCGCGGCGTCGACCAGGCGCTCGGCGTCGGAGTAGAGGACCTCCTCGGAGCCGACCTGGACGAGCAGCGGCGGCAGCCCGTCGAGGCGCGCGAAGAGCGGCGAGACGCGCGGGTCCGTGAGGTCGGCGTCGCCCGCGTAGCCGGCGGCGATCCGCTGCTGGAACGCGAGCGTGAACAACGGGTCGCGGTCCTCCCGCTCGGTCATCGACGCGCCCGCGCAGGTGAGGTCGACGAACGGGGACATCAGGAGCGCGGCCGCCGGCAGGTCCTCGCCATCGTCGCGCAGCGCGACGAGCAGCGCGGGGACCAGGTTGCCGCCCGCCGAGTCCCCGGCCACGACGACCGACGACGCCGGCACGCCCGAGGAGCGCAGCGCGTCCCACGCCGCGCGGACGTCGTCGAGCCCGGCGGGGAACGGGTGCTCCGGGACCAGGCGGTACTCGGGGACGACGGCGCGCACCCCCGTCGCCCGCGCCAGCCGCGCGACGAGCTCGGCGTAGCTCTCGACCGAGCCGAGCATGAACCCTCCGCCGTGGACGAAGAAGAGCACGCGCTCGTCCGCGACGCCCGGCGGGACGACCCACGACGCCGGGACCCCACCGAGCTCGGTCGGCTCGATCGTCACGTCGTCCGGCGGGGCGAACGGCCGCAGGCCCGGCGCGTAGCTCGCGCGCCGCTCCTCGAGCGTCGCGCTGCCGGGCCGGGGGTTGCGCTTGCTCTCGCGCGCCTGTGCGATCGTCCGCTCGATGACCTCGCTGGGCATCCTCGTCCCGCCTCTCCGTCGTCGTGGT
>Ga0182746_1001557_pt1 | contig 20159 bp, 25 predicted proteins | sample eDN3rd30CBELigOP_FD_128881 | JGI IMG/M metagenome (GOLD analysis project Ga0182746, IMG submission 128881) | Enriched Organic Plus compost microbial communities from Emeryville, California, USA - eDNA 3rd pass 30_C BE-Lig OP (version 2) (version 2) ... | reverse complement strand
TACAGGAGAGCCCTTCATGAACCTGAGCATCATCGGTCACCATCTCGACGTCACCCCCGCCATCCGCGAGTACGTCGTCAACAAGCTGGCACGAGTGCTGCGGCACTTCGATCACGTCATCGACACCCAGGTCATGCTCTCGTTGGAGCCCATCCGGCACAAAGCCGAAATCACCATGCGCCTGCCCGGCAAGGACATCCACTGCGAAGCCGCGGAGGAAAACCTCTACGCCGCCATCGACACGCTGGTCGACAAGACCGACCGCAAGGTCATCCAGTACAAGGATCGCGTGCAGAACCATGCGCATGCGCCCGTGAAGCGGCAGCTCGCCGCCTGACAGGCACGGCTCGGTGTTCCACTGGGCGCAACGCCCGGCGGGACATCGACGCAGCCCGCGCCGTCCGCTTTTCCCGACACTTCCCCGCTTTTCCACGCCCCCCGCCTTCGCCGCGCTTTCATTGCGCCGCACTCCTGCCTACAATGCCCTTCGCCCGCAGCAGCCGGCCCGCGCCGCCGCTTTTTTTGCATTGCGACATATGAACCTATAATGCCCCGCATGAATCATTTGTCGCGCATCCTGCCTGCCGGCAATATCGTCCTGGACATGCCCGCCACCAGCAAGAAGCGGGCGTTCGAACAAGCCGGCCTGTTATTCGAAAACCATCACGGCCTGGCCCGGTCGACCGTGTTCGACAGCCTGTTCTCGCGCGAGCGGCTCGGCTCGACCGGCCTGGGCCAGGGCGTGGCGGTGCCGCACGGCCGCGTCAAGGGCCTGACCGAAGCCCTGGCGGCCTTCGTGCGGCTGGCCCAGCCGGTGCCCTTCGACGCTCCGGACGGCCAGCCGGTCGGCCTGCTGATGTTCCTGCTGGTGCCCGAAGCCGCCACCCAGCAGCACCTGGACATCCTGGCCGAGCTGGCGCAATTGCTGTCGAACAAGGCCCTGCGAGAACGCCTGGCCAGCGAATCCGACCCCGCCGTCGTGCACAAGCTGCTGACCACGGGCCCGGCCTAGGGCCTAACCCTCACGGACCCCTGCCATGCTTACCGTCCAGGAACTGGTTGACGACAACGCCGACAAGATTCCTCTCACCTGGCTGGCCGGGCGCAGCGCCGCCGACCGCGGCATTCCCGACGAAGGCATGTCGGCGGCCGACCTGATCGGCCACTTCAACCTCATCCACCCGGCTCGCATCCAGGTCTTCGGGCAGCCGGAAATGTCCTATTACCTGCGCTTCGACGTGCGGCGCCGCTCGCACCACATCGAGGAGCTGCTCTCCGGCGGCGTGCCGTCCATCCTGCTGGCCGACGGCATCGCCGCGCCGCAGGACCTGGTCGACAACTGCGAGCGCCAGCACGTGCCGCTGCTGTCCACGCCCATGCCGGCGGCCCAGCTGATCGACCTGCTGCGCATCTACCTGGGCAAGAAGCTCGCCCCCTCCACCACCGTGCACGGCGTGTTCATGGACGTGCTGGGCCTGGGCGTGCTGATCACCGGCGAATCCGGCCTGGGCAAGAGCGAACTGGCGCTGGAGCTCATCTCGCGCGGCCACGGCCTGGTCGCCGACGACGCGGTGGAGCTGTCGCGCACCGCGCCCAACGTCATCGACGGCCACTGTCCGCCGCTGCTGCAGAACCTGCTGGAAGTGCGCGGCCTGGGGCTGCTGGACATCCGCACCATCTTCGGCGAGACCTCGGTGCGCCGCAAGATGAAGCTCAAGCTCATCGTCCACCTGGTGCGCGCCACCGCGCAGGACAAGTTCGAGCGCCTGCCCCTGCAGGACATGACCCAGGACATGCTGGGCCTGCCCATCCGCCGCGTCATGCTGCAAGTGGCCGCCGGGCGCAACCTGGCGGTGCTGGTCGAGGCGGCCGTGCGCAACACCATCCTCAAGCTGCGCGGCATCGACACCCTGGGCGAATTCATGGAGCGCCAGGCCATGGCCATCCTGCAGAACAGCAAGTAGCGGGATGTCTACGCTGCACGTCGTCCTGATCACTGGCATATCCGGTTCGGGCAAATCGGTGGCGCTGCGCATGCTGGAGGATTCCGGCTACACCTGCATCGACAACCTGCCGGTGCGCTTCCTGCACGAATTCGTGGCCAATGCGCGCGACGACATGCTGGAGCGCGTGGCCGTGGCCATGGACGTGCGCTCGCCCGGCGAGCTGGCCGAGCTGCCCGACGTGCTGACGGCGCTGCGCGCCATGGGCACCTCGCTGCGCGTGGTCTTCCTGGACGCCAGCACCGACACCCTGGTGCAACGCTATTCCGAATCGCGCCGGCGCCATCCCCTGACCGACCGGCTGCGCCGCCAGGGCATGACGCCCTCGCTGAAGGACTGCATCGCGCTGGAGCGCGAACTGCTCGCGCCGTTGCGCGAGCAGGAGCACGTCATCGACACCACCCAGCTCACCCCCGGCCAGCTGCGCGCCTGGGTGCGCGACCTGGTGCAGGCCGACCGCCAGCCCCTGCTGCTGACCTTCGAATCCTTCGCCTACAAGCGCGGCGTGCCCAACAGCGCCGACCTGGTGTTCGACGTGCGCTGCCTGCCCAACCCCCACTACGACAGCCGGCTGCGCCCGCTGACCGGGCGCGACGAGCCGGTGGCGCAGTGGCTGGCCGGCTTCGAATCGGTCGGCCAGATGATCGACGACATCGCCGGCTTCCTGGAGAAATGGCTGCCGCGCTACATGCAGGACACGCGCGCCTACCTGACCGTGGCCATCGGCTGCACCGGCGGGCAGCACCGCTCGGTCTACGTGGTAGAGCAGCTGGCCAGGCGCTTTAAGGAGCACGGGCCCCTGCTGGTGCGCCACCGCACCCAGATCCCGGAGGAAAGCGCGTGAGGGCGGCGTCCGGACGGGCCTGCATGGCAGCGCCGCGGCGCGCCGGGATGGCGCCCGGATCGACCCGTCCCCAGGGCGCCTGGCTGCGCGGAGGCTGCCGATGAGGCCCTGGCGCGTCGTGCTGGCCCTGCTGGTGCTGGCCGCCCTGGCGGCCTGCTCGTCGGGGCCGCGCAAGGGCGGCTCCGCCGGCGGCGGGGGCTATTACAAGGACGACGGGCCCGACGCCAACCCGCCGCCCCACCTGGACCGGGTCCCCGACGCCGTGCCGCGCATCGAGCCGCTGGCCAGCGGCGCCAACCGCCCCTATGTCGTGCTGGGCCGCCGCTACGTGCCCGACACCAGCGGCCAGCCCTACCGCCAGCGCGGCATCGCCTCCTGGTACGGCAGGAAATTCCACGGCAACCGCACGTCCAACGGCGAAACCTACGACATGTACGCCATGACGGCCGCGCACAAGACGCTGCCGCTGCCCAGCTACGTGCGCGTCACGCGCGTCTCCGACGGCCGCTCGGTAGTGCTGCGCGTCAACGACCGCGGCCCCTTCCACGACGGGCGCATCATCGACCTGTCCTACGTGGCCGCCCACAAGCTGGGCATCGTGGGCCAGGGCAGCGCCGAGGTCGTGGTCGAGCGCATCATGCCCGACGAAATCCGCAACTGGCAGCCCGCCCCCGACGCCGCGCCGCTGGTGGCGGAAGCCGCGTCGGCCGGAACGGCGTCGGACTATGGCGGCGGCCCGCTGGCGGCCGGCGGCGCGGCCGCGGCGGCCCTGCCGGTGGCGGTGCCCGAGCCCATCGCGATGCGGCCGGTGCCGGCCGCTCCGGCACAGCAACCCGCTTCGCCAGCGGGCCCCGCCACGGCATCCGCCCAAGCAGCGTCTGGCGCGCCGCCATCCGGCGCCATGACGCAGGCAACAACCCAGCCCCCGGTGGCTGCCGCGACAGCCCCCGGCGTCTTCCTCCAGCTGGGCGCCTTCAGCCAGCCGGGCAACGCCCAGTCCCTGGCCGCCCGCGTCAGCCCCCAGCTGACCTCCCAGGGCCAGCCCGGCGTCAGCGTGCGCCAAGCCGCCAACAACCTGTACCGCGTCCTCGTCGGCCCCTACCTGACCCGCGAGGCGGCGCTGTCGGCGGTGCAGACCATCAACGCCTACACCGGCATCACGCCCAGTATTTCGGCGCCCTGAGCGGTCGCGGCGACATTCTTCCCGCGGCCGGACTTTGCCGGTTTTCCTTGCTCAAAACCGAACAACCCGTAATAATTATGGGTATGGCAAACCCCATCCCACTTCGCATGACGGACAGCTTCTTCCTGCGGATCATCCGTGAGGTGGCGGCAGATACATCAAGAGTGAAGTTCTCCCGGCACGCGCTGGACCGCATGGAAGAGCGGGGTTTCACGACCGGGCAGGTCTACACCTGCCTGCAGCGTGGCGGCATCCATGAGCCTGTGCACCAGGATGTGCGCGGGGATCATAAATGCACGCTTCGGCACCTGTGCGCGGGTGATGAAGTAAGAGTCGCGGTAGCGCTGAAACGCAACGGCCGCGGCGAATGGATAGCAGTACTGACTGTTTTTTGAGGACACGCTTATGTACCACTACACGGAATGCGGTCTCGACAATGTGTGGCTGGTCAATGGTTATCACGTTGAAGAGATCGACGGCGAAGAGTTCGTCTCGTTCGAAGACGCCGAGGAGCTGCACAAGACGATCGGGCGCTCGCTGGCGAACAAGCGGGCGCTGAATGGCGTGGAACTGCGGTTCCTGCGCAAGGCGCTCGGCTTCTCTCAACGTGGCTTGGCGGAACTGCTCGGCACCACGGAGCAGTCCGTATCCCTGTGGGAGCGTGGCGCCAAGGTGCCGACGGGAGAAGCGCGCCTGTTGAAAGTGCTTTACCTGGAAAGCGTGGATGGGAATATCGACGTTCGCGAAACCATAGCTCGGCTGGTCGAATTGGACGAGAAGGAGAACGAGAAGTTGGTATTCAAGGACACCGCCGAGGGGTGGAAGCTGGCGGCATAGCCTCGCCCCACCAAGGCAGCGCACCCGCAGCCTGCCGCCGGGTTGCCGTCGAATCGTCGCCGCGCCGCGGCGTCCTTCCGCTTCCAAAGCATCCTACAGATCCAACCGCCCCTGCCCCGGAGACACGCTGCGCGAGCGCGCGGCGCCGCCGCGGTAGACGTGGCCTTCGTGGGCCAGCAGGGCGTGCTTGCGCGGCAGGCCGCCGCCGAAGCCGGTCAGCGAGGTGTCGTGGCCGACGATGCGGTGGCAGGGGATGACGATGGAGATGGGGTTGCGCCCGACCGCCTGCGCCACGGCGCGCGCGGAGCCGGGGCGGCCCACGCGGCGAGCCAGTTCGCCGTAGCTGATGGTGGCGCCGAAGGGCAGCTCGCACAGGGCGCGCCAGACCGACTCCTGGAAGGGCGTGCCCTGCGGGGCCAGGGGCAGGTCGAAGTCCTTGCGCTCGCTTCGGAACCAGGCCGCCAGCTGGCGGGCGGCTTCGTCCAGGATGGCCTCGTCGCGGGCAGGCAGGGGCGCGCCGCCTTCGGCCATGAGCGGCGCGTCGCGCTGGTCGGTGAACCAGGCGCCGGCCAGGGACCCGCCGTGGGCGGCCAGGCGCATGGGTCCCAGCGGGGTGTCCACGTCGCGCATCGCCTCGTAGGCGGGCATGCCGGGCTTCATTCGGGCTTGTCCTTCCTGCGCGCCAGCGCGCGGGCATAGAGGATGTCGCGCGGCAGGCCGGTGGCGCGGGCGGCGATGCGGGCGGCGTCGCGCACCGAGACGGTTTCCAGCAGGGCGTCCAGCCAGGCGTCGGCCTGGGCGGCTGCCGCAGCGCCCGCCTCGTCGCCCTCCTCGTCCGGCGCCCCGCCGGAACCGGCCTCGTGCACGATCAGGACGAATTCGCCCTGGGCGCGCTGGGGGTGCCCGGCCAGCCAGTCCTGCGCCTGGGCGAGCGGGACGGTGGCGATTTCCTCGAAGCGCTTGGTCAGCTCGCGCGCGAGCGTCAGGAGCCGGTCCGGGCCGCAGACGTCGAGCAGGTCGGCCAGCGAGGCGGCCAGGCGGTGCGGGGCCTCGAACATGACTACCGGCGCCGGCAGGGCGCACCACTGCTGCAGCCAGCGGCGGCGCGCGGCCGCCTTGGCGGGCGGGAAGCCGGCGAAGGCGAAGGCGGGGTTTTCGTCGGAGGTGGCGCCGCTGCCCATCAGCGCGGCGATGACGGCGCTGGGCCCGGGCACCGGCACGACGGGATAGCCGGCCTCGCGCACGGCGCGCACCACGCGCGCGCCGGGGTCGCTGACGGCGGGCGCGCCGGCGTCCGACACCAGGGCGACGCGCTGGCCTTCGCCCAGGCGGCGGACGATGTCCTGCGCGGCGGCGGCCTCGTTGTGGCGATGCGCGGCGACCAGCGGCGTGGCGATGCCCCAGGCGTCGAGCAGGGTGCGGCTGGCGCGGGTGTCCTCGGCGGCCACCACGTCGGCGCGAGCCAGCGCCCGCCAGGCGCGCAGGCCCAGGTCGCCCAGGTTGCCGATGGGGGTGGCGACCACGTACAGGGCGGGGGCCGGCCAGTGCTGGGCGTCGACGCGGGCGGCCAGCCGCGCCCAGGCGTCGCCGGCGGCCGGCGCGACATTTTCGTTCATGGGGGACGGCATGAAGGGCGAAAAGCTGTCAGCATAGCCGACGCCACCCCCGAGGACACACCGATGCCCGACGCCATTCCCGCGAGCACCGACCAGCACGCCTATGCGGCGGCTCTGCTGGCCCAGCGCGAGGCCGTGCGCCGCCGCAAGCGGCGGCTGGCCCGCCGTCGCGCCAAGGCCGCGGAGGCTCCGGACGGGCCGGGACACGCGATCCCCGCCCCCCGCCGCTCGCCCGCCCAGCAGCGCGGCGACGCGGCCGAGGCCGCGGCCCTGGACCTGCTGCGCGGCGCGGGCCTGGCGCTGCTGGCGCGCAACCTGGCCTGCCGGGCGGGCGAGCTGGATCTCGTCATGCGCGAGGGCGACGTGCTGGTCTTCGTCGAGGTGCGGGCGCGCGGCTCGGCCCGCTACGGCGGCGCGGCGGCCAGCGTGGGGAAGGACAAGCAGCGCCGCCTGCGCCGCGCGGCCGCGCATTTCCTGCCCGGGCTGGCCCGGCGGCACTGGGGCGGCCGCACGCCGCGCTGCCGCTTCGACGTGGTGGCCTGGGAGGAACATGCTCCGGTCTGGCTGCGCGATGCCTTCGGCGGGGATTGACGCCGCAGCGCCACCCACGGGCCGCCGGCGCCGCGTGAGATAATCACGCGCATGGATATGACCACGCGCATGACCGCGCATTTCCGCGACGCCGTCGCCTGCTACGAAGCCAGCGCGCAGGCCCTGGCCGAGCCGCTGGCGCGCGGCGTGGACCTGCTGTTCGCCGCCCTGGCCAACAACGGCAAGATCCTGGCCTGCGGCAACGGCGGCTCGGCCGCCGACGCCCAGCACTTCATCGCCGAGCTGGTCGGCCGCTTCGAGCGCGAGCGCCTGCCGCTGGCCGGCGTCACGCTCAGCGCCGACACCTCCATCATGACCGCGGTCGGCAACGACTACGGCTTCGACCACGTGTTCGAGCGCCAGGTCAGCGCCCTGGGCCAGCCCGGCGACGTGCTGGTGGCGATCTCCACCAGCGGGAACTCGCCCAACGTGATCCTGTCAATCGAAGCGGCGCACGAGCGCGACATGCGCGTGATCGCCCTGACCGGCAAGGGCGGCGGCGCGATCGGCGACCTGCTCGCGCCGGACGACGTCCACCTGTGCGTGCCGCACGACCGTACGATGCGCATCCAGGAAGTCCACATCCTGCTGCTGCACGCCCTGTGCGACGGCATCGACGCGCTGCTGCTCGGAGACCCGCAATGATTCCTGCCGCCCCCGCCCTGGACCGCCGCCCGCCGCATCGCGCGCCGGGCAAGGCCCGCCCCGCGATGCGCGCCCTGCTGCTGGCCGCCGCCCTGGCCGGGCCGGCCGGCCTGCTGACGGCCTGCGCGCCGGTGGTGGTGGGCGGCGCGGCCGCGGGCACGGCGCTGGTGGCCACCGACCGCCGCACCGCCGGCCTGCAGCTGGAAGACCAGAACATCGCCTTCAAGGTGGACAGCCGCATGCGCCAGGCCTTCGGCGACGCGGCCAACGTGTCCTCCACGGCCTACCTGGGCCGGGTGCTGCTCACGGGCCAGGTGGCCGACGAGCAGGCCAAGCAGCGCGCCACCCAGCTCGCGCGCGAGGTCGAGAACGTCAAGGAAGTCGTCAACCAGATCGAGGTCGGCCCGGTCTCCACCTTCGAGCGCCGCACCAGCGACACCTGGATCTCGTCCAAGGTGCGCGCCACCCTGGTCAACACCCGCGGCGTGCCTTCGCGCACCATCAACGTCACCACCGACAACGGCGTGGTCTACCTGATGGGCAAGGTCACCCGCATCGAGGGCGACATGGCCGCCGCGGCCGCCGCCGGCGTGAGCGGCGTCAAGAAAGTCGTCAAGGTATTCACCATCATGACGCGCGAGGAAGAAGAAGCGCTCGCCGCGTCCATGAAGGAAGCCGACCGGCCCTCGCGCGAGCCGGCCCCCATCACCAGCCCCGACGCATCCCAGTCCCAGCCCGCCGAAGCCGGCGGCAGCGGCGCAGGCGCGGGCGTGGAAGTCATGCCCATCCAATGAAAAAGCTCGTCATCGCGCTGACCGTCGCCGTGCTGGCCGGCATCGGCGCCTGGTTCGCCTGGACCCCGGCGCCGGCCGCCCCGGCGGTCGCCTTCACGACCATCGCGGGCGAGCGCGTCTCGCTCGCCGACCTGCGCGGCAAGGTGGTGCTGGTCAAGTTCTGGGCCACCAGCTGTACCACCTGCGTCAAGCAGATGCCCGACACCATCGCCTACTACGAGCGCTACCACGACCAGGGCTACGAGACCGTCGCCGTGGCCATGGACTACGACCCGCCCAACTACGTGCTCAATTTCGCGCAGACGCGCAAGCTGCCCTTCAAGGTGGCACTCGACAGCAAGGGCGAGCTGGCCCGCGCCTTCGGCGACGTCCGGCTCACCCCCACGGCCTTCCTGATCGACCGGCAGGGCCGCATCGTCAAGCGCTACCTGGGCGAATACGACAAGGCCGCCTTCCAGGCGGCCGTGGAAAGCGCGCTGGCTGCGAGCTGACGCCCCGCGCCGCATGGCCGGGGCCTGCGCGACGCCTCGCCGGCCGCCCCGGCACAAGGAAGGCGCCCGCAGCACAGGCGCCATTCCCTGCCGCCCTCAGAAGGCCGGCACCACCGCGCCCTTGTACTTGTCCTCGATGAACTTGCGCACCGCCGGGGTGTGCAGGGCGTCGACCAGCTTCCTGATCGCCGGCGCGTCCTTGTTGTCCTCGCGCGCGACCACGATGTTGGCGTAGGGCGAATCGGCGCCCTCGATGAACAGCGCGTCGCGGGTGGGCACCAGGCCGGCCTCCAGCGCGTAGTTGGTGTTGATCAGCGCCAGGTCCACGTCGTCCAGGGCGCGCGGCAGCATGGCCGCCTCCAGCTCGCGCAAGCGCAGCTTCCTGGGGTTGTCGGCGATGTCCACCGGCGTGGCGACGATGTCGGACGGGTCCTTGAGCTTGATCAGCCCCTGCTTCTGCAGCAGCAGCAGCGCGCGGCCGCTGTTGGAAGGGTCGTTGGGAATGGCCACGGTGGCGCCTTCGCGCAGCGCGTCGGCCGACTTGATCTTGCGCGAATACGCGCCGAAGGGCTCGACATGGACCAGGCCGACCGTCACCAGCCGGGTGCCGCGATCCTTGTTGAAGGAATCCAGGTAGGGCTGGTGCTGGAAGAAGTTGGCGTCCAGCTCCTTGTCGGCCAGCTGCAGGTTGGGCTGGACGTAGTCGCTGAACACCTTGACGTCGAGCTCGATGCCCTGCGCGGCCAGCGCGGGCGCGACCGCTTCCAGGATTTCGGCGTGCGGCACCTGGGTGGCGCCGACGGTGAGTTTTTCGGCCTGGGCGGCGCCGGCCAGCAGGAAGGCGGACGACAGCAGCAGGACGCGGATGACGGCAGAACGCATGGATGACCTCGTGGGCGGGAATGTCGGGCGGCGGGGGTGTTGCCGCGCTTATTCGGAAAGCTACACTTTACCCAATCTGAAGTTATTTGTCGGACATAAGAACATTGATATTGGTTATATAGAAACCGGCCGGACTACAATCTGCCGTATGCTTGCCCGGCTGCGCCGGCGACCTGCCGGCGCAAGCATTTCCGCAAGCCTTCCTTCCGCCGCCATCGTTCACGCAGCCATCGATTCCGACGCCATGACCGACACCCCCGAACCCGACCCCGCCTCCTCGTCGCCCGCCCTGAAGGCGGCCGTGCTGTCCGAGGCGCTGCCCTACATCCGCCGCTTCCACGGCAAGACGATCGTGGTCAAGTACGGCGGCAACGCCATGACCGAGGAACGCCTGCAGCGCAGCTTCGCCCACGACGTGGTGCTGCTCAAGCTGGTCGGCCTGAACCCGGTGGTGGTGCACGGCGGCGGCCCGCAGATCGACGACGCGCTGCGCCGCATCGGCAAGCAGGGCACCTTCGTGCAGGGCATGCGCGTGACCGACGCCGAAACCATGGAAGTGGTCGAATGGGTGCTGGGCGGCCAGGTCCAGCAGGACATCGTCATGATGATCAACGAGGCCGGCGGCAAGGCCGTGGGGCTGACCGGCAAGGACGGCAGCCTGATCATGGCGCGCAAGAAGTTCATGCACGACAAGGAAAACCCCGCCACGCCGCTGGACATCGGCTACGTGGGCGACATCGTGCGGGTCGAGCCGGCGGTGGTCAAGGCGCTGCAGGACGACCAGTTCATCCCCGTGATCTCGCCCATCGGCTACGGCGAGGACGGCCAGGCCTACAACATCAACGCCGACGTAGTGGCCGGCAAGATGGCCGAGGTGCTGGGCGCGGAAAAGCTGGTGATGCTGACCAACACCCCCGGCGTGCTGGACAAGAACGGCCAGCTGCTGACCGGCCTGTCGGCCCAGACCATAGACGAGCTGTTCGCCGACGGCACCATCTCCGGCGGCATGCTGCCCAAGATTTCCTCGGCCCTGGACGCGGCGAAGAACGGCGTGAACTCCGTGCACATCATCGACGGCCGCGTGCCGCACTGCCTGCTGCTGGAAATCCTGACGGCCCAGGGCGTGGGCACCATGATCAGCTCGCACTGATGCGGCCGGCCGCCTCCGCCCCGCGCGGACCGCGCCTGCTGCGCTACCCGGCGCCGCGCGCCCGCCGCGCGCGCGGCCCGGCGCAGCCCGCCCCGGCGAACCGCGAGCCCCTGTGGCTGTTCGACCTGGACAACACGCTGCACGATACCTCGCACGCCATCTTCGCGCAGATCAGCGTGGGCATGACCGAGGCCGTGTGCGAAACCCTGGGCTGCGACGAGGACACCGCCAACCAGCTGCGCGCGCGCTACTGGAAGCGCTACGGCGCCACCGTGATCGGCATGGTGCGCCACCACGGCGTGGACGCGCACAGCTTCCTGCACCGCAGCCACAGCTTCGACGTGCGCCCGCTGGTGCGCGCCGAGCGCGGGCTGGCGCACCGCCTGGCCCGGCTGCCGGGGCGCAAGGTGCTGGTCACCAACGCGCCGCTGCACTACGCGCGCGCGGTGCTCGGCCACCTGGGCATCCTGCGCGCCTTCGACAGCCTGTGGGGGCTGGAGCAGATGCGCTTCCACGGCGGCTTCCGGCCCAAGCCCTCGCCCGCGCTGCTGCGCCACATCCTGGCGCACGAAGGCGGCACACCCGCGCGCACGGTGCTGGTCGAGGACACGCTGCCCAACCTGCGCGGCGCCCGCCGGGCCGGCCTGCGCACGGTGCACGTCTACCATCCGGGCACGCCGTTCGCGCGCCTGCAGCACGGCCGGCCGCTGTACGTCGACTTGCGGGTAAACTGCGTCGGGGATCTGCTGCTGCGCAGGCGGCCGGTGCGCGGCCGCTAGCGGGCGCGGCGCCCTGCCCGGCGGGCCGTCGTCCCGCCGGCGCGGCGATCCCGTCCATGGGCCGCGCACGGCCCGCATCCGGCCCCACCGGGCCTTGCCTCCCAACGTCCAGCCGCGCGCGCTGCGCGCCCTTCGACTCATGGCCACCAAACCCGGCGAGCGCAGGACCCAGATACTCGAAACCCTGGCAGGCATGCTGGAGCAGCCGCGCGCGGCCCGCATCACCACCGCGGCGCTGGCCGCGCGCCTGCAGTTGTCCGAGGCGGCGCTGTACCGCCACTTCGCCAGCAAGGCGCAGATGTACGAAAGCCTGATCGAGTTCATCGAGACGACGATCTTCACGCTGGTCAACCAGATCGCCGCGACCGAGCCGCAGGGCCTGGGCCGCGCGCGCCGCATCGCCGCCATGCTGCTGTCCTTCTCCGAGCGCAACCGCGGCATGACCCGGCTGCTGACCGGCGACGCGCTGGTGACCGAGGACAGCCGGCTGCAGGAACGCATCAACCACATCAACGACCGCATCGAGGCCTCGTTCCGGCAGGCGCTGCGCAGCGCGGTGGACGACGGCGGCCTGCACCGCGACGCCGACGTCGCCGCGCACGCCAGCCTGCTCACGCACCTGGTGCTGGGCCGCTGGCTGCGCTACACGCAAAGCGGCTGGCGGGTGGCGCCCACCGGGCACCTGGACGAGCAGCTGCGGCTGGTGCTGGGCTAAGGGCATGCCACCCGCCAGGGCCTGCCAACCCTGCGGGGAGCCGCGCCCCGGCCGGCTCGATTACATGCAATGAACCGGCCGGCGGGCGCACACCGGGCAGTCCGGGTCGCGCATCACGTTGACGCTGCGCCACTGCATCTGGCGCGCGTCCAGCCACAGCAGCCGGCCGCTCAGGCTGCGGCCGATGCCGGCCAGCAGCTTCAGGGCCTCGGCGGCCTGCATGCTGCCGATGATGCCGACCAGGGGCGCGAAAACGCCGGTGGTGGCGCAGCTGACGTCCTCGACGTCGTCGGCCTCGGGGAAGAGGCAGTGGTAGCAGGGCGCGTCGGCCGAGCGCAGGTCGTAGACGCCGACCTGGCCGTCGAAGCGGATCGCCGCCCCCGACACGAGCGGCCGGCCGGCGGCCACGCAGGCGCGGTTGATGGCGTGGCGGGTGGCGAAGTTGTCCGAGCAGTCCAGCACCAGGTCGGCCTGCTCCACCTGCTCGCGCAGCGCCTCGCCTTCCAGGCGGCGCACCAGGGCGGTGACGCGGGTCTCGGGGTTGAGCCCGGCCAGCATGGCCCTGCCGGATTCGGCCTTGGGCTGGCCGACGCGGGCGGTGGTGTGCAGGATCTGGCGCTGCAGGTTGCTGAGCTCGACGGCGTCGTCGTCGGCCAGCACGATGCTGCCCACGCCGGCAGTCGCCAGGTAGCAGGCCGCGGGCGAGCCCAGGCCGCCCGCGCCGACCACCAGCACGCGCGCGGCCAGCAGCTTTTCCTGCCCTTCGATGCCTATCTCGTCGAGCAGGATGTGGCGCGCGTAGCGCAGTAGCTGCTCGTCGTTCATTTGCCGAGCGATTCGACTCCCGCGGGCGTGATCTTCAGGCGCTCGGGCTGGGAGCCCTTCTGCGCGTCGGCGCTGGCCACGCGCGGCTTGGCCGCCTCGACGGGCTTGCCGTCGAGCACGTTGACGGCCTGGCGCAGCTGGAAGTCGTCCTCGCCGCCGAACTCGAAGACCTTGGGCTGCTCGAGGTTTTCCGGGTCGGTCGCGGACTTGAATTCGCCGTTGGGGTTGGCCAGGTGGCGCTTGAGGTCGGCCTCGCGCGGCAGGCGGAACAGGTCGCCTTCGGCGGTGTCGGCCACGACGATGTCGGGCTCGATGCCGGTGGCCTGGATCGAGCGGCCCTTGGGCGTGTAGTAGCGCGAGGTGGTCAGCTTGATGGCCGAGTCCTCGGAAATCGGCAGGATGACCTGCACCGAGCCCTTGCCGAAGGTGCGGTTGCCCAGCACCTTGGCGCGCTTGTGGTCCTGCAGCGCACCGGCGACGATCTCGGAGGCCGAGGCCGAGCCGACGTTGACCAGCACCACCATGGGCACGCTCTTGGCCCAGGCGGGCGCGTCGGCGGCGTAGTCGCCGTCGCCGCGGGAATAGTCGGCCGGGCTGGCCAGGTAGGTGTGGCGCGAATCCGGCGCGCGGCCGTCGGTGGAGACCACCTCGGTGCCCGGCGGCAGGAAGGCGGCCGACACGCCGATGGCGCTGTGCAGCAGCCCGCCCGGGTCGTTGCGCAGGTCCAGCACCAGCGCGCGCGGCGCGCCCTTGGCGCCGAGTTCCTGCAGGTGCTTGACCAGGTCGGTGCCGGTCTTTTCCTGGAACTGCGAGACGCGCACGTAGCCGATGTTACCGTCGAGCATCTTGCTGCGCACGCTGCGCACCTTGATGATGTCGCGCACGATGCGGATTTCGATCGGCTGGGCCACGCCGTCGCGCGCGATGGTCAGGGTGATGGGCGTCTTGGGCTCGCCGCGCATGAGCTTGACGGCGTCGTTCAGCCCCATGCCCTTGGTGGGGGTCTCGTCGATCTTGACGATCAGGTCGCCGGCGCGCACGCCGGCGCGCGCCGCCGGGGTGTCCTCGATGGGGGCGATCACCTTGACGAAGCCGTCTTCCGTGCCGACCTCGATGCCCAGGCCGCCGAACTGGCCCTGGGTGGAGGTCTGCATTTCGCGGAAGGCCTCGGCGTCCAGGTAGGCCGAGTGCGGGTCCAGGTCGGACAGCATGCCGGAGATGGCGCCGTCGATCAGGGTCTTGTCGGTGACCGGCTCGACGTAGTTGTTCTTGATGGCGGCAAACACGCTGGTGAACTGGCGCAGCTCTTCCAGCGGCAGGGGCGTGCCGCGCTGCGCCACGGCCGATATGCCCAGGCTGACCAGCACGCCGGCCACGGCGCCCAGCGATATCAAACCGAAACTGCGTAATTTGCGAGTGCTCATGCACATTCCTGTCTTGGTGGCCGGGACCGCATCCGCCGGGCCGGGAGACGCCCGCCAGACCGGCCTCGCCGGCCAGCCATGCCCGCCGTCCCGGCCGCCCCGCGGACCTGGACGCAGTTCGACCGGTCAGCGGGCAAAAAATTTCGCCGGATCCTGAGGGGTTCCCCTATGCCGAATCTCAAAGTATAGGCCCGATTCCACCTGCCCGCCGGTGGAGCCCACGGTGGCGATGGCTTCGCCGGCCGAGACGGTTTCGCCGGGGCGCTTGAGCAGGCCCTGGTTGTAGGCGTAGACGCTGAGGTAGTCGCGGCCGTGGTCGACGATGATCAGGTTGCCGAAGCCGCGCAGCCAGTCGGCGAAGACCACCGTGCCGGCCGACACCGCGCGCACCTGGGCGCCCTCGGGGGCGCGGATCAGCACGCCGCGCCACTTGCCGCCGTCCGGGCGGTCGGTGCCGAAGCGGGCCGCGACGGCGCCCGGCACGGGGCTGGGCAGCGGCGCGGACAGGCCGCCGGCGTCGGCCAGCATGCCGCCCGAAGCGCGCGCGCCGGCGGCGCGGCTTTGCGCGCTGCGGCGGGCCGCGGCCTGGTCCTGCTCGGCGCGGCGCTGCTCGGCCTCGGCTTCGCGGGCCTGCCGTTCGGCAGTCCGGCGCGCCTCGTCGGCACGGCGCTGGGCGGCCTGGCGCTCGGCGTCGGCCTGGCGGGCCGCCTGGGCGCGCGCCTGCTCGGCCTGGCGGCGGGCTTCGTCGGCCTGCCGGCGGGCCAGCTCGGCCTTGCGGCGCGCCTCTTCCGCGCGCTGGCGCTCGGCCTCCAGCCGGCGCCGCTCCTCTTCCTGGCGGCGGCGCTCTTCTTCGCGCCGGCGCTCTTCCTCGGCCCGGCGCGCGGCCGCCACCTGGCCGGCCAGCTCGTCGATCAGCTTGCCCAGGCGCTCGGCGTCGCGGTCCAGCCGGCCGGCCTCGCCGCGCTGGGCCTCCAGGCGGCCCTCCAGGCGCGCCAGCACGGTGGCGCGCTCCTTCTGCTGGTCCACCAGCTCGGCGCGCGCGGCGGCGGTTTCCTCCTGCAGGCCTTCCAGCTCGGCGCGGCGGCGGCTTTCGCGCGCCTGCAGGTCCTCCAGGCGGGCGATCTCGCCGCGCAGGGCCTGGACGCGCTCGGCGCGCGCCCGGGAAACATAGTCCAGGTAAGCCAGGTTGCGGCCCAGCAGCTGGGGATCGTCGCCGGACAGCAGCGCGGTCCAGGGCGACAGGCCGCTGGCGTACTGGGTGCGCAGTTGCGCGGCCAGCTCGTCGCGGCGCGCGGCAAGCTCCTTCTGCTGCGCGGCGATGTCGGCCTGCAGCCCGGCGATGTCGCGCCGGGCCTGGGCGATGCCCCGGTCCAGCTCGTTCAGGCGCAGGCTGATGCGCGAGATGGCGGTTTCCGATTCGCGCAGGGCGTCGGCCGCCTCCTTGCGGTCGGATTCGCGCCGCTCGATCTCGCCCTGCAGGTTGCGGATGCGCTCGCGCAGGGATTCGCGCCGGCGCTCGGCCTCGGCCTGGCGGCGGGCGTATTCGGCCGAGCTGGCGGCGGGCTCGGCGGCCGCGGCCGGCGCAGGCAGCGCCGCGGCCAGCGCGGCGCAGGCCAGCGCCGCGGCCGCCAGGCGCGCGCGAACCGGCGCAGCCGGCGCCCGGGCGGGCAGCCTGGAAAGGGACGGCCTCGTCAAGGACGCAGCCCCTCGTGCAAGGCGGGCGCGTGGCGCCGGGGCGAAGCCATGGTCAGCCTTTCTTGGCCTTGCCCTGGGCCACCACGGCCGCCAGCGCGGCCTCGATCTCGGCCGGGTCGCCCAGGTAGTAGTGGCGGATCGGCCGCAGGTCGTCGTCCAGTTCGTAGACCAGGGGCTGGCCGGTGGGGATGTTGAGGTGGACGATTTCCTCGTCGGAGACCTCGTCCAGGTGCTTGATGAGCGCGCGCAGGCTGTTGCCGTGGGCCGCGATCAGCACGCGCCGGCCGGCGCGCACGGCCGGCGCGATGGATTCGGTCCAGAACGGCAGCACGCGCGCGACCGTATCCTTCAGGCATTCGGTGGCCGGCAGCTGCTCGGGCGGGATCTTGGCGTAGCGCGGGTCCAGGCGCGGGTGGCGCGGGTCGTCCTGGCCCAGGGGGTCGGGGGCGATGGCGTAGGCGCGGCGCCAGATCAGCACCTGCTCGTCGCCGAACCTGGCGGCGGTCTCGGCCTTGTTCAGGCCCTGCAGGGCGCCGTAGTGGCGCTCGTTCAGGCGCCAGCTGATGCCCACCGGCGTGTACATGGCGTCCATGGCGTCCAGCGCGATCCACAGCGTGCGGATGGCGCGCTTGAGCACGGAGGTATAGGCCAGGTCGAAGGTATAGCCTTCGCGCTTGAGCAGTTCGCCCGCCTTGCGGGCCTGTTCGCGGCCGGTGTCGGTCAGGTCGACGTCGGTCCAGCCGGTGAAGCGGTTTTCGAGATTCCACTGGCTTTCGCCGTGGCGCATGAGGACGAGTTTGTACATGTCGGCATGGGGGTCGGAGTGGGCGGATCGCGCCATTTTATAATCGTGCGGTTTCACCCTCCCACCCGCCCGCCCGGGCCTGCAGGATGTATCCGTGGATTTCCTTCTGAACGACCATAACAATCTCTTCATCCTCGCCGTCGCGGTGGTCTCCGGCCTGATGCTGGCATGGCCGGCGCTCGGGCGCACGCGCGGCGGCTCGTCGGTCAGCGCCGCCCAGGCCGTGCAGATGATCAACCAGCGCCAGGCGGTGGTGGTCGACCTGCGCGGCGCCGACCTGTACGCGGCCGGCCACATCGCCCAGGCGCGCAGCCTGCCGCTGGCCGACCTGGACCAGAAGGCCGCCTCCCTGCCCAGGAACAAGCCGCTGGTGCTGGTGTGCGAGCAGGGCCGCGACAGCGCCAAGGCTGCCGCCAGGCTCAAGGCCCTGGGCCACGACGAAGTCGTCACGCTCGAAGGCGGGCTGCGCGGCTGGGTCCAGGCCGGCCTGCCCATCACCGGCAAGAAGGCCTAGGCCTACGCCCCTTACAAGGAGTCACATCCCCATGCAGAAAGTCCTCATGTACAGCACGGGCGTCTGCCCGTATTGCATGCGCGCCGAAATGCTGCTGAAGCAGCGCGGCGTGGCCGAGATCGAAAAAATCCGCATCGACACCGACCCGGCCCAGCGCGAAGCCATGATGGCGCGCACCGGGCGGCGCACCGTGCCGCAGATCTACATCGGCGAGACCCACGTGGGCGGCTTCGACGACCTGTCGGCGCTGGACCGCGCCGGCAAGCTCATGCCGCTGCTCGAGGGCGAGTCCGGCGCCTGATCGCGGCGCGCCAACCCGGGCGCGCCGCTCCCTTCCCCACCAGGAAACCCCATGTCTGAACAGAACGCCCAGCCCGCGGGCAACGATCCCTCCTTCAACCTGCAGCGCGTCTACCTGAAGGACCTGTCGCTGGAGCTGCCGAATTCGCCGCGCATCTTCCTGGAGCAGGAAACGCCCAAGGTCGAGGTCAACCTCAACGTCGGCGGCCAGCGCCTGGCCGAAACCATCTTCGAATCCACGGTGACCGCCACCGTCACCACGCGCATCGGCGACAACGTCCTGTACCTGGTCGAAGCCACCCAGGCGGGCATCTTCGAGCTGGCCAACATCCCGGCCGAGCAGATGGACCCGCTGCTGGGCATCGTCTGCCCGACCATGCTCTACCCCTACCTGCGCGCCAACGTGGCCGACGCCATCACGCGCACCTCGCTGCCGCCGCTGCACCTGGCCGAGGTCAACTTCCAGGGCCTGTACGAGCAGCGCCTGGCCGAGCTGGCCGCGCAGCAGGGCCAGGGCGGCAACGGAAACGGCAATGGCGCCGGCGACGGCGGCTCCGGCATCATCCTGCCGCCGGGCGCAGGCCGGTAAGCGGCTCGCCGCCATGAAGACGCCCGGCCCACCCCGGCTCGCCCGCCCACCGCGCGCCAGGCGGACTGCGCACGGCAGGCGCACGGCAGATGGCGGGCGCATGGCCGCGCGAGCGCGGCCATGACGGCGCCCGCCGACGGCCTGCGCGCCGCGGTGCTGGGCGCGGGCAGCTGGGGCACGGCGCTGGCCGCCGCGGCCAGCGCGCACTGCCCCACCGTGCTGTGGGCGCGCAGCGCGCAGGCCGCGCAGGACATCGCCCGGCGCCGCGAGAACGCCCGCTACCTGCCCGGCATCGCCCTGCCGGCCGGGCTGGCCTGCACCGCCGACCTGGACGCCGCCTTCGCGCACCTGGCCGGCGCGCGCACGCCGCTGGTCATCCTGGGCGTGCCAGTGGCCGGCCTGGAAGACGCCTGCCGCGCCACCCTGGAAGCCGCGCGCCGCCACGGGCTGGCGCGCACCGCGCTGGTCTGGACCTGCAAGGGCTTCCACACCGACGACGGCCGGCTGCCGCACGAGATCGCCGCCGCCGCGCTGGCCGGCGGCGAGGGCATCGCCACCGGCGTGCTGTCGGGCCCGTCCTTCGCCAGCGAAGTCGCGCGCGGCCTGCCGGTGGCGCTGACCGTCGCCTCGCGCGAGGCCTGGGTGCGCGAGGCCGCCACCGCAGCGCTGCACGGCGGCGCGGTGCGCGTCTACGCCAGCGGCGACGTGGTCGGGGTGGAAACCGGCGGCGCCATGAAGAACGTGATCGCCATCGCCTGCGGCATCTGCGACGGCCTGGCGCTGGGCGCCAATGCGCGCGCCGCGCTCATCACCCGCGGGCTGGCCGAGATGACCCGCCTGGGCGTGGCGCTGGGCGCGCAGGCCGAGACCTTCGCCGGCCTGACCGGCCTGGGCGACCTGGTGCTGTCGGCCACCGGCGACCTGTCGCGCAACCGCGGCGTGGGCGTGGCCCTGGGCCGCGGCCGCAGCCTGGACGAGATCCTGGCCGGCGGCATGATCGCCGAAGGCGTGCGCTGCGCGCAGGCCGTGCTGCAGCGCGCGGACGCGGCGGGCGTGGACCTGCCCATCAGCCGGGCGGTGTGCGACGTGCTGTTCAAGGGCGTCGCGCCCGCCGTGGCGGTGGCCGGGCTGCTGGCGCGCGAGGCGCGCGCCGAGACGCCGGCCGGCGAGGCCGGACACTAGCGGGCACGCCCCGCGCCCGCCCGCGAGCGGTCCGGACGGCCACCCCAAGACCAAGAGGAGAACCCCATGCCTTACCCTGGCCCTTCCCGATCCGGCGATCCCTCGCCGGCCAGCCGCGCCGCGCGCCGGCTGCGCGCCGGGCTGGCGTCGCTGCTGGCGGGCGCCGCCGCGTTGCTGGGCGCCGCCCCCGCGCACGCCGACTGGCCCGAACGCCCCATCCACCTGGTGGTGCCCTTCCCCGCCGGCTCGTCGCCCGACATCCTGGCGCGCACCATCGCCGAGCCGCTGTCGCAGT
>Ga0182746_1001554_pt1 | contig 20186 bp, 20 predicted proteins | sample eDN3rd30CBELigOP_FD_128881 | JGI IMG/M metagenome (GOLD analysis project Ga0182746, IMG submission 128881) | Enriched Organic Plus compost microbial communities from Emeryville, California, USA - eDNA 3rd pass 30_C BE-Lig OP (version 2) (version 2) ... | reverse complement strand
TGACGTTGAGCAGGTCGGCTTCCGATCCGAACGCGCCGGAAACCCGCAGCGACATGGTTTCGTTGCGCGTCTGGATGGCGCCGGCGGGGCGGACCACGTTCTGGCTCTGCAGCGCCGCCAGCAGCGCATTGCGGTCGATGCCGAGGTTGGCCAGCTCCCTGACGGAGAACTCGATGAAGATGCGCTCGTCCTGGGCGCCGATGATCTCGATCTTCGATACGTCCGGAACCTGAAGCAGCCGCGCGCGCGCCGCTTCCACATAATCGCGCAGTTCGCGACCCGAGAAGCCGTCGGACGTGAAGCCGTAGATAATGCCGAACGTGTCGCCGAACCGGTCATTGAACAGCGGCCCGACCACGCCCGCCGGCAGCGTGTGACGCATGTCGGTGACGAGATTGCGCACGCGATACCACGTGTCCTGCACGTCGCGCGCCGGGGTCGACTGCTTCAGGTCAACGAAAATGGTCGTCACGCCAGGGCGCGTGAAGCTGCGGACCGTATCCAGGCCCGGCGTTTCCTCAAGCTGGCGCTCAAGACGCTCGGTGACCTGGGCCAGCATGTCCTCCATCGTCGCGCCTGGCCAGGCGGCGGACACCACCATGGTCTTGATGACGAAGGCGGGGTCCTCGTTGCGCCCGAGCCGCTCGAACGCGAACACGCCCGCCGCGACGGCGATGATCATCAGATAGATGACGACGGAGCGGCTTCGGAGCGCCCATTCCGAGAGGTTGAATTTCATGGTGTTTCCGCTCCGCCCAGACGCACCTGCTGGCCCTCGCGCAGGATATGCGCGCCCGCCGTGACGACGATGTCCCCAGGGGCCAGCCCCTTGCCGATCTGCGCCATGGCCGGATCGGCGGCCACCACCTCGACCTGGCGCAGCGACACCGTCGAGGCCGCCGGGTCAACCACCCACACGCCGGCTTCCATGCCCTTGTCCTTGCGCCGCGTCAGCGCTGTCGCGGGAATCCGGATCGCCGCTTCGCCGCCATCGCCGGTGCGAACCGATACGGCGGAGCCAAGGCGCAGCGCGGGCGGCGGATCGGCCAGGCCGACCCGTACTGTGAAAGTGCGCGTCACCGGATCCGCCTGCGGGGAAATTTCCCGCACCCGCCCATGCGCCGTTACGCCTGGCTGGCCGGCCAGCGAGACGGTGGCGGCGTCGCCCGCGTGCAGGGCGCGGACGACGTCGGCCGGGGCCTCGAACACCGCGTCGCGGCCATCGCGCCGGGCAAGTTGCACGATCATCCGCCCCGGAGCGACCACCTCGCCAGGTTCGGCGCCGACGCGCGTCACCACGCCGGGCGCGTCCGCCTTCAGCGTGGTGAAGCCCACGATATCTTCCGCCGAGGCGACGCGCGCCCGGGCGGCGGCGACCTGGGAGCGGGCCGAGAGGCGGCCCTGTTCCGCCGCCTCGAAATCGGCCCGCGAGATCACGCCGCGCGCCAGCAACTGGGACTGGCGCAGGTAACGCCCCTCCGCTTCGCGCAGATGCCCTTCCGCGGCCGCAAGCGCCGCCCGCGCCGCCCGCAGGTCATTGAGTTCATTGGCCGGATCGAGCCGGGCGATCACGTCGTTTTCGCGCACCGGGGCGCCCACGCCTGCCTCGCGCGCCACAACGCGGCCGCCGATGCGGAACGACAGGTCGACGCGATCCTGCGCCGCGATATGGCCCGTGAAGGCGAGCGCGGAGGCTGGCGGCTGGGGCGCGACCGTCATGGTGCGCACCGGCCGGACTGGCGCGGGAGGCGCTTTCGCGTCCTCCTCTCCGCAGGCGCAGAGCGCGACGCCCGCGATCATCAGTGCTGAAACGGCAAGACAGCGCGACCGCGCTCCGCCTGTTCTGTCGGCAGCCTGCCCAGACACGATATCTCCCCCGCAAGACTGGAGCCAGAAAACACCAGACGGATGTAATCGCATGGCCAGTCAGTATTCTTAAGACGTAATATTCATTTATGACAACGCAGATCGCTGATATTCACGTATATTCACGCATATTTCATGGGAGACATGCCGCCGCCGCCCACTGGCGCGCATCGAGCGCCCCGGAGTGGATGGCGCTTCGGGAATTGCGGTCGCCTGAATAAATTCATGGGCCGCGCCTGTCCTTGCGATGACGCAGCGCCGCTGCCATGAGTGTTTGCATCGGCTGTTTCGACAGGGCGTCGCGGCGTCTGCGGCTGGTTCCCGGCGCCGCTGCGGAAGAGCGCGGAAGAGTGCTGACTGGACCTGGCCTTGGCCTGGGGGGGGAGCGGGCATGGAAGACGCTGGCAGAGGCGCGCTATCGACGGCCGCGATCGTCCTGATCGCAGTTATCCTGGTGTTTGGCTGCGTGTACCTGGCGAGCGCGGTCATCGCGCCGGTGGTGTTCGCCATATTCATGATCGCGCTCATGTGGCCGTTCCAGAGCTGGATGCAGAAGCGCATGCCGAAAGGCCTGGCGCTGGCGCTCAGCATGCTGGTGGTCGCGGGGGTGTTTCTGGTGTTCGGCTGGATCGTCGTCTGGGGCTTCGGTCGCGTCACCCGCTGGATCATTGCCGACGCCGGGCGTTTTCAGGCGCTGTACGCCATGGGCGTCGCCTGGCTGGAGGGCCATGGCGTCGCCGTGGCCGGGCTCTGGGCCGAACACTTCAACGTTGGCTGGGTGGTGCGGGCCGCGCAGCAGGTCACCGGCCGGTTCAACACCACCTTGAGCTTCTGGATCGTGGTGTTTGTCTACGTGGTGCTGGGACTGCTTGAGGTGGACGACGCCGCCCGCAAGGTGGCCGCGCTGAAGAACCAGACCGTGGCTGGCGTGCTGTTGCGCGGCTCCAGCGAGACGGCGGCCAGGTTGCGCAGGTACATGGGCGTGCGGACGGTGATGAGCGTGATGACCGGCGCGCTCGTCTGGATATTCGCGACGGCGGTTGGCCTGCCGCTGGCGGCCGAGTGGGGCGTGATCGCCTTCGCGCTGAACTACATCCCGTTCATCGGGCCGCTGGTGGCCACTGTCTTTCCCACCCTGTTCGCCATGGCCCAGTTCCAGTCCTGGGAGGCGGTGCTGGTGGTGTTCATCTGCCTCAATCTGATCCAGTTCGTGGTTGGCAGCTATCTGGAGCCGCGCGTCGCCGGCTCGGCGCTGTCCATGTCGCCGTTCCTGGTGCTGTTCTCGGTGTTTTTCTGGAGCTATCTGTGGGGAATCCCCGGCGCCTTCATCGGCGTGCCGGTATCCATTGCGATGCTGACTTTCTGCGCCCAGCATCCCTCCAGCCGCTGGTTCTCCGATCTGCTCGGCGCGCCGCCCCCAGGGGACGCGACCTGAATGCGCCCGGCGGCGGATTGATCATTTTCCCGTGACGGCCCCTGGCGCGAAACGCGGAGAGCCCCGGGGAGCGGAGCCTTGCGCGGGGAGCGCCGCCAGCCCCTGCTGCCTGGCGTGGCGCAAGCCCATCACGATCCGCGAAGCTGTCATCGTCCGGCGGCGCCGGCGCCGGATAAGCGGTTGTGCGGCGCGTTGGCGCGGTCCAGTGTAGGCGGCATGTCCGGCGCGCTGGCGGCGGTTTCGCGCGGGAGCCCCGTTCGCCCCGGACGCCGCTTTCTCACCTGTACAGCGGAGTATCCCAGTGTCTGATCTTGTTGTCGTTGTTTATCCGGACGAACAGAAGGCGGAGGAGATCCGCCAGCGCCTGTTCGAGCTGCAAAAGGAATATCTGATCAGGATCGGCGACGCGGTGATCGCCGTCAAAAACGAAAAGGGGCAGGTCAAGCTCAACCAGCTGATGAACACGACAGCGGTTGGGGCGGCTTCAGGCGGCCTTTGGGGGCTGCTCATCGGCGCCATTTTCCTGATGCCGCTGGTTGGCGCGGCCATCGGCGCGGCCTCGGGCGCGGTCGGCGGCGCGCTCACCGATTACGGCATCAACGACAAGTTCATGAAGGATCTGGGCGAAAAGCTTCAGCCCGGCAACGCGGCCCTGTTCGTGCTGGTGCAGGGCGTGACGGGCGACAAGGTGCTGGAAGAGTTGCGCGGCACGGGCGGCGAGGTGCTCAAGACCTCGCTCGACCACAGCAAGGAGCAGGCCTTGCGCGAGGCGCTCGCCGCCCACCCGATTACCCCGGAAGCGGCCGCCGCAACGGCGGCGCCGACGTCATAAGCATCCGGGAGCGGATCGTTTTTTGCATGTGGCCGGGCCTGTCCCGGCCACACGGGTTTCAGGCCACATGGATTTCAGGCCACACGGGTTTCCGGCAGCATGGGTTTTACGACCGTCTCCGCTGTTCGGGGCGCCCTTCCGACCGCCGGGGCAGGGCGCGCCCTCAGGCGGCGTGCGGCTCCAGGCCGCCATTTTCGGCGATGAACGCGATAACGGCGTCGAGGCCCGCGCCGCGCGACAGGTCGGTGAAGCCAAACGGCCGGCGCCCGCGCATGCGGGCGGCGTCGGCGCGCATGACGTCGAGGTCCACGTTCACATAGGGCGCCAGATCGCTCTTGTTAATCACCAGGAAGTCCGAGCGGGTGATGCCCGGGCCGCCCTTGCGCGGGATTTCCTCGCCCTGGCAGACGGAAATGACGTAAAGCGTCAGATCCGCCAGATCGGGCGAAAAGGTCGCGGCCAGGTTGTCGCCCCCCGACTCGATGAACACGATGTCGAGATCGGGAAAACGGCGGTTCATCTCGGCGATGGCCTGCAAATTGATCGAAGCGTCCTCGCGGATCGCCGTGTGCGGGCAGCCCCCCGTCTCGACGCCCATGATGCGTTCCTCCGGCAACGCCTGGCGGCGGGCGAGGATCATGGCGTCTTCCCGGGTGTAGATGTCGTTGGTGATGACGGCGATGGAAAAGCGGTCGCGCAGCGCCTTGCACAGGCGCTCGGTCAGCGTGGTTTTTCCCGAGCCGACGGGGCCGCCGATGCCGACGCGCAGGGGTCCGTTTCTGGATGTCATGAACGCGGTCGCCTCAGATGTTTGTCATGCGGGGCGCGCCTGCGTTCCGCATGGGGCGTGGTTTGCCCTCCAGGGCATTTTCCCATGGAGTAAACGCCACTTTGCATCAGGAAAACGTGGTGTTTCAACAGTATGGAGCTCTTCGCGCAATCTGGCGAAACCTTGCCCGCCGGTAAAACGGGCCCGCATGCCCCCTGGCGCGGCGTGGAAGCCGCGTCCGCCTCGCGGCGCTGGCCTGTTGACGCCCGCCAGTCACGGCTTTTTCAGCAGGCGGTCAGTCGGGATGAGGGGCACGGTGAGCATGGTCATGGTGGGCATGGTCATGGTGAACATGGTCATCGTTGTGGCCATGCGGCCCATGCCCGTGATCATGGCCGCCATGGCCGGAAGAATAGGCGCCGCGCACCGGATGAAATGACGCGACGATCTCGTTGACCCGCGCGCCCAGGCCTTCAAGCATGGCGCGGATAACGTGGTCGCGCAGGATCAGGATCCTGCCCGGCGCAATGTCGGCGGCCAGGTGCCGGTTGCCGAGGTGCCAGGCCAGCTGCGTCAGGTGCAGCGGGTCCCGGGCCACCACTTCGTAGAGCGGCTCTTCGGCCGCGGCGATGGCGATGGCTCCGCCGCAATCGGTCATCAGGGCGTCGCCGTGCTCCAGCGCCACGGTGACGGGCAGATCGACGAGCGCCCGCGCGCCATCGGTCAGTTCGATGGTCCGCCGGCGCAGATGCCGTTCATCGTGCGCCAGAACCGCGCGGCCAACGACGAACTTTCCCTGAACGCCGCCCTCGGATGCGCGTCGCACCGCAACTGCCTTCAACATGAGGCGCCTCATTTTGGAAATTCGGAAAACGCCGCGCCGCAGGCCCAATTCCTGGGCGCGGAAAATCTGGGCCGACCCTAGATGATGGGCGTCAACGCCGCAATGCGCGAATGTTGTACAAATGCTTGTGACAATGACTGAAATTCCACGGTTGTCTTGAATAAACTCAACCGTAAAAGTAGTTGCCATGAGCAGGTGGGACGCATACTCCAGACGGGAATGGGAGGCGCCACATGGTCCTGTATCAGCCAGGGGAGATTTTGCCAGACACGGCGCCCCCCGTTGCGCCCACGGCGACGCACCGCCGCTCCTGGCCGGCGGAGCTGGAATTGTGGTTCGCGTCCATTGCCGGCAAAACCCGTCTGGCCCGCCGCCGTCATTCCGGCCCGCTACTTGTGCAAAAGCCGTTCTATCCCGAGAAGGACGGTAGCTGCCATGTTTACCTGTTGCATCCGCCGGCCGGAATCGTCGGTGGCGATCGTCTCGCCCAGCATTTTCATGTGGACGACGGCGCGCGCGTCGTCCTGACCACGCCAGGCGCCACGCGTTTCTACCGCAGCCTTGGCGATGTCGCCCTTCAGTCGACGCGCGTGGAGGTCGGCGCCGGCGCTGTTTGCGAGTTCCTGCCGCAGGAAACCATTATTTTTGCCGGCGCCAATGCGCGCGTTGAAACCACCGTGACGCTGGCGCCGGACGCGGTTTACGCCGGCTGGGATTTTATCTGTCTCGGCCGGCCCGCGGCGGGCGAGGGGTTCACGGCCGGAAGGGTGGCGCAGCGCGTCGAGATCGTGCGCGACGGGCGGCCGGTCTGGTTCGAGCGCATGGTGCTGTCCGCCGGCGCGCCGCAGCTTGCCGCCGCTTTTGCCCTTTCTGGCCAGCCGACGGCCGGCGCGATGGTCTATGCCGGCGCCCTGCCGGATGACGCGGCTGAACGGGTGCGCGCGGCCATCGACGGCCAGGGCCAGGGCGGGTTCGGCGACACGGGTGGCCTCCGGGGCATGTTTTCGGCAAGCCAGCTCGAAGATGTGGTGGTGTGCCGGTATCTTGGGCCGCGCGTCGCCGACGGCAAGGCGATGTTCGTTCAGGCCTGGGATATCCTGAGAAAACTGGGGCAGGGCAAGCCGGCGAGCGCCCCGCGCATCTGGGCGACATGACACGGGCAAACTGACGCAGCGAGGGTTTGGGAAATGGAACTGCTTCCACGCGAGAAGGACAAGCTCCTGCTGTTCACGGCGGGTCTGCTGGCGGAGCGCCGGAAAGCGCGCGGCGTCAAGCTGAATTATCCGGAGGTCATCGCCTACATTTCCCTGGCGATCCTCGAGGGCGCCCGCGACGGCCGGACGGTGGCGGACCTGATGTCCTATGGCGCGACGCTTCTGACCCGTGACGACGTCATGGAGGGCGTGCCCGAGATGATCCACGACATCCAGGTGGAGGCGACTTTCCCGGACGGGACCAAGCTTGTCACCGTTCACAATCCGATTCCGTGAGGGGGCTGCGTCATGATTCCGGGCGAATTTTTGCTTGAAGACGGCGAGGTCGAGCTCAACGCCGGTCGCGAGATCCGCAGGATCGACGTCGCCAACACCGGGGACAGACCCATCCAGGTCGGCTCCCACTACCATTTCTATGAAACCAACACGGCGCTGAAGTTCGATCGCCAGCAGGCGCGGGGCTTCCGCCTCAATATCCCGGCCGGCTCCGCCGTTCGCTTCGAGCCAGGTCAGGACCGCACGGTCGAACTGGTCGCCCTTGCTGGCGATCGCGTCGTTTACGGCTTCAACGCCCTGGTCAACGGAAAGCTGGAGGTCTGAGATGACGCGCATCACACGCGAAACCTACGCCTCGCTCTACGGGCCGACCACGGGCGACCGCGTCCGCCTCGCCGACACCGAGCTGCTGATCGAGATCGAGGAAGACCGCACCATTTATGGTGAAGAGGTGACCTTCGGCGGCGGCAAGGTTATCCGCGACGGCATGGGCCAGGGCCAGGGCCGGGCGGCCGAGGTCGCCGACCTGGTGATCACCAACGCCATCATCCTCGACCACTGGGGGATCATCAAGGCCGACGTCGGCGTCAAGGATGGCCGGATCAGCGGCATCGGCAAGGCCGGCAATCCAGACATCCAGCCTGGCGTCGACATCGTCATCGGCCCGGGCACAGACGTCATTGCCGGCGAGGGCAAGATCCTGACAGCCGGCGGCATTGACACCCACATCCACTTCATCGCGCCGCAGCAGGCGGAGGAAGCGCTCGCCAGCGGCACGACCACCCTGGTGGGCGGCGGCACGGGTCCGTCCGTTGGCACGCTGGCGACAACCGTTACCCCGGGGCCGTGGTACATCCACCGCATGTTGCAGGCCGTTGATGAGCTGCCGATCAACGTCGGCCTGCTCGGCAAGGGCAACGCGAGCCTGCCGGAGCCCCTGCGCGAACAGATTCGCGCCGGCGCCATCGGCCTGAAGCTGCACGAGGACTGGGGCACCACCCCGGCGGCGATCGACAATTGCCTGTCGGTGGCCGACGAAATGGACGTCCAGGTCGCCCTGCACTCCGACACGCTGAACGAGAGCGGCTTCGTCGCCGACACCTTCGCCGCCATGAAGGGGCGGGCCATCCACTCCTTTCATACGGAAGGCGCGGGCGGCGGTCATGCGCCGGACATCATCACCGCAGCGGGCCAGGAGAACATCCTGCCGGCCTCCACCAATCCGACCCGCCCCTACACCGTCAACACCATCGACGAGCATCTCGACATGCTGATGGTGTGCCACCACCTCAGCCCACAGATTCCCGAGGACGTGGCCTTCGCCGAGTCGCGCATCCGCAAGGAAACCATCGCCGCCGAGGACATCCTGCACGATCTGGGCGCCTTCTCGATGATGTCGTCCGACTCCCAGGCCATGGGCCGCATCGGCGAAACCACCACCCGCTGCTGGCAGACCGCCCACAAGATGAAGGTGCAGCGCGGCCCGCTGCCAGAGGACAGCGCCCGCAACGACAACTTCCGCTGCAAGCGCTACATTGCCAAATACACCATCAACCCGGCGATCACCCATGGCTTCGCCCACGAGATCGGCTCGATCGAGGTCGGCAAACGCGCCGATCTGGTGCTCTGGAAAACCGCGTTCTTTGGCGTCAAGCCGTCGCTGGTGATGCTGGGCGGCATGATCGCCATCGCGCCCATGGGCGATCCCAACGCATCCATCTCCACGCCGCAGCCGGTGCACTACCGCCCCATGTACGCGGTGATTGGCGGCGCGCGCGGCGCCACTGGCGTCACCTTCGTCTCCCAGGCGGCGCTGGAAGATCGCGTTGGCGACAAACTGGGGCTGGACAAGCAGCTGGTGGCCGTGAAGGGCACGCGCGGCGTGCGCAAGAAGGACATGATCCATAATGCCTTCACGCCAAAAATTGAGGTGGATCCGCAAACCTATGAAGTGCGGGTTGATGGCGAACTGATCACCTGCGAACCGGCCGAAAGCCTGCCGATGGCCCAGCGCTATTTCCTCTTCTGAGGCGGGCGCGCTTTCGGGCGGAGAAACGCAGGTGACCAATGCGTCTCCCGCCGGCCGCAAAAGGCCGGCGGGATATTTGGGGAGGGGCGTGAGGTGAGCCAGGCAAATCTGTCTTCAGTCGACATGTTTCGCGATCACCCGGCGCTCGGTTTTGTCGACTGGTGCCTGCGGGGCGTTGGCCAGGTGGTGTTCCAGAACAACCCGCTGTCGGGGTTGATCATCCTTCTGGCCCTGTTCTTCAATTCCTGGATTTATGGTCTGGTCTGCATTGCCGGCGTGGTCGCCGCCACGTTCATGGCGCTGGCGTTGCAGGCGGACCGGGGGCTGGTCCGCGACGGTCTGTTCGGCTTCAACGGCGCGCTCGTGACATTGGCGCTGGTCGCTTTCACCAGCGCCAATTTCCGCGTCGGCCATGTTCCTTCGGGCTGGATGGTTGTTTATCTGCTGTTCGCCGCCGCCATGACAGCGGTGGTGTTTCAGTCGCTCTCCGCCCTGCTGGCTCCCTACAGGATTTCGGCGCTCACCGCGCCGTTCGTGCTCACGGGCTGGCTTTTCCTGTTCGCGGTGCTGAAATTCGCGTCGATCGAGGCGGGCCCGCTGGCGAAGCCGGTGTCGCCGGAGCAGTATGACGCCGCCGTCGCCTATGTTCTGCCAACCTGGTACATGGGCATTGGCAACGCAATTGGGCAGATTTTCTTTCAGGACAACTGGATATCTGGCTATCTCATCATCCTCGGCATCGCCGTGAACTCCCGCATCGCGGCGGGCATGGCCCTGATCGGGGCCGCGGTCGCCGCGCTGGTGGCGGCGCTGTTCGGCGGGCCGGAGGGCGCCATTCGCGACGGTCTGTTCGGCTACAACGCCGCGCTCACCGCCATCGCGCTTGGCGGTTTTTTCCTGGTGCTGACGTGGCGCAGCTTTCTTTACGCCCTGTTCGGCGTCGTCATCTCCACCTGGCTGTGGGCCTCGATCGCCATTTTCCTCAAGCCCATCGGCATGCCCGTGCTGACGTCAACCTTCGTGCTCGTCACCTGGCTGATGCTGCTGGGCCAGTATGGCTTCAGGGCGCTGGTTCCCGTGCCGCCGGCCGAGGCCACGACGCCTGAGGACAACATGCGCCGGCATCGGTCGGCGCCTGCCGCCCAGGCTTCCAGGGATTAAGGTAAGGCAGGGACTGGCGCCCCGGGCGCGCCAGTCCTGTGGACCGCACGGTTAATGCGCGCCGGACCATGGCGCCGACACAGGTGAGCACGGAGTATGCCGGCATGGGGTTGATCGGGATTCTTGTTTCGCTGGCGCTGCTGATGTGGCTTGCCTACCGCGGCTGGAGCGTTCTGCTGGTTGCCCCGGCTGCGGCCCTGTTGGCGGCAATGATCGCTGGACAGCCGGTGCTCGCCAACTGGACGCAAACCTTCATGCCGGGCGCCGCAGGGTTCGTGGCGCAATGGTTCCCGATATTTTTGCTGGGCGGGCTCTTTGGCAAACTGATGGATGACAGCGGCTCCATCGCATCCATCGCCAATTATCTGACGAAACGCCTCGGAACCCGGCGCACGATCCTGTCCGTGGTGCTGGCGTCGGCGGTTGTGACCTACGGCGGCGTGAGCGTGTTCGTCGCCTTCTTCGTGTTGGTGCCCATGGCGCAACGCATGTTCGAGGCCGCCGATATTCCCCGTCGGCTGATGCCGGCGACGATCGGCCTTGGGGCGTTCACCTTCACCATGACGGCGTTGCCGGGCACGCCTTCGGTCAACAACGCGATCCCGATGCCGTATTTCGGCACGACCACCTTCGCGGCCCCCGGCATCGGCATCATCGCGTCGCTGATCACCCTGGCGTTTGGCCTGTGGTGGCTCGCCCGCGCCGAGGCCGCCGCCCGGCGCGCCGGCGAGGGCTTTGGAATCGCAGCCGTTCTGCCGGCGCCAATTGACGAGAAGCTGCGCGAGCAGACCACGGCGGTCGGTGAGTTCGACATCGCTGAACTCGAACATGGCCAGAAAGCGGAGGATTACCCTCCGGCGGCCCTGGCGGCCCTGCCGCTGGCCGTCGTTATCGTCGTCAATTTCCTGATGGCCCTCGTGGTGCTGCCCCGGCTGGACTTTGCCTTTCTGGCCGAGCCTGCCTGGGGCTCCACCACGTTCCGGGCGATTGGCGGCGTCTGGTCGGTGATGCTGGCGCTCGCCGCCGCGAACCTGACGGTCATTGCCGTCAATTTCCGGCGTATGCCAAAAATGCGTGAGTCCATCGACGCCGGCGCCAATTCAGCCGCGTTGCCAATGATGACGATCGCCAGCCTCGTTGGCTTCGGCGCCGTGGTTGCCGCCCTGCCAGCCTTCAACATGGTTCGGGACGCCGTCATAGGCATTCCGGGAGGCCCGCTGATTTCCCTGACCGTGGCGATGAACTCCCTGGCCGCCCTGACTGGCACGGCTTCCGGCGGTTCGGCAATTGCGCTGGGCGCGCTTGGCGACCACTTCCTGAAACTGGCCGCTGAATATGGCGTGGCCCCGGAACTGATGCACCGCGTCACCGTGATCAGCGCGGGAACGCTGGATGCGCTGCCGCACAACGGCACCGTGCTGATGTTGCTGCAAATCAGCAAGCTGACCCACAAGGAAAGCTATGGCGACATGGTCATGACCGTGATCGTCGGCGTGGTCATCTCGCTGGTCGCGGTGCTGGTCCTTGGCTCGCTGTTCGGTTCATTCTGAGCCTGTCCCGCGTGGCGTCGCGGGCAATCCGGCGCCATCCGGCTCCCGGAAAAGACGGGGACCGGAAGGCTTTCAGGAGCGGAACAGGCGGCTGTACTGGTTTTCGTGCCAGGCGCTCGCCATGGCCAGGGCCACCGAGACATTGCCGATCCCGTCATCGCCCGTATCCCGCGCCCGCGCCACGGCCCGTGTAATCATCCCGGGGGCGGCGACCAGGATGCGCTGACCTGCGGTATGTCCGAGCGGAACCAGGCGGATCGCCGCCGCGACCTGGGCTTCCGCCGCGCTCCAGATCAGGCCGGATAGCGCCTGCGCCGCCGGAATTCGCCAGTGCCAGGCGGCGATGGCGAAGGCGGCTGTCCACGAGAGGCCGCGACGCCGGGAGCCGCCAGGGCAGGGGGGCTGCCCTGGCTGCGCGGCGACATATTCCTTCGCCAGCTCCCTGGCCAGCGGAACCTCAAGGTCAGCGAGCAGGCGCAGCATCGCCTCGCCCATGCGCCGGTCCTCCTGCTGCAACTCCCGACTTTCCCGCCCCGCCGCCAGCCAGGCGTCCAAAGCCGCGAAGCCGGCGCGGTCGCCGCATTCCAGAGCCGCCATCATGCGCAGGAACAGGGCGCCGTCGAACACGGCGTAGCTGTGCTCCAGCGTTCCGAATATCCAGTCGCGCGTTGTTGTCTCGTCGTGGACCCAGCCGGCGTGCACCGCCGCTTCCAGCCCGCGCGAGTAAGAAAACGCGCCGACGGGAAGGCTCTGGCTGACCAGCCTGAGCAGATGCAGCGGCAGGGGATGCGTCATGGGGTCGTTCATGGGGCCAGTCCGCCCAGTCCGGCGCCGAAGATATAGACGGCGAGAAAATAGTAAATCACGTAGGCCACATAGGTTTGGCCGTTGCCGGTGTAGGGCCGGCGGGCGAGTTTGGCGGCGGCCGCCGCGCTGGCGGCGACCCCATCCCAGAACAGGATGGCGACCGGCGGCAGCGAGCGGCCGATCACCATGCGGTAATAGGCGTAAAAGCGGGCGAGGCCGCCGGTCCGCGCCTTGCGTCGCCAGATGATCCAGAACACGACGAACAGCAGGGCGGAAGCGCCCAGCGCCGCCAGTAGCGCCGGCGTCGGGTTCCAGGCGGCGTAGATTTTCTCCAGCGACATGCCCTCCCACACCAGGCCCGCGGCGAACTGCGGATCAATGGCGGCTGACACCGGCTCGAACAGCAGCTTCGGAAACAGCGACAGCACGATAATCCCCGCCGCCAGCAGCGCCTGCGGCGCCAGCAGAAAAACGGAGGCCTCCCGCGCCTGTTCCTGTCCCTCGGCGCGTGGGCCGGCGAATAGCCCCTGGAGCAGGCGGATCATGTAGAGAAAACCAAGGAACGCGCCGAACAGGCTGGCGACCGCCAGCAGGCGCCACCCTTGCTCCATCATGGCCGCGAGCAGCAGCCATTTGCCGCCGAATCCCATCAGCGGCGGCAGGCCAGACATGGAGACCACGGCGATGCACATCATCAGGAAGGTCAGGGGCATCATCCGGGCGAGGCCGCCCGTGCTGGCGAAGCGGCGCGCGCCGGTCCTGGCGATGATCCCGGCCACGCCCAGGAACAATATGCCCTTCACCATCAGATGGTTGGCGACAAGGTAAAGCGCCGTCACCCAGCCAAGCCGGCTCATCAGCGCGATGGCGATAATGATGTAGCCAAGCTGGCTCATGCTGGAAAAGGCGAGGAGGCGCTTGAAGTCCTGCTGGCGCAGCGCCATCAGCGCGCCGCCGACAATCGTCAGCAGGCCGATCCACGCCATGACATGCGCCGCCTCCAGCTTCAGTTCCGTGCGGATGGCCAGATAGGTGACCAGCAACAGGCCGTAGATGGCGACCTTGCTGACCACGCCCGAGAGCATGGCCGACGCATCATCCTCCGCCTCCGCGTAGCTTCCAGGCAGCCAGACATGCGCCCCAAGGACGCCAGCCTTGATGAGGAAACCGGCGACCAGCAGGATGAAGGCGACCTCCATGCCATCGCCGGGCAGGCGCAGGGCGGCAAGCTCCGCGCTGCCGGCGTTCGCTGCGACGGCGGCGAAGCCGGCCATCAGGAAATACGCCGCCGCCAGCGAGAACAGCAGGAAGCTCAGCAGATAGCGGCTGGCGCGGGGGCTGCGGGCGATCAGGAAATAGCTGGCGAGGGTGACAAGCTCCCAGGAGAAAAAGAAGCTCAGGCTGTCCCGCGCCCGCAACAGCGTCATGATGGCCAGCAGCAGCACGGTCATCAGGGGATAAAAGCCGGGTCGCGCGTCGGCGCGATACAGGCTGGCGGCGGCGATGACGAGGCCGCCGGCGAGCAGCAGGCTGGCGAACAGGGCGGCGATGCCGGTGATGGGCCAGGCAAGCCATGAACCGGCGACCAGCGTAACCAGCAGCATGGCCACGGCCTTCACCCGGCCAGGCAGGACGCCGTCAATCGCCAGCAGGGCGGCGCCGGCAACCAGGGGCGCGAACAGCCACGTCGCGACGCCGGCCATGCTGGCGGCCATGCCCCCGGCCGCCAGCAAAAGCAGGCCAGCCGCCAGCGGCGGCGCCAGCTGGCTGGCGTTGATCGCTGGCGGGTTGCTGACAAGGCCGGCGCGGGCGCTGGTGTTGCGCCGCAGGGTCAGGCCGAACCAGCGGAACATGTAGGCGGCCTCCAGCAGGGAGCCGAGAAGGATGATCACGGTCCAGTGATGCGCGCCGGCGGCGGTGAGCCGCATCACCAGCTCCCACTTGGCCCAGAAGCCTGGAAATGGCGGCAGGCCAGCGATGGCGACGATCAGCAGGCCAAGCAGCGCCAGCGCCAGCGGATGGTTGCGCAGGCCGGCGCGGCTGTCGGTCCTCTCCATGCCAAGCGTCTCCGCCAGCCAGAACAGGCCGGCCTTGGCCAGCAGATGATTGACGAACAGTCCGCCGATCACCAGCGGCGCCGCGTCGGCGGCGTCGATCTGCGCCAGCGCGCCCAGGGCCAGGGTCAGCAGGCCCATCTGGCCGATGGAGGAATAGCCGAGCAGGCGCTGCGTCCGGGTTTGCGACAGGCCAATGAGATTGGAGAACAGGAAGGTGGCGGCCCCGGAAAAGGCGATGATGCCGAGTTGCGCCCCGAACAGCGGCGCCAGTTTGAACAGCGCGAAAAACACCCCGGCGGAGACGCCGACCGAAACCATGGCGGCGATCCCGCCAGGCGCCGTTTCATAAACGTCCAGTCCCCAGCCGTTGGCGGGGAAGGGCTTCAGCTCAACCAGCAGGCCCGCCAGCAGCATCAGCAGGGCGGTGACGCCCATGGGACGGCTCAGGGCCCCGGCGCCGGCGATCAGCGCGTCAATATTGAGCGTGCCGGCCACATGGTACAGCAGCGCCGAGCCCACGAGGAACAGGCTGGAGGCCACCACCGTCGCCATGATGTATTTGAAGGCGGCGGCCAGGGCCGCCGGCGCCCGCGACAAACCAAGCAGGCCGTAGGTGGCGATCGACACGATCTCCAGGAACACGAACAGGTTGAACAGGTCCCGGGTCATGATCATGCCGTCGATCCCCATCACCAGGATGAGGTAGAGCAGCAGCGCCCCGTAGGAGCCGCGCAAACGGTCCCACAGGCGCCAGGCTCCCAGCAGCGCCGTGACATTGACGCTGACGGCGAAAAACGCTTCCCACAACCCGAGGCGCAGGTTTATGGAGACCGGCGGCATGGCGCCCGCCGTCAGCACCTCGATGGCCGGTTCGCCCGCCAGCAGGCGCAGAAGCCCGGCGCCGCTGGCCAGCGCGATGCCGCCGAGCGCCAGGAAAAAGCCGCCAGCCAGCCATCCCTTGCCGAGCCGGTACAATAGCGGCAGCGCGAAGCCACCGCCCAGCCCGAACAGGAAAATGCCGAGCGGATGGAACGCGGCGGCTACCATTTTGATTCCGTGAAGGCGTCGATCGACAGGGTTTTCTTCGCCGCGAAGAGGCGGATGGCGAAGGCCAGCATCACCGCCGTGACGGAGAAGCCAATGACGATGGCCGTCACCACCAGGGCGGAGGGCACAGGGTCGATGGCGCGCGCGCCGGCCTCCGCGGCGCCCAGCGCCCTGTCGATGATCGGCGCGGTGGCCCCGGTGACATAGCCGCCCGCCACGATCACGATGTTGAAGCCCGTGCCCATCAGCACGAAGCAGATGATGATGCGCATGATGTTGCGGTGGGTCAGCATGCCCCACAGCCCGGTCAGCGTCAGGCCAAAGCCGGTGATCATCAAAATGGTGGAAACCGGAACGCCGATGCTCATGGCCGCCTCGCTCAGCTGCGGAACCTGTCGATGATGACGCTTAGCTCCGCGCCGACCTTGACGCCGAGCAGGGCGGAGATGAGCGGGATCGCCCCGGCGCTGACAAAGGCGCCGAACTGACCTTTCGGGAGAAAGCGCGGATCAAGAAAACCGCCGGCCAGGAACAGCCCCAGCACGCCAAGGCAGACGTAGAGCACGCCGGCCGCCGATTCGATGGCGCCCAGCAGCGCCGTGTTGAGCGTCGCGGACGGGTTCGCCACCAGCATCAGCATCACGCCCGAAGCGACGATGGCGCCGCCCTGGAAGCCGCCGCCAGCCGACAGATGGCCATTGACGATCACATAGGCGCCGAAGGTGAAGATCAGCGGCAGCAACACCATGGCGCCAGTGGCCACCAGTTCGCTGGCGGGCCGGCGCGCCGGCGACGTCGTTTCCTGGCCGTCCCCCTGCTGCAGCAGCAGGCCGATGCTCGCCGCCACCATGAACAGCACCGCCACCTCGCCGAGCGTGTCGAAACCGCGCCATGAAATCAGGATGCCGGTGACGACGTTGGGCGCGCCGAGCTGGGCGGGAACCTGGGTGACGTAATAGTGGGCCAGGGGGCGCAACGCCTGCAACTCGGCGTAGTCGCCAACGATGTGAAGGAAAACCAGGCCCACCAGGATGACAGCAAGGGCGGCGAAGGCGCGCTTCATCATCGCGACGGTCCTCCGTCCTCGTCCGGCCCGGGCTCCCGCGCCAGGCGTTCGCCGGCCTCGTGCGCGGCCAGCGCGTCCGCGCCGGTGGACGGCGCCGTCGGCGTCCGTATCAGCCAGGCGGCGCGGGACAGGGCGTGGGACGAAACCGGGTTGGTCATCAGCACGAAGCCGATGACCAGCAGCAGCTTCAGGGTCCAGTCCGGATGAAGGATCGCCAGCCCGGCCAGCACAAGGATATTGCCGAGGGTGGTGGCCTTTGTGCCCGCCTGGATACGGGTGAAGGCGTCGGGCATGCGCAGGACGCCGAGGCCCGCTGAAAACAGGAAGATGGCGCCCAGCAGGATAATGAGGCTGCCAGCCAGATCCATCATTGCGCGCCCCCGCCGCCGGTTTTGCGAATGGCGTAGATGAAGACGAAGGTGCTGAGGCCGCAGCCAATGGCCGCTTCCGCCATCGCCACGTCCGGCGCGGCCAGCAGCAGGAACGATACGGCGGCGAACAGGCTCGCCAGGCTGGAGCTCACCATCGCCGCCATCAGATTGTTGAGGCAGACCGCGAGCACGCCGCTGAGCAGGATGCCGGCGCACACCACGAGGATGAGCAGCTCCAGCATATCATAGCCCCCTTTCCAGGAAGCGGGCGATGGCCAGCACGGCGAGAAAACTGAGCAATCCGTAAACCAGCGCGACGTCGATGTAGACGAACCGGCCCGAGACGTGCGCGTAAAGCGCGATCAGCGACAGGGAAATTACTGTCAGCATGTCGATGGCGACGATGCGGTCGACCAGCGTCCGGCCAATGGCGAGCCGGACTCCGCCAAACAGCAGCGCCACGAAAATCAGCGCCGCGGCGAGCTGGATGATGACATGCGCCAGCGCGGCGGCCCAGGAAGGTTCAGCCAAAGACCTTCTCCAGATGCCGCTCGAAGGGCGCGACGATCGCCGTCGTCACCGCGTCGGGATCGGTGGTTTTCACATCGAGCCAGTGGACGAACAGCAGGTCGCCCTCCAGCGCCAGCACCAGGGAGCCGGGCGTCAGCGCGATGGTGTTGGCCAGCGCCAGCCGTCCGGTGGGGGAGGTCAGGCGCGTGCGCGCCTGAACAACGCCCGGGTGAATGTCGATGCGCGGCGCATAGACGTAGCGCAGCATCTGCAGGTTGGCTTTCACCAGCTCCACAAGGAAAACGCCAAGATACGCCAGGAAATGATACAGGCCGCGCGGCGTCCAGCGGATGCCGCTCCACGCGCCGGAGGCGGCGAACGTCCACGCCAGCGCCCCGGTGATCACCGCGCCGGTGATGGCGATATCGGGGGCGAGGCTTGTGTTGGCGATGGTCCAGACCGTGAACAGAACCAGCCACAGGGTGAGCGCGCCGTGCAGGCGCGATCGGCGGGCGCCCCCAGCCGCATCGCGCGGGCCCGTATTTGCGGACAGGCCGGATTGCCTTCCAGGAGCATCATGTCCTGGAGCGTCCGGTGCAGGAACGCTGTCTCCGGCCAAGGCGTCGCTCCCCTTGTCTGTGCGGCGTGTCCGGTCGTTTCCCCATGCGTTGCCGCGCCGCGAGCGCGGCTGCCTGGAAGCGCCTCAGACCAGCCGCTGGATGAGGCGGGAAGGGCGGCTCTTCCCATCCCGCATCATCTCCGGCGGCGCGCTCCGCCGGAGATGATCGATGCGCGTCGCCGGACCGGACGCTTGCGTCAGCACTCCTGGTAGGTGCGGCCGCGATAGACGTAGGTGCGGCAGTTGGGCGTCGTCGCATTGCCGACGATGGCGCCGCCAACGCCGCCGATGGCCGCGCCCGCCAGCGCGCCGCCGGCGCGGCCCGTGGCCAGGCCACCCACAAGGGCGCCGGCGCCCGCGCCAATGGCGGCGCCGCCAATGGTGCGATCCGTCCGGTCGTTGGGGTTGCACGCCGCCAGGCCAATCGCCAACAATCCGATAACAACGAGGCTCTTCATGACAATCCCCTTCACTGAATATGGATGAACAGATGACTGTTCAGCGCCAGACATCAAATGAAGTATCTGCCATACTGGCGGTTGTGTGAAAGGCCAATTGTTCAGCTGATCCCCAATTTGTGTGGTGTGACGTCCGCCCACAGGAGCTGGTGACCCGCGACGCAGGAGAGCGGGAGCAGAAGCTGGAGCCCAAGGAGCAGGGCGCGCGCGGCGCGCCATGACGGAGCCGCCGATGGCGGGCAGCGTCAGGCGCAAGACCGCCGGTGGGGGGCGCCGCTACAGCAGGCGCGCCATAACGGGAGGGTCGGGATGACGGAGGCTGGGGCGGCTCCTGAAAGAAGCCTGCCGGATGGCGCGTTGCTGCTGGTTGTGTGCGGGCTCGCCGCGATCTTCATCGTTTTTGGTTTCGCCGTATCGGGACCCCGGGAGGTTTTTTCAGGGCTCGGCAAAATCCTCTTTGTCCGCGACACGCTGATCACCGACTACATGGGCGTGGGCGGCATTGGGGCGGCCTGCGTCAACGCCGGGTTGCTGACCCTGGTTGTGGCGGGGATATACCGCGTATCGGGCGTCGCCATCGGCGGTGGGGCCATCGCCTGCCTGATGCTGATTCTCGGGTTCGCCCTGTTCGGCAAGAACCTCCTGAATATCTGGCCCATTGTCGGCGGGGTCTGGGTGTACTGCCGCTTCAGGCGGGAGCCATTCTCGCGGCATATCAACACCGCGTTCTTCGGTTGCGCCCTGGCGCCCGTGTTTTCCGAGATTCTCTTCAGCTCCCTGATGCCCATCCACCAGTCCCTGCCGCTGGCGCTGGGCGCCGGGGTGCTGATGGGCTTTGTCCTGCCGCCGGCCGCCGCGCAGCTGTTCCGGGCCCATGACGGGTTCACGCTTTACAACATGGGCTTCACGGCCGGCATCATCGGCACGATCGTCGTGGCGCTCTATCAGTCCTACGGCTTCATTCCCGAGCCTGTGTTCATCTGGACCAGCGGCAACAACGCCCTGCTCGGCGGTTTTCTCTGCGTGCTGTTCGCCAGCCTGATCGGCCTTGGTCTTCTGGTCGACCGGCGCGCGCTGGCGAAAATGAAAGACCTGTTCGCCCTCGACGGCCGCACCCCCAGCGATTTCATCTCGCTGGTCGGGGTCGGGCCAACCTTCGTGAACATGGGCGTCAGCGGCTTCATCGGCATGGCCTATGTGCTGCTTGTCGGCGGCGACCTGAACGGGCCGGTGATCGGCGCCATCCTGTCGATCGTTGGCTTCGCCGCCTTCGGC
>Ga0182746_1001551_pt1 | contig 20242 bp, 16 predicted proteins | sample eDN3rd30CBELigOP_FD_128881 | JGI IMG/M metagenome (GOLD analysis project Ga0182746, IMG submission 128881) | Enriched Organic Plus compost microbial communities from Emeryville, California, USA - eDNA 3rd pass 30_C BE-Lig OP (version 2) (version 2) ... | reverse complement strand
GCTGCGCCGCAAGCTGCGCGAGGCCGGCGGCGCGGAATTGAACATACGCAGCGTCTACGGCGTGGGCTACGTCTGCGCCACCGAAGTCAGCGTGGTGACGTCGCAGTGAGCCCGCGGCGCGCCGGGGCCCGGCCCGGCCGCCGGCCATGGCGGGACGGCCGCGCGGCGTTCGCGCCCGGCATACCGGCGGGGGTCGGCAGGCACAGAAACTAAAACATATTTAGCAATTGAGGAAAACCGGGAAAACCGCGGCGTGCGCGTCGCGGCCCGTCGCCCCTGCCAGGTCCGCATCGGACGGCCGGGCGTGGAACCTTGCGCCCGCGCGCCGTTACTCAGCATCCCGAAGGGGCCCTTGCCCGCCCCGCCGCCGATCAATGCCCGTTTCCCGCCCGGCGCCCGCCGGCCCCGCCTGCCGGGGCGTTGCGCGCCCGGCCGCTCGCGCAACGCCAAGGAAAACGCATGACGCAAGAATTGCCCGCCGAAGACTACGAGGCCGTGCAGCAGCTGCTGGCCGAGGCGCAGCAGGGCAGCATGCCGGCCGGGGGGATGCGGCACCTGGACGATCGCCAGTGCGAGACGCTGTACGCCCTGGGCTGCAGCCTGGCCGAGCGGCAGCGCCACGACGATGCCCTCAAGGTGCTGTCCGTGCTGGTGGCGCACAACCATGCGGAGCCCCGCTACCTGATGGCGCTGGGCGACGCGGCGCAGGCGCTGGGCAGGTATCGCGACGCCCTGCAGCAGTTCGCCGCGGCCACGCTGCTCGATCCGCTGGAGCCCTTGTCGGTGCTGCACAGCGCCGAATGCCTGCTGGCGCTGGGCAAGCGCGGGCCCGCCGAGGAAAGCCTGTCGCTGGCGCTGGAGATGTGCAGGCCCGGCCGCCACAACGCCGTGCGCAGCCGCGCGCTGGCGCTGCGCCAGGCCATGCAGGGGGCCCCCGCCTGAGCGGCCCGGCATGGCTGAATGGCCGGTTCCGCGTAGCGGCCTGACCGCCGCAGCCCTGCGCGCCGGTCAGAAGTCCAGTTCCAGCCCTTTGCGGGACAGCCTGTCGCGCAGCGCCGCGCGTGCGCGCGACAGGCGGCTGCGCACCGTGCCGACCGGCACGGTCAGCATGACGGCCGCTTCCTCGTAGGACAGGCCGTCCAGCCCGACCAGCAGCAGGATGTCGCGCATGTTCGCGGGCAGCTCGTCCAGCGCCTGCTGCAGCAGCTCGATCGACTGCCTGCGCTCGGCCAGCTCGGCCGGCGCCAGGGTCTCGGCGTGGTGCTGGTCCAGCGCCGATTCGTCGGTGAATTCGTAGCGGTATTCCGGCGAGCGCGACAGGTAGTTGCGCACCAGGTTCAGGGCGATGCCGTACAGCCAGGTGGACAGCTGCGATTCGCCGCGGAAGGTCCGGTAGGACCTGGCCGCCTCGGCGAAGGCCTGCTGGGCGAGGTCCTCGGCGTCGGTGGTGCTGCCGATGTGCCTGGCGACGAAGCGCTGCAGCCGCCCCGCGTGGGCCTGCACCAGTTCGCACAGCAAGGCGTCGTCGGGCGTGTCCGTGCCGCCGGACTGCGCGTCGGGCGCCGGTACTGGCGACGGCGTGGCGGAAGCCTGCGGAGAGCTCATCGGCAGCTGGACCAGACCAAGGGAAAGCCGATACAGAATTTGTCAGTTCCCTACAGCATGCCAGGGAAACGCGTACAAAATATGTCGGTACCGGCGAGGGGCGTTAAGCATAATGCAACTTCGCTTATTAATTTGATAACGTCCCGGGTAATCCCTAGCAAATCTGTGACAAAAATGACGGGGAAATCCTACAAACCGCAATAAAATCTGTAAAGAAACGTTTCGGCTATGCGGGAAAGAATGGCGGGGTCGGCCCGGCGCCGGTTGCCGGCGCCGCCGGCAGGGCCAGGGCCAGTGAAAAAGGGGAAGACCGCGAAGGCTACGGCGCCGGCCCGCGCAGGACGTCGTCCAGCCAGCCGCGCGCGGCGGCCGGGTCGACCGGCGAGCGCCCGTCCGCGGCCGCTTCCTGGAAGCGCTCCCGCATGGCCTGGTCGATGTCCCGGCGGCGGGCCTCGTCCAGGTCCTTCGGGTCGATGCCCAGCTCACGGCAGGCGGCGCAGAAGGCGGCGCCTTCGCTGCGCGCCGACAGCGCCAGGGCGGTGACGAAGTCCACCCCCAGCAAGGCCTGCCGGCCGGCCTGCGCCATGGCTATCGCCTGCTCGACGACGCTTGCCGGCAGGGGCTTGCCGGGCGCGGGCGCCAGGCCGACCTGGCTTTCGACGGCACGCGCGACCGGTGCGCCATAGGCGCGGGCCAGGGCCTGCATGAAGGCGGAGGAGGCGTCGCCGCCCGGGGTCGCCGGGACGGCCCGGCGCGCGTCCGGCGCCGCTTCGGCGGGCAGGACGCGCAGTTCGTCGCCGGCGGCGTCCAGGTAGATGTCGCCCCCCCGTTCGGCCGCCCGGGTGAAGGCGTCCAGCGGCACGCTGCGATGGCTGCTGGCAATCGGCGAAATCGACATGTGCGGGGAGTTCCCTAGTTCTCCGACGGCCGCCGCCGGCATGTGCCGTCCCGCGGGGCACGAATTGCCCTGGTGCGCCGTCCAGTCCCGTGTGTAACCGCGGGCCGCGGGAAAGTTCCATGCAGGAGCTTTCCGGGCCCGCTTCGCGTCAGGCTACAGGAAAACGCCCTATCCGGCGGTTTCCTCGGAGATCAGGCGGGCCAGCGTGTCGACGCCGCGGCGGATGCGCTCTTCCGGCACGGTCACGAAGCTCAGGCGCAGCGTGTTGTGCTCGGCCCGGCCGGCGTAGAAGGGCGCGCCCGGCACGAAGGCGACGTGCTGGTCGATGGCGCGCTCCAGCAGGCGGGTGCTGTCGATGTGCGCCGGCAGCGTGACCCAGATGAACATGCCGCCCTCGGGCCGCGTCCAGGAGACCGACTTGGGGAAAGTGCGCTCCAGCGCGTCCAGCATGATGCCGCACTGGCTGCGGTAGAGCTCTCGCACCGTGGGCAGGTGGCTGTCCAGGTAGCCGTCCTTGACGACCTCATGGACCGCCATCTGGGTGAGCGTGGCGGTGTGCAGGTCGGTGGCCTGCTTGGCCTGGACCAGCTTGTCGATGATGGGGCGCGAGGCGCAGATGTAGCCCAGCCGCAGGCCGGGGGCCAGCACCTTGGAGAAGGAGCCGAGCCGGATCACGTTGGCGCCGCATTCCTCGCCCAGCGCCAGCAGGCCGGGCTGCGGCTCGCCGGCGTAGCGCAGCTCGCCGTAGGGGTCGTCCTCGATCACCGGCAGCCCCAGGCGGGCGGCGGTCGCCACCAGCTGCTCGCGGCGGGCGCGGTCCAGGGTGCGGCCGGTGGGGTTCTGGAAGTTGGGCAGCGCATACAGGAAGCGCGCGCCGGCGGCGAGTTCCGGCGTGAGCGCGTCGGGGATCAGGCCGCCCTCGTCGGACGGCACCGACACGAATTCCGGCTGGTACAGGCTGAAGGACTGCAGCGCGCCCAGGTAGCTGGGGGTTTCGACCAGCACCTTGCTGCCGGTGTCGATCAGCACCTTGCCGAGCAGGTCCAGCGCCTGCTGCGAGCCGGACACGATCAGCACCTGGTCGGGCGTGACGCCGGCGCCGCGGCGGTTGAGGTCGTCGGCCACCCAGGCGCGCAGCGGCGCGTAGCCTTCGGTGGGGCCGTACTGCAGCGCCGAGCGCGCCGAGTTGGCCAGCACGCGGTCGTAGGCGGCGCGCATCACGTCGATGGGGAAGCCGTCGGGCGAGGGCAGGCCTCCGGCGAAGGAAATGACCTCGGGACGTTCGGTGACCTTGAGGATCTCGCGGATGGCCGAGCTGGTCAGCTGGCGCGCGCGTTCGGAAAATTGACAGGTGGGTTGGAACCTCTGGTCCACGGCGGTGCCTCGAACTGTGTGCAATGGCGGGGGATGTCTCGTGCCGGCGCGCGCTGCGCCGAAACGCGCGGGCGCGCGCCCGGGATGACCGCAAAGAATACGCTTTTTATAGAAAATTGCTCGGTCCGCGGCGCCCGACCAGGTACAGTACCGGCACGCCGGCGGCCAGCACGGCGATGCCCAGCAGCGCGCCGGCGCCCGCGTACAGGGTGCTGGACCAGATCAGGCCGGCGCAGGTCAGCGCCAGCACCAGCGGCGGCAGCGGGTAGAGCGGCACGCGGAAGGGCCGCGGCCGGGCCGGGTCGATCCGGCGCAGCCGGATCACCGCCAGCGCCACCAGCATCATGAACAGCCAGAACACCGGCGCCGTATAGGCCACCAGCGCCTCGACGGCGTTCTCCGACACGGCGCCGAAGGCCACCAGCGCCAGCGTGATGGCGCCCTGCGCCAGCAGCGCGCGGGTGGGCGCCTGGCCGCGCTCGCTCCAGCCGGCCAGGCCGCGCAGGGCCGGCACGTCGCGGCCCAGCGCATGGTAGACGCGCGCGCCGGTCATGATGGTGCCGTTGATGGTGCTCAGCGCCGCCCAGCTCACCGTCAGGCCCAGCAGCAGCGCGGCGTTGGGGCCGGCGACCTTCTGCATCACGTCGCTGCCCACCGCGGTGCTGCGCTGCAGCCCGCCCAGGCCGAAGATCTGCAGCAGCGCCAGGTTGACCAGCAGATAGGTGCAGACCACGACGGCCGTGCCGATCAGCAGCACGCGGATGACGTTGCGCGCCGGGTCGCGCAGCTCGCCGCACAGGTAGGCCGCCTCGTTCCAGCCGCCGTAGGTCAGCAGCACGAACACCATGCCCATGCCCAGCGCGCCGAGCACGCTGCCCTGGATGGGCGCGGGCGGAGGCGCCTCGCCGGCCCCCGTCCCGAACAGGCCGGCCGCCACGATGGCCGCCAGCGAGGCGATCACCAGGGCGGTCAGCGCCATCTGCAGGCGCTTGGAGGGATGCGTGCCGACCACGTTCAGCGCCGTCAGCACGATCACCGACAGCGCCGCGTGCAGCGTCGGGCCGTACTCGCCCAGCGGCAGCAGGCGCTGCGCGTAGTCGCCGTAGATGAAGGCCACCACCGCGATGGCGCCCGTCTGGATCACGGTGCCGCGCGCCCAGCCGAACAGCAGCGCGGTGCGCCGGCCCCAGGCCAGGCTCAGGTAATGGTATTCGCCGCCCGAGTCGGGGTAGGCCGAGCCGAGCTCGGCGTAGCACAGCGCGCCGATCAGCATGACCGCGCCGCCGGCCAGCCACAGCCCCAGGTAGACCGCCTCCGAGCCGGCGTTCTGCGCCACCAGCGGCGGGAAGCCGAAGATGCCGATGCCCAGGACCACGCCCACCAGCACGCCCACGGCGTCCATGACCGACAGGCTGCGTGCCCGCGGCGTCGTTGTTGCGTTGGCCTGCGTCATCCTGGATTCTCCCGACGTGGGCGCCTGCCGCGTCCCGGTACGAAACGGGCCTGCCGGCGCGCTGCTGACAACGGACTGAAAGAACGACTGACCGGGCATGGCCGGGAAAGGTTCAATGCCGGCGCCCATGCCGTTCGACGGCGGTCGATGCCGCCCCGCCCGGCCGGCCCTCGGGCGCGCGGGCGCGACACCGGCCCGCCGGCCGTGCTACCCTGCCGCGCAACCCGGGCGCGGCACGCCGCGCGCCTTCCCATCCGCCTGCGCCGCCGGCCCTGCCGGCGGCCGCGCTTTCCAGCCCAAGACCAGCCCATGCCGATGCTGCCCGACACCCTGGAACTGATCGCCACCGGCCTGTTCGCACTTGCCGTCGTCCACACCTTCTCCGTGCCGCTGTTCGCCCGGCTGGCGCATCGCGGCGGGCCGCACGCGGGCGTCTGGCACCTGTTCTCCGAGGTCGAGGCGGTGTTCGGCGTCTGGGCCTTCGTGCTGCTGGTGGCCATGGCCGCGCTGTCCGGCGTGGAGGAAGTCGTCCGCTACATGGACACGCGCAACTTCACCGAGCCGCTGTTCGTCTTCGTCATCATGGTGGTCGCGGCCAGCCGGCCCATCATCCAGCTGGTCGACGGCGTGGTGCGCGGCCTGGCGCGGCTGCTGCCGGTGCCGCGCGACCTGGCCACCTTCTTCCTGGTGCTGTCGGTGGTGCCGCTGGCCGGCTCCTTCATCACCGAGCCGGCGGCCATGACGCTGGCCGCGCTGCTGCTGCGCGACGGCTATTTCAACCGCCCCGGGCTGACGCGGCTCAAGTACCTGACCCTGGGCGTGCTGTTCGTCAACGTGTCCATCGGCGGGGTCATGACGGCCTACGCCGCGCCGCCCGTGCTGATGGTGGCCTCGACCTTCGGCTGGGACTCGTCGTTCATGTTCTCCCACTTCGGCTGGCGCGCGCTGGTGGCGGTGGTCGTCAACGCGCTGGTGCTGACGCTGGTATGCCGCAAGCCGCTGCTGGAAGGCGCCTACGGCTCGGGCACCGGGGTGGACGCCAGCGACGAGGACGCCGCGCGCCGCAAGCCCGTGCCGGCGGCCTGCGTGCTGGTGCACATCGCCTTCCTGGTGGCGGTGGTGCTGTCGGCCCACCATCCGGCCATTTTCCTGGGCCTGCTGATGATGTTCATCGGCTTCACGGAAGCCTACAAGCAGCACCAGTCGCGCCTGATGATCAAGGAAGGCCTGATGGTGGGTTTCTTCCTGGCCGGCCTGGTGGTGCTGGGCGGGCTGCAGAAATGGTGGCTGCAGGACCTGCTGGGCGGGTTGTCGCCGGCCGTGCTGTACTGGGGCGCCACCGCGCTGACCGCGGTGACCGACAACGCCGCGCTGACCTACCTGGGCTCGCTGGTGGACGGCACCTCCGAGACCTGGCGCTACATGCTGGTGGCGGGCGCCGTCACCGGCGGCGGCCTGACGGTGATCGCCAACGCGCCCAACCCGGCCGGCTACGCCATCCTCAAGAACAGTTTCCCGGACCGCACGATCTCGGCCGGGCCGCTGCTGCTGTCGGCCCTGCTGCCTACGCTGGTGGCGGCGTGCATGTTCCTGGTTTAGCGCCCTGGCCGCGCCGAAAGCGGCCTCGCGCCGGCCGCGCGCCGATGGCAGGCCGTGGCGCGCCGACAGCGGCACAGCGGGCCTGCCGTGGAAACATGCCTGAAATGTGCCGGCACATTGCCGCAATCCGGCAATGGCCAATGCCGATGTGCCGGAACATTGCCGAAAAATAGCTAAAATCCGGTGTTTTCCGTTCCACCCTCTTCGGCTGCGCGCCGGGGCGCCCGCGGCGCCCGCGCCCCAGCCCGTGCCGGGCGCTTCCGCCCGGGGAGCCCATCGTGCCTATCTACGCCTATAAATGCAGCGCCTGCGGCCATGCCCAGGACGTGCTGCAGAAAATCTCCGACGCGCCGCTGTCGGTCTGCCCGCAGTGCGGCCAGGCGGCGTTCGCCAAGCAGGTGACCGCCGCCGGCTTCCAGCTCAAGGGGTCGGGCTGGTACGTGACCGACTTCCGCAACAACAATAGCGGCGGCGGATCCGCCAAGCCGGCCGCGGATGCGGCCAAGGCGGATGCGCCGTCCGGGGATGCGTCCGCCGGCCAGTCGGGCGCCGCATCCAGCGCCGCGGCCAAGGATGCGCCCGCGCCCGCCAATACCACTGTTTCCGCCGCCCCCGCCGGCGGCGGCGGCGCGGCGGCCGGCAACCCGGCCTGACGGCGAGACGGCCCGGGGCCGCGTCCGCCGCCCGGCCCGCGCCGCCCCGCCGCCTTCCCGGCGCGGTGCGCGAGGCCCCGGCTCCCGGCCGGCAGCGACGCCGCCTCCGGCAATCCCCGGCCGCCGCCCCGCACCTCATTCATCGGATCATCAAACGGAGTCATCCCGCATGCGTACCTGCTACACCGGCGAGGTCAGCCGCGTCCACCTCGGCCAGACCGTCACCCTGTTCGGCTGGGTGCACCGCCGCCGCGACCACGGCGGGGTCATTTTCATCGACCTGCGCGACCGCGCCGGCCTGGCCCAGATCGTGTGCGACCCCGACCACGCCGAGTCCTTCGCCGTGGCCGAGCGCCTGCGCAACGAGTTCTGCATCAGCATCACCGGCCTGGTGCGCGAGCGCCCGGCCGGCACGACCAACGCCGAGCTGGCCTCGGGCGAGGTCGAGATCCTGTGCAAGGGCATCGAGATCCTCAACGCCTCGGTCACGCCGCCCTTCCAGCTCGACGACGACAACCTGTCCGAGACCACGCGCCTGACGCACCGCGTGCTGGACCTGCGCCGCCCGCAGATGCAGCGCAACCTGATGCTGCGCTACCGCGTGGCCATCGAGGTGCGCAAGTACCTGGACGAGCTGGGCTTCATCGACATCGAAACCCCTATGCTCACCAAGAGCACGCCCGAAGGCGCGCGCGACTACCTGGTGCCCTCGCGCGTGAACGCCGGCCAGTTCTTCGCGCTGCCGCAGTCGCCGCAGCTGTTCAAGCAGATGCTGATGGTGGCCGGCTTCGACCGCTACTACCAGATCACCAAGTGCTTCCGCGACGAGGACCTGCGCGCCGACCGCCAGCCCGAGTTCACGCAGATCGACTGCGAGACGTCCTTCCTGGACGAAGTCGAGATCCGCGCCATCTTCGAAGGCATGGTCCGCCACGTCTTCAAGACGGTGCAGGGCGTGGAGCTGGCCGGGACCTTCCCGCAGATGACCTGGGAAGAGGCCATGCGCCGCTTCGGCTCGGACAAGCCCGACCTGCGCGTGTCGCTGGAGTTCACCGACCTGACCGACGTCATGCACGACGTGGACTTCAAGGTGTTCTCCCAGGCCGCCACCATGCCGGGCAGCCGCGTGGTGGCGCTGCGCGTGCCCGGCGGGGCCGAGCTCTCGCGCAGCGAGATCGACGCCTACACGCAGTTCGTGGGCATCTACGGCGCGCGCGGCCTGGCCTGGATCAAGGTCAACGACGCGGCCAAGGGCCGCGAAGGGATGCAGTCGCCCATCGTCAAGAACCTCCACGACGCCGCGCTGGCCGAAATGATGGCGCGCACCGGCGCGCAGGGCGGCGACATCATCTTCTTCGGCGCCGACCGCGCCAAGGTGGTCAACGATGCCATCGGCGCGCTGCGCGTGAAGATCGGCCACAGCGACTTCGGCCGCAGGCAGGGCCTGTTCGAGGACGCCTGGAAGCCGCTGTGGGTGGTCGACTTCCCCATGTTCGAATACGACGAGGAAGCGGGCCGCTACACCGCCGCCCACCACCCCTTCACCAGCCCCAAGGACGGCCACGAGGACCTGCTCACCACCGACCCCGGCAAGGCGCTGGCCAAGGCCTACGACATGGTGCTCAACGGCTGGGAGATCGGCGGCGGCTCGGTGCGCATCCACCGCGAGGAAGTGCAGAGCAAGGTGTTCCGCGCGCTCAAGATCGACGCCGAGGAAGCCCGCGAGAAGTTCGGCTTCCTGCTCGACGCGCTGCAGTACGGCGCGCCGCCGCACGGCGGCATCGCCTTCGGCCTGGACCGCATCGTCACCATGATGGCCGGCGCCGAATCGATCCGCGACGTGATCGCCTTCCCCAAGACCCAGCGCGCCCAGTGCCTGCTGACCCAGGCGCCCTCGCCCGTGGACGAGAAGCAGCTGCGCGAGCTGCACATCCGCCTGCGCCAGCCCGAGGTGAAATAGGCCGGGCCGCAGGAGCCGCCCCATGTCCGTTATTCGGGTCGTCAGCTACAACATCCACAAGGGCCGCTCGGCCATGGGTGGGCGCGAGTCGCTGTACGACCTGCGGCTGGGGCTGTACGGCCTGCGCCCGGACCTGGTCTTCCTGCAGGAAGTGCAGGGCCGCAACGAGCAGAGCCAGCTGCTGCACGCCCAGCACGAATCGCTGGCCGCCGGCCTGCACCTGCACTCGGCCTACGGGCGCAACGCCGTGCGCCGGCGCACCGACCACGGCAACGCGTTGCTGTCGCGCTTCGACATCCTGGACTACGAGAACCAGGACATCTCCGACCATCCCCTGGAACAGCGCGGCATGCTGCACGCGCGCGTGCACGTCGGCGGGCGCGAGGTGCACTGCTTCGTCGTTCACCTGGGCCTGTTCGCCGGCAGCCGGGAACGCCAGATCGCCGCGCTGACCGAGCGCATCGGCCGCCTGGTGCCCGACGGCGCGCCGCTCCTGATCGCGGGCGACTTCAACGACTGGAACGACCGGCTGGCGCCGCTCTTCGTCCGCCAGCTGGGCGTGTACGAAGTATTCGCCTACGCGCCGCGCGGCATGGGCTACAGCTACGCCGTGCGCGGCCAGGGCCTGGGCCCGGCCAGCCTGCGCGAATCCATGCGCCGGCTGGGCGGGACGCTGCGCGGCCGGGTGCCCAACGTGCGCGCCAACCAGCTGGGCATGGAAGGCGCCTACTGCCTGCTGCCGCCGCCGCGCACCTTCCCGGCGATGTTCCCCTGGCTGCGCCTGGACCGCATCTACCAGCGCGGCTTCGCCGTGCGCAGCGCGCGCGTGCTGCGCGGCAAGCCCTGGGTGCAGTTCTCGGACCACGCGCCGCTGCTGGCCGAGCTGGAGCTGCCGTGACGGGGCGGGTGGCGGGGCGGCCGTGAACCCGGAACCGCCCAGGCTGAACTGGCACGACGGCAACGACGTGCGACTGCTGGAGAACGGCGCGCAGTTCTTCCCCGCGCTGTTCGACGCGATAGACCGCGCGCGCGTATCGGTGCACCTGGAAACCTACATCTTCCAGCCCGACCGGGCCGGCCAAGCGCTGCTCGAACGCCTGCAGGCGGCCTGCGAGCGCGGCGTCAGGCTGCGCGTGGTGCTCGACGGCTTCGGCAGCGCCGCGCACGCCGAGCTGCTGACCGCGCGCATCCGCGCCATGGGCGGCCAGTGCCGCGTCTACCGGCCCGAGCCGCGCCGCCTGGCCAGGCTGGTGCCCAGCCGCCAGCGCCTGCGCCGGCTGCACCGCAAGATCGCCATGATCGACGGCCAGGCCGCCTTCCTGGGCGGCATCAACATCGTCGACGACTACACCAACGAAGGCGAGGACGAGCCCAGCCTGCGCGAGCCGCGCTACGACTACGCGGTATGCGTGCGCGGGCCCATCGTGGCCGACGTGGCGCATGCGCTGGACCTGCTCTGGCTGCGCTTGAACTGGATGCGGCTGCGCCGGCCGCTGCGGCGCCTGCGCGAGGCGCGCCTGCGCCATCCCGGCTACCGCGCCAACCCGCCCTGCGGCGAGGTACGCGCCGCGCTGGCCCTGCGCGACAACCTGCGCTTTCGCCGCACCATCGAGCAGTCCTACCTGAACGCCATCGACCGCGCGCAGGGCGAAGTCCTGATCGCCTGCGCCTACTTCCTGCCCGGCCGGCGCCTGCGCCGCGCCCTGGCGGCCGCCGCCGCGCGCGGCGTGCGCGTGCGGCTGCTGCTGCAGGGCATGGCCGAATACCGCCTGCAGCAGCACGCCACCCGCGCGCTGTACGAGGAGCTGCTCGCGCACGGCATCGAGATCCACGAATACATGCCCAGCTTCCTGCACGCCAAGGTGGCGGTGGCCGACGGCTACGCCACGGTGGGCTCGTCCAACCTGGACCCCTTCAGCCTGCTGCTGGCGCGCGAGGCCAACGTCATGGTCGACCACGCGCCCTTCGCGGCGCAGCTGCGCGCATCGCTGGAGCAGGCCATCGCCCTGCGCGCGCAGCCGGTCGAACGCCAGCGCCTGGGCCGCCGCGGGCCGTGGCTGCGCCTGGCCGACGCGCTGGCCTACACCGCGCTGCGCATCGGCGTGGCGCTGACGGGGCGAAGCTCGGAATATTGATTGAGCGGCGGCACTGCGCCGGCCGCCGCCACGCGCGCCGGGCGGGCTCGCGCTGCCGTAGGATCAAATTGTCCGTGCGTACATCCCACAGTTTTCCTGCCGCGCAGGCCGGCGCATGCTGGCGGCCGTCTCGTCCCTGCCGCTTCCTGCCTCGCCCTGTATGGTTTCGCGTTCCTCCTTTTCCGACCCTGCCCGTCCCGGCCTGCGCCGCTTCGCCCGGCACGACACCGGCTACGCCGCCCTGTTCTCGCATCCCCAACTGGTGCGCGACCTGCTGCTGGCCTTCGTGCCCGACGCCTGGCTGCATAGCCTGGACTTCACCACCCTGGAGAAAGTCTCCTCCACCTACGCCACCGACGACGGCCGCAGCAAGCGCGTCAGCGACGTCGTCTGGCGCGTGCGCGCCGAGGGCCGCTGGCTCTACCTGCTGATCGAATTCCAGAGCCGGCCCGATCCCTACATGGCCTTGCGCACCATGGTCTATACCGGCCTGCTCTACCAGGGCCTGATCGCGCGCGACCATATCCTGCCCGGCCATCGGCTGCCGCCGGTGCTGCCCATCGTGCTCTACAACGGCTCGCGTCCCTGGCGCGCCGCGCGCGACGTCAGCGAGCTGATCCCGGCCCCGCCCGGCCTGGCCGGCCGATTCGTCCCCCGCATGCCCTACCTGCTGATCGACCAGGGCGCTTACGATCCCCAATCCCTGGCCGCGCTGCCCAACCTGGCCGCGGCCCTGTTCCGGCTCGAACGCCTGGACGACCCGCAGGCCCTTGCCCAGGTCGCGGCCGAGCTCAACCTGTGGCTGGGCGGCCAGACCGAACTCAAGCGGCTGTTCGCGCAGTGGATCCGTATGGCCCTGGCGCGGCATCCGGACTACCATATCTCCCTGCCGGAAATCGACGACCTCCAGGAGCTGCACGTCATGCTGTCCGAACGTCCCAAACAGTGGTTCATGCAAGCCAGGCGCGAGGGCTGGCAGGAAGGACTTGCCGAAGGCCGGACCGAAGGCCGAACCGAAGGCCGAACCGAAGGCCGAACCGAAGGCCAGGCCGACCTGCTTATCCGCCAGCTCATCCGCCGCTTCGGCCCGCAGCCGGAAGCGATGCTTTCACGCATCCGCCAGGCCAGCCCGGGCCAGTTGGAGACCTGGGCGCTCAACGTGTTGGATGCCGACGACATCGACGGCGTCTTTCGATCCTGAATCGCCCCCTTCCCGACGCCGCAAGGCCGCAATCAATAGGCCCGCCGCCGCGCATTCCTGAACACAAGAGCGGGCGGCGGGTTCCCCACGGTAGGCGGCGCGGCCCGTCTCAGGCCCGCACCTCCTGCCGTTGGAAGGCTACGTAGCCCAGCGCGAACAGCAGGATCACGCCGGCCAGCAGCCCGGTGGCCTGCGGCCAGATCAGGGCCAGGCTCTGGCCGAAGGGCAGCGGCGAGCCGACCAGGGCGCCTTCCAGCTGGCTCAGGAACACCGGCCCCAGCGCCCGCGTCGACGGGCTCAGCACGGCGATCACGGCCTCGTTGAACAGCTGCGCGGGCGACAGCCGGCCCAGCCATTGCTCCCACTGCAGCGTCTCCAGGCTGGGCTGGCCGAAGGCCGCCATCACCGGATCGGGCGGGGCGATCGCCTGCGCCAGCGCCGGCGCCAGCATGGGCCAGAGCAGGGCGAAGAACAGCCACAGCCCCAGCGTGACCAGCGCCGACGTGGCCGCCGAGCGGAACAGGATGGAGCACAGCATGGCGATCGCCAGCCACACGCCGGCGTAGGCCAGCGCCAGCAGCAGGAACACCAGCGAGCGGGCGACTTCCTCGCCGCCGGGCGGCACGCCCAGCAACAGCAGCCCCAGGCCGACCACCAGCAGCCATAGCGCCAGCAGGCAGATCGCCAGCGTGGCCAGGCCGGCCAGGAACTTGCCGCAGAGCAGGGCGTCGCGGTACAGCGGCTGCGACAGGATGCGGCTCAAAGTGCGCCGGCCGTATTCGCCGTTGATCGCGTCGAAGCCCAGCCCGATGGCCACCAGCGGGATCAGGAAGCCGAGCAGCGCGGCGAACGAAGGCAGCGGCGCCTGGGCGTTGGTGAACAGGCGCAGGAACACGAAGGGGTCGGAGCCGTCGCCGGCGCCGGCCTGGCGCAGCGCGCCGTACAGCGAGGCGGCCGCGGTCAGCACCACCAGCCATTCCAGCACCCGCATCCGCGCGCTGGACAGATGGTCGGACAGCTCCTTGACGGCCACGACCCCCATGCCCTGCCAGGGCGAGCCCGAGCGGGACGACGCATGGGACGACCCATGGGACGATTCACGCGGCATGGCGCAGTTCCTCCTTGTCGGCTTGCTGGAAGAAGCGGTTGTAGACGGCGTCCAGGCTGGGCGCGTCGGGCGCCAGGCCGAGCAGCTCGCCGCCGGCCTGAACCACCGCGCGCGCCGCGTCGGCGCGCACGTCGCGCTCGGCCAGCAGGCGCCAGCCGCCGTCGGCCGTGGGCTCCACGCGCGCCACGCCGGGCACGGCGGCCAGCCGTTCGGCCAGGCCGTCGCCGCGCGCCTGCACCCGCACCGCGTGGCCGCCGCCCAGCACGCGCTGGGCGAGCTCGGGCACGCTGCCCATCAGGGCGATGCGCCCGGCCCGGAACAGCGCCACGCGGTCGCAGATGCGCTGCATGTGGTCCAGCAGGTGCGAGGACAGCAGCACCGTCACGCCGTCCTCGCTCAGGCTGCGCACCAGGGCCAGGAATTCCTCGGTGGACTGCGGGTCCAGGCCCGAGGTCGGCTCGTCCAGGATGGCCACCTGCGCGCGCTTCATGACGATCTCGGCCAGGCCCAGGCGCTGGCGCATGCCGCGCGAATAGGTCGCCACGCGCTGGTCGGCGGCATGTTCCAGCCGCACGCGCGCCAGCGCCTGGCCGATGGCCGCGTCGCGCTCGCCGCGCGGCATTCCCAGCAGGCGCGCCGTGTAGGCCAGGTTCTCGCGCGCGGTCAGGTGGTCGTAGAAGCCCACCGCGTCGGGCATGTAGCCGACGTGGCGCTTGACCGCCAGCGGCTCGCGCTGCGGGTCGTGGCCCAGCACCCGCACCGTGCCGGCGCTGGCCTCGGTCAGGCCCAGCAGCATCAGGATGGTGGTGGTCTTGCCGGCGCCGTTCGGGCCCAGCAGGCCGAACACCTCGCCGCGGCCGATGGCGAAGCTCGCCCGGTCGACCGCCGCGGCCGCGCCGTAGCGCTTGCACAGGCCCTCGGCCTGTATCACGGGGGGGGTGTCCGCGTTCATCGCCGTCCGTACCTCGCGATGGCGCCGACCAGCACCAGCACGGCGATGGCGATGATCACCGCGCCGGCGATGCCCCACAGGGTGGACGTCTTCACCGTGACCCGGAAATCGCCCGAGGCCGACTCGTCGCCGGCCTGGGCGCGCAGCGTGGCCATGTAGTCGCCGGCCAGCGAGCGCGCCGACGGCGTCAGCTTGAGCTGCGCCTCGGCGCTCTCGCCCGGGGCGATGCGCTCCAGCGTCCTGGGCTCGAACTCGGCCGTCCACCCCGACGGCACGCTGGCCGTCAGCGCCACCGCGGTGGCCGGCGCCGAGCCGTCGTTGCTGACCGTCACCGGCGTGCTGCCGGCGCGGCCGGCCTCGGCCGACAGGCTCATCAGGCCGTCTCGGCCGCTGATGCGCAGTTGCGGCTGGCCGGTGATCTCCAGCGACAGCTCGGCGCTGGCGCTGGCGTCGCCCGCCGAGGCCGTGAAGGTCAGCGGGTAGCGCTCGGGCGCGGCCTGGGCGGGCGGGCGCACCGTCAGCTTGACGTCCTTGCTGGCGCCGGCCTTGACCGGCACGGAGCTCAGCTGCTGGCTGCCGTAGCTCTCCGTGATGGAGGTCTCGAAGCCGCGCGGCGCCTGCGCGGCCACGTTGACCAGCTGGTCCTCGCCGCTGTCGTTGCGGATGGTCAGCTGGTAGTCGAAGGAGGCGCGCGGCCCGCCGCGCAGCGCCGGCAGGCTGGCCTGCACCTCCAGCTTGGCGGGCAGGCGCTCGGCCAGCGACACCTCGACGGGCAGGCGCAGTTCCCGGCCCGCGCCCTGCGCCACCACGGTCAGCGTGTGCGGCTGCGGCGGGGCATCCTTGGGTACGTCGATGCGCAGCTGCAGCGGCACGCTCTGGTCGGTGGACGGCATGGCCGCGCCCACCGGCTGGCCGCCGCCCAGCAGCTGCGCCGTCCAGCCGGCCGGCGCATCCTCCACGCGCAAGGCCAGCCGCGCGGGCGCCACGCCCTGGTTGTGCAAGGTCAGGTTGATGGTGGAAGCCCGACCGGGCTGCACCGTGACGGCCGGGTAGTCGGTCACCAGGTACAGCCCGCTGGGCGCGCGCTGGGCGTTCTGCGCCGGCGCGGCAAGCGGCGCCAGGACAAGGCAGGTCAGAAAGGCAACGATGGTTTTTCTCATGATCTCTATCGCTGTGCTTCCCTCGGGCCGGCGGCCAACGCCGGCCGGGAGGACGGGTTGAACAATGGACCGCGGCGCCGGCCCCTGCGCGGGTTTCGGCGCCACGGCTAAAAGGCAATCCGGGCGGATGAAAGTTCCGCGAAGCGCGTTGACTTTCAGAAACAGGTCGTAACCTTAATGAAAGCTTAACGGCCCGCCGGCCCGGCCCCGTCAACAGGACGCGCGGCGCCATGCGTTAAGCTGGAAGCCCGCCGGGCGGCGCGCCGCCGCGCTCCGGCGAACGTGGAGACAGATTCATGCAGAAACCCTCCCTGGGCCGCGTGGCCGTGCTGGGCGCCGGCGTCATGGGCGCGCAGATCGCCGCGCATTGCGCCAACGCCGGCGTGCCCGTCGTGCTGTTCGACCTGCCCGCGCGCGAGGGCGACCCCGACGCCAACGTGCGCCGCGCGCTGGACCACTTGCAGAAGATCAACCCCGCGCCGCTGGCCCTGCCCGGCCTGGCCGCGCGCATCCAGCCCGCCAACTACGACCGCGACCTGGCCCAACTGGCCGGCTGCGACCTGGTGATCGAAGCCATCGCCGAGCGCGCCGACCTGAAGGCCTCCCTCTACGAGCGCATCGCCCCGGCGCTGGCGCCGCACGCCATCCTGGCCAGCAACACCTCCGGCCTGTCGCTCGGCCAGCTGGCGCAGCACCTGCCCGCCGACCTGCGCCCGCGCTACTGCGGCGTGCACTTCTTCAACCCGCCGCGCTACATGCCGCTGGTCGAGCTCATCCCCACCGCCGACACGCGCGCCGACCTGCTCGACGCGCTGGAAACCTTCCTGGTCTCGCGCCTGGGCAAGGGCGTGGTGCGCGCGCACGACACGCCCAACTTCATCGGCAACCGCATCGGCGTGTTCGGCATCCTGGCCGCCATCGCCGAAGCCGACCGCGCCGGCCTGTCCTACGACCTGGTCGACGACCTGACCGGCACGCGCCTGGGCCGCGCCAAGTCCGGCACCTTCCGCACCGCCGACGTGGTCGGCCTGGACACCCTGGCCCACGTCATCCGCACCATGGACGAAGGCCTGCCCGGCGACCCCTTCCACGCCCACTTCGGCGTGCCGGCCGTGGTGCAGGGCCTGATCGGGCAGGGCGCGCTCGGCCAGAAGACCGGCGCCGGCTTTTATCGCAAGCAGGGCAAGGTCATCGAGCGGCTGGACCCGGCGGCGGGCAAGTACGTCCCGTCCGGCGCGCAGGCCGATCCCGGGGTGGCCGAGATCCTGGCCCGGCGCGACCCGGGCGAGCGCCTGCAGGGCCTGCGCGAGTCCTCCCATCCCCAGGCGCAGTTCGTCTGGGCGCTGCTGCGCGACACCTTCCACTACAGCGCCGTGCACCTGGCCGACATCGCCGACAGCGCGCGCGACGTGGACCTGGCCATGCGCTGGGGCTTCGGCCATGCGCAAGGGCCGTTCGAGCTGTGGCAATCGGCCGGCTGGCTGCGCGTGGCCGGCTGGATCGCCGAGGACATCGCCGCCGGCCATGCGCTGGCGCCCGTGCCCCTGCCCGACTGGGCGACCGCCGGCCCGGTGGCCGAGGCCGGCGGCGTGCACACGCCGCAGGGCTCGTACAGCCCGCGCAGCGGCCGCTTCGAGCCGCGCCCGGACCTGCCCGTCTATGCCCGGCAGATCGCCGCGCCGCGCCTGGCGGGCGAGGCCGACCCGCGCGCCGGCGTGCCCGGCGCCAAGGTCGTGCGCGAGGACGACGCCGTGCGCCTGTGGACGCTGCCCGCGCCGCACCCGCAGGACGTGCTCATCGCCACCTTCAAGACCAAGATGCACACCATCAGCCCGCAGGTCACCGAAAGCCTGCTGGCCGCCGTGGACCTGGCCGAGCAGGACTACCGCGGCCTGGTGGTCTGGCAGCCGGGCGACCCCTTCTCGGCCGGCGCCGACCTGAAGGCCATGCTGCCGGCCTTCGCCCAGGGCGGCCCCGCCGCGCTGGAGCCGGTCGAACAACGCATGCAGGACCTGTCCCTGCGCCTGCGCTACGCCCGCGTGCCCACCGTGGCGGCGCTGGCCGGCCGCGCGCTGGGCGGCGGCTGCGAGCTGGCCATCCACTGCGCGCGCCGCGTCGCCCACCTGGAAACCTACATCGGCCTGGTCGAAGTCGGCGTGGGCCTGGTGCCGGGCGCCGGCGGCCTGGCCCACGGCGCGCGCCGCGCCGCCGAGGAGCAGGCGCTGCACGCGCCGCAGGCCCCGCTGCTGCACTTCCTGCAGAAGTACGCCGAGGCCGCGGCCGGCGCCAAGGTCTCGGCCTCGGCCCTGCAGGCGCAAGCCATGGGCTACCTGCGCGAATCCGACCCCATCGTCATGAACGGCCATGAACTGCTCTACGTGGCCGTGCGCGAGGCCGCCGCCATGGCCGAGGCCGGCTGGCGCCCGCCGCTGCCCGAGCCCTTCCCCGCGGCCGGGCGCGACGGCGCCGCCACCCTGGCCGCGCAGCTGGTCAACCTGCGCGAAGGCGGCTATATCTCGGCCTACGACTACGAGCTGGGCCGCGCCATCGCCCACGTCATGTGCGGCGGCGACGTCGACCCGGGCACCCTGGTCGACGAAAAGTGGATCATGAAGCTGGAACGCGAGGCCTTCCTGGGCCTGCTCGCCCGGCCGCAGACGCAGGAACGCATCATGGGCCTGCTCAAGACCGGCAAGCCGGTGCGCAACTAGGATCACAGGAGACGCCATGACCCGCCAGGTACAGGACGCCTACATCGTCGCCGCCACCCGCACCCCCATCGGCCGCGCCCCGCGCGGCGCGCTGCGCCGCCAGCGGCCCGACGAGCTGCTGGCGCGCACCATTACCGCCCTGCTCGCCCAGGCCCCCGGCCTGGACCCCGCCGCCATCGAGGACGCCATCGTCGGCTGCGCCATGCCCGAGGGCTCGCAAGGCCTGAACGTCGCGCGCATCGGCGTGCTGCTGGCCGGCCTGCCCACCAGCGTCGGCGGCGTGACCGTCAACCGCTTCTGCGCCTCCGGCCTGACCGCGGTGGCCATGGCGGCCGACCGCATCCGCGTGGGCGAGGCCGACGTCATCATCGCCGCCGGCACCGAATCCATGAGCCAGAACCCGCCCATGGGCATCAACCCCTCGTTCAGCCCGCAGATCTACGCGCGCGACGAAAACATCGGCATCGCCTTCGGCATGGGCCTGACCGCCGAGAAAGTCGCCGAGCAGTGGAAGGTCGCCCGCGAAGACCAGGACGCCTTCGCCCTGGAATCGCACCGCCGAGCCATCGCCGCCCAGGACGCCGGCGAATTCGCCGACGAGATCACCCCCCTGGACATCGTCGAGAAATCCGCCGACCTGGCCGCCGGCGAGCTGCGCGAAAGCCGCCGCACCCTGGCCCTGGACGAAGGCCCGCGCCGCGACACCAGCGCCGAGGCCCTGGCCAGGCTCAAGCCCGTCTTCGCCGCGCGCGGCAGCGTCACCGCGGGCAACAGCTCGCAGACTTCCGACGGCGCGGGCGCGCTGCTGGTGGTGTCCGAGCGGGCCCTCAAGGCCCACGGCCTGACGCCGCTGGCGCGCTTCGCCGCCTTCTCGGTGCGCGGCGTGCCGCCGGCCATCATGGGCATCGGCCCCAAGGAAGCCATCCCCATGGCCCTGAAGCAGGCCGGCCTGTCCCAGGACCAGATGGACTGGATCGAGCTGAACGAAGCCTTCGCCGCGCAGTCGCTGGCCGTGATCCGCGAGCTGGGCCTGGACCCGGCGCGCGTCAACCCCCTGGGCGGCGCCATCGCGCTGGGCCACCCCCTGGGCGCCACCGGCGCCATCCGCTCGGCCACCGTCGTCCACGCCCTGCGCCGCCGCAAGCTGCGCTACGGCATGGTGACGATGTGCGTGGGCACGGGGATGGGGGCGGCGGGGATATTCGAGCGGATGTAGGGGCGGGCGGCAGCAGGCGGCCCGGGGCGCGCTTCTGCCGGGCCTGCTGCCCCAGGCCCTTCGCGGCCACGCTGGAGGGTTCGGATTTCAGCCTCGCGCGGCCCTTTCGATCACGCCGGCGATCCATTGGTTGAGGCTTTCCCCGCAGGCCGCCGCGGCGGTGACGGCCGCTGCGTGGGCTGCCGGCGGGACGCGCAGCATGAACTTGCCCGAAAAG
>Ga0182746_1001549_pt1 | contig 20295 bp, 17 predicted proteins | sample eDN3rd30CBELigOP_FD_128881 | JGI IMG/M metagenome (GOLD analysis project Ga0182746, IMG submission 128881) | Enriched Organic Plus compost microbial communities from Emeryville, California, USA - eDNA 3rd pass 30_C BE-Lig OP (version 2) (version 2) ... | reverse complement strand
GCCTTTGTGTTGTCGCTATTGTAGTGGATAGCCACTTTTGCTCCTTTAGCCGCAAAATTACGGCTTAGTAAGCCACCTAAATTTTTTGCACCACCTGCAATTAAAACTACTTTTCCATTTACATCGTTTCTTGCCATTTTGTTTGATTTTAAATGTTATACAATTGATTTAGCAAAGATGGCTAAGCAAAAAATATAAATCGTGGTGAACTTTTCGGAAGTTTTTATTTTTTGTTTTCTTTTCGGAATTGTCCAGGAGTTTTACCAATAAATTTTTTGAAGAACTTAGAAAAATTCGATGGATCGTATGTCAATATTTTTGCAATTTCAGAAATAGTTTTATCTGTTTCTAAAAGCATTTTTTTGGCTTCATCAAGAATTTTAAGGTCATAAAAATGACAAGGATGACTTCCAGTTTCTTTTTGAACGGTATCTGTTAAATGTTTATGAGAAATAAATAATGCGCTGGCAATTTGATTGATTTCCATAAATTCTTCAGTTTTTCCCAAAACAACATCTTCAATATGGTTGTCTAAAAACTGAAAATAATTTTCGGTAATTTCTTTGCTCCGTTTTAATATATCTCGTTCGCTCTTTTTCATTCGCTTTCATTCAAAAAATATTGTAAATATGCAATATTCATAAAAACTATTTATGGTGACCTTTTCGGTTTTTTTCTTTTAGAGACGGGTTTCAGTAGGATTGCTGATAACGTTTCGCGGCTTTGCGAAGGTGGCGATATTTACCACTAAACTTCAATCGAAGCACTAAATTTTGATTAACTACTTCACTGTCATACGAAGCACTGCACCGCCACTTTTGCAAAACCGCTGTTATCGCTTCGGTGTTCTTTTTGTCTGTTGATTTGTCGGTCGTTTTGGTCGTGCGTTGGGACAGACACACTCTTTGCCAAGCTTGGGTATTAGCGTTGGCTGGTGTGGCTTGGCAATGTGTGTGGCTGTGAAGCGTTGGCATATTGTTTATTTTAAAAACCATATTTTTCTTCACGTTTCTTAAAGGCATCTTCACCACCTTCAAGAATATCACAAACGTGTTCTCGAATACCCATACTTTGAAGGATAATCTTTTGTGTGTCGCCTTTCTTAATTGAGTGTTCTAGCGAACCTGTCACATATTCAAAATCATATATTTCATTAGTCCTGTCCGTGTCTTGTCCACTTTGATTTGCAACAATAACTTCTTCTGCGTCTGCACCAACAACTGCGTTAGGGTTGTGAGTTACGATAATAATTTGTCTTTGCTTCTTTTTCTCTTTTAAGAAACTAACAAGGTCATTATAAACAGAGCGGTTATCCAAATCATCTTCGGGTTGGTCAATTAAAATAGGCCATTGTTGATTGTTTTTTTCAATGATGATTTTTAAAAGAACTAAGTTCCTTTTACCGGGAGACATTTTTTCAAGTGAATCATTTTTGTATGAGACGAAGAAGTCCAAGAAGAAAAAGTCTTCAATTAATACGCTAAATATTTCCTTTGCTGAAATGCTCTTGTAGGTTTTTAATTTGCCATTGATTACATTTTTAAGAATGTCCTTTAAAGTTGAGATATAATGTTCAAAGTTTTGGAATTCATAGAAAAACTCATTTTCATTGTTCTTAAAAGAATCATATTGCTTTCTTAAATCTACTTTTTGTATATGTGATTTTACTTGTTCAGAAAACTTTTCGTTATTAAATGCTAGCTTAACATTGATTTGAACTTCTTTAAGTTCTTCTTTTGCTTTCAGCAATGCTTCTTGATATGATTTATACGAAGTATATATCTGCTCATATTCAACAAAAATTTTATCGAAAGAAGTTTTTAAAGATTTCTGTTTTTCATTCAATAGCTTTTCTTGTATTTCAATTTGACGGATTTTTTCTTCTTCCTCCTTTAATTGCTTGATTTTGGTTTGTAATATTTCTTGTTGTTTTATGTTTGATAAGAGAGGTTCGAGCTTTAATTTTATTTCAGAAATTTTCGCCTTTATTTCTTCAATTCTTTTAAGAATTACACCATCTGATTTGGTAAGTGAATTAATGCCATCATTGAATGATTTTTCGATTCCGTTAACAAACTCAAATGCATTATTAAACTCAGCTGTAACAAAATCAGTATTTAAATAATTTTGATGTTCTTCTTTAATTGATTTTAGCCTTTGAATTAAGTCGTTTGATTTGTTTTTGAAACTATTTACAGATTCAATATCCGATAAGATACCTGATAGTTCTTTTTGGAGTTTTTCTTCCTCATTAGTTAACTCTTGCAAAACTTTGGATTGTTCATCAGAAAGTGTTGATTGCTTGCGTAAATTTTCAATTTCTGCTTTGAGTTGTTCTATGTATTTAAGAATACCTGATTTATCACCTTTCTCTTTTAAATTTTGTCTTTGAGACGAGATGTCATCAAAATAACCAAAAAAATCATTGATTAATGATGATATAAATTTCAGTTTTTCGTGTGAAGTTTCCTTTGTTTTCTCTTCCTGCTTTCTACTTTCCTCATCTGACAATAAAGTTTCTCTTATGAAATTATTCAAGCTTTTTTTATCGTCAAGATTTTTCTTTTTTGATAAACTTGATAAATAATGTTGAGGGATATAAGTAATTTGTCTTTTACTTGATGTTTCAGTATTGTCTTGGAGTTTATTTTCTCCGTCATCTTTCCATTTAACTTTAAAATCAAAATCAGAATCTTTTTCAAAGTCATAGATTAAATTAGGGTTGTCTAATTGCTTTATCTTTTCACTAACTTGTTGAGGGTCTATTGCTTTTGCAATATGGTATAGCAACAATGATTTACCTGTCGATTTTCCACCAATAATTGCGGTTAGATTTTGATTAACCAAAATTTCTTCTGAGCTGAATTTTGGAAAAGTGCGACTATCTAAAAAACTAACGCTATCAATAAGAAAATAAGGTCTTTTTTCTTCTGGTTTTGTTGATTGAATAGAAACTCGGTCTGCTGGTTCAAACTTAATTTGATAAAGACCGTTGAATGTTAAATCTCCTTTTATCCATAAAGGTCTTTCAATGTTTTTTTCAAATAGTTCTTCAAAATTATGTGCATCAGAACCCCATATACAAGGCTTGAGAGATTTGAACTCATTAATATATTCAGATTTGTCAGCATAGGTATTGCCTAGTCCCCAATTAATAGTTTTCGGATTAGAAGCAAAAAAGCAATCTGACTTTTGTACTAGAACCTTTCTCGTATGGTGAGCTTGGGAATCCCATTTTACTTGGCTTAAATCTTCATCAGATGGTAAAGCAATTAAATATTTGGATTCAAATAAAGTGGGTTTTTCATTTAATATTTTACAAATCTGGCTATCAGATACAACAGCATTCATCATTCCAATATATAAATCCGATTTATCATTGAACTTTGTGTGCTCTTGTTTTAATTTTTCTCCTAGTCTTTGTAAGTTATTAATTTTTAATTTCCATTTTTCATCACTGCCTTGCGGATTGCCTTCATAAACAAAATCAATATCGTGCAAAAAATTCTCTTCTATATCACTGATGCTTACTTTATCTGAAAAGATTACGTGAAAATTTACCCTGTTATCGTTAACGAGTTTGTCTAATCTAAATTCAATGTTTGGCAGAAGAAGTATTTTGTTTATTCTTTCAATTTCTTCTCCACTGAATAGTTGTTCCATTTTCCCAGAATTTTCCAAATATTCAGTTCTAATCTTTTTGTAACCATCTATACTGAAATAATCAGTTATTCCAATTGCCCAAATATCGTGTTCAATTGCTTTTTTAAACAATTTCTGAACGTAAGTATCCCAATCGTTACCGAAACCATTGTTCAGTATTGAAAATGGAGTGTGAATATGTAAATCCCATTTACGCCACTCTGAACCTCTAGGGAAATTTGAATATCTCATACGTGTAAAATTACTTTAATGATTCTGCCATTGGTTTTATCATACTTTCTATAAACTCTATTTCTTCGTTTGTCAGTTTATACTTAGCATATAACTGTTTGTCGATTTCTTGTGTCGATTTGCTCCAGTCTATGTCAGATTCCGAAGTGAAGTTTTGAACAGGTACAAATCGAAATGTTTTTGAAGTCGCATCTTGACTTGCTTTGCCCAAACTATGTTGAAATCTCGCAAACTTGGTAGTTAAATATTTCATCAGGTTTTTTGCTGAATGCTCGTTTAAATTCAAGTCAACACCAATTACTAAATATGATTCAGTACATATTGTATTTGGATTTCCTACAAATGAATTAAGGTTGTCATCATTTAGTTCTGTTCCAATATTGTTTGCTCTTGGAGTATAAACTTTAAATCTGTCTATCCATTCGATATTTTTAGAAATTTCATCTCTTTCTAAGTATCCAACTTGCTTACCTTTACCATAACAAATAACAGGATTGGTTAATCCACTTTTTGATTCACGGAATTTTTCATCTTTGGTAAAATAGCCTCTAAAGCCAAATGGTCTTAATGAAGAAATATGAGATTCAAAGGATTCAAAATCTTTATGAGAATTTATTTTATTAATCATCTCAATGCCAATACTATGACAGAGGTAGGTATAATCTTCTTGAGATAAGTCAAGTATAATGGCTTATAACGTTTTCGGGCTTTGCGTTCGGGCGGGTTTCGGAGCACAAAACTGTCAACCAGCACTACACTTGAATAGAAGCACAAAGCTCCAAGTTTGCACGTCACCCCGCCTGACGCAAAACCCGTGTTACCAGCAGTATTATTTTACGTATTTCTTTCTGTCGTCTTCCCAAAATTTGTCCATAATGGCTTTAATTTCTTCTGGTTTTCTCAGCATTACAGTTTCGCCATTTTCGTCTGTTGTAAAATGTCCTTTAAATGCTTCGGGCATTGCGTTATATTGTCTATTTACTTGTTCCAAGGTTTCGTTAAAACATTTATACCCGAATTTTTTCACTAAATATGGTAAAGCATTTTTTCCTTTTAATAGTTCGTATTCTTGATAGTTATATGGTGTCGTTTCTTGTCTTTTTGCTAATGTCTGATTAAACTTTTCAAGAAGTTTTGTAATCTCTTTCTCTTCAACAAAATTCGCAAGTCCACGCAAAGCATAAATTTTCATATCTAAATATCGTTCTTTCTTGTAAGCAGTTGAAAAGAATTCTTTCAATATCGAAAAGTCCAAGTCATACAACAGTTTTAAAATTTTATTTCTAATGTCAAGTTGTTTTGTTGAGTTGTAAATTTTTGTCAAGTATTCTAAATTTTCAATACTAATTACATTTTTGTCTAAACCAAATAAAGCATTGCGAAAGTCAATGTGTCTTTCGTTAATTTTTTCACTACTTAATATTTCGGGAAAGTTGTTTGTCATAACGGTCGTTCTAAATATTGCTGGTAACGGGAAACGGCTTTGCGAGGTAGCGGATCTATATTACTAACTTTGAAACGAAGCCAAAATTTCAAATATAGCACAAAAGTTTCAATCGAAGACTTTTGCCCGCTATCTTGCAAAACCGATGTTACAGGCTGGCGTTCTGTCATTCGTGTTGTCAAGTCGTTTTCTATCGTGAGTTTCGCTGTCATTTCCGTGTCGGTTGTGTGTCTGCGGTTTTAAAAAATTTTAGAAGGGAAGGAATTTTAAAAAATAATTTTCTGTTGGGTAAAGCGTAAGTTCTTTTGTAATTTTTGGCCTGTGCGTTTGCTCGTGGGAATTGCAAATGTACTTACGCTTATCTTTAAGGCTTACATATAAATTACCTTTACCTCAACCGTTTTGTCTGCATTTAATTCAAAACTTGCTTTAGAAAAATTGGGTCTGTTTCTTAATCCTATTGTCTGATAATTGGAAAATCCAATTCCCTCTTTGGGTAAGATTAAACCTTTGTCAATCTTACTGTTGTTATTTTCATCGTGTAAAATGTTCACGGCATATTTTCCTTTGGGCAGGTTTTTAAAAGTGATTTCGGATTTACCGTTTACAATTTTTGCTTTCTCTAACTGTATGTCCCTAAATTGCCCTTCCGGTGCTTGCGGATTAAGTGCATTCATTGGCATTAATTGCGTAGGCAATTCCATAAAATATTTGTAATCGACATTGGCTGTAACTTTCGGAATAAGATTGGCCTTTGCTTCTTTTTCCCTTTGTTCGCTAATGCTGATATGGTTTCTGTTGATTTGCAGGGTTTTGTTATAGACCTGTGCTGTATCAATACATTGTTTCAGTGTCCAGACTTCCTGTGCCTGAACGGTATTCCACCCGATAAATATCAGAGGAATAATAAATAGTTTGCGAGCGTTCACTAACATAATTGAGCAAATTTTTTTGTTTCGTTTTTAATTATTTTAATTATTCCTGTCGTATCATCGTCAACAACATTTTAAAACGTTCGATAGCTTTCAAGGAATGTGGAATGTTTGCGGGCATAATGATAGACTGTCCTTTGCTCAAATAAAAGGATTTTCCATTGATGGTTATTTCTGCTTCACCGTCCAAAATTTGGACAATCGCATCATAAGAAGTTTTATGCTCCGAAAGACCTTGTTCTTTATCAAACGAGAAAAGCGTTAGATTTCCTGCTTTACTTTTTGTAAGCTGTTTGCTAATTACACCGCCATCTGTGTATTCAATCGCCTCTTCTAAAGAGAATACGGTTTCTTTTTCAAATGCTGCCATACCTTTTCATTTTTAAAATTTGTTAGTTAGTATTCACTCGCAAATGTATAAATATTTTCAGAGAGAACAATACCTTTCTCTGACAAATCACTGATTTACTTTCTTCTTTTAATCCATTTGTACATCTCAAACCACAAAACCGAAGCTGCTGCAATTAAAAATACAATTCCTAAATCCTGACAATTTAAACTGGTTACATGAAAAAAGTTTGCAAAAACAGGGATGTACAATATGGCGAAAAGCAATATCAAAGTTGCTCCGATAATCACTGGAAATAAACGGTTTTTGTATTTGAAACTCTCAAACATACTGTAAACGAATGAACGATTAACCAGACTCAAAAACACATTGGCAAAAATCAAGGTAGTAAAAACCATTGCTCTTGTTGTTTCTTCGCTGCTCCCTTTTTGAACGGAAAATTGATAAGAGAACAATACACCTGCTGTAATTATCAAACCTTGAATAATGCTGATGCTTAATTCTTTCCAATTCAAGAAAGTTTCGGACATTTTCCGTGGTTTTCGTTGCATCGTGTCTTTTTCCATCGGTTCATTTTCATAGACAATGGAACAGGTGGGTCCCATAATCAACTCCAGAAAAATAACGTGTACCGGCGTAAAAATATGAGGATAAATCCAACCCAAAAACAAAGGCAGCGAAACGGTCAGAATAATAGGAATATGAATGGAGATAATATACTGAATGGCTTTTTTGATATTGGCATAAATTCGTCTCCCTGCTGCAATTCCTGTGATGAGTTTGTCCAAATCATCATTGGTAATCACTAATGAAGCTGCTGCTTTCGCTATTTCCGTTCCTTTGCTTCCCATTGCTACACCAATATGAGCAGCTTTCAGTGCAGGAGCATCGTTCACACCATCACCCAGCATCGCCACGACTTCGCCGTCTTTTTTGAACGCATTGACCATCGCTAATTTTGCTTCGGGAAACATCCGAGTGAATAAAGTTGTTTTCTTTGAAAGTTCAATCAATTCCGTTTCGGTGTGGTGGATAATTTCTGCTCCGTTTACAGCCGGAGTTTCATTGATAATTCCCGCTTGCCGGGCAATAGCATTAGTGGTATCGGCATTATCGCCTGTAATCACCTTTACTTTAATTCCGGCATCGTATATTTTTTGGAATACTTCCTGAATATTTTTCTTTGGTGGGTCGTAAAACACGGTAAATCCTAAGAATTCAAAGTTGAAATCCCGTTGTTTTTCAGGGAAATCATTCTCTTCAAAATTTGACCTGGCTACACCCAATACCCGATAGCCCTGTTTGCCAAAATCGCTGATATGCTGGCGCATTTTTTCTTTTTCGCCGTCTGAGAGATTGGATACGGCAAGTATAGCTTCGGGAGCACCTTTGGCGGCTATTATTCGCTCTCCCAATCCATTTTCAAAAAGATGGGTCATCATTGGCGGTTTTCCTTCCAAGGGATATTCGTGTATCATTTGGAAGTTCTTCCGTTGGTCATAGGCTTGAGTTTTTTCATAAACCTGATGCAGCGTTTTCTCCATCGGATCAAACGGAACAGGTTCACTACTCCACATCGCAAACGCAATGAGTTCTGAAAGTTCGGGTGAGTTAAAATCAGCTTCGTCAAAAATATTGTTGGATTTATAATCGAACAAAGCTTTCAAGTGCATTGAGTTTTCGGTAATGGTGCCTGTTTTATCGGCGCAAATCACCGTGGTACTACCCAATGTTTCTACCACACTGCTTCGCTTGATGATAATCCCTTCTCGCATCAGTTTCCAGGCTCCCAATGCCATAAATGTGGTAAAAGCCACAGGGATTTCTTCCGGCAAAATGGACATCGCCAAAGTCAGTCCGACCAATAAACTTTCAATAATATCTCTTGATTGCCAAAAACTGTATGCCCAAACTAATAAAAAAACAACAATGCCGATGATTGCCATCCATTTGACAAATTTTGTAATCTGAATTTGTAAGGGAGATTGCTCTCCTTTGATGTTCTGAATGGATTGTCCGATTTTTCCCAGCTTGGTTTCCGCACCGATTTTTTCCACTTTGAAAACCGCCAGTCCAGAAACGGTCAACGAACCGCTATATACTTTCCGGTCTTCGGTTTCCTGACTTTTGAACACCGAAAAGCTTTCCCCTGTTAGCGATGCTTCATTGACCGAAAAATCATTGCTGTGCACAATCTCACCATCCGCATTGATCATCTTTCCTTCTTCGGTAATGCACAAGTCGCCCACGGCAATTTCGTGGGTAGGGATTCGTATTACTTTTGAATTTCGGATAACGGTACTGAGCGGTTCGTTCAGTTTTTCCAAGGCTTCCAATGCCTTTTTACTACGATTGTCCTGATAGAACGAAATACCCGAAACGGCTATAATCGCTCCCAACATAAAAATTGCTTCGGAATAATTGCCCACAATCACATAAATAATCGCCACGGCAATGAGCAAAAGCAACATCGGCTCTTTCAGGATGTCCAATAGCATCGTGTACCAGATATTTTTTTTAATGTTGTCTGCCTGGTTGTAACCGAATTGGCTACGAGAGATTTTCAGTTCCTCTTCCGACAGTCCGGTCAGGTGTTTGGGAATGTTATAGGGTGTCATAAAACAATATTTTAATTATATTAGATGTAATAAATAGCCCGTCAAAGACCCCAGAAGTATGATAACGACGGAGCTTATTTTTCGGAAGCCAAAGGTTAGAAAAAGGCTGATGATTGCAATGGATATCGTCCGCCAGTCGGTTATTACTTCTCTTCCCATAATGATGCAGACCGAAATAATGAGTGCTACCGAAGCAATATTTACTGCATCTAAAAAGGAAGAGAAACGTGTTGATTTTCGTAAAAATTTCAAAATTGGATTCAATAATGCGACGAAAATAAAAGAAGGCAAAAAGACAGCAAATGTTGAGATAATTGCACCCCAAATTCCATTGATTTGATAACCAATAAATGTAACCGAAGACGTAACGGGGCCGGGCGTAAACTGCCCCACGGCAATGGCATCAATCAGTTCTTGGCGACTTAAAATACCTGTGGTCACGAGTTCAGAATCTAAAAATGCAAACAACACATAACCACTTCCGTACAAAACTGCTCCTATCTTTAGGAAAATCCAAAACAGTTTGAGGTTGGTAACAGAAATTGTGGTCATTAAGGGAATGGACAAGAACGGAATCGGGAAAAAACTGTTGAGTGTATGCTTCTCTTTAAGTGATTTATAAAGCATAAATAGTAAACCGAAACCAAACATTAATAAGATTTCATTTTGCACAAAAAATGAAAAAATTAAAACCAATAATCCAACAATAGCCAACTCTTTAGATTTTACAGATTGCTTGCCTAATGGATAGACTGCTGCCAAAATAATGGCAATAATTGCGGGTTTGATACCATAAACAAATGGTTCGACTTGAGGAAGTTGTCCATATATTTTGTACAAATAAGCAAAAATCCCCGTGATAAGTACGGCAGGAAGAATAAAAAGACTTCCGGCAACAAGCATTCCCTTCCAGCCGCCTTTTTCTTTACCAATATGTATGGCGAGTTCAGTACTGTTGGGACCAGGAATTAAATTTGTAGCTCCCATCAAATCAAGAAATTGCTGCTCGGATAACCAATTTCTTTTCACTACAACTTCCTCCCGCATCATAGCAGTATGACCAGCAGGACCACCAAATGCCGTAAATCCCAGTTTCAGAAAAAGTCGGGCAATTTCTTTGATGTTGTTATGTTCGCTCACTAATGAAATCTTTGCGTTAAAATTATTGGTTATTACGGTTCATAATCATTTAATTAATATATATTTTTCCAAAATATATAAGGTCGATAGGTTATATTATTGTAAAGTATTTTGGCTTATCAATATCAAAATTTTTCTTTAATCCCCACCAATCATTTTTGAGGTGACTCCTTTTTTACTGGATAATTCAGCAATGACAATTCCCACAAAATGCAATAGAATAAAAATAGGAAACCAATAAACACCCCATTTATGGACAGCTTCAATATTTTCTTTCCATTGTGGAAAAAATCCTTGTCTGATACAAATACCCGTAACGGCAGAAATGAATACAAAAAGATAAAAATACACATAAGTAAAACCCTGTAACCGTTCTTTAAGCGGTATTTTGATTTGAAACGGATTTGGAAAACGAATGCCTTTTGCCAACATATAAATTATTCTTGCAAGGAATGAAAATATCATAATGTGTGCAAATACTTCGTGCCATTGCCACATAGGCTCAAGAATGCTTTTAGCAATTTCCATTGACTGTTCTTTGGCTAATAAATCTGTTTTACTTTCGATGATACCGATTATATGTTTTTTATTCATCCAGTTCATACGAAGAAAACCGGTGAGAAATAACACAAGCATTGCAAAAGCCATTATCCAATGCAATATTCTATGAGTTACAGTAAACTCTTTCTTAATAATTGTTTTCATTGTTTTAAAATGTTTTAATAATTGTAAGTCCAACAGCTTTGGATTGATAGAAAGGAACAACAGACAATGCTTCCCTTTCTTCTTTCGACGAAAACCATTTCGATGTGAGAGGAAACAGCCAATAGGCAATCTCGGTGGACAAGATACCAATACCTGCCCCCGCAACAATATCACCGACCCAATGCTTATCGTTGAATATCCTGTATATTCCTGTCATAGCTGCCAGAGGATACCCTGATATGCTAAGCCAGAAATTACTGTCCTTATATTCCCTGAACATAAAATGGGCTGATGAGAAAGCCGTAGCCGTATGTCCGGAAGGAAAAGAAAAATTATTGGAACCATCGGGGCGTTCTTCGCCTACGAATTGTTTTGTGGGCAATACCAATGCTGCAGAGATTAATTGAGACGTAGCATAGATAATGGTTCTATCTTTAAAATTATGTTTTCCTTTAACTCCGGCAAGATTAAGTCCATATACCGCTGCTGCCGGAGCATATTGCATATAATTGTCTATGGTTGCTCCGGCAATGATATGTTCCCGTGTTTCGTAGCGTGTGGACTGGTTCAATGACTTTAAATCATCAGACATCAAACTCAATGCTCCGTATGAAATCAAAACAGAAGGAACGATCAGTTTCTTTGCCGAAAATTTATACGCTTTATCTTCAATGCTTAATGTGTCTTTGCCTACTGTTTGAGCTTTTAAGCTCAACGCATACAAGAAAGTAATCAATAACAATATAGGTTTCATCTTAATCTTCTGCTTTATTTTTCAGTGCCATTAAGAGTGTGTAAGCATTTTTGACCACGATATTTTCATTATCAAACTGCTCGGCATTGATGATTTCGACAAGATTATTTTCAGCATTTCCGGTTTGCACTTCTTTCATTTCAAAAGTTTGTTTTCCTTTCTCCACAAAAACATAGTGTTTGTTTTCAAACCGAACAATCGCCTCTTCAGGAAGCACATTAGCGTTATGGGCAGAAACCTCTATTTCGGCATTCATAAACATTCCTGGAAGTAAATTTTTATCGTACTGCTCAAACTGGCAATGTACTTCAGCAGCATTCTGACCGGAGATGTTTTTGCTGATGAGAATGACTTCCAAAGGATATTTTGTCTGCGGATGGTTGTTGGAGTATGCCAACAATTTTTGCCCCACATCAAGTTTATTGATGTCTTTTTCAAAAACGGTCAATTTCAAATGAATGTCATTAGGGTTTACCAACTCAAAGAGTATATCACTTGGGTTTACATATTTCCCAATATTAACGTTTACTTCCGATACAAAACCCGATATCGGTGAATAAATATTAATGCTTTTTGAAATGGTACCGGTACTTATTCTTTGCGGATTTAAGCCTATCAATTTCAGTTTTTCTTCCAGCGATTTCAATAAAACCAACTGCGTTTGATAATTCGTTCTTGCTTGCTCAAACACTTTATCGCTCGTGGCTTTGCTTTGGTTCAGCTCTTTCTGGCGGTTGTACTCGCTTTCTGTTAAACTCAACTGGGCTTTTGTGGTTAAATAATCCTGTTGCAACTGTATATACTGTATGTCTTCCATTACTGCCAATGGGTCCCCTTTGCGGATGTGCATTCCGGGCAGTAATTTTGTTGATTTCAGATAACCACCCAACGGAACACTTACCGAAACCAAACTTTGTGGCGGTACATCAATCTTTCCGTTTAATCTTAGTACTGAAGAAATATTGGACGTGAAAATCTTAGCTGTTTCAATTGCCGCATTTTTGTACTGTTCATCCGTAAGCGTAAGGGTGTTTTCCTGCGTTGGCTGCTCATTTTCTGCATCGCTCTGTTTGTTGTCATTTCCGCAGGAAGTGAGTAACAGTGCTATATTTATGATTAAAATTATATTTTTCATTTTTCCGGGATTTTATTGATTGTTGTAAAAATTAAGTTCGGCAAGAGCATTATTCAGATTTTTTACCGCTTCGATATAATCACTTTGAATGCCGATCGCCTGATTGATTAAAAGCACCCATTCCAAATAATTGATGTCACCGTTCAGAAATTGCTTTTCGGCTGTTTCAGTAATGGTTGCTGCGTTTTTCAAGGCTGTGCTTTCAAAATAACGAACCATTTCTTCAAATTTTTGATATTCCATAAAAGCAGAATGATACGCATTTTCAAAGTTTTTCAACTTCCATTCGTATTCATTGGCAGCGATATTTTCATTGATTTTTGCTGCATTGATTTTTGCTTTTTGACTACCCGTAAAAACTGGAATACCCAAGCGAATTTGTATCGAATGGAACTGCGGTGTACTATTGTATAATTTATCGTCCGGTCCCATTCCACGCATTCCCATCAGGTTGTATCCAAAAGAAAGGTCAGGCAATAATTTTGATTGCTCTGATTTGGTAACAGCATTGGCTATCTGTTGTTGCTGTTTCAAAAACTGTATTTCAGGATGCGAAGTCAATAAAGAACTGTCATTTTCTAAAAATGGAATACCTAAATCAGCATCTTCCATTGGAACAAAATCTTTTTCCGTATTCAGCAAAAGTTGAAACTGCAACTGCACAATCTCCCAGTCTTTTTCCAACTGCAACAGTTGCAAGGCCATTTGTCCACGCTGGTTTTCGGCAGTTGTTTTTTCCAGAACATTACTTTCTCCGGCTTTAAAACGAAGGGTAGCTTTGTTCAAAAATTCTGCAAACAGCGTATCGGTTTTTTGCAACAGCTCTCTTTTGTGATGCAGGTAAACCAGCGTATAGAAAACCTGTGAAACCTGCTTTTTGAGTTGTGCTTCCTGAACGTCAGTGTTCAACAGGCTACTTTTCCACTCCTCGGTCAGCAATTCTTTTTGTCGTTTATAAACAGTTGGAAAGTTGATCGTTTGGGAAATCCCAAACCGGGTATCGTTATAAATACCATTGATTTGTCCGTATTCACCAAAAACATCCGTTACCGGAATTGCTGTTCCCGATTTTATCAGTTTTTGATGGTATTCATTTCTCAAGCGTTCTGTTTTGACCGAAAGATTATTGGCCAAAGCCGTGTCAATCGCTTGTTGTAGCGTGATGGGTGTTTGAGCGTTCATTTCCTGAAAAGAAAAAGCAAAAAGTACCACAAGCATCGCAACCAGTTTTTTATTGACAGCTATTTTTCTGTGCGTAAGCATATACATAATGGGTAAAACAAATAAAGTTAAAAAAGTGGCAATCAATAAACCGCCAATCACTACAGTCGCTAATGGTCTTTGCACCTCAGCACCTTCGCCTGTGCTGAGTGCCATAGGCAAAAATCCAAGTGAAGCAACCGATGCGGTCATTAATACGGGACGCAAACGGGTTTTGGTTCCCATAATCACGATGCGTTTCAGATTTGTATAACCTCGCTTTGTCAGTCGGTTAAACTCTGCCATCAATACAATTCCGTTGAGCACCGCCACACCAAACAAAGCGATAAAACCAATGCCGGCACTGACACTGAATGAAATATCCCTGATTGCTAACGCAAAAATTCCCCCAATGGCCGAAAGTGGAATTGTGCTGTATATGAGCAAGCCTTGTTTCACCGAACCAAAGGCAAAATACAGCAACAGAAAAATAAGTGCCAAAGCAAGCGGAACGGCAACATATAGTCGGTCTTTTGCCGCTTCTAAATTCTCAAAAGCTCCGCCATAGGTGATGTAATACCCCGGAGGCAGTTTTATTTGTTCTTCCACCTTTTTCTGCAATTCACTTACTGTGCTTTGAATATCTCTGCCCCGAACATTAAACCCTACAATAATTCTTCGTTGCGAATTATCCCGTTGGATTTGATTGGGTCCCTCCACAATATCCACGTTGGCAACAGTATTCAACGGAATTTGTGCCCCTTGTGGGGTAGTAATCAATAGTTGCCGGACATCTTCTAAATTTTTCCGTTTTTCGCCCGCCAAACGCACCACCAAATCAAAACGTCTTTCGCCTTCGTAAACCATTCCGCTGCTTTCTCCGGCAAAAGCGGCATTAACCACCCGGTTAATATCGCTGATGTTCAAACCGTATTGTGCAATAGCAGAACGATTGTATTCAATCACTATTTGGGGTATTCCGGTTACGGATTCTACATAAACCGCCTCACTGCCTTCTACTGAATTACTTAATCTCCCCAATTGAGCTGCATAAGTTGCCAGTGTATCCAAATCCTCACCAAAGATTTTCACCACCACATCCTGCCTCGCTCCGGACATCAGTTCGTTAAAACGCATATTCACAGGATATTGAAAACCGAAGGAAACGCCCGGCAAGGCTTCCAGAGCTGCGGACATTTTAGCTTCCAGTTCGGTATAGGTTTTAGCGGAAGTCCATTCTTTGCGTGGTTTCAGAATAATCATCATATCCGATGCGTCCACCGCCATCGGATCGGTTGGTACTTCACTGCTTCCTGTTTTTCCGACTACTTTTTCCACTTCCGGGAATTTTTCGAGGATAATTTTAGATGCTTTTGAGACCGCTTCAACCGAAGTATTCAGATTACTACCCGGCAAAACCCGGGTGTCCACTGCAAAATCGCCCTCGGGCAATGCCGGTATAAATTCTCCTCCTAATCTTGTGAATATGAAAACGGCAACCGCAAACAATCCTAAAACAGTTGCCAAAACCATTTTTTGACGACGTAATATTTTGGTCAGGTATTTTTGATAAAAACGTTCCAAACGGTTCATCATCCTATCCGAAAATGTGGGTTTGTGCGAGATTTTTTTGCTCAAAACCAGGGAACTCATCATCGGAATATAGGTGAGGGAAAGCAGAAAAGCACCTAACAAAGCAAAAACTACGGTCTGTGCCATCGGCATAAACATTTTTCCTTCAATGCCCCGCAGGGTAAAAATGGGCAGATAAACGATCAGGATGATAATCTGTCCGAAAACAGCTGCGTTCATCATTCCCGATGCAGAAGTTTTCACCTCTTCGTCCATTTCGGACTGTGTAAGTTTATTGACATTTTTAAATACTTTACTGTGGGATAGCTTGTGTAAAACCGCTTCCACGATAATCACAGCTCCATCCACAATCAATCCGAAATCCAAGGCTCCCAAGCTCATAAGGTTACCACTCACACCAAAGGTGTTCATCAGGATTATCGCAAACAACATAGATAACGGTATTACCGAAGCTACGAGCAATCCTGCCCTGAAATTGCCCAGGAACAGTACCAACACAAAAACCACAATCAAAGCCCCCTCCAGCAGATTAGTGGTTACGGTACTGATGGAATTGTTTACCATTTTGGTACGGTCCAGAAAAGCATCAATCATAACACCTTCGGGTAGCGTTTTCTCGATCTGGGTAATGCGTTCTTTGATGTTTTTGATGACTTCGTTGCTGTTTTCGCCTTTCAGCATCATCACTACCGCTCCAGATACTTCCTGCTCGCCATTATATGTCATTGCTCCGTATCGTGGAGCACTTCCCAGACGGACTTCGCCTACATCACGAATTAATAAGGGCATTCCGTTGGGCAGATTTTTAACGACGATATTCTGAATGTCTTCTATACCGCCGACTAATCCTTCGCTGCGGATAAATAAAATGGTAGGACCTTTTTCTATATAAGAGCCACCCGTATTTTGGTTGTTGGTTTCCAAAGCTGTGAATACATCGCCAATGGTAATATTGTATGCCATCAGTTTTTCGGGAATGACCGCTACTTCGTATTGCTTGAGGTATCCGCCAAAACTGCTCACTTCGGCTACGCCTTTTACATCCAACAATTGCCTCCGGACAATCCAGTCCTGAATGGTTCGTAATTCCATCACATTGTATTGGTCTTCGTAACCTTTTTTCGGGCGAACGGTGTATTGATAAATTTCGCCCAATCCTGTGGTAACGGGTGCTAAGACAGGTGTCCCAACACCTTTGGGGATTTGCTCCTGAGCCTGTTGCAATCGTTCAGAAACCTGTTGTCTTGCCCAGTAAATGTCGATATCATCTTCAAAAACAATCGTTACCACGGACAATCCAAAGCGTGAAAAACTGCGGAGTTCTATCAGTCCCGGAATGTTGTTGTTGACCTGTTCGATAGGGAAAGTAATGAGGCGTTCCACATCGGGAGCACCCAATGCAGGAGCTACCGTAATCACCTGCACTTGGTTGTTTGTTATATCGGGGACGGCATCAATTGGAAGCTTTCTAACTTCGTAAATTCCATAACCAATAAGGGCAAGTACAAACAGCCCTATGATGAGTTTGTTCTTTATTGAAAACTCAATGATTTTATTCAGCATAATTCATTTAATTAATCGTTTTGAGAAATGTACAATTGCGACAGGCATAGTAAAAAGCCTATCGTTCATTCAAAAAATGATTAACTAAAGCGTGGCGGTTGCCAGATGCTGTTCAGATATGTGTTTGAATAGTTTTGCTGGCTGTAAGCAGGTAATTTTACAACTGTCACAACTAAAGTGTTGTGAGAAATCACAATAGAAGGCGATGCAGCAATGAAAACAACCGACGAGAAGTGGCCATCAATAGCCTTAAACGGCAGTTGGTCGTGGTGGTTGTGGTTTTCACGATGGTCGTGATTGATCCCTCCCGTATAATGCTGCACTAAAAAATTGAAGATGGTAACGTCTTTATCTTCATTGGTATGTTCCAAATAATGTTGTACAAGCATTGGCAATTTCAGTAGCTCTCCGAATGCCGTATTTGCACTCAGAAAGGTAAAAAGAAAAAATATTGCCAATAATCTTTTCATACTACAAAGGTATGTATTTATTTAAACGTGTTGATTAGCAACCATTATGTTCTGTTTATTTTATACAAATAAATATTTAGACTAATTAAAATACTGATGATAGTGCTGATAAGAATATTGCAGTTGCAAAACAAATCCATTTGCTTTTATTGCATCTGTTTCATTCTCTAATGCCTTAACTATTTCAAGGTGCGGGTGCAGCCATTTGTGCAGTTCATCGTGGCTTTTCCCGTCCATTGTACAACTTTTTATGAGTTGGCTGTTTTGGTCTTTTAGTTGTTCGGCAAGCGTTTTATAATCCGTCTTTCCGTCCTGAATATAGGCATTAACCAATTCTTCACCTTTCAATACAAAGGGTTTCATTTCTTCATTCACAAGCCATTTTTCGCCATTGTTGAGTTCAATAGTATCTGAATTTTCATCGTGATGATGTCCTGCGTGGTTTTCGGTTTCCTGATGTGCTGTTGATTTTTCAGTAGAATTATTACAACTCCACAAAAGCACAACACTCATTCCAAATACAATTACTTTTTTCATAATCTGATTATTTTTTTTCAATCATTTTTAAAATTCCCTCTAAAACTGCTGTACCGTCTTTCATTAGGTTAGACTTATGCCCCGAAAGTTTCCATTTCAAAACCGTCATTCTCATTCCTCCAAGTATAATGGTGGTAAGCGTAGATGCACCTATTAATTTGTTGTATGTTCCGTCTTTTTGTCCTTTTTCAATGTTCGTTTTAACGTATTGGTACATTAAGTCCATTATTTCGGAAACTTTATTGCTAAGGCTATCGTCAAAATGAAAAATACTTTCAGCAAAGATTACACTAACAATCGCCGGTTTATTGGTAAATGTTTGTAGTTGTGAATTGAAAATGGCTCTCAATTTATCACCTTCCGTATCGTTTGGTTTGAAGGGAAGAGACTGAATGCGGTTTTTCATTTCGCTTTTGAAATACGACAATAAGCTCAACAAAATTTCATTTTTACTTTTGAAATGTCGATATAATGCGGGTTCAGATAAACCAATGTCTTCGGCAAGTGTTTTAATGGTCAAATTCTGAATTCCAAATTTTGAAATCCTGTTTGTTGCCGCTTCCATTATCTCAATTTGTCTGTCTGTAAAATCTTGCATACTTTTTAAATTAAAAAAGTTAGTTAGTATTCACTCGCAAAAGTGAGTAAATTTTTTAATTCAACAAATTTTTTACAAGAAAAATGAATTTGTTGTTAGGGCAGGTAAAATTGGCTCTTTTCAGACTTTGGGTGGTGGGTGGGCTTGGTGCGGTTTGCAAATGTGCCAATGTGTGTCAGCTGAAATTATTTTTTAAAATGTGCGGTGGGAAAATTTTTTAAAACCTTTCGGGTCTGTCTGTGTAAAGTTGTAGCGAAACTGTCTGTTTTGTCGTGAATGTTGATAGTAGTACGGTTGTTCTTACGCTTGCCTGTAACTCTCAAATATACGCAATAATCTTCTTTACACAAAAAAACCAATAATTCTCTGTTTTGCCATAAATATTTGTTTGTAAGGGGCTTCACTTTATGGTTGTGCGATTTTATCCATTGCGCATTTTGTATAACTTTCTTAGATTTGCTTTATTAGGTAATACAAAATGCGCAGTATGAAAGCTATTGATTTTTCCGGTTTTGCTTTCCGGGAAGGTAGGCATAATGATTCGGCGGTCATTTGGGTGGATTTCAAATACGACCGGGCAAAGATTGATTTGGTCAAATCGCTGAAAGGCAGGTGGAGCAGGTCTAAGAAGTGCTGGTATGTGCCGGACAATACCCATTTCCGCACACTGTTTGGGATGGAAATACCACCGGTTGGCAAAGGGGTATTGTCCAAATTATCACCTTTGAATGCTCGGGAGTTGCAACGCATGAAAGAGGTATTGCAGATGAAAGCCTACAGCCCGTCCACCATAAGGACCTACATGGTAGAATTTGCACAGCTACTGTATATTTTGAAAGACGTGCCCATTGATTCCCTCGGCTACGACCGTCTCCGTGCTTACATCCTTTATTGCATCAATACATTGAAGATTTCGGAAAGCCAGTTGCACAGCAGGCTCAACGCCATCAAATTCTATTTTGAACAGGTGCTCCATAAACCGGACTTCTTTGCCGAAATCCCACGGCCGAAGAAGCCGTCCACCTTGCCAAAAGTGCTGAGCCAAAAGGAAGTAAAACGGATATTCGACGCGGTACGAAACCGAAAACATTTGCTGATGCTGCAACTGTGCTACGGAATGGGATTGCGAGTAAGTGAGGTTGTCAATCTGAAAGTGAGTGACATCGACAGTGGACGGTTGCAGGTACTCATCGAAGCGGGCAAAGGAAAGAAAGACCGGTATGTACCGCTACCGTCCGCGGTGCTGGATTTGTTGCGGGAATATTATAAAGCGTACCATCCTAAAACTTACCTTTTTGAAGGTCAGTACGGAGGGCGGTATTCCGTCCGCAGTGTCCAAGCGGTGTTCAAGAATGCGATGAAG
>Ga0182746_1001548_pt1 | contig 20307 bp, 22 predicted proteins | sample eDN3rd30CBELigOP_FD_128881 | JGI IMG/M metagenome (GOLD analysis project Ga0182746, IMG submission 128881) | Enriched Organic Plus compost microbial communities from Emeryville, California, USA - eDNA 3rd pass 30_C BE-Lig OP (version 2) (version 2) ... | reverse complement strand
GTGTTCGCGGCCCGGCTGCCGCAGTACTTCCCCGAGAAGCTGCGCGAACAGTTCCCCGCCGAAATCCGGTCGCATCAGCTGCGGCGGGAGATCGTCACCACCATGCTGGTGAACGACCTCGTCGACACCAGCGGGATCAGCTACGCCTACCGCATCACCGAGGATGTCGGTGTCGGCCCGGTCGACGCGGTGCGCAGCTACGTCGCCACCGACGCCATCTTCGGGATCGGTGACGTGTGGCGCCAGATCCAGGCTGCCGGAGACGCCGGAGTGCCCGTGGCCGTCACCGACCGGATGACGCTGGACCTGCGCCGGCTGGTCGACCGTGCCGGGCGCTGGCTGCTCAACTACCGGCCACAACCATTGGCCGTCGGCGCCGAGATCAATCGGTTCGCTGCGAAAGTGGCGGCCCTACGGCCGGACATGGCGCAGTGGCTGCGCGGAGACGACAAGGCGATCGTGGCCAAGGAAGCCGGGGAGTTCGCCGCGCAGGGCGTGCCCAACGATTTGGCGTACGCCGTGGCGACCGGGCTTTATCAGTACAGCCTGCTCGACGTGATCGACATCTCCGACATCGTGGACCGCGACGCGGCCGAAGTCGCCGACACGTACTTCGCGCTGATGGACCACCTCGGTTCCGACGGGCTACTCACCGCCGTGTCCCGGCTGAGCCGCGACGATCGCTGGCATTCCCTGGCGCGGTTGGCGATTCGTGACGACATCTACGGTTCGCTGCGGGCCCTGTGCTTCGACGTGCTCGCAGTCGGCGAACCAGAAGAGACCGGCGAGGAGAAAATCGCCGAGTGGGAGCTGACCAACAGCTCCCGGGTGACCCGCGCCCGCCGCACTCTGGCCGAGATATACGAAGATGGTGAACAGGATCTGGCAACGCTGTCTGTGGCGGCACGGCAGATCCGCAGCATGACACGAACGAGTGGAACGGGAACAACTGCGTGAGCTTCACAACGCCGGTGCATGTGCGCTGGTCGGACATCGACATGTACCAGCACATCAATCACGCCACGATGGTGACGATTCTCGAAGAGGCCCGGATCCCGTTCCTGCGGGAACCCTTCGGCGCCACGATCGACACCATCGGCCTGTTGATCGCCGAGGTGAATATCAGCTACAAGGGGCAGTTGCGGCTCGTCGACTCACCGCTGCAGGTGACCATGTGGTCCAAGCGGGTGCGCGCGGTCGACTTCACCATCGGCTATGAGGTGCGCTCGGTCAATGCCGCACCCGACTCCAAGCCGTCGGTGATCGGCGAGACCCAGCTGGCGGCGGTACACATTGGGGAGCAACGACTGGAACGCCTGACGCCCGAGCAGCGCGGCTATCTGGAGAGTCATCTGCGATGACCGCCTCCGAACGCGGTCTGTGGGTCGATGATCCGCGAGATCGTGCGGATCTCGCGACTTTCCTCGACCGCGCGCTGCGATTGGACGACGCCGCCGTGGTCAGGTTGCGTGAGCGCGCCGGAGCGACGGTGGCGTGGGTGGCGACCGGGTTGGAGGTGCTGGCCAGCCGGGTGGTGAGCGGTCGGGTACGCCCGTCGGATCTGTCCGCCGGAGCCGACGCCCTGGCGGCCGGCTTGTCCACCGCGGCAGACGGTTACGTCGACCCGGGCTTCCCGATGGACTCGGCCTGGCGTGGTGGACTGCCGCCCGACGACGGCTTCGTCCACCTCGACGACGTCCCCGCACGGGTGATGCTCGACCTGGCACAGCAGGGCGGCGCACTGGCCCGCGAACACGGCAGCGCCCACGGTCCGCCGGCATCGCTGTTGGACCAGGAGGTGATCGCGGTCAGCGCAGGCGATTTCACCGTCGGGGTGCCCATGCGATGTGTTTTCGCGTTGACTGCCATGGGTTTTCTGCCGCAGACCGGCAACGAGGTCACCGAAGACGAAATCGTCCGGGTCCGCGCCCATCCGTCGTGGCTTCGCATCGACGCGAGGTTCGGCTCGGTGTACCGGCACCGCGAGAGCACGGCCCTGATCCTGAGTTGATTTCGGTTCCTGCACATGCCATCGGGTGACTTCGACTTGACCGTGGACGAATTGCGGGTCGTCGCACGTTATGTGGCGGAAACCGCAGAAGAGGTGCTTGCGGTGTTCGAGGACATTCTTCCCCGAGATCCTCGACCGCGATCCGCGATCGCCGCCGCATGGCAGTTCGTTGATGGTGCACCCAGGTCCAAGACGCAGCGCGTCGCCTCACTGGACGCACACCGAGCGGCTTCGGAAGCCCCGACCCAAGTCGCGCGCCTGGCCGCGCAGGCGGCCGGGGATGCCGCCTCGGCGGCTTACCTGCATCCCATCGCCAAAGGCCATCAGGTCGGCCATATCCTGCGAGCGGCGGCGAATGCCGCACGGATATCCGAGATCGACGGTGGTGACGATCCTGCCGAGGCCGACCGGGTGCTGCAGCGGGCTCGCCGGCGCGCCTCGCCGGCCTTGATCGATGTGCTCCGTCGATACCCGCCGGCCCCGACCGGCAAGAGCCGTGTGGCCCAACTGATGTCGGAGCTGGACAGTTCACTGCGGCGCTGATTCTCCCTGGGCTCGGCGGAGAACTAGACCAGCCACACCGCGCTGTCCGGACCGAGGATGCCGTCGGTCAATTCGCCGCTGCTCAGCAGTACCTCGCCGGCCGGCAACACCGCGGGCCCGGCGCCCGTGTTGAGCACACACGTCAGGCCGCCTTCGCGCCGCAGCGTCAGCACCTCGCCAGAGTTTTCCAGCTGGATCCGGCTGCCGGCGAATTCCGCGCGGCCGGCGCGCAGTTGGATGGCCCGGCGGTAGAACTCCAGCGTGGACCCCGGCTCCGTATGCTGGCGCTGCACCGTCAACGCCGCCCACTCGGCCGGCATCGGTAGCCAGGTCTCGGCGGTCGAGGAGAACCCGAACGGCGGCGCATCGCCGGACCACGGCATCGGCACCCGGCAGCCGTCACGCCCACGCTCGGTGTGACCCGAGCGTTCCCACACCGGATCCTGGAGCACCTCATCGGGCAGATCGACATTGGGAAGCCCGAGTTCCTCACCGTTGTAGACGAACACCGCTCCCGGCAAGGCCAGCATCACCAGAGCCATCGCCCGCGCCCTGGCCAACCCTCGGGCCCCGCCGCCGTAACGGGTGACCTCACGTTCCACGTCGTGGTTGGACAGCGTCCAGGTCGGCGTCGCCCCCGCAAGATCCGCCGCGGCGATCGCGTTGTCGATCGCGTCGTGGACTTCTGCGGCGTCGAAATCTGCTTGCACCAGACGGAAATTGAAGCCCAGATGCAGCTCGTCGGGACGCAGGTACCTGGCGAAACGTTCATTGCCGTGCACCCACACCTCGCCGACGGCCACCGCATCGGGATAGTCGTCCAAGACCGTGCGGATGAACCGGTGAATGTCATGCACGCTGTCGTTGTCGAATCGCGGGTCGTCGTCACTGTTGCGCAGCAGTGCGGTGTCGGTGACCGCCATGTCCGGCAGCTCGGGCGGCTTGGCCATGCCGTGGGCCACGTCGATGCGAAATCCGTCGATCCCGCGGTCCAGCCAGAACCGCAGCGTCTTCTCGAGATCCTCGAACACCTCGGGGTGGTTCCAGTTCAGGTCGGGCTGGGCCGGATCGAACAGGTGCAGATACCACTGGCCGGGCGCGCCGTCAGGCTCGGTGACGCGGGTCCAGGCCGGGCCGCCGAACACCGACAGCCAGTTGTTGGGCGGCGTGTCACCATGCGGGCCCCGGCCGTCGCGGAAGATGTAGCGGTCGCGTCGACGTGGATCGGCCAGCGCTTCCACGAACCACGGGTGCGCCGAGCTGGTGTGGTTGGGGACCAGGTCCATCGTGATCCGGATGCCGCGGGCGTGGGCGGCGGCGAGCAGCCGGTCCAACGCCTCCAGATCACCGAACAGCGGATCGACATTGCGCGGGTCGGCGACGTCATAGCCATGGTCGGCCATCGGCGACACCATCACCGGGTTGAGCCACAAGGCGTCGACCCCGAGCGCCGCCAGATAGTCCAGCCCTGCGCGCACCCCGTCGAGGTCACCGACCCCGTCGCCGTTGCTGTCGGCGAACGAGCGGGGATAGACCTGGTAGAAAACCGCGTCCGCCCACCACCGGCGCATGTCAGAACGCCGAGTTGACCATCGAGTCGGCGGCCATCTCCAGATAATCCAGCAGCGCGCGGCGGTGCGGGTCGTCGAGGGTCTGCGAGTCGATCGAGGCCACCGCGGTGTGCATGCAGCGCAGCCACGCGTCGCGCTCGAGGTAGCCGATCCGGAACGGGGCGTGCCGCATCCGCAGCCGCGGATGACCGCGCTGGTCGGAGTACGTCCTGGGACCGCCCCAATACTGCTCGAGGAACATGCGGAGCCGCTCCTCGGCGCCGTCGATGTCGTCCTCGGGGTACAGCGGCAGCAGGATCTCGTCCTCGCGCACCAGCTGGTAGAACCGCGACACGATCGCTGCGAATGTCTCGTGGCCCCCGACTTCGTCGTAGAAAGATCGCTGCACAGCCGTCACGTCACTCATTGTGGTCCATTGTGGCCGCAAGGGGCGTCGGGGCCGGTCACGGCGGCCTGGTCACCTCCTGTTCATTGGACTGACCTGCGAACACCCGAAGAATTTTCGTGCGTATTGCAGTGATCCGTGGTGGACTGTCTCCTCGGAGGCTCCATGGCGCACAGCAAAAAAAGCCATACGCGACGGACCGGCCCATTACCCGGCCCATCGGGACCCCATGTGCCAAATCGCCCTCTGCACAGCGTCGAGGTACTTCCCACGGCCGCGCCCGATGCGTCCCTGTGGGGACGCCGCCGGGTTCTGCTGCTCAACTCCACCTATGAACCGCTGACCGCGCTTCCACTACGGCGCGCGGTGATCATGGTGATGTGCGGCAAAGCCGACGTCGTGCACGACGACCCGTCGGGACCGGTCATCCATTCGGCGACCCGCACCATCGTGGTGCCCTCGGTGATCCGGCTGCGCACGTTCGTGCGAGTGCCGTACCGGGCCCGCATACCGATGACCCGGGCGGCACTCATGCACCGCGACCGCTTCCGCTGTGCGTACTGCGGAGGGCGGGCCGACACCGTCGATCACGTGATCCCGCGCAGCCGTGGCGGCGAGCATTCCTGGGAGAACTGTGTGGCGGCGTGCGGGCCGTGCAACCACCGCAAGGCCGATCGGCTGCTGGCCGAACTGGGCTGGTCGCTGCGGTGCGTACCGATGCCGCCGAAAGGGCAGCACTGGCGGCTGCTGTCGACGATCAAGGAGCTCGACCCGGCCTGGGTGCGCTATCTCGGTGAGGGTGCGGCGTGAGGTCCGACTTGCCGGGCACTCTCGGCGCGCCGGTGCATTGCGGCTGATACGGTTTGCGCGTGAGCACAGCACTTACCCATTCCCTCCTCGGAGGGGTTCCGCTGGTGTTGTTCGTGGTCTTGGCGTTGATCTACCTGCCCCGCAAGGGACCGCACCCGGACACCTACAAGATGTCCGATCCGTGGACCCACGAGCCCATCCTGTGGGCTGCCGAGGAGCCGCAGGATCACGGGCATGGCGGGCATGATTCGCACGGCGTGACGATCGGAGGCGGCGCAAGTGGCAAGTGGTGAAGTCGCAGTCGCGACGAAAGACGTCGACCTTCCCTACGGTTATGCGCTGACCTACAGCGGCCGGATCTCCGGCGTCACCGAACCCGGTGAGCTGTCGGTGCACTACCCGTTCCCGACGATGGATCTCGTCGTCCTCGACGATGCGATGAAGTACGGCTCGCGGGCGGCCAAGGCGCGTTTCGCGGTCTACATCGGCCCGCTGGGCACCGACACCGCGGCCACGGCACGCGAAATCCTGGCCAAGGTGCCCACGCCCAACAACGCGGTCCTGCTTGCGGTCTCACCCGACCAGCACGCCATCGAGGTGGTCTACGGTGCCGACGTCAAGGGCCGTGGCATCGAGGAAGCCGCTCCGCTGGGCGTCTCGGCAGCTGCCGCCTCGTTCAAGGAAGGCAACTTGATCGACGGGCTGATCAGCGCCGTGCGCGTGCTGTCGGCCGGCGTTTCGCCTGCCTGATCGTCCTCAACGTACGCACCGTGAGCGTGTGTGATCGTCAGCCGACGATCACACACGCTCGCTGCATTCAGTGACCCGGTTCAACCGTCAGGCTGTTGCGGATCTCCACATAGCGCGTCAAGAACGCGCGTTCATCGAGCCGCTTTCGCCGCATCCAGGTGCTGACCTCGAAGTTGCACTTGCTGGCGTTGCACGATGCGCACGCCGGCACCACGTTGTCCACGGTGTAGCGCCCGCCGCGCGAGATCGCCATGACGCAATCCTTCTGGAACGGGCCGTCGGTGGTGCCGCAATAGGCGCAGCCACCCCATGCCCCTTTGATGGCATCCCATTGCTGGTCGGTGAGATCGTGGACGACCAGGTCCATCCGCCGTTTGCGTTTGCGGGCCGCCCGTGCCGCGCGGGTTCGACTGACCGCCATCGGCACAGCGTATGACCGCGAGTGTGCGTGTCAGGCAGCAGACACGCACACTCGCGGTGCAAATCAGCTCACGTCGAACGCGCGGGCGCGCAGGGACCGCTCCACACCTGCGCGTCCCTCGATCACCAGCCGGCGCAGCGCCGGCGGCACCTCCGGGTCGGACAGGAACGCATCCGCCGCATCGAGACCGTTCTGGCTGATGTCCCAGGACGGGTAGAGCCCGATCACCACGGTCTGCGCGACCTCGCTGGACCGGCGCTCCCACACCCCGGAGATCGCCGCGAAGTAGCGGGTCGTGAACGGGGCCAGCAGCTCGGACTGGCCGGGCTGCACGAACCCGCCGACGATCGCACGGGTGGTGATGTTGGCGATCGTGTCGTCCTCGATCACCTGCTCCCACGCCGCGGACTTCACCTCGTCCTGCGGGCGCGCCGCAGACGCCGCGGCAGCGTGACGCTTGCCTGCCGCGGTCGGGTCGTTCTCCGCCTCCGCATCGATGAACGGCGTCTCGGGTCCGTCGGCGTCGATCTGCCCGCTGCGAGCCAGCGCGGTGACGATCCGCCAGCGCAGATCGGTGTCGATCACCAGGCCGGCCATGTTCACCGCGGCGGGTTCGTTGTCGAGCAGGGTCGACAGCACGGCGACGTGGTTCGGCGACAGCACCGAGGTGCACAGCGCGTTGACGAAGGCGAGTTGGTGATCGGAGCCGGGGGCGGACTCGCGGGCCCGATCGAGCAACGCATCGCCGAACGCAGGCCAGCCGATTTCGGTGGCCCAGTCCGGATCGGCATAGGAACTGAGCGCGGTCTGGGCCTGCATCAGCAGCCGCTGCGCAACGCCGACCTCGGATTCGGCGTGGATACCGCTCATCACGAGCGCGACGAAGTCGCGGGCCTTCATCTCGGCCTCGCGGGTCATCTCCCAGGCCGCCGACCAGGCCAACGTCCGGGGGAGTGGGTCGGCGATGTCAGCGATCCGCGACAACACGGTCGACAACGACGCCGGGTCCAGTCGCAGCGAGCAGTACGTCAGGTCGTCGTCGTTGACCAGGATCAGCTTTCCGCGTGAAACACCGACCAGCGCCGGAACATCCGTGACCGGCCCCTCGACGTCGAGTTCCTCGCGGTGCACGCGGACGAGCTTGCCCGAGCCGGCCGGGTCGTCGTCATAGATGCCGACCGCCAGGCGGTGCACGCGGGTCTCGCCGGCGCCCGGCGCCGCACCCGACTGGGAGATGGCGAACCGTGTGATGACGCCTGCCTCGTCCGTGTCGAAGTCGGCCCTCAGGGTGTTCAAACCCGTTGTCTTGAGCCATTGTTGGCCCCACCCCGACAGGTCACGCCCCGACGACTTCTCCAGGGCGCCCAGCAGATCGCCGAACGTCGCGTTGGCGAAGGCGTGGTCGCGGAAGTAATCCCGCAGGCCGGCCAGGAACTGCTCCAGCCCGACGTAGGCCACCAGCTGCTTGAGCACCGAGGCGCCCTTGGCGTAGGTGATGCCGTCGAAGTTGACCTCGACGGCGGCCAGATCGGGGATGTCGGCAGCGACCGGGTGGGTGGAGGGCAGCTGATCCTGGCGGTAGGCCCAGGACTTCTCGACATTGGCGAACGTGGTCCAGGCGGTGTCGTATTCGGTGGCCTCGGCCTGGCACAACACCGACGCGAACGTCGCGAAGGACTCGTTGAGCCACAGGTCGTCCCACCACTGCATGGTGACCAGATCGCCGAACCACATGTGCGCCATCTCATGCAGAACGGTCTCGGCGCGCCGCTCGTAGGAGGCCCGGGTGACCTTGGACCGGAAGACGTAGTCCTCGAGGAACGTCACGGCGCCGGCGTTCTCCATGGCGCCCGCGTTGAACTCCGGCACGAACAGCTGGTCGTACTTGCCGAAGGCGTACGGCGTCCCGAAATTGGAGTGGTAGAAGCCGAAACCCTGTTTGGTCTCGGTGAACAGCCGCTCGGCGTCCATGAACTCGGCCAGCGACGCGCGGCAGAAGATGCCCAGCGGGATCTCGCCGTGGGTGTCCGAATACGAATCGCGCCACACCGCGTACGGCCCGGCGATCAACGCGGCCAGGTAGGTGCTCATCTTCGGGGTGGTGGCGAAGGTGTGCCGGGTGGCCGGCCCGTCGGGCTCGGCGCTGGTGGTCGCGCCGTTGGAGATCACCTGCCAGTGCGAGGGTGCGGTGACCTGAACGTCGAACGTGGCCTTCAGATCGGGCTGGTCGAAGCAGGCGAACATCCGCTTGGCGTCGGCGGTCTCGAACTGCGAGTAGAGATAGACCTCGTCGTCGACGGGGTCGACGAAACGGTGCAGGCCCTCGCCGGTGTTGGAGTACAGGCAGTCGGCGTCGACCACCAGGACGTTGTGCGCGTCCAGTCCGGTGAGCGCGATGCCCGTGGATTCGTCGTAGCCGGACACATCGAGCGCGACGCCGTTGAGCGTCGCGCTGCGGACGGTATCGGCCGCCAGGTCGATGAAGGTGTCGGCGCCGGCGAGGGCATCGAACTTCACGGTGGTGGTGGACCGGAAGGTGCGTTCGCCGGGTTTGCCGTTGCCGTCGGTGAGGTCGAGGACGACGTGGTAGTTGTCGACGGTGACCAGAGCTGCGCGCTCTACGGCCTGATCGCGAGTGAGATTCGGAAGTGCCACGCGTCCAACCTAGTGGCTGGACGTCGGCGGGACCCGGCCTACTGGGGGAAGCCGGCCATCCCGGCAAGTCCGTTGAGCGCGCCGAGGTTGTTCAGGATCGAACCGTCGCCGATCGACGACATCATCTGCGGGCAGTACATCTGGATGGCGATGCCGGTGAAGAAGGACGCCATCTGCGGGGACATGCCGCCGTCCCCGCGCATCTGGGAGGCCACCGAGGCGAAGTCCTTGCCGGGCTCTACCAGCATCGGACACACGTCCTGGCCCATCTGGACAGCGGTGGTCGGATCGCCGTAACCGACCCCGGCGTTGTTCAGGGCGTTCAAAAACGAACTGTCGGTCGTCGGATCGGTCGGGACCGGCACCGGATCGGCCTGCGCCGGAACTGCCAGCGCGAGAGCGGCGGTGACGGCGCCTACGGCTGCCAGGAAGGAACGAGCGGCCATGTTGAGCTCCTCAGCTATCACGCAGAACCCTTTGATCGCTCTGCTCACTTGGGCAACAGTGGTTTACCAGGGTCACAGGAACAACACGTTTCGGTAAAAATTCGTGCACTATGCGTTTCCTGTGCTGCTGCCGTGACATCGACATGCTTGCCGAGAGGTCAACCACCATTGTTGTCGTAAACGGTCCCCGGATAGTTACCGGCATCGGGAACATCTCAATGCGGGTGCACAGTTGTGTTGAACGCAGCTGTGCCTTGAACCACACCGAGAGGAACGCGTAGATGGCTCCCACCGACCAAAAAGACACCGCCGGCTTCTGGTTCGACCCGCTGTGCCCGTGGTGCTGGATCACGTCGCGCTGGATCCTGGAGGTCGAGAAGGTCCGCGACATCGACGTGCAGTTTCACGTCATGAGCCTGGCCGTCCTCAACGAAGGCCGTGACCTGCCGGAGAATTACCAGGAACTGATGAAGAGGGCGTGGGGCCCGGTCCGCGTCGCCATCGCCGCCGAGCAGCTCAAGGGGCCGGAGATCCTCGGCCCGCTCTACACCGCGATGGGTTTCAGGATTCACAACCAGGACAACAAGGACCTCGACACCGTCATCGCGCAGGCTCTCGAGGAAGTGGGTCTGCCCGCCGAGCTGGCCGAGGCGGCCAACACCGACAAATACGACGATGCGTTGCGTAAGAGCCACCATGCCGGCATGGACGCCGTCGGCGAGGACGTCGGCACTCCGACCATCCACGTCAACGGTGTCGCGTTCTTCGGCCCGGTGCTCTCCAAGATCCCGCGCGGCGAAGAGGCCGGCAAACTCTGGGACGCGTCGGTGACCTTCGCGTCGTACCCGCATTTCTGGGAGCTCAAGCGCTCCCGCACCGAGGCACCTCAGTTCGACTGACGGGTGAACCGGACCCAAAATCGCGATTCCGGTTGCGTAACACCGCGGCTCACGCCACGGTGTACGGATGACAGCGGCTGAGCCCAGCACCGACGGCTCGTACCGGGACCGAATCGCCGCCGTGGAACCGGGCGGCAACGAGCACATCGCCGACGCCGACCGGCACGGAAAACCCAGCCAGCTGTTCTGGACCTGGACCTCGCCGAACCTGGAGTTCGCCACCATCTTCCTGGGGGTGCTGGCGGTCTCCGTCTACGGCATGACGTTCTGGCAGGCGGTGGCCGGCCTTGCCATCGGCACCGGACTCGGCGCACTCGCGCACTACTTCCTGTCCAAACGCGGCCCGCTGCACGGTGTTCCGCAAATGGTGCTGGGCCGGCTGGCGTTCGGCTTCCGGGGCAACGCCGTGCCCTCGCTGCTGATGACGGTGACCGCGGGCATCGGATGGTTCGCCACCAACAGCGTCAGCGGCGCGTTCGCGCTGTCCACCCTGTTCGGCATCGCGCCAGTGCTGGCCCTGGTGCTCGTCGTCGTGGTGCAGACCGCGCTCGCGGTGTTCGGGCACAACCTGGTTCAGGCGTTCGAACGGTGGGCGTTCCCCGTGCTCGCAGTCATCTTCGCCATCACCTCGGTGGTGATCCTGACCAAGGCGGACTTCGGCGCCCCGGCTATCCCGAACGGTGTCGGCGGCATGGGCGGCTTCCTGCTGACCGTGGGCACCGCGTTCGGCTACGTCGCCGGATGGGCACCGTACGCCGCCGACTACACCCGCTACCTGCCCCGGAGCGAGGCCGGCCCACGCACCGGATTCTTCGCCGCCGCAGGATTGTTCGTGTCGTGCATGCTTTTGCAGACGGTCGGCGCGGCCTCGGTGACCATCGGCCCCGCGGTCTCGGACAATCCGACGACTGCGTTCACCTCGGAGCTGGCCCCCTGGCTGGCCAGTTTGACACTGCTGGCCATCGCGATCGGGGCGGTGGCCGCGAACGCGATCAACATCTATTCGGGCGCAATGGCTTTCGTGACCATCGGGATCAAACTGCCGCACCATATCGCCCGGGCCCTGGCGACGGCGTTCTTCGGCGTCGTCGGATTCCTCATCGCCTGGTGGGCGCTGGCCGACGCCGCGGCAAGCTACGAGGCGTTCCTGTTGATCATCGCCTACTGGATCGGGCCGTGGCTCGGGGTGGTGTTCGCCGATGAGTACCTGCGCAGGGATCAGCCCGTCGCACACTTCCTCTACGACCGGTCCTACACCAACTGGCCCGGCCTGGCGTCGTTCCTGCTCGGCCTGGTGGTGTCGGTGACACTGTTCTGCAACCAGACGAAGTTCGTCGGGTACATCGCGCGAGAGGTTCCGCAGTTGGGTGACATCACGTTCTTCGTCGGCTTCCTCATCGCCGGGGCGAGTTATCTGATGTTGTGCCGATCCGGGCTCGCCGAGGAACGGAAGGTGCCGGCATGACCCCGGACCAGATGCTCGACGTCGCCGTCGAGGAAGCGCGAAAAGGATTGGCCGAGGGCGGTATTCCGATCGGCGCGGCCCTGTTCGGCTCGGACGGAACGCTGCTGGGTGCCGGGCACAACCGGCGCGTGCAGAACGACGACCCGTCGGTCCACGCCGAGACCGACGCCTTCCGGGCCGCCGGGCGTCAGCGCGGCTACCGGTCCACGATCATGGTGACGACGCTCTCGCCGTGTTGGTACTGCAGCGGGCTGGTCCGTCAGTTCAACATCGGCGCCGTCCTGATCGGGGAGAGTCGGACCTTCACCGGTGGGCACGACTGGCTGGCCGAGCATGGAGTGGCGGTGACCGTGCTCGACGACGAGCGCTGTGTGGAGATGATGCAGAATTTCATCGCCGAGAGACCGGATCTGTGGGCGGAGGACATCGGCGAATGAGCGCGATAGCAACGATCGACTTGGCGCGGTGGTACGCCGGTGGGGCCGAGGCCGACGCGGTCGCCGCCGAGGTGGACGCCGGGCTGCAGCGTGCCGGGTTCATCGTCGTCACCGGACACGGTGTCGACCCGGACCTGGCGGCGCGGGTGCGTGCGGCCAGCCGGGAGTTCTTCGCGTTGCCCCACGAGGTCAAGGAGAGTTATTCGGTCCCCGTCGGCGGGCACGGCTGGATCGGACCCGGAGCCGAGGCCAACGGTTACGCCGAGGGCACCGAGACGCCACCTGATCTGAAGGAGAGTTACAGCCTGGGCGCCGAGACGGCGACCGGTGACCCGGAGGTCGACCGGATCTGGTTCGCGCCCAACGTGTGGCCGGCCGAGGTGCCCGCGCTGCAGGCATTGGTCGAGGAGTACACCGCCGCGATGCGGAAGGTATCCGATGACCTGCTGGCCCTGTTCGCCCATGCTCTCGGACTGCCGTTCAATCCCTTTGTCGCCCTGGCCGATCGGCCGACCTGGACCATGAACATCAACCACTATCCGCCGGTCAGCGTGGTGGGGGAGCCCGAGCCCGGACAGTTCCGGATCGGCCCGCACACCGACTTCGGCACGGTGACGGTCCTCGACCGCGAACCGGGCGCAGGCGGACTGCAGGTGTACTCCGAGCAGGAGGGCTGGGAAGACGCACCGTGGGAGCCGGGATCACTCACCGTCAACATCGGTGATCTGCTGGAGTACTGGAGTGGCCGGCGCTGGCCGTCGGGCCGGCACCGCGTGCTACCGCCCCAGCCGCACGCGCCCGAGGAAGACCTGGTCTCGCTGATCTATTTCTACGAGGCCAACCACGACGCGCTCGTCGCCCCGCTGGAACCACCCATCGGCAAGGTCGGCGGTTTGGAGCCGGTGACGTCATCGGCCTTCATCAAGGAACGCCTGGACGCCATCACCCTGGGATAGTTCGGCAGCGACGGCGTCGAGATCGGCCAGTTGCTGCTCGTTCAGGGTGACGTCGCCGGCCGCCAGGTTCTGCTCCAGGTGGGCGACCGACGTCGTCCCGGCGATGAGCAGGGTGTTGGGCGCGTGCGCGAGTAGCCATGCCAGCCCGACCTGTGCGCCGCTGACCCCGAGGTCGGTGGCGACCCGTTGCACCACATCGTTTTCGGCGACTTTCGGAAACCCGGGGAACGCCGAGCCGAGGGGGAAGAACGGCACCCACGCGATGCCTTCCTCTCGGCAGAGTGTCAGTTCATCCTCATGGTCGCGGTTGAGCAGGCTGTAGGCGTTCTGCACGCACACGATTCCGGCGGGCAGCGCGCGGCGCAGGGTGGCCAGGTCGACGTTGCTGATTCCGATCGCGCCGATCTTGCCCTCGTCGCGCAGGGCGATCATCTCGGCCAACTGATCGTCCAGGTCGACGATCTGATCGCCCTCGGCGGTGAGACCTGGGCCGATGTCGGCGCGGCGCAGGTTCACGACCGGAATCTGATCCAGCCCGAGACCGGCCAGGTCCAGTTCGACGGCCGCGCGGAGATCGGCCGGATGTTGGGCGAGCGCCAGCGGGACCGGCCCCGTGGCCGGCCGGGCCCCGACCTTGCTGACGATGAGCAGATCGTCCCGGTACGGGGCGAGCGCGTCCCGGATGCGCCGGTTCACCACGCCGTCGTCGTAGAACGATGCGGTGTCGATGTGGTTGACGCCGAGCTCGACGGCGCGGTGCAACACGGCAGTCGCATCGTCGTGGGGGAGCTCGCGTCCGAGACCCATGGCGCCGTAGCCGATCCGAGCCACGCTGTGTCCGCCGATGGTGCCGGTGCCGCCGGGATGCGATGGGGTCATGGTGCACTCCTGGGATGTCATACTCGGAAGTGATGCGGAGGGACCTCCGTTTCACCACGCTAACAAAACGGAGGAGCCTCCGCTATGGCTGAACGGGCCGACGCGCGACGCAACAGGGAACGCCTGCTTGCGGCCGCCGCAGCAGCGTTCGCCGCGTCGGACGGTCCCGTCTCGCTGGAGGCCATCGCCCGCGAGGCCGGTGTCGGCATCGGGACGCTCTACCGTCACTTCCCCAGCCGCGAGGCCCTCATCGAGGCCGTCTACCGCGCCGAGCTGGCCGAGGTCTCCGCGTCCGCGGCCGACCTGTCCGGCCGGTACCCGCCGCCGGTGGCGCTCCGCCGGTGGATGAACCGCTACGCGACGTTCGTGGCCGCCAAGAAGGGCATGGCCGAATCGCTGCGCACCATCTTCGAATCCGGCGCGGTCGACCACCGCGACACCAAGGCGAGCATCACCGGGGCGATCCAGACCCTGCTCGATGCCGGTGCCGCCGATGGCAGCCTGCGGGCGGATGTGCGGGCCGAGGACGTGGTGTCGAGCCTGCTCGGGATCTTCCTGGCCAGCGGCTCGGCCGAGCAGGCGCAGCGAATGCTCGATCTGCTCCTGGCAGGTATCCGAGCTGGTGCTGTGGTGGGGTGATGACCAGTTAGGGTTACCGACATGCGCGTCTACATCGGTGCCGACCACGCCGGATTCGAGTTCAAGCAGACCATCATCGAGCACCTCAAGAAGACCGGCCACGAGCCGATCGACTGCGGTGCCTACACCTACGACGCCGATGACGACTACCCGGCGTTCTGCATCGACGCCGCGGTCAAGACCGTCGCCGATCCCGGCAGCCTGGGCATCGTGCTCGGCGGCTCGGGCAACGGTGAGCAGATCGCCGCGAATAAGGTGCCCGGCGCCCGCTGTGCCCTGGCCTGGAGCGTCGAGACCGCCAAGCTGGCCCGCGAGCACAACAACGCGCAGCTGATGGGCCTGGGCGGCCGCATGCACAGCGAGGAGGAGGCGTTGGCCATCGTCGACGCGTTCCTGTCGACGCCGTGGTCGGAAGCCGAGCGCCACCAGCGCCGCATCGACATCCTGGCCGAGTACGAGAAGGACCACGTGGCCCCGCCGGTTCCCGGCGCGCCTGCCTGACCCATGCCCGAAGGGCACACCCTGCACCGGTTGGCCCGGCTGCACCAGAAGCGGTTCGGCCGGGCGCCTGTGGTGGTGTCCAGCCCGCAGGGCCGCTTCACCGACGGTGCTGCCGCGGTCAACGGTCAGGTGTTCAAACAGGCCGACGCATGGGGCAAACACCTGTTCCATCACTACGCCGGTGGACACGTCGTGCACATCCACCTCGGCCTGTACGGGACGTTCACCGAAGCTCCCGTTCCTCTGGGACTGCCGGTCGGCCAGGTCCGGATGCGGATCGTCGGCGCCGAGTACGGCACCGATCTGCGCGGCCCGACCGTATGTGAAGTGATCGCCGAACCCGAGATCGCCGACGTCGTCGCGCGACTCGGTCCCGATCCGCTGCGCAAGGATGCCGACCCGGCGCTGGCATGGAGGCGGATCAGCAAGTCGCGCAGGTCAATCGGCGCCCTACTGATGGACCAGTCGGTGATCGCGGGCGTCGGCAACGTGTACCGCAGCGAGCTGCTGTTCCGCCACCACATCGATCCGTACCGACCGGGTGTCCACCTCGAGCAGGCCGAATTCAGCGCCATGTGGACCGATCTCGTCGAGTTGATGAAGGTCGGCGTGCGCCGCGGCAAGATCGTAGTGGTCCGTCCCGAGCACGACCATGGTGCTCCGTCCTATGGTCCCGGGCGGCCCCGCACCTACGTCTACCGCCGCGCCGGTGAGGCGTGCCGCGTCTGCGGCGCAGGAGTACGCACCGCAGAACTGGAGGCCCGCAACCTCTTCTGGTGCCCGGACTGCCAGATGTGAGTGCGCGGCCCCGCCGCGGGCACGGGACAATCTCTGGGTGGAATTGATCCTCGTCGTCGTCGGAGCCATCCTCGTCACCGCAGCCGCGCATCGGCGCGGCCAGGAACCCGCCCTGATCATCGTGGTGATCGGGAGCCTGGTCTCATTCCTTCCCGGCTTCGAACCTCCCGAACTCGATTCCCACATCTTGCTGACCGTGGTGCTGCCGCCGCTGCTGTATTCAGCCGCGCTGGACTTCTCTTTCCCGACGTTCTTCCGCAACATCCGCCCCATCCTCGGCCTGGGTGTCGGGCTCGTCGTGGTGACCGCCTTTGCAGTGGCCGCGGTGTCGTCGTGGCTGGTGCTGGTGCCGCTGACCTTCGGGCTGGCCCTGGTGCTCGGCGCGATCGTCGCGCCGCCCGACGCGGTGACCGCCGTGGCGGTGGGGCGCAAGCTCGGTTTGCCCAAACGGGTGATGGCGATTCTCACCGGGGAGAGCCTGATCAACGACGCAGCCGCGCTCACGCTGTTCTCCATCGCGGTGGCCCAGGTGGCCGGCAGCCACACCTTCATCGAGAACCCGTTCCTGCTGTTCGGCTACAGCGCAACGATCGGCCCGCTGGTCGGCGCACTGCTCGGCTACCTGACGCTGTGGATTCGCAAGCACCTGGACAACCCCGGCCTGGAAACAGTGCAGGGCCTGGTGGTTCCGTTCGCGGCATTCATCACCGCCGAGGAACTGCACGCCTCCGGGGTGTTGGCGGTGGTGGTCGCCGGATTCGTCGTCGGAAACGGTGCGATGGGCGCGGGTTACCAGACCCGACTGCAGGAGCGATACGTCTGGAACTCGTTGGACGTGCTGCTCGAAGCATTCGTATTCGCCTACATCGGATTGCACCTGCGTTTCGTGCTGGAGCACCTCAACGAAGCCCACGAGTCACTGGCCGAGGTGGCGATCGCCTCGATGATCGTGCTGGTGATCGTGCTGTTCATCCGGCCGCTGTCGGTGTTCCTGATGTTCGGCCGCAACAAGCTGTCCCGGCACGTGGAGAGCAAGTTCAGCGTGCAGGTGCCCGACGGTGCCCGCGGCGCACTCGGCCGGCGTAACCGAAAACCCAAGGCGCGCTGGCGCAGAATGATCGACCGCCGCTCGCTGAGTTGGCGGGAGAACCTGGTGGTGTCCTGGACCGGGATGCGCGGCGTGGTCACATTGGCCGCGGCCGCTGCAATTCCGGCCACCACCGCCAGCGGTGAACCGTTCCCGGAACGCGCCACCATCCAGGCCATCGCGTTCGTGGTCAGTGTCGGCACCCTGCTGATCCAGGGCTGGACGCTGCCCCTGCTGATCCGCCGGCTGAACCTGTCCCGGTTCTGCGACGACCACGCCGCCGACCGGGAAGAAGAACTCAAGGCCGAGCGGGTGGTGCACGATGCGGCCGACGACGTGCTCGACGCGTTCGAGGCCGATCCGCCCGAAGGGTTGGATCCTCATCTGGTGGCCGAAATTCGCGCGGTGATCGCCCGGCACTCACAGGACGCCGACGAGATGCCCGATCCCGAGGCGCTCACCAAGCGGGCCGCGGTGTTCTCCAGCCTCTACCGCGATGTGCTTGCGGCACAACGCCGGGCGCTCATCGCCGAGCGTGACGAGGGCCGGATCGAAGATGAGGCGGTGCGCGCCATGCTGGAGCGTCTGGACCTGCAGGAGGCCGGTGTGTCGGCGCGCCTGGAGAGCCGCCTCTAGCGGGTTCTCCCGGCAGGGCGTCAGAAGCCGCCGAAGTCTCCGCCGAAGTCGCCGAAGCCACCACCATCGAAATCGCCGCTGTCCCAGCCGCTGGCGTCGGTGCCGCCCCAGTCACCGCCGCCGGCGTCGCCTCCGTCGAACCCGCCGCCATCTTGGCCCGCGGCGAAACCGTCGGAATAGCCGTCACCGTAACCACTTTCGAAGCCCTGTGCGCCGTAGTTGACTCCGTGCATACCGGAGAACATCGCGTCGAACAGCAGGACCGAGCCCAGCCCCCAGGCGCCGGCAACCAGCGCCGGCTTCCACCACGGTTCGGAATACCAACCGGCGGGCACCGGGCGTCCGGCCACGCGGCCGCCGGGGTAGTAGTTCGGCGTGCGCTCCGACGGGGCGGGGGAGGCCTCGATCTCGCGACCCTCGAAGTTGATGCGGCGGTCCTCGGTGACCGCACCGGCCGAACGCTGACCGGCCAACGCCTCCAACTCCGGACCCGGGTCCATGCCCATCGCGGTACGGGCGGCGCGCACGTAGTAGAGCCCCTCGATGGCGCTCTCCTTGGCCAGCGCAGCCTGCTTGGCGGTGGTGGCCTGATCAATCTGTGACGATGCCGCGGTGTACCGCTCGGAAGCATCGGCCAGCGCCTGCTTGGACGCGTCGTCGGAACCCGTCAGGTTGAGCACCTGCCCGCCGAGACGCTCGATCAGCCGACGTGCGTCAGCCTTGGCGTCGGCCAGGGACTCCGCGGAGCGCCGGCCGTTGGCCTGCGACGAGCTGTAGACAGCGAACGCGATCGCGCCGATGACCAGGATGATGAGGATCAGCAAGACGCCGTTCATGGCGTCCAGCGTACCGACGGGAAATGGTGCTTCAGGGTTCTCGAAGGGAACTCAAATTACGCCGAGAGCGGAGTACACCTCGTTGGACAATGCGACCGTCCGCGGGTCGGCATTGCACTTGGTGGCGTCGAAATAGTTCATCACGTACGCATAGCCGATCCGGTGCTCGAGGTCGACGAATGCGAACGAACCTCCTGACCCGCCGTGCCCGAAGATGCCGGTGTTGGGCCCGGCCACCCCGCGTTGATTGAGCATGTAGCCCAGGCCCCAGCCGTGATCGGCCACCCGCGCCCCCAGCACCACATCGGTGTCGAAACCGCCCTGCGAGATTCGGCAGCGCTCCATGTGCTGCCGGGTCAGCAGCTTCTCCTGGGCCAGCGCGTTGTACACCGTCGCCATGCCGAGTGCCGAGACGTGGGCGTTGGTGCTGGGGAATTCGGCCGCCCGCCAGGCGTCCAGGGCCTGCACGCCCAATTCGTCATCCGGCACGAAGTCCATGGACACGGCCCAGCCGGCCATCGGATGATCCGTGAGCGAGGCCGGCGGTCCGTCGACGTGGTTGTCCGCCAGCAGGCTGCGAACCGAGGGCTTGTTCACCATCTCCGCGCACCGGTGGTGCTGCCAGGCGGGCAACCCGATGTGGATGTCGGCGCCCAAAGGTTCGGCGATCTCGGTGCGCAGATATTGACCGATGGTGCGGCCGGTGACCCGACGCACCACCTCGCCGAGGATGAACCCGAAGGTCACCACCTGATAGCCCTGCGCGCTGCCCGGAGGCCACCACGGCGTCGCGGCTGCGATCCGGGTGCACACCGCATCCCAGTCGGTCACCTGCCGCCAGTCCATCGGCTCGCGCGGTCCGATCACGCCGGAGCGGTGACCCAGCACCATCGCGATGGTGATGTCCTGCTTTCCGGCCTGTCCGAACTCGGGCCAGTACCGGGCCACCGGGGCGTCGAGGTCGATCTCACCGCGGTCGGCCAGCAGGTGGATGCAGGTGCTCAACAAACCCTTGGAGCCGGAGTACACGCTGGCCAGCGTGTCCTGCTGCCATGGCCTGGTGCCGGCCGCGTCGGCTGATCCGCCCCAGAGGTTGACCACCAGATCGCCCTCGACCCAGACCGCGACAGCAGCGCCCACCTCTTTGTGGTGGGCGAAGTTGTCCGCGAAGGCATCGCGCACCCCGGCGAATTCCGGTGCGCAGGTGCCTGCGATGAGGGTCGTAGCGGGCATTCGTCTCCTGCACAGGCGCGGTGAAATTACGGCAGCGGTGCGCGTGGTTGACAATTGCGCTGCCATCTTCAAGATCGGTCGACAGTCCGCACCTGTTACTCACGGTAGGCGGATGGCCACCGCGAAGCACCCCCTCCGGCACAGATCGCAAGCCGTTCGAGACTCGGTCGTGATGCGATCACCCGCCGAGCGTGCCGATTTCTACTTCGGGGTCGTGGAGCGCGCGGGCGGATTCATACGGTCACTGCAACATCCACTGGTTTGGGAGGTTGCGGTGTTTCCTCGTTCGATGCGTCGGGTGTTGTTTGACCTGGTGTGTGACGGTGTCGCGATGCGTGATGCCGAGCGT
>Ga0182746_1001547_pt1 | contig 20316 bp, 19 predicted proteins | sample eDN3rd30CBELigOP_FD_128881 | JGI IMG/M metagenome (GOLD analysis project Ga0182746, IMG submission 128881) | Enriched Organic Plus compost microbial communities from Emeryville, California, USA - eDNA 3rd pass 30_C BE-Lig OP (version 2) (version 2) ... | reverse complement strand
GCGTTAGCGTGGGACACGAGAACCTCCGAGTAGTGAAGACGTCAGATATCTCCACTAAGCCCGGAGGTTCTCCCCATTCACCGCAACGACACGGGCACCAACCTCATGGCCGGGTACAGCTAGTCGCGGAGGGCGGAGAGCTGGTCCTCCAGGTGGAACACCTCGCGGAGGGTCGGCGCGCCCTGGTCGGGCCGCGATCCCTCGAGCGACTCGAAGAACCCGGCCGCCTCCGCCTCCCACGCGGCGGTGCGCGGGTCGGCCGCGAGGGCCGCCGCGGACGCCGCGTCGTCGTCGGTCTCGTAGTAGCCGATGAGCATCCCGTCGTCGCGCAGGAACAGCGAGTAGTTGCGCCGCCCGGCATCCGCGATGGCGCGCAGCATGTCGGGCCACACCGCCTCGTGGCGGCGCACGTACTCGTCCAGCAGCGCCGGCTTCACCTGGAGCTGGAAGCACACCCGCTGCACGCCGGCGGCCACGTCACGCCCCCCAGCCCGCCTGGGTGCCGCCGACCCGGCCGGCCGAGATCTTCTCGAAGTAGCCGCTCTCGGCGAAGGCGCGCATCGGGTCGGCGGGCAGGCCGCGCGACTCGCGCCACTCGGCGAGGAGCGGGCGGACGTCCGTGTAGAACGCATCCATGAGCACGGCGTTGGCGGCGAGCACGTCGCCCGCGCCCTGCGCGGCCTCGAGGGCGTCACGGTCGATGAGCAGCGCGCGCGCCGTCATCTCCTGCACGTTGAGCACCGAGCGGATCTGGCCGGGGATCTTGTTCTCGATGTTGTGGCACTGGTCGAGCATGAACGCGACGTCGGGGCTGTTGAGTCCTCCGCCGCGCACGACCTCGACGAGGATGCGGAAGAGCTGGAACGGGTCGGCGGCACCGACGATGAGGTCGTCGTCGGCGTAGAAGCGCGAGTTGAAGTCGAACGAGCCGAGCTTCCCGAGGCGCAGCAGCTGCATGACGATGAACTCGATGTTGGTGCCGGGCGCGTGGTGGCCGGTGTCGAGGCACACCATCGCCTTCGGCCCGAGCGCGGCGACCTGGGCGTAGGAGGTTCCCCAGTCGGGGACATCCGTGTGGTAGAAGGCCGGCTCGAAGAACTTGTACTCGAGCACGAGGCGCTGGTCCTCGCCCAGGCGGTCGTAGATCTTCTGGAGCGAGTCGGCGAGGCGGTCCTGGCGGCCGCGGATGTCGTCCTGGCCGGGATAGTTGGTGCCGTCGGCGAGCCAGATCTTGAGGTCGCGGGATCCGGTCTCGTGCATGATGTCGATGCACTCGAAGTGGTGGTCGATGGCCTTCTGGCGGATGCGGTCGTCCCGGTGGGTGACGCTGCCGAGCTTGTAGTCCTCGTCCTGGAACGTGTTCGAGTTGATCGTGCCCAGGCGAACGCCCTCGTCTTCGGCGTGCTTCGCGAGGGCGGCGTAGTCGTCGACCTTGTCCCACGGGATGTGCAGCGCGACGCTCGGCGCGAGGCCCGTGTGCTTGTGCACCTGGGCGGCGTCGGACACCTTCTCGAAGGGGTCGCGCGGCACGCCCGGCGTGGTGAACACCCGGAACCGGGTGCCGGAGTTGCCGAACGCCCACGAGGGGAGCTCGATGGCCTGGGCGGCGAGGTCGGCGGTGATGTCGGAGAAGTTCGGCATTGAAGGTCCTTCGCGCCGGCAGGCCGCGCCGGCTCCGGCGGAGCGGGCGGGGCGATGCCGCATTGAATCGTTTCAACCCCGAGGATAGCAGCGTGACCCCTCCCCGCGCGACGAGCATCCGCGACGTCGCCGAACGGGCGGGCGTCTCGGTCGGCACGGTCTCCAACGTGCTCAACGGCTCCACGGGCGTCTCGCCCGCGACGGTCGAGCGCGTGCGCGCGGCGATCGACGAGCTCGGCTACGTGCGCAACGAGGCCGCGCGCCAGTTGCGGGCCGGGCGCAGCAGCACCGTCGGACTCGTCGTGCTCGACGTGCGCAACCCGTTCTTCACCGACGTCGCCCGCGGCGCCGAGGACGAGGCGGCCGCCCACGGGCTGAGCGTCATCCTCGGCAACTCCGACGAGAGCGCCGCGCGCGAGTCGTCGTACCTCGACCTGTTCGAGGAGCAGCGCGTGCACGGCGTGCTCATCTCGCCCTACGGCGACATCGAGTCGCGGCTCGTCGCCCTGCGCGGGCGCGGCACGCCCGTCGTGCTCGTCGACCGGGAGAGCCGGGATGCCGCCCTCAGCTCGGTCTCCGTCGACGACGTCGCGGGGGGCCGGCTCGCGGTCGAGCACCTGCTGGCCACCGGCCGGCGGCGGATCGCGTTCGCGGGCGGGCCGTTCGACATCCGCCAGGTGTCCGACCGGCTCGAGGGCGCGCGCGCCGCGGTCGCGGGGGTGCCGGGGGCGGGACTCGAGGTGCTCGAGGCGCAGGCGCTCACGGTGCTCGAGGGGCGCCGGCTCGGCGAGCAGCTCGTCGCCCGGGCGGACCGGCCGGATGCCGTGTTCGCCGCGAACGACCTCGTCGCGGTGGGGCTGCTGCAGGCGCTCGTGATGTCGGGGGCCCTGCGGGTGCCCGAGGATGTCGCGCTCATCGGATTCGACGACATCGACTTCGCGACGGCGACGGTCGTGCCGCTGTCGTCGATCCGGCAGCCGCGGCACGAGATCGGGGCGACGGCCCTGCGCATCCTGCGCGAGGAGGCCGCCGACCCGGCGCTGCCCCCGCGTCGGATCGTGTTCCAGCCGGAACTCGTGGTCCGGGCCTCCACCGCGCGCTGACGCTCCCCTCCGCGCGCTGACGCGCACCCGGTGTTCGGACCCCCGAACGGGGACCCCGCCACCGGTTTGACACCTTCGCGCGTCGCGGGTTAGTTTCACTGAAACCAGAAATGGTTCATTGAACCCGATCATCCATCGGGATCGAGTTGGAAGCACGGCAAGGGCGCCCCCCGGGAGCGCCGAAGAGAGACGGACGGCGATGACCAAGGCGGGACCCTACGAGGGCGTGACCTCCACCCAGGCGAGCATCGAGCGGGCGATGGAGGCCGGCGGCGGCATCCTGCGCCTCGCCCCGACGTGGGTTCCCCGCTCCTTCTGCACCCCGGCCAAGCGCCTGCGCCTGCACCCGGACGACTACTTCCCGCTCGGCAAGGACCGCGGCGGCATCGACGAGCGCTGGTTCTCGTCGGCCATCCGCGCCGAGAACGGCCCGCTCACCGACCCCTTCGAGGGCCTCAGCCTCGTCGTCGGCCCCGACGGCGAAGTCATCCCGTTCGACGAGTTCATCGACGAGGGCAAGACCGACGTCATCGGCAAGCTCTGGGACGAGTACGGCAAGTGGCCGATGTACTCGAAGTTCTTCGACAACCAGTACCCGCTGCCCTTCCACGTGCACCAGAAGGACGAGCACGCCGCGCTCGTCGGCAAGATGGGCAAGCCCGAGGCGTACTACTTCCCGCCGCAGCTCAACAACCACGGCGGGATGTTCCCCTACACCTTCTTCGGCTTCCACCCGGAGACCACCAAGGAGCAGGTGCTCGAGAAGCTCGAGCTCTTCCTCAAGGGCGGCGACAACCGCATCACCGACCTGTCGAAGGCGTACCGCATCCAGCCCGGCACCGGGTGGGACGTGCCCCCGGGCGTGCTGCACGCCCCCGCGAGCATGTGCACCTACGAGCCGCAGGCCGCGAGCGACGTGTTCGCGATGGCCGAGTCGTGGTCGAACAACCGCGAGGTGCCGGACGAGCTGCTCTGGAAGGACATCCCCGCCGACAAGGTGGGCGACCTCGAGTTCGTGCTCGAGATCCTCGACTGGAACCTCAACGTCGACCCCGAGTTCTGGAGCCACCGCTTCAGCCCCGCGCTCGAGACGGCCGCGTCGGCGCAGGCCGGCGGCGCCCAATACGTCGAGAAGTGGATCACCTACCGCTCGCACGCGTTCAGCGCCAAGGAGCTCACGGTGAAGCCCGGCCAGAGCGTCACCATCGCCGACCAGGACCCGTACGGCTTCATCGCCGTCGACGGCCGCGGCGAGATCAACGGCCAGACCATCGAGGCGATCTCGTCGATCCGCTACGGCCAGCTGTCGCACGACGAGTACTTCGTCACCGCGGCGGCCGTGCGCGACGGCGTGACCGTCACCAACACGTCGCCGAGCGCCGACCTCGTGCTGCTCAAGCACTTCGGCCCCGGCAACGCCGAGCTCGCCGCCGACACCGGCGCCGTCGCCTCGGAGCGCGCGTGACCCCGAACCCCACCGTCCACGGCCGGTCGCGCGACGAGCTCGCGCGCCGCGTCGGGATGCTCGCGCAGGTCGCGCGGATCGACCGCCTCGTCGACGAGGAGGGTCCGACGCGCGGTGCGCGCCGCATCCGCCTCGTCACCGGCGGCGGCCTCGAGGTGGAGATCCACCCCGACCGCGCCCTCGACCTCGGGCAGGTCACCTACCGCGGCGTGCCCGTCGCGTGGATGTCGCCGACCGGCATGGTGGCGCCCGGGCTCACCGAGAGCCGCGGGCAGGAGTGGCTGCGCAGCTTCGGCGGCGGACTGCTCGCGACGTGCGGCCTCGACAGCTTCGGCCCGCCCAACACGGACGAGGGCGTCGACTACCCGCAGCACGGCCGCGTCGGCGTCGTGCCCGCGACCGTCACCCGCGCCGAGGTCACCGCGACCGAGCTGATCGTGGCGGGCGTCATCCGCCAGACCACGGTGTTCGGCGAGAACCTCGTGCTCGAGCGCACCTGGAGCGCCGACCTCGGCGGCTCGACGCTGCGCCTGCGCGACGTCGTGCGCAACGAGTCGAGCGCCGACGCCGGCCACATGGTGCTGTACCACGTGAACGTCGGCTGGCCGCTGCTCGACGAGAGCGCCCACCTCGACCTGCCCTCCCGCGAGGTCAACCCGCGGGATGCCGACGCCCGCTCCGGCGCGGGCCGCTGGCACCAGATCGAGGAGCCCCAGGAGGGCTACCGCGAGCAGGTGTTCGGCCACGACTTCCGCGACAGCGGCATCGCCACCGTCGCCGTCGACAACCCGGGCATCGACACCCGCCTCGAGCTGCGCTTCGACACCTCGACGCTGCCGGCGATGCACCAGTGGAAGATGAGCGGCTTCGGCCACTACGTCATGGGCCTCGAGCCGGTGAACGTCAACACCTTCGCCGGTCGTGCCGGAGCCCGCGCCGCGGGCACCCTGCCGATCCTCAAGCCGGGTCGATCGGTCGCGTACTCGATCGACTTCGCCTTCTCCCCGTCGACCGAACCGAAGGGGTCGCGATGACCGAGACCGCTCCCGCGCTGAGCATGCGCGGGATCAGCAAGAGCTTCCCCGGCATCCGGGCGCTCACCGACGTCGACCTCGAGGTCGGCGTGGGCGAGGTGCACGCGATCGTCGGCGAGAACGGCGCCGGCAAGTCGACGCTCATGAAGATCCTCGCGGGCGTCTACCAGCCCACCGAGGGCACGATCGAGCTGCAGGGCGAGGCGGTGCGCATCAGCGGGCCGATCGACGCCCGCAAGCGCGGTATCGGGATGGTCTACCAGGAGCTCAACCTGGTGCCCGACCTCTCGGTCGCCGAGAACATCACCCTCGGCGCCCCGCCGTCGAAGTTCGGCCTCGTCGACCGCAAGGCCCTCCGCGCCCGCGCACAGGAGGTGCTCACCGAGCTCGGCGCGCGCGTGCAGCCCGACGACCTCGTCGGCTCGCTGCCGGTCAGCCAGCAGCAGCTGGTCGAGATCGCGAAGGCCTACGCCTCGAACCCGCGCATCATCGTGCTCGACGAGCCGACGTCGTCGCTCTCCGAGAACGAGGCGCAGGCACTGTTCCGCGTCATCGAGCGGATGAAGGCCGCGGGCATCGCGATCATCTACATCTCGCACCGCCTCCGCGAGGTCATCGAGCTCGCCGACCGGGTGACCGTCCTCCGCGACGGCCGCCTCGTCGAGTCGCGCAGCGCCGAAGGCATCACCGCCGGCGACATGATCCGCCTCATGGTGGGCCGCGAGCTCACCGACGTCTTCCCCAAGCGCGAGGTGCCGATCGGCGACGTCGTGCTCAAGGTGGAGGGGCTCACCCGACCCGGCACCTTCGAGGACGTCGACCTCGAGGTGCGCGCGGGCGAGATCGTCGGACTCGCCGGCTTCGTCGGCGCCGGCCGCACCGAGGTCGCGCGCGCCATCTTCGGCCTCGACCGCGCGGCGAGCGGCACCGTGACCGTCGACGGCGCGCCCGTCGAGGCGACCAGCCCGCGCAAGGGCGTGGATGCCGGCATCGCCTACGTGCCCGAGGACCGCAAGCGCGACGGCCTCGTCCCGCAGCTGACCGTCAAGGACAACGTGACCCTCGCCGTCCCGGGCGACATCGCCCGACTCGGCTGGATCCGCCGCGGCGTCGAGCGCAAGCTCGCGAGCGAGAAGGCGACCGAGCTCGGCGTCTCCCCGCCCGTCATCGACCGCCGCGTCGACACCTACAGCGGCGGCAACCAGCAGAAGGTCGTCTTCGCCAAGTGGCTCGCCACGCAGCCGCGCGTCCTCATCCTCGACGAGCCCACCCGCGGCGTCGACGTCGGGGCCAAGTCCGACATCCACCGGATCATCGGGGAGCTCGCCGCCCAGGGCACCGCGATCCTCATGATCTCGTCCGAACTCCCGGAGGTGCTCGCGGTGAGCGACCGGATCTACGTCCTGCACGAGGGGCGGGTGTCGGCCGAGCTGCCGCGCGGCGCCTCCGAGCAGGACGTCATGCAGGCGGCGACCGGGGAGGTGGCGGCGTGACGATCAACATCGAGACCGTCTCGACCGACCGGGTCGTCAAGCAGGGCTTCCTCTCCCGCTACGGCACCACGCTCGCGATGCCCCTCGGCATCCTCATGCTGCTCGTCGTGGGCGCGTTCCTGAGCGACCGGTTCCTCACGATCGGCAACCTCACCAACGTCCTCATCAACATGTCGATCGTCGGCATCATCGTCGTGGGGATGACGTTCGTCTTCGTCAGCCGCGGCATGGCCGACCTGTCGGTGCCCGCCACGGTCGCCGTCGGCGGAATCCTCGTGCTGATGCTCGACGACGTCATCGGCACCTGGCCGGCGGCGCTCGTCGGAGTGCTCATCGCCGCGATCGCCGGCGTCGTCAACGGACTGCTCATCGGCTACGCCGGGCTCAACCCCGTCATCACGACCCTCGCGAGCGGCACCATCGTGCTCGGCATCGCGCAGGCGTTCGTCGGCGGCGTCATCGTCTACGGCCAGGATCCCGGGGCGAAGGAGTTCCTCACCGGCCGCCTGTTCGGCGTCGTGCCGGTCATCGTGCTGATCTTCCTGATCGTCGCGCTGCTCGGGCACCTCGCCCTGTCGCGGTCGGTGTTCGGGCGCTGGACCTACGCGGTCGGCTCCAACCCGCACGCGACCGAGGCGAGCGCCGTGCCGGTGCGCCTGGTCAAGGCCGGCGCGTTCGTGATGACGGCGACCCTCGCCGGATTCAGCGGCGTGCTGCTGGGCATCTCGCTCCAGGCCGCGCGCCCCGCGATCGGGGCGGGCTACGAGTTCGACGCGATCACCGCGGTCGTCGTCGGCGGCGTCAGCCTGCTCGGCGGCTCCGGCAGCATCCCGCGCGCCATCGGCGGCCTGCTGTTCGTCCAGCTGCTCACCAACATCCTCGTCCTCCAGGGCGTGCCGTCCGAGCCGCAGGGGATGGTGAAGGGCGCGCTCATCGCCGGCGCCGTCGCCCTGGATGTGTACCTGCGACGCCGAGGAGGCCGCGAATGAACGCCGTCCGCCGCGCATTCGACAGCGACGTGTTCCTGGGGATCGTGCGCTACCGCGTCGCGATCATCCTCGTCGCGACCGTCGTGATCTCCGCCTCGCTCGTGCCCGGGATCCTCGAGTTCCGCGCGCTGAGCCTGAGCCTGGACCGCATCGGCACGACCGCGCTCGTCGCCGTCGGTCTCACGCTCGTGCTCATCACCGGCAAGCTCGACCTCTCCGGCGGCGCGATCCTCGCGCTCTCCGGCATCGCCGCGATCGGCCTGCAGGAGCAGTTCGGCCAGGTGCCCGCCGCCCTCATCGGGCTCGCGGTGGGGGTCGCCGCGGGCGTGGTCAACGGCATCCTCGTCGTCGTCCTGCAGATCAACTCGCTCGTCGCGACGCTCGCGTCGATGCTGTTCTTCCGGGCGCTGTGCCACTTCCTCACCGACTCGCGTCCCTTCTCGGGGCTCGACCCGCTGTTCGGTCTCGCCGTGTCGCGGCCGATCGGGGGCACCTTCACGCTGCGCACGATCCTCTTCGTCGCGCTGCTGGTGCTCGTGCACCTGTGGCTCACCCGCGCGGTCGCCGGCCGCAACCTCTTCGCCGTCGGCAGCAACGCCGCGTCGGCGGAGGCGAGCGGCATCCGCTCCAACGGCTACGTGTTCGGCACCTTCGTCTTCGCGGGCTTCACCGCGGGGGCGGCAGGCGTCATCCAGAGCCTGAGCGTCAACACCGGGTCGCCCGTGTTCGGCGAGTCGACGTCGCTGCTCGCGATCGCCGCCGTCGTCATCGGCGGCACGCGCCTCGAGGGCGGCCGCGGCTCGGCCCTCGGCACCCTGGGCGGCCTGCTCGTGCTGGCCATCCTCACCACGGCGATGGAGTTCTCGAACATCCCCGCCTACACCCAGAGCATCGTCACAGGAGTCATCCTCCTGCTGCTGATCCTGCTCGACCGCTTCGTGTCGGGCAAGAAAGGCCGGGACCTCTCGCTGACCGCGTTGCTGCGGTCGGTGCGGGCGAACCGGCGTCACCCTGAAAACGAGAGGACTCTCGCACCATGAGAAAGACCCCGGTCATCGGCGCTGTCGCCGCTGCCGCCGCCCTCACCCTCGCCGGCTGCGCCGGCGGGAGCACGGGCGGGGACGCCGCCGAGTCGCTGAACATCTGCTACGTCACCGCGGCCGAGTCGCACGCGTACGTGACCCCGGCGAACAAGGCCTTCGACGAGGCCGCCGCCGCCGCGGGCGCGACCGTCAACCGCCTGTCGCAGGAGTTCGACGTCCAGAAGGGCACCGACCAGCTGACCACCTGCGTCAGCCAGGGCGCCGACGGCATCGTGCTGTGGCCGCTGGACCCGCAGGCCTACATCCCCGGCATGATCGCCGCGAAGGATGCCGGCATCCCGCTCATCATCATCAACTCGCCGATGGACGCCGCGGCGGAGGAGTACTACGACTCCTTCACCGGCCCCGACGTGTACGAGGAGGGCGAGCTCTCGGGTGAGGCCCTGAACGAGGTCCTCGGCGGCACCGGCAAGGTCGTCATCATCGCCGGCCAGGCGGGCAACGGCACCACGATCGGCCGCACCGACGGCTTCACCGACAAGCTCAAGGAGCTCGGCTCGTCGATCGAGGTGCTCCAGGTCGTCAACGCCGACTTCGACCAGCAGAAGGCGCTCGAGGCGAGCCGCGACCTGATCACGCGCTTCGGTGACGACATCGACGGTGTGTACGCCAACGACGACACCATGGCGCTCGGCTTCATCGACGCGTGGCTCGAGTCGGGCCGCAGCGCCGACAGCCTTCCGCCGATCGTCGGCATCAACGGCCAGGTCCAGGCGTTCGACCTGATCCGCGCCGGCCAGTACTACGCGACGATCGTGCAGTCGCCGGCGGAGGACGGCAAGCTCGCCGCCGAGACCATCATCAAGCTCATCAAGGGCGAGTCGGTCGACAAGCGTCTCCCGATCCCGCTCACCGTCGTGACGAGCGAGAACGTCGAGTCGGTCGACCCGGCGTTCTGATGAACCTGTCGCGAGTTCCCTGATCGCGACACTGCGGCCCGTCCCCTGCCCTGGGGGGCGGGCCGCTTCCCTTTCCCCGCGGCCGTGGTTACGCGGAGTCGCGGATGACGAGGTCGGGCTGCAGGACGACGTGATTGGAGCGCGGGATGCGCGCGCTCGGCCGGCCGAGCAGCTCCATGATCATGTCGACCGCCGTGCGGCCGAGCCCCTTGCGCGGCTGGCGCACCGTCGTGAGCGGGACGCTCGACACCGACGCCCACTCGACGTCGTCGTAGCCGACGATCGCGATGTCCTCGGGCACGCGTAGCCCGTCGCGCAGCAGCTGCTGCTCGAGCCCGAGCGCGACCATGTCGTTGGCGCAGAAGACCGCGGTGGGGCGGCGGCGCGGGTCGCGTTCGACGAGACGGGAGCCGGCGGCGCGGCCGGCCTCGATCGTCCACGAGCTGGCTTCGAGCAGTTCGAGTTCGACCCCGGGGTGCTGGTCGATCACCGACCGGGCGCCTGCGAGTCGGGTGCGCACCTTGGGCGAGGTCTCCGGATGTCCGAGGAACGCGATCCGCGTGTGCCCGGTCTCGATGAGGTGGCGGATGCCGACCTGCCCGCCGCGGTAGTCGTCGACGACGACCGACCAGCAGTCGCGGTCGTCGCCGACGCGGTCGACGAAGACCATCGGGACGCCGCGGTCCTTGAGCATCTCCAGGCGGGAGCTGTTCTCGTCGACCGGGGCGATGATGATGCCCTGCACGCGCGACTGTACGAGCAGGTCGAGGTTGTGGGTCTCCCGCACGGCGTCGTAGCCGCTGTTGGTGATGACGACGCCGACGCCGAGTTCGGCGCAGCGCTCCTCGGCGCCGAGGGCGACATCCACGAAGAAGGGGTTGTCGAGGTTCGCGACGGCGAGCCCGAGGGTGCGCACGCGCCCGGGGCGGAACTGCCGCGCGCCCTGGTGCGGCGTGAAGTCGAGTTCGCGGATGGCGGCGAGCACGCGCTCGCGGGTCTCGGCCTTCACATAGGAGGGCCGGTTGAGCACGTTGCTGACCGTGCCTGCCGAGACGCCGGCGAGGGCCGCCACGTCTTTGATGGTCGCCATCGTGCCTTCCGTCCAGCGCCCTCGCGTTCAATGAACCATAGTAGAGCCGCCCTCGCTGCCGCGCTCCGCGTTCAGTAGCACGCCGTCATCCCCACTCGACAGGGGTGAGGGCGGGTCGCTAGGGTGCCGGGGATGTCGACGACAGCTCCGCAGACCCTGGCCGCCGAGCCGGGGCGGGCCTCCTCCTCGCCCGCCCGCACCCTCATCGCCACGACGCTCGCATTCGCCGGCGGCGCCCTTCTGGTGTCGTCGGTCGCCGGGGCGACGTCGCTGCTGGTGTGGGCGAACATCCTGCGGATGCCCTATCAGCCGTACGTGCTGCCCGAGTGGATCGTGCCGACGCTGCTGTCCTGGGCGGCCGGACTCGTGCTCGTCGTCGCCGGGATGCTGCTCGCGCGCGGACCGCTCCCCGCGCGCATCACGGGGGCGGTCTTCGCCGCCGCCGGAGCGGTCGCCACACCCTTCCTCGTGGTCGGGCGCGCGTTCGGCGCGTACCGCATCGACGTGAACCTGTCGGGGCTCACCAGCCCGTGGTTCCTCGTCGTCGTGATCGCAGGGATCGCCTGGCTCGTTTCTCGGAACGCGCGCCTGGGCTGGATCACGCTCCTCGCCGCGGCGCCGCTCGCGGGGGCGCCCCTGCTGCTCGCGCTCAACGGCGTCGACGGCCTCATGCACATCACGGTGATGTCCGTGCTCTCGGCCGTCGCCGGGGCGGTCATCCTGCTGCTGGGACGCTCTCTCCGACACTGAGTCAAGCGAAACACCGCCGCAACATCCCCGCCCTAGGCTCTGGGCATGGGCGACCTGTTCGACGGCTACGGAGCCGCCGCCACCCGGCGGCGCGGGGCTCCGCCGTGGGACGAGATGTTCTCCGACATCACCGTCCCCGGGGATGACACGGCCCGCGACGCCTACCGCGACATCTACGAGACGCTCGCCCGGATGACCCAGGAGGAGCTGCGCGGCCGCACCGAGTCGCTCGCCTCCTCCTACCTCGCCCAGGGCGTCACGTTCGACTTCGCCGGCGAGGAGCGGCCGTTCCCGCTCGACGCCGTGCCGCGGGTCATCCCGCAGGCCGAGTGGGTCAACGTCGAGGCGGGCGTGAAGCAGCGGGTCCGCGCCCTCGAGCGCTTCCTCGCCGACGTCTACGGCGAGCAGCGCGCCGTGAAGGACGGCGTCATCCCGGCCCGGCTGATCTCGTCGAGCGAGCACTTCCACCGGCAGGCCGCGGGCGTGACGCCGGCGAACGGCGTGCGCATCCAGGTCTCCGGCATCGACCTCATCCGCGACGAGCACGGCGACTGGCGCGTGCTCGAAGACAACGTGCGCGTGCCGTCCGGCGTCTCGTACGTCATCTCCAACCGCCGGGTGATGGCGCAGACCCTGCCCGAGCTGTTCATGTCGATGCGCGTGCGCCCGGTCGGCGACTACCCGCACCGGCTGCTCGGCGCCCTGCGTGCGGCGGCTCCCGAAGGCGTCGAGGATCCGACGGTCGTCGTGCTCACGCCGGGCGTCTACAACTCGGCGTACTTCGAGCACACCCTGCTGGCCCGGCTCATGGGCGTCGAGCTCGTCGAGGGCCGCGACCTGTTCTGCTCGGGGGGCCGGGTGTGGATGCGCACCACCGCCGGCCCGACGCGCGTCGACGTCATCTACCGCCGGGTCGACGACGACTTCCTCGACCCGCTGCAGTTCCGCGCCGACTCGATGCTCGGCTCGCCCGGCCTCATGCTCGCCGCGCGCCTGGGCAACGTCACCATCGCGAACGCGGTCGGCAACGGCGTCGCCGACGACAAGCTCGTCTACACGTACGTGCCCGACCTCATCCGGTACTACCTCTCCGAGGAGCCGATCCTGCCCAACGTGCAGACCTGGCGGCTCGAGGAACCGGGCGCCCTCGAGGAGGTGCTCGACCGGCTCGACGAGCTCGTCGTGAAGCCGGTCGCGGGTTCCGGCGGCAAGGGCCTCGTCGTCGGGCCGGACGCCTCGGCCGAGGAGCTCGAGACCCTGCGCACCCACCTCCGCGCCGACCCGCGCGGCTGGATCGCGCAGCCGGTCGTGCAGCTCTCCACCATCCCGACCCTCGTCGAGGACGGGATGCGGCCCCGCCACGCCGACCTGCGCCCGTTCGCCGTCAACGACGGATCCGACGTGTGGGTGCTGCCGGGCGGCCTCACCCGCGTCGCGCTCCCCGAGGGCCAGCTCGTGGTCAACTCGAGCCAGGGCGGCGGGTCGAAGGACACCTGGGTCGTCGGGCTCGACCCGCTGCGCACACCCGAGCACGACGTCGCGAACCTCGTCGCCGACCAGGCCACGGTGACGACGTCGATCCCGATCATCTCGGCGGAGTCGCACCTGCAGGACCACAACCCGCACGACTCCCCGCGGCGCGATCAGCAGCAGCAACAGCAGCAGTCCCGTGAGTCGAGCAGCGCGCGTGTCGACACCGGTGGGGATGCGGACGGGGGTGCGCGATGCTGAGCCGGATCGCCGAGAGCCTGTTCTGGATCGGCCGCTACATCGAGCGCAGCGACGGCACCGCGCGCATCCTCGACGTGCACCTGCAGCTGCTGCTCGAAGACCCGTGGATCGAGGAGAACCTCGCCTGCCGGTCGCTCCTGTCGGTCATGGGCACCGAGGTCGACGAGGATGCGGAGGTGACGCGCGCCGACGTGCTCACGATCCTCGCCGTCGACCGCAATCAGCCGGCCTCCATCGCCTACTCCCTCGGTGCCGCGCGCGAGAACGCCCGCCGCGCCCGCGAGGTCGTCAGCACCGAGCTGTGGGAGGTGCTCAACACGACGCGCGCGCGGATGCCGCGCAAGGTCGCGGGCGACAAGGTGCACGAGTTCTTCGGCTGGGTGCGCGAGCGCGCCGCCCTCGCCGTCGGCATCGTCGAGTCGGCCACCAACCGCGACGAGGCATACCGCTTCTTCACCCTCGGCCGGTCGCTGGAGCGCGCCGACATGACCGCGCGCCTGCTCGCGACGCGACAGCTCACGGAGGCGTCGGGCCCGTCGTGGACGACGATCCTGCGCAGCGTCGGCGCCTACGAGGCGTACCTGCGCACCTACCGCGGCGTGCCGAGCGCGCAGAAGGCCGCGGAGTTCCTGCTGCTCGACCGGCTGTTCCCGCGCAGCATCCTGTACTCGGTCACCCGGGCCGAGCAGCAGTTGCGCGAGATCGAGCCGCGCGCCGACCGCGTCGGGGTGAGCGACCACGCGCTGCGCCTGCTCGGGCAGATCCGCTCCGAACTCGAGTACCGCCCGGTCGCCGACCTCATCGCCGACCTGCCGACCCACATGGATGCCGTGCAGCGCACCACGACGGCGGTGAGCGAGGCCATCCGCCAGCGCTACTTCCCGACGAACGACGTCGCCGCCTGGGTGGGGGAGACGACGTGAAGCGACACCGGATCACCCACTCGACGGGCTTCCACTACGAGGGCGAGGTCACGGCCTCGTACAACGAGGCGCGGATGCTCCCGGTGAGCGCCGACGGCCAGCTGGTGCTCTACTCCAACCTCGAGATCCGCCCGGTGTCGAGCCAGCACGCCTACGTCGACTACTGGGGCACCCGGGTGTCGGCGTTCGAGGTGCTCACCCCGCACTCCGAGCTCTCGCTCACGGCGACGAGCCTCGTCGAGGTGCGCGACCGCCCGCATCCGGAGCACCGCCTGGAGTGGACGGCGCTCGCCGACGCGATCGAGACGGCGACGGGATACGTCGAGCAGCTCGAGCAGACGAACCGCACCCGCCCGCCCGAGGAGGTCGTGCAGCTCGCCCGCGACATCGTCGCGCGCTCGGAGTCCCCGTGCGACGCGGCGCTGGAGATCTGCCGCGCGATCGGGGAGCGCATCGAGTATCTGCCGGGCGTCACCAACGTGACGACGACGGCGGCCGAGGCGTGGGAGCACAAGAAGGGCGTCTGCCAGGACATCACCCACCTCGCGCTCGGCGCCCTGCGCGCGGTCGGCATCCCCGCCCGCTACGTTTCCGGATACCTGCACCCGAAGCCGGATGCCGAGATCGGCGTCACGGTGTCGGGGGAGTCCCACGCGTGGGTGGAGTGGTTCTGCGGCGAGTGGAACGGCTACGACCCGACGAACCTCATCGAGATCGGCGACCGGCACGTGACCGTCGGCCGCGGTCGCGACTACGGCGATGTCGCCCCCTTGCGCGGGGTCTACGCGGGCCCCTACGGCAGTAAATTGTTCGTGACGGTCGAGATCACGCGCGAGGCGTGACCGCCGGAGCCGAAGGGAGTCGCGTGCGCCGCATCCCTGCGCTTCTCGTCGCGGCGGCGCTCGCCGGCCTCGTCGCCGGCTGCGTGCCCGCCGAGTCGGCGACTCCGACCCCGACGCCCACCGAGTCGAGCCCGACCCCCAGCGCGACGCCCACCGCCACGGACGTCCCACTCCCGAGTGGACTGCCCGACCTGCGCGGCACCGCGCTCTTCACGATCGACCTCATCGCCCGCACCGACGGCGGCCAGCGCTTCCGGTTCGAGATGACCGGCTACGAGCCGCTCGAGACCGACTCGGTCGAGGGCCGCCAGATCGAGGCGGAGCTCGCGCGGCGCAGCCAGGGCACCTCGGTGTTCGAGACGGCGGTCGCGCGCGAGGGCGTCATCCAGTTCCTCGACGTGCGGGTCACCGGGATCGACGGGTCCTGGCCGCTCGACTACGTCATGCCGATGACGGTCGGCTTCGGCACCCAGGATGCGCTGCTCGACGTGCCCGTCGCGCCGCGCTCGGGCGCCACCTTCCTCACCATCACGGGCACCGGCGAGGGCTTCGCCGTGTCGGCACTCACCGGCGCGGGTCCCGTGTCGGTCGGCGACTGGGCGCAGCTGCCGCTCCAGTACGGCTTCTTCGCGGTCGAGGGCTGGTCGTTCGACGCGTGCGACATCTCGACGACGGCGCTCGCCGGCGACTTCCCCGAGATCGCGTCGTGGCAGAAGGGGCCCTGCACCTTCGGGATCCTCTGACCCGTGGCCGGCTCGGCGTCAGGCGGTGCGGGCGATCTCGGCGAGGCGGTCCAACGCGGCATCCAGCTCCGGGCGGACGACGCGGCGGCGCTCGTCGGCGAGGTGCCACTCGACGATCTCGCGGGCGCCCGCGCTGAACGGGATGGTCGCGGTCCAGCCGGGCACGAGCGACTTCACGCGGGAGTTGTCGAAGACGACCGAGTGCGCCTTGTCGCCCAGGAGCCCGGGGCCCATCTCGGGCAGCACCCGCGCGATCGTCTCGCTCGCGACGTGCACGAGTTCCGGCTCGACGCCGAGCGCCGCGCCGAGTTCGCAGGCGATGGCATCCCAGGTGAGCACCTCGTCGCCGGTGATGTGCACGGCGGCGCCGAGGGCGTGCGGGTTGCCGAGCACGCCGGCGAAGGCGCGGGCGAAGTCGCGGGCGTGGGTGAGCGTCCAGAGCGACGTGCCGTCGCCGTGGATCACGACGGGAGCGCCCCGGCGCATCCGCTCGAGGGTCGTCCAGCCGCCTTCGAGCGGGATGGAGCCGCCGTCGTAAGTGTGCGACGGCCGCACGATCGTCATCGGGAAGCCGGTCTCGCGGAACGCCGCGACGAGCAGGTCTTCGCCGGCGATCTTGTCGCGCGAGTACTGCCAGTACGGGTTGCGCAAGGGCGTCGACTCGACGATCGGCAGCGCCGCGATGGGCTTGGCGTAGGCGGAGGCCGACGAGATGAAGACGAAGTGGCCGGTGCGCCCGGCGAACGTCCGGATGTCGGCGGCGACCTGCTCCGGGCGGAACGCGCGGAAGTCGACGACGACATCGAACTCTCGGTCGCCGACGGCGAAGCGGATGCTCGCCGGGTCGTCGGCGTCGCCGCGCAGCTCGCGCACGCCCTCGATCGGCGGGCGGGTGGAGCCGATGCCGCGGGTGAGGTGGGTGAGGTCGTCGCCGCGGTCGAGCAGCTCCCGGCTGCACGAGGCGCTGATCGTTCCGTTGCCGCCGATGAAGAGGATGCGCCGCGCTGCCACGCCCCCAGCGTACGCCCGGCGCCGGGATGCGAGAAAGCGCTTTCTCGACTACGCTGGCGACAGTCGTCCACCGACGCCGTGAGGAGACCGGACGCCGATGTCGAGCCCCGATCCGGCCTCCGCCGAGCCCGCCGGCCGGGGACGCTGGTTCCTCGACGTCGCGCCGATGCGGGAGAGCCCCGCCTACGCGCGGTTCTGGACGAGCGGCGTGTTCGCCGGCGTCGGCACCCAGCTGACGGCCGTCGCCATCGGCATCCACGTCTACGAGCTCTCCGGCGGATCGACCGTCGCCGTGGCCCTCGTCGGCGGATTCGCGCTGCTGCCGATGATCGTCATGGGCGTGCTCGGCGGCACGATCGTCGACGCCTTCGACCGGCGGCGGGTGCTCATCGTCGCGTCGACGATCTCGTTCGTCGCGCCCGTCGGCATCGCGCTGCTCGCCTGGCTGGGCGTCGCCGAGCTCTGGCCCTACTACCTGTTCACGACCCTCTCCTCGACGGTCGGCTCGCTCGTCGGGGCGTGCCGGTTCGCGATCCACCCGCGGCTCGTGCCACGCCGGCTGCTGCCCGCGGTCGCCGCGTGGAGCGGACTCTCCGGCGGGCTCCAGGCCGCGGTCGGTCCCGCGCTCGCCGGAATCCTCGTCGCGGCCGTCGGCTTCGCCTGGACCTACACGATCGACGTCGGGCTGTTCCTCATCGGCTTCTGGGGCATCCTCTCCCTTCCCCCCATCCGGCCCGAGCGGGCGAGCCGGGTGGGCCTCGCGTCGCTCGCCGAGGGGATGCGGTTCCTCCGCGGGGCGAGCAACCTGCGCACGGCGATCGCGCTCCAGGTCGCGGTGTTCGCGTTCGGCCGCAGCTACGCGATCCTCCCCGCCGTCGGCGTGCTCGTCGTCGGCGGCGGACCGGCGACGGTCGGCGTCCTCGCCGCCTCGGGGGCCGTCGGCGTCATCCTGAGCGGGATCCTCTCCGGGCCGCTCGGCCGCGTGCGGCGGCACGGGCGGGCGATCGCGATCGCGACCGCGGCCGACGCGGCGGCGGTGACGCTCTTCGGGGTGCTGCTGCTCCTCTTCTCGGCGAACCCGCGCGTGCTCTCCCCGACCGTCCCTGACGTGCCGGTGCTGATCGCGCTGTGCGCCGTCGTGATCGCGGCGGGCGCGGCCGACAGCATCGCCGGGATCTTCCGCACGACGATGATGCAGTCGGCGACGCCGGATGCCGTCCGCGGCCGCCTTCAGGGACTCTTCACGCTCGTGCTCACCGCCGGTCCGCGCGTCGGCGACCTCTTCGCCGGGCTGCTCGCGGCCGCCGTCGCGCTGTGGTTCCCCTCCCTCATCGGCGGGGTGCTCATCGCGCTCGTCGTGCTCGCCTACCTCCGCGCCCGCCCTGCGTTCCGCCGCTACGACGCCCGGGAGCCCGTCGCATGACGAAGCCGACCGACCGCCCCGCCAAGCTCGCGCGCCTCGCCTCCCTGCTCGACCGCGCCGGCGCACGCGAACTCGTGCTCACCGCGCCGGAGAACCTCGCCTGGCTGTTCGACGGCGCCCGGGTCTCCGTGCCGTACGCGGGGCCGCCCGTGTTCCAAGCCACGGTGTCCCGCGACGGCGACATCCTCGTGCACGCCCTGGCCAACGAGGCGGAGCGCCTCCGCGACGAGGAGCTTCCCGGCGTCGAGGTGGTCGCGGTGCCGTGGCACGGCGGCTTCCCCGCGCCGTCGCCGGGCGCCGTGCTCGACTCCGCGCTCGCGGCCGAGCTGCGCGCGGCCCGGGCGGTGCTGCTTCCCGCCGAACTCGACCGCTACCGCGCGCTCGGCCGGGATGCCGCGACCGCCGTCGCCGCCGTGCTGCGCGCCGCGCGGCCCGGCACCGCCGAGCGCGACGTCGCCGCCGACCTCGTGCACGCCGTCGTCGCCCTCGGCGCCGAGCCGGTCGTCGTGCTCGTCGGCGGCGAGTCGCGGCGGGCGGTGCGTCATCCGCTGCCCACCGCGTCCCCGCTCGGGAGGCGGGCCATGGTCGCCGTCGGCGCGCGCCGCGACGGACTCGTCGCGAGCCTCACCCGGTGGGTGCGCTTCGGCCCCACCCCCGACGACGCGCTCGACGACGCCCTGCTCGCCGTGGAGGCCGACGCGTTCGCCGCGACCGTGCCCGGTCGTCAGCTCGGCGACGTGCTCGCCGACATCGCCGCCGCCTACCCGCGGCACGGGCTTCCCGCCGACGCGTGGGAGGGCCACCACCAGGGCGGACCGGCCGGATACCTCGGCCGCGACCCGAAAGTCGTGCCGGGAACCCCGGATGTCGTCCAGGCCGGCCAGGCCTACGCCTGGAATCCGAGCGTCGCAGGCGGCAAGGTGGAGGACACCGTGATCGTCGGCGACGCCGGCGTGGAGGTGCTCACTGCCGACCCGGGGTGGCCCGTCGCGCCGGTGCGCGGCATCCCGCGACCGATCCCCCTCGACCTGTAGCCCCGGAAGGGAACCCATGCCCCGCCTCGACGACATCCAGATCCGCGACCCGTTCGTGCTGCCCGTACCCGAGGAGGGGCGCTACCACCTGTTCGGCAGCACCGACGAGAACGTCTGGTCGGGGCCGGCCACCGGCTTCGACACCTACTGGAGCGACGACCTCGAGGCGTGGCACGGACCGCAGCACGCCTTCCGCCCCGCCCCCGACTTCTGGTCGCGCACCCAGTACTGGGCGCCCGAGGTGCACCGCTTCGACGGGGCCTACTTCATGTTCGCGACGTTCGTCGCGCCGGGCGTGCACCGCGGCACGCAGGTGCTCCGCTCCGAGCGCCCGGAGGGTCCGTTCGAGCCGTGGTCGGACGGCCCGCTCACCCCCGCGGAGTGGGAGTGCCTCGACGGCACCCTGCACGTCGAGGACGGCGAGCCGTGGATGGTGTTCTGCCACGAGTGGAAGGACCTCGGCGACGGCGACATCAGCGCCGTGCGACTCACCGCCGATCTGCGCGGCACGATCGGCGAGCCGGTTCGGCTGTTCTCGGCATCCGAGGCGCCGTGGGCGCGCACCTTCGAGCACCCCGCCGTTCCGGAGGGACTCGAGGCCTACGTGACCGACGGCCCGTTCCTGCACCGCACCGCCGACGGCCGGCTGCTCATGCTGTGGTCGAGCTTCTCCGACGGCGGCTACGCGCTCGGCGTCGCGACCTCGGAGTCCGGGCGGCTCGCCGGGCCGTGGGTGCAGGAGGCCGAGCCGCTCTTCCCCCGCGACGGCGGGCACGGGATGCTCTTCCGCGGGTTCGACGGCACGCTCTACCTCACGCTGCACCAGCCCAACGACACCCCCAACGAGCGGGCCCGCTTCATCCCGGTGCTCGAGACCCCCGAGGGCCTGCGTCTGACCGCTGGGTGACCGGCGGGCGCGCTAGGTGTACCCGGCCGTCACGTTGGTTGCAGTCGGCTGATCGGGGGCTGGCCTCCGAGGGCTGAGTGGCGTCGTCCAGTGTTGTAGTGCTCGAGCCAGGGTGCAAGGGCGGCGACGCGGTCT
>Ga0182746_1001546_pt1 | contig 20356 bp, 14 predicted proteins | sample eDN3rd30CBELigOP_FD_128881 | JGI IMG/M metagenome (GOLD analysis project Ga0182746, IMG submission 128881) | Enriched Organic Plus compost microbial communities from Emeryville, California, USA - eDNA 3rd pass 30_C BE-Lig OP (version 2) (version 2) ... | reverse complement strand
TCCGCGAGCCGCGCTGCGGCCAGCTCGACGGCGGCGCGGCCGATCGAGCGCCGCGGCGGGCGGACGGCGGTCAGCGGCGGGCTGAACAGGCCCGCCGCCTCGTCGTCGTAGGCGACGACGGACAGGTCGCCCGGCACGCTCAGCCCGCGGTCCTCCCAGCGCTGGACGAGCGCCATGGCCTCCGGGTCGGCGTGGACGAGCAGCGCGGTGGTGCGGGTGGCCAGGCAGCGGTCCAGCACGGCGTCGAGCTCGGCGTCCCACTCCTGCGACCGTGAGTCGGGGACGGCGGCGTCGACCGTGGAGTCCACGTCGAGGCCCGACTCGGACATCGACTCGAGCCACCCGCGGTGCACGTGCGGCCCCGTCGGGCTCTGCCGGGCCACGACGATCCCGATCCGCTCGTGGCCGAGGCCGGCGAGATGCCGGACCGCCATGCTCGCGCCGAGGGCGTGGTCGGTCACGACCGACTCCATCGCGGCGTGGTAGGGCCCGTAGGTGGCGGTCCGCTCGACCAGGACGGTCGGAAGGCCGGTCTCATGGAGCCACTCGGCCGTCGCCGCGGCCGCGGGCACGTCGGCCCGGGGTGCGATCACCAGGGCGTCGGCACCGAGCCGCTCGACGAGCCGCCGCAGCTGCGGGCGCTCGTCGGCCGCCTCGTACGACGACCCGCGCAGGATCACGGTCATGTCGAGCTCGGACGCGGCCTCCCGCGCGCCCTGCACGACGCCGGGCCAGTAGTAGTCCAACGACGGCACGAGGATCCCGAGGCGCATCCCCGAGGGCAGCAGCCGGCTCGCGGGCGACGCGAGGACGTCGTCGTCGTCGAGGGCGCCGTCCTGCTGGACGAGGCTCGCCCCGCCGTGGACGCGCTCGACGAGGCCCTCGTCGGCGAGCTGAGCGATGTCGCGGCGGATGGTGATGGCGGACACGCCCAGCGCCTCCGTGAGGTCCGAGACGCGCACCGTGCCGTCCCGGTGCAGCGCGTCGAGCAGCTGGGCGCGGCGGGTCACGGGGAGGGGGACGCGGGAGTCGCTCATGGCTGGGTGACCTCCTCGATCACGACGGTCACGTCGGCGGGTGCGACGTGGGAGACCTCGAGGGCGAGCCGGGTCAGCCGGTCGCCCCACTGCGCGCGCAGCAGCGGGTCGTCGAGCATCCACTCCTCCGTCCGGGCCGTCACGCCCGACGGCCATCGCAGGACGACCGTAGCGCTGCTCGGTCCCGGTCGGACCGTCGCCGTGCCGGACCCGAGCGCGACGTCACCCGCGCAGAGCAGGTGGAGCTCGGTGGGGGGCGCCTCGTCGTCCGGGTCGAGCTCCCAGGCGTCGCGCACAGTGACCCTTCCGGTCGCTCGGTCCAGGCGCGCGGTCCGGCGCCACGTTCGCAGCCCGACGCCGGGGTAGCAGGCGGCGAGGTCGAGGGTGAGGCCGGTGCTCTCGCCGACCGTGGCGACCACGTCGCGCGCCGCGAACTCGGCTCCCGTCCCCTGCGGGGTGCCGCGCACCACGGGCACGTTGTGCCACGCGCTCTGCATCGCGCGGATCAGGTAGCGGTCGGGCCCGAACGTCTGAGCGGTGTAGGTCGGACGTCCGGCGTCGACGACCGCGGGGACGCCGTCCACCGCGACGACGAACGAGCCGACGTCGTCATGGTTGTGGTGCTCGCCGTTGTGGCCGCCCTTGGCCACGAGGGTGAGCCCGGCGGTGCGACCGCGGTCCTGCCGCGCGACGAGCACCTGCGTCGAGGGGAGCCAGACGTCGCGGGGGAGCGGCGGCTCCGGCGCGTCCGCATCGCGCCACCGGGCGTCGGTGAGAGCGCGCAGCACGCGGCCCAGCCCATGCGCCGGCGCGGTCACGGACCCGCCGGCGCGCCGGTGCGACGCTGCGAGCGCCCGAGCGTCGTCGTCACCCGCGCGCTCGGCCGCCCGGTGCAGCTCGCGCCACGGCAGCTCGTCTCCGCACCGCGCCGGCCCGTCGGCGTGGTTGACGTACCAGTCCCCACCGAGGTGCATGCGGTGGGGGAACGCGACCGTCTCGCGCAGGGCCGGCACGTCGTGCGCGTCGAGGGCGCCGTCGGTCGCGTGCGCGAGGAGCTCGAGCGCCTCGAGCGCCCGGCACGCGCCGTTCCACCAGTAGTGGAAGCCCTCGTCGATGGCGCCGTCGTCGGGCAGCGACGCCACGTACCGGTCGAGACCCTCGACGACGAGCGCGACGATCGACGCTCGTTCGGCGGGGTCGTCGACGAGCTGCAGGGCGGCGACGAGGACGTTGCCGTGGATCCAGGGGTTCCAGTTGTGGACGTCGCCGTCGAGGCCGAGCCAGTGCCAGTCCCGCCGCGTCCGGAAGGGGTCGAGGACGCGCACGCGGGCCTCGTGGCGGACCCGTGCCCGCAGCCCCGGCGTGCGCGCGTCGAGGGCGTCGCCGAGCAGGTGGTCGATCCAGGCGAGCTGGCCGACGACCTCGCCCGCACCGAGGTCGAGGAACGGGTCGGTGACGGTCGGCAGGACCGCACCGTGCCGGGCGTTCGTGTCGTCGTGCGCGGGCCAGCACCAGGTGCTCTGCTCGCACAGCAGCACGACGCCGTCGGCGACCTCGTCGAGCCAGGTGTCCTCGAGGCCGACGGCGGCCAGGACGGCGGCCACGGTCAGGCGCTCGCCGCGCGCGAAGACGCCCGCCTCGTAGGTCACGCGGTCGCCGTCGCGGTGGTAGCGGGCGTAGTCGCGGGCGAGCGTCTGCGGCCACGGCGTGCCGAGGTCCCGGGCGCCGAGCTCCTCGAACCGGGCGAGGGTGCCGTGGTCGAGGCTGCTGCGCGTCCACGCGTCCCGGTCGGAGGCGGGGGGTGCGGCGAGCGCCCGTGACGGGGGGCGCAGGAGCCCGGCGAGGTGCCCCGTGCCCGTGCACCACCGGGCGGCGAGAGGCCCGGCGAACGGGGCGGTGCTGGTCATGGTCCCTCCGGTCGAACGGCGCTGTTCCGCAGGCGCCTCCGATGAACGTGGGCGTTCCCTGATGATCGGTTGTGATCGTATCAGAGTGAAAGGGGTTGACATGGTTCGGGACTGAGCGCAAAACTCTCCCGTGTTCACGTCGCCATCGCCGCGACGCCGCCCGACCTTCGACGAGGAAGCCCCCGCATGGACCGCAGCGACGCGACCCGGACCACCGGCGACGCTCTCGCCCCCGAGCTCTCCCGCGAGGCGCTGGTCGGGCTCGCGGACCGGATGCTCGCGGCCGTGCGGCCGTTCGCGTCGCCCGGCGGTGCGCTCGTCACGCTGCCCGGCCGCGAGGGCGGCTACGGCCGCCGCGTCGACGGGCTCGAGGGGTTCGCCCGGACGTTCCTGCTCGCGGGCTTCCGCATCGCCGGTGCCCGCGGCGCGGGGGTCGACGAGCTGCTCGAGCGGTACGCGCGGGGCCTCGCCGCGGGTACCGACCCGGCGTCGGACGAGCGCTGGGTGCGGCTCGACGAGCACGGCCAGGCCAAGGTCGAGGCGGCGTCGCTCGCCCTCGTGCTCGACCTGACCCGCCCGTGGCTCTGGGACCGGCTGACGCCCACCGTGCAGGACCAGGTCGTCGCCTACCTGGCGTCCGCCGTCGGCGACGACACCTACCCGCGCATCAACTGGGTCTGGTTCCGCCTGGTGGTCGAGACCTTCCTGCGCTCGGTCGGGGGACCGTGGTCCGCCGCCGACGTGGACGAGGACCTCGCGACGCACGACTCGTTCGTCCGCGAGGACGGCTGGCTCGCCGACGGCCCGGAGCGCGCGTTCGACCACTACACGGGGTGGGCGCTCCACCTCTACCCGACGCTGTGGGCGCGGATGCGCGGCGCCGAGGACCTCGCCGCACCACGGCGTGCGCAGGACCTCGCGCTCCTCGACCGCTACCTGCAGGACGCCGTCGCGCTCGTCGGCGGCGACGGGTCACCGCTCCTGCAGGGCCGTTCGCTCGTCTACCGCTTCGCTGCCGCCGCGCCGTTCTGGGTCGGGGCGGTCGCCGAGGTGCCGTCGCTCGGGCCCGGGCTGCTCCGCCGCGCCGCGACCCGCGTCGTCGGGCACTTCGTCGAGCACGGCGCGCCCGACGAGCGCGGCCTCCTCACCCTCGGCTGGCACCACGAGTGGCGCGCGCTCGCGCAGGCGTACTCCGGTCCGGGCTCGCCCTACTGGGCGGCCAAGGGGCTCCTGGGGATCGCGCTGCCGGCGGACCACCCGGCGTGGACCGCCCCGGTCGAGCCCCTGCCGGTCGAGCGCGGCGACGTGCTGCGCGCCGTGCGCGCTCCCGGCTGGCTGATCTCCGGCACCCGGGCCGACGGCGTCGTGCGCGTGGTCAACCACGGCACGGACCACGCCGTCGAGGGCGCCGAGGTGGCGGACAGCCCGCTGTACGCGCGTCTCGGCTACTCGACCGTGACGGCGCCCCTGCTCGACGACGCCGCGTGGCGCGACCCGCTCGACCAGGCCGTGGTCCTGCTCGACCAGCATGGTCGGCCGACCCACCGGACCGGGATGCGCAGCCTCGGCGTCGAAGTGACCGGCGAGGTGGGCGTCGCGGCCTCGGCGGCCCGCGCGCACTGGGTCGACCCGGCCGCCGAGCAGGCCGACCACGGCAGCGGGCGTGTCGGCACGGCGACCCCCGCGGGAGAGGTCACGACCGTCTCGCTCGTGCGGGGCGCATGGGAGCTCCGGCTCGTCCGTGTCGAGGACCCCGCCGCGGCCGTCGCGGGCCTCCGCGTGGGTGGGTGGCCGGTCAGCGGCGTCGGTGCGGGCGAGGAGCGGTGCGAGCCGGGGTCGGCGTGGGTACGCGCCGGCCACCTCGTCTCCTCGGTCGCGGTCGTGCCCGTCGGGGCCGGCCTCGCCGCCGCCCAGGACGACGCGGTCGCCGGCGTCGAGCGCCGCGACGACGCCACGCCGCTCGGCCCATCGACCCTCGTGCCGTGGGTCCGGTTCCCGGTCGTCCCGGGCGCCTGGCGCGCGGTCCTGCTCGAGCTCTCCGGTGCGCCGGCCGCCGGCCCGCGCCCCGGCGCCCCGCGGCCCGCGTCGGTCCGGCTCGAGGCCGGCCGCGCGACCGTCACCTGGCCCGACGGCGCGGCCACCACGACGGACGTCCCGGCGGCGTCCTCCACCCGCAGTCCCACCCGTTCCGAGCAGACCCCCCGTCCTCGGTGACACGAACGGTCCAACGACGGACCACGACGCATCAAAGGAGCACGTGATGAAGCGTTCCGCCCTGGCCCTCCTCGGCACCGCCGTGGTGGCCTCCCTCACCCTGGCCGGCTGCAGCAGCGGCGGCGGGTCCTCGGACGACGCGACCGCGGACGGTCCCGTCACCCTCACCCTCGCGGGCTGGAGCCTGTCGACCACGCCGGAGTTCAAGACGCTCGCCGACGGGTTCCACAAGGTGGACCCGAACGTGACCGTCGAGCTCAAGGAGTACGACGCGACCAACTACGACACCCAGATGACGGCCGACCTCTCCGCCGGCAAGGCGCCCGACATCTACGTGCAGAAGAACCTCAAGAACTTCTACACGTACCAGAGCGGCAACCAGCTCCTCGACGTCTCCGACGTCGCGGCCAAGCTCGACAAGGACGCGACCGGTGGCCTGTCCGACTACGAGGTCGACGGCAAGACCTACGCCGTCCCCTACCGCCAGGACTCGTGGGTCCTCTTCTACAACAAGGACCTGTTCAAGAAGGCCGGGGTGGCCGTGCCGGACGGCTCCTGGACGTGGGACGACTACGACGCCGCGGCCAAGAAGCTCACGACGAACCTCGCCGCCAAGGACTCGAAGGCGCTCGGCACCTACCAGCACACGTGGCAGTCGACCGTGCAGGGCTTCGCGCTCGCGCAGAGCCCCGACGCGTCGATCCTGGACAACGACTTCGCCTACCTCAAGCCCTACTACGAGCGGTCGCTCGACCTGCAGAAGGCGGGCGCACAGGTCAGCCTCGGTGACGCGACGAGCAACTCGCTCACGTACCAGGCCGAGTTCGGCAAGCAGCAGGCGGCGATGATGCCCATGGGCACCTGGTACATCGCGACGCTGCTCTCGCAGCAGGGCACGGGCGACGCCGACACGTTCGACTGGGGCATCGCCCCGGCACCGCAGTACGACGCCAGCACGACCGGCACCGACCAGACCCCGGTCACGTTCGGCGACCCGACCGGCCTGGGCATCAACCCGAAGATCGACAAGAAGAAGATCGCGGCCGCCAAGGAGTTCCTCGCGTACGCGGCGGGCGTCGACGGCGCCAAGTCCCTCGCCTCGATCGGCATCACCCCGGCCAACACGTCCGCGGTCGCCGACACGTTCTTCCAGCTCAAGGGCATGCCGACCGACGACCTGTCGAAGTTCGCGTTCTCGACGCACGACACCAAGCCCGAGAACCCGGTCTCGTCCAAGACGGCCACCGTCCAGAACATCCTCAACGACCTGCACACGGCCGTGCTGTCGAACAGCACGAGCATCGACAAGGCGATCTCCGACGCCGAGTCGCGGGCCAAGAACGAGGCGCCGTGATCCGTCGCTGACGACGACGCCGGGCGCGGGCGGACCCGCCCGCGCCCGGCGCACCACCGGCCCCATCGACAGGAGCACCACCATGGCCACGACGACGCTCACCGCGGCGCGGCGCCGACCGGGCAGCAGGCTCCGGCTGCGCAACAGCCTGATCGGGTACAGCTTCATCCTCCCGAACTTCCTCGGCTTCGCGATCCTCACGCTCATCCCGGTCGGCGCGCTGTTCTACCTGGCGTTCACCGACTGGAACGTGTTCGGGACGGCGAGCTGGACCGGCCTGGCGAACTTCCGCCGCCTGATCCACGACGCCAGCTTCTGGACGGCGTTCCGCAACACGCTCTACTACTCCGTCCTCCACATCCCCCTCACCCTGGGCGTCTCGCTGTGCCTGGCGCTCCTGCTCAACCGCAAGCTCCGGGGCGTCACGTTCTTCCGGACCGCGGCGTTCTTCCCCTACATCACGTCGATCGTCGCGATCGCGGTCGTCTGGAACGCGTTGTTCAGCCCCAAGTACGGGCCGATCAACGAGATCCTGCGGTTCGTCGGCGTCGACAACCCTCCCGGGTGGACGTCGTCGGCGACCTGGTCCATGCCGGCGGTGATCATCGTGGGCGTCTGGCGGGAGATGGGCTACTACATGCTCCTGCTCCTGGCCGGGCTCCAGACGATCCCGCAGCAGCTCTACGAGGCCGCCCGCATGGACGGCGCCAACGCCTGGCAGCGGTTCCGCAACGTCACGATCCCGTCGCTGCGGCCGACCCTCTTCTTCGTGACGGTGATGCTGACCATCGGCAGCCTCAAGGTCTTCGACCTGATCCTCGTCATGACCAACGGCGGCCCCGGCCAGTCGACCCTCGTGCTCTCGCAGTACATCTACAAGAAGGGCTTCGAGGAGAACCAGTTCGGGTACGCCTCGATGGTCGCGGTCGTCCTCTTCCTGCTCTGCGTGCTCATCACCGTCGTCCAGTTCGTCGTGAACAAGAGGAGGGAGCGCTGATGGCCACGCTCACCGAGGCTCGCGCGCTCGAGCCCGCCCTCACCGCGCCCCCCCGACGGCGCAGCCGCCGCCCGCTCGGCCGGACCGGCAAGGTCGTCGGCTACGCCGTCGTCCTGGTGGCGGCAGCCGCGCTGCTGCTGCCGTTCTACTGGATGGTGATGTCGTCGCTGAAGAACAACAGCGACGTGTTCACGATCCCGATCCAGTGGTTCCCGAAGACGTTCGTCTGGTCGAACTACGTGGACATCTGGTCCAAGGGCGACATGCTCACGTGGCTCAAGAACACCTTGGTGCTCTCGGTCTCGGTGACGTTCCTCCAGGTGCTCACCGGCAGCTTCGCGGCCTACGGGTTCGCACGCATGCGCTTCCCGGGCCGTGACGCGCTGTTCCTCGGCTACATCGCGACGATCGCCGTGCCCTGGCAGTCGTACATGATCCCGCAGTTCATCCTCATGTCGAAGATCCACCTCACGAACACGCTGTGGTCGATCATCGCGCTGCAGGCCTTCGGGGCGTTCGGCGTCTTCCTCATGAAGCAGTTCTTCGAGACGGTGCCCGAGGAGCTCAGCGAGGCCGCCCGTATCGACGGGTTGTCGGAGTACGGCATCTACCGCAGGATCATGCTGCCGCTGTCGGTGCCCGCCATCGCGAGCCTCACGCTGCTGACGTTCGTCAACACCTGGAACGACTACCTCGGCCCGCTGATCTACCTGCGCAGCCCGGACCTGTGGACCATCCAGCTCGGCCTCAAGTCGTTCATCAGCCAGTACAACGCCGACTACGCGTGGATCATGGCCGGCTCGGTCGTCTCGGTGCTGCCGATCGCGATCCTGTTCATGCTCGGCCAGCGGTACTTCGTCGAGGGCATCGCCACGACCGGGCTGAAGGGCTGACGCGATGAACCTCAAGAGCTCCCTCCACGACATGCTCGGGCTGATCATGAGCACGGTCTACGCGGCGCTCGCGACGAACGTCATGCTGATCGTCGCGTGCCTGCCGCTGGTCCTCGGACTCCTGACCACCGACCCGTCGCGGTCGTGGCCCGTCCTCGTGCTGACCGTGCCGCTGTGCGCGCCGGCGTTCGCGGCCGCGTCCACCGTCTTCGAGCGGTTCTCGGCCGACACCAGCACGGGAGTCGTGCGGACGTTCTGGCGCGCGTGGCGCGCCGCCTTCCCCCGCGCGGCCGCCGTGGGCGCGCTCGGTGCCGCGCTCGGCCTCGTCGCCGGCGTCGACGCCGCCTGGGCGTGGGGCCAGCGGGTCGGGGCGTTCGCGATCCCCGTGCTCGTGACGCTGGTCGCGGTCGCCGTGTGCGTCACGCTCACCGCGCTCGTCGCACTGGGCTCCGTCCCGCACGCCCGGGTCCGCGACGTCCTTCGCGTCGCCGGGTACGCGGCCGTCCGCCGCTGGTACCTCACCGCCCTCTCGGTCGTCCTGCTCGGCGTGCTGGCCGCCGTGGTGGCGGCGCGGCCCGCGCTGGGCCTCGGGCTCGCGCTCGCCCCCCTCCTCTACGTGGTCTGGGCGAACACGCGGTTCGCCCTGCGTCCCGCGCTCGACGCCGCTGACGCGGCGCCCGTGCGCGCCGCCGGCACCACCGCCTGACGTCGCGCCTCACCACGGCGCACCTGCTCCTGAAGGGAACAACCCTGTGACTGCACCCATCACCGAGGCCACGCTCGACGCCGACGCGCTCGAGGCGGCCGTCTCGGCCGCGACCCGCGCCGTCGGGCGCCTCGCCGAGAAGTTCGGGGTGCGCTATCCCGACGACACGACCGCGGCCGGCCGCTACCCGCTGCGGCCCGCCCCCGACGGGCTGCCCGAGGGCAGCAACGTCGGGTGGACGACGAGCTTCGTCCCGGGCACCCAGTGGCTGGCCTACGAGCTCACGGGCGACCCGGCGTTCCGCCGCTCCGGCGAGGCGCACGTCGAGTCGTTCGAGGACCGCGTCACCCGGCGGCTCGAGCTCGACACGCACGACCTCGGCTTTCTGTACACGCTGTCGTGCGTGGCGCCGGCCCGGCTGACGGGCGACGACGGCGCGCGGAGCGCCGCGCTCGACGCCGCGGACCACCTCATGGTGCGGTTCCTCGAGCCCGCCGGGATCCTGCAGGCGTGGGGCGACCTCGACGACCCCGCGCAGCGTGGCCGCACCATCATCGACAGCCTGATGAACACGCCGCTGCTGTTCTGGGCGTCGGAGGTCGGGGGCGACGCGCGCTTCGCGGACGCGGCCTCCCGGCACGTCCGGCAGCTGCGCGACCACATCTTCCGAGCCGACGGCTCGACGTTCCACACCTTCTACTGGGACCCGGACACGGGTGAGGCGCTGCGCGGCGGCACCGAGCAGGGACAGGCCGACGGGTCGTGCTGGGCGCGCGGCCAGGCGTGGGGCATCCTGGGGTTCTCCCTCAACTACCGCTACCTGGCCGACGCGACGCTGCTCGCCGCCGCGGAGCGGTGCGCGGCGTACTTCCTCGCGCACCTGCCGGCTGACGGGGTTCCGGTCTGGGACCTCGTGTTCGACGCCGCGGGCGGCGAGCCCCGCGACAGCTCGGCCGCGGCGATCGCCGTGTGCGGCCTGGACGAGCTCGCACATCATCTCGAGTCGGGCGACGACGCCGCGGCCGCGAGGGCCGCCGGCTACCGCGAGGCGGCGGGGCGGATCCTCGCCGCGCTGGTCTCGGGCTACGTGCCGGCCGAGGGGACGAGCGACGCGCTCCTGCTGCACGGGGTGTACGACCGGCCGAAGGGGGTCGGTGTCGACGAGGGCACCCTGTGGGGCGACTACTTCTACCTCGAGGCCCTCACGCGCGCGGCGCGCCCCGAGTGGACCCCGTACTGGTAGGCCGGCGATGAGACTCGTGACCTTCCGCCGGGCGGACGACCCGGCCCGCGGCCCCGCCCGCGCGGGCGCGCTCGTCGACGACGGGGCCCGCGTCGTCGACCTTGCCCTGGCCGACCCGGCGCTGCCGCCTGACGTCGTCGGGATCCTCGCCGGCGGACCGGCCGCGCTCGACCGGGCGCGCGCCGCCGTCGCCCGCGCGGCGCTGGACGCGCTCGTCCCGCGGGCCGCGGTCGTGCTCGACGCGCCCGTGCCCCGGCCGGGCAAGGTCGTCGGCATCGGCTACAACTACGAGGGCCACGACGGTCACGACGCCTCCACGCCGCGTCCCGAGCGACCCGACGTGTTCGTCAAGACGGCGAACACGGTCGTCGGAACGGACGTGCCCGTCGTCCTGCCCCGTGAGAGCGCGCAGGTCGACTACGAGGGCGAGCTCGCCGTCGTGATCGGGTCGCGGGCGCGACGTGTCGGCGCCGGACGCGCGCTCGAGCACGTCGCCGGGTACGCCGTGCTCGACGACGTGAGCGCCCGCGACTGGCAGCACCGCGGCAGCCAGTGGGCGCTCGGCAAGTCGTTCGACGGCTTCGGGCCGTTCGGGCCGGCGCTCGTCACGGCCGACGAGGTCGGCGACCCGCAGGACCTGGCGCTCGAGGTGGCCGTCAACGGCCGTGTCACCGTGCGCAGCACCACCGCCCGGATGATCTTCCCGGTCGCCGAGCTCGTGGCCTACGTCAGCGAGGTCATGACGCTCGAGCCGGGCGACGTGCTCGCGACCGGAACCCCGCAGAAGCTGCCTGCCGCCGAGGCCGAGAGGCGCTGGCTCGCCCCGGGCGACCGCATCGACATCACCATCGAGCGCGTCGGCACGCTCACCACCCCGTTCGTCGCCGATGTCGGCTGACGGGCCAGAGACGAAGCAAGGAAGAGGAGAGGACCCGATGGACTACCGGAACCACTGCTACATCCCCGCGGAGAACGGGCGCAACGAGCTCCCGTTCAACCCCTGCGAGCTGCTCGACTTCACGTTCCTCAAGCTGGACGCGGGCCAGAGCTACGCCGGCTCGTCGGGGGACCGCGAGATCCTCGCGGTGATCCTCGGGGGCCGGGGCACGTTCGAGGTCGCGGGCCGGACGTTCGACGACGTCGGCGGCCGAGCGAACGTGTTCGCAGGCAAGCCGCACTCGGTGTACGTCCCCGCAGGCTCCGACTTCACGGTCACCGCGCTCACGGACCTCGAGGTCGCGCTCCCGAGCGCGCCGTCCGACCTCGCCGTCGACCCCTACGTCATCGCTCCCGACCAGGTCGCGACGGGCCGCTGGGGAGCGGCGAACTTCAGCCGCAACTATCACCAGATCCTCACCGAGATCGCGCAGCCCGAGCTCCCCGCCCGCCGCCTCATCGTGGGGGAGACGTTCACGCCGTCGGGCAACTGGAGCACCTTCCCGCCGCACCGCCACTCCCACGACAACCTCCCCGTCGAGGCGGCGCACGAGGAGATGTACTACTTCCGCGTCAACCCGGGTGACGGGTTCGGCATCAGCCGCCTGTACACGGACGAGGGCTACGAGGAGAACTTCACCGTCCGCAACCACGGCATGCACATGATGCCGAAGGGCTACCACACGGGGATCAGCGGGCCCGGCACGACGACGTACTTCCTCTGGTTCCTGGCCGGCTCCCAGCGCACCCAGGCCTCGGTCGAGGACCCCGCGCTCGCCTGGGTCGGGCGCGCCGTGCCGATGCTCCGCGAGCTCGGGCACTGAGGGGCCGGCCGTGATCCTCGACCGCTTCTCCCTCGCCGGCAAGGTCGCCCTCGTGACCGGCGGCTCGCGCGGCCTCGGGCAGGCGTACGCCGTGGCGCTCGCGGAGGCGGGAGCCGACGTCGCCGTGGTCGGCGTGTCCGACCCCGCCGAGACCCTCGGGCGGGTCTCCGCGCTCGGGCGCCGCGCGCTCGACGTGCGCTGCGACCTCGGCACCGCGACGCCCGACGACCTCGGCGCCGTCGTGGCGCGCGTCCTCGCGGAGCTCGGTGCGCTCGACGTGCTCGTCAACAACGCGGGGATCATCCGCCGCGCGCCCGCGGCTGACGTCGCGCCCGAGGACTGGCGCGCCGTCCTGCAGGTCAACCTCGACGCGCTCTTCCAGCTGTCCCAGGCCGCGGGGCGGGTCATGCTCGCGGCCGGCGACGGCCGGATCGTCAACGTCGCCTCGATGCTGTCCTACCAGGGCGGCATCAACGTCCCCGCGTACACGGCGAGCAAGCACGCCGTCGTCGGCGTCACCCAGGCGCTCGCCAACGAGTGGGCGGGGCGAGGCGTGAACGTCAACGCGGTCGCGCCCGGGTACGTGGCCACCGACAACACCGCGCCGCTGCGCGCCGACGCGGCGCGCGAGCGGGCGATCGTCGAGCGCATCCCCGCCGGCCGGTGGGGCACGCCCGACGACGTCGCCGGCGCCGTCGTCTTCCTCGCCTCCGACGCCGCCCGGTACGTCCACGGGACGGTGCTCGCCGTCGACGGGGGGTGGCTCGCGCGCTGAGAGGTCCCCCAGGAGGGGACGCAGGGACACCACGTCGTGGGCATCGGCCCGCGAACGAGCGGACGGCGCCGCAGCCGTCCCGAGATCAAGGGAGAACTCGTGCTCGTCATACGTCACACCGGCGCTCGGCGGCCGGCCGGGACCCGGGGCGCCGCGCTCGCTGCGGTCCTCGGGCTCGCGGCCGTCGGCGCCGTCGGTCTGCCCGTGGCCGCCGCCCATGCCTCCGTCGCCACCGCGGCCACGGCCGCGGCGAAGGATCCCGTCGACGTGACCGTCGACGCGGACGACATCGCCGCCGACAACGTCAACGGCCTCACGTTCAAGGGCTTCGGCGCCCTGAGCGGCAACAGCTCGAGCGCCGTCCTGATGGACTACAAGGCGCAGCATCCGCAGGAGTACGCCCAGCTCCTCGAGGTCCTGTTCGGCGGCGACCACCCGCTGATGAACCAGGTCAAGATCGAGATGGGCGACGACCGCAACACCTCGACGGGGCCCGAGCCCGCGACGATGCGGACCGCGGACGAGCCCGCCAACGTCGCGCGCGAGCCCGGCTTCCAGCTCGCCGCCGACGCGAAGAAGCTCAATCCGCACCTCAAGGTGAGCATCCTGCGCTGGGAGGCGCCCGCCTGGGCGAGCACCAACGACAAGATCTACACCTGGTACAAGAACACGATCCTGGCGGCGTACCGGACCTACGGCTACATGGTCGACTACGTGAACCCGGGGGTGAACGAGTCGGTCGCCGACCTCTCCTGGACCCAGGACTTCGCGCACCGCGTGAAGACCGACACGACCGGCTACGTGAGCGACGACGCGTCGCTCGCCGGCTTCCGCCCGGGCGAGGCGGCGCTGTTCCACCAGATCAAGACCGTGATCTCCGACGAGTCCGGGCTGGGCTCGTTCGGCGACGACATGGTGGCGGACAGCGCGCTCCGTGACGCGGTGGACGTCGCGTCGTACCACTACAACACCGACGACGACGCCGCGGGCGACTTCAAGAAGCTCGCCCAGGTGTTCGACAAGGAGGTGTGGAACTCCGAGGCCCAGGCCACGTTCTCCAACTCGGCGTTCCGGCCGAACAACAACACCAAGGACCCGAGCGTCGCGGGCACCGGGATCGGCGGGGTCAACGGTCCGCTGGAGATGGCGAACACCGTCGTCAAGGGCTTCGTGAACTCCAACCGCACCGCGTTCGTGTACCAGCCGGCGATCGGCTCGTTCTACGAGGGCGGGCAGTACTCGTTCAAGGAGCTCGTGAGCGCACGCGACCCGTGGTCGGGCTGGATGCACTACGACGCGGGGCTCGCGGTCCTCGGGCAGTTCGCCGACTTCGCCGTCACGGGGTGGGAGAACGCGGACAACACAGCCGGCATCTGGCGAGCCGTGCCGCAGGCGAGCAAGACGACCGCGACGGGCACCAACCCCGTCAACGGCCGCAACGGGCAGCCCGACTACCTGACGCTCGCGGCACCGGACAAGAGCGCCTTCTCGACCGTCGTCGTGAACGACTCGGAGTACGCCCAGACCTACCGGATCACGCCCGAGCACTTCACGTTCGGCGCGGACCAGCAGCTCGCCGTGTGGGAGACGCGCGCGGCGGACGAGGGCGAGGCGTTCGACGCGAACTACAAGAGGCACGTGGGTGACGTCGCGGCCGACGCCGACGGCACCTACACGGTCCGGGTCCAGCCGTACTCGATCGCGACCGTGACGTCGCTCGACGTGGCCTCGGACGCCGACAACGCGTGGAACACCCCGCTCCCCGTCGAGGGGGAGCGGACGGTCCTGGACGCCGACCCGGCGTCGGGCACGCTGTGGAAGGACGACTTCGACTACAGCGGCAAGACCGTCCCGGTCATCGCCGAGGGCGGTGGGCTGAGCGGGAAGACCGAGAGCTTCGTCGCCTCGCGCGGCGGCGAGACCGGGACGATCCCGCTGTACACGTGGGACCGCAACGGCGGGTTCGAGGCGGTGAAGACCGCCGACGACGGCTGGGTGCTGCGCCAGCAGATCGACCGCACGGCGACCGGCGTCGGAGGCGCCTGGAACTCCGGCGACCCCGTGACCGCCGTCGGCGACCGCCGCTGGACGAACTACGAGGCGGGCGTCGACGTCAAGTTCCTCGGCTCGGCCGACGGACGCTACGCCGCGATCGGCGCACGCTCGAGCGGCGGGAGCGGCTCGGCGAGCATCAACGGCACCGCGTACGCGCTCAAGGTCGCGGCCGACGGGTCGTGGCAGCTCCTGCGGATGGGCACGGCCGTCGCCAAGGGCGCCGCGGCCTCCGGCTGGGACGCGACGGCGTGGCACCACCTGACGATCCGGGCCGCCGGCCCGACGATCACGGCGTCCGTCGACGGGACGAAGGTCGCGTCGTACACCGACGACGACCCGTACCGCTCCGGCTGGGTGGACCTGGCCAGCAGCTTCGACCACACCGAGTTCGACAACCTCAGCGTGAAGCGCGTCGCCGACGAGACCCCGTACTACGGGGAGTACCTCGACGACGAGGAGCTGACGGACCTGTCGAGCACGCCGCAGGCGAAGCTCGTCTACGCCGGGACCTGGGCCCACGCCAACGGCGGGAGCATGTACCAGTACCAGCGGTCGACGTCGACGACGTCGACGAAGGGCTCGTCGGTGAGCTACACGTTCACGGGCTCGGGGCTCGACCTGCTGGGTGCGAACGACGGCACCGCGACGCTCGACGTGAGCGTCGACGGGGTTCCGGTGGCACGGGGCGCCACGACGCAGAAGGCGACTGACTTCCAGGCGCTCTACGCGCTCCGCGGCCTCCCGTGGGGCAAGCACACCGTGACCGTGTCGCTCGCGTCGGGCACGCTCGTCGTCGACGCCGTGGGCGTCGTGAGCGCGTCGGCGACGGACCCGGCGTCCGCCTCGGCCGTCAAGGCCGCCCTCAAGGCGGCACAGAAGGTGAAGCGGACCGACGACTTCAGCGACGCGACCTGGAGCCTGCTGCAGGACACGATCGCGACCGCGAAGCAGGCGGTGGCAGATCCGGCGGCCTACCGGCTCGACGCGGACGGGGCGACCCAGCTCGCCCAGCGTCTCGCCGACGCCTCCGACCCGCTGCTCGGCCAGATCACGGCCCTCGCGTCGGTGAGCCGAGCGACGTGGGCCGGGCAGGCGCCGACGCTCCCCACGTCCGTCGCCGCCACGCTCGCGGACGGGACCACGCGGGACGTCCCCGTCACCTGGGACCTCGACGGGCTGTCCTTCGCCGCCCCGTGGTCGACGGTGAGCGTGCCCGGGGCCTACGGCAGCGTGCGGACGACGGCGCGGATCGAGGTCGTGCCGGAGGGTGCGGTCGCGTTCGCCGACGTGTCGGGCACGAAGGCCGTGCTCGGGAACGACTCGCCCGCCTGGACCGCGGTCGCCGGCCTCGTCGGCGACGCGCTCGTGAACGACGCCCCGGACCAACGGCTCACGGGCGACGCCACGTGGGGCCACACGGCGACCAACGCCTCGGGCGCGAGCGAGGAGTACGCCAAGGGCGTCGTCGCGGGCGCGTACGACAAGACGACCACCACGGGCCTGTACACGGCCAACCAGGTCGGCGCGAAGCTCGGCTACACGTTCGACCTCCCGGCCGGGCACTACACGATCAGCGCGGGCACCTACTCGTGGTGGCCGAGCAGCAGCCGCACCGAGGCCGTGTCGCTGACCTACGACGGCGCCACCCACGCGCTCGGCAACGTCACCCTCGACAGCGCGTCGGCCGGGCGCGTCGTGACCTACGACGTCGTGCACGACCAGGCCGGGCCGGTGACCCTCACGCTCACCGCGACGAACGCCCAGTCCCCGATGCTGTCGTGGGTCGGGGCGGCCCGACTGCCCGCCGTATGGGACAAGGGTGCGGTCTACACGAGCGGCGACCGGGTCACCTACGACGAACGTACGTTCGAGGCGCAGTGGTGGACGCAGGGCGAGACGCCCGGGGCGTCGCCGTACGGCGCGTGGGCCGAGGTCGGTGCCTTCGCACAGTGCCAGGGCACGACGGCGCAGCAGTGGACCGCGTCGTGGGTCTACACGGGCGGACAGACCGTCATGCACGACGGCGCGCTGTGGAAAGCGCAGTGGTGGACGCGGAACCAGGAGCCGGGAGCGGACGCCTGGGGCCCGTGGGAGAAGACCAGGGCGTGCTGATCCTCGCGTCTCGTCGCTGAGTCCAGGGCTCCCGTGCTGTTCGTGCGGCACGGGAGCCCTGGTCCCGCCCGCCACGCGCCCTGGCGACCAGGTTTGACGCACGAGAGGTCGTCATCAGGCAACGGCGCGACGGGCGTTGACGCGCGTCGTGACCGCTCGGTGCCGTGCCTGTGATGGTGACGTAAATATCTTGCTGCTCGCGTCGCCGTCGACAGTCGAGATCGCCGACCAGATCGTGGTGGGCGACGTCCCCTACCAGCAGACGCTCCAGGTCACGCCCGACGTGCACGGCTTCATCACGGTGCGCGTCTACGACCCGCCTTCGGTGGTCGCGGACGGCTGGGTGGGTGACAAGTCCAACGCCCGGCTCACCTACCTGGAGCTGCGCGCCGCCCGAGCGGAGCACGGCCGACCTGGTGGACGTCCTGAAGGTCACCGCCCCGAACGACCTGCACCCGCTGACCTCCGGCGTGCAGACCGCGACCTACTCGTCCGCCACCCCCGTGGCCAAGGACCTCGTCGCGCTGGGCCGAGCCAGGGTGCAGGCAGCCCTGCTGGTCGCGCTGCGCAGCACCGACGTCACGAAGATCAACGCGGCGTACGCCGCGGTGCGGGACGCGTTCGACGGGGTCCGCTACCGCTATGCGTACCGGGCGCTCCCCGGCGCGAGTGGTGCGATGGAGCAGTTCGACACCGACGGCGACCCGATCCAGGCGCACGGAGGCCAGATCCAGAAGCTCGGCGACACCTTCTACTGGGTCGGCGAGGACAAGAGCCAGGGCGTCTATCCGATCGGCGTGCACCTGTACAGCTCCAAGGACCTGTACAACTGGACGTCTCACGGCATCGTCCTCCAGACGGCGACGGACGGGGCGGACTACGACGCCAAGGTCGCGGACCGCACGAGCGTGTTCAGCCGCTGCACGGCGCGGAGCATCGCCAAGGACCCGGGCTACCAGGCGGTGTATGGCAAGGACTTCAGCCGGTTCAAGGACGACAAGTGGCAGTACGACATCGACAGCCCGGGCGACGTCGCCTCCCTTCCGAAGTTCGACCTCGACACCGCCGACTACGTCGTCATCGAACGACCGAAGCTGATGCGGAACCCGGACGGCCGGTACGTCCTCTGGTTCCACGCCGACGGCCCCACCCGCGGCGACCCCGCCGCAGACAGCTATTCGAAGGCGCGCGCGGGAGTCGCGATCTCCGTCGGGAAGGGTCCGCAGGGCCGTACAAGTACCTCGGCTCGTTCCGGCTGGACTCGCTGCGTGGTCTGACGGGCGCGGACGACTGGGACGACGGCTACGGACAGTCGCGTGACCTCAACGTCTTGGTCGACAAGGGCGTGGACAAGAACCACGACGGCGTCGACGACGCGTACGTGGTCTATACCTCGGACGGGAACGGGCAGCTCTACGGGGCCCTGCTCAACAAGACCTCCACGGGTCTCGTGTCGTGGGAGCGGTGCGGTGCTGACAGCACGGCGGGCACCTCGTGCGCAGCCGCAGGTACGGACGTGGCAGACGGTGCGACGTTCAACTCCTTGCTGTCGGGTGATCACGAGGCCCCCGCGCCGGTCAAGCAGGGTGACAAGTACTACCTGATGTACTCAGGGACGTCGGGCTGGGTGCCGAACGGTGGGACCTACGCCGTCGCGGACAGCTTCCTCGGGCCCTACACCGTCAAGGGCACTCCCGCGGTCGGTCTCGAGAGCGGCTCGATCTTCATCTCGCAGAGCTCGAACATCGCGCCGATCGACGAGAAGAAGGGGCAGTATCTCTACATCGGCGACCAGTGGTTCAACCCCAACCACGGATTCGTCATCGGTGACTCCAGCTATGTGATCCAGCCGGCGACGATCAAGGACGGCACGCTGACCATCGACCGTGCCGACGACTGGCGAGCGAGGATCGAGCGTCCGGGGCGGGGGACCCGAACCGGTAGCGCGCAGCGCGCGCACGCGACAGCGCGAGCCCCGATCCGGGGCCCGCGCCGGGCGCTCGCCGGGCTCAGAGAGCCACGAGCTCGGCGGGCCTCTCGTGCGGCTCTGCCGGATCGCCAGGCTCGCTGGTGGTGCGCACCGCGACGCCCGCACGGCGGAGCGCGTCGAGCGCGTCGTCGGGTTCGTCGAGGTCCGTGACCAGATGGGTCACGGACTCGACGGGCCCCAGCGAGATCGTGCTGTCGACGCCGACGGCGTCATGGATCGCGAGGACGACGGTCTCTTGCGCGCAGGCCATCAGCGCCCGGGTGGTCGAGGCGAGCTGCGGGTTGCGCATCGACGGCCCTCGGTCCGCGGTGATCCCGTCGGCGGAGACGAACGCCCGGCGCACGCGGATGGCCCGCAGAGACTCCTCGACGGCGGTCCCCACGAGGGCGAGCTGCCCTCCGTCGGCGGTACCCCCGGTCACGATGACCTCGACGTCGGACGTGGCCAGCTCGAGCGCGACCACGAGCGAGTTCGTCACGACCGTGAGCCCGGCGGTCCGCGCGAGCTCGCGGGCGAGCTCGCGCGTGCCCGGACCTGCCCCGACGGCCACGGCATCGTCGGATGCGGCGAGACGCGCCGCCTCAGCAGCGATCGGGCCGAACCCGGTCTCGGCCGCGTCGCCAGGCCGGACGGCGCTCTGCGACACGCCCGCGAGGGTCTCCGGCCAGGAGGCGGCGCCGCGGTGGCGGCGGAGCAGCCCCTCGGCGTCGAGCTCGCGCAGGTCGCGCCGGATCGTCGCCTCGGACGCGCCGACGGCGTCTGCGAGCTCGTGGAGCGATGCGACGCCGTGGGCACGGACGTACTCGAGGATCGTCTGGCGTCGCTGGTGCGGGTGCATGAGGGCCTCCGGGTGCTCGGACGACGACCCGGTCGGCGCGACCGAGCGCGCCGCCGGACCCGACGGGCAGAAAGTGCTTCCGCCACGTCCACTTCTTCGTGACTCGGGTCGCAGGTGGCGATGTTTACGTCACCAGAGTGTTCCATGGTGACGTTCGCATGCGCAGAACCCCGCTGTCAACAGCGTGAGGTCCGCGAGGTGCACGAATGGCATCGTCACCATCGCTATGATCGGTCGCATGGCGCAGGACGAGCAGAGGCCCGCGCGTCTGCGCACGGGCCGGGTACGCACCGGGCCCTCCATCGGCGACGTGGCGCGCGTGGCGGGAGTCTCGGCCCAGACCGTGTCCCGGGTGTCCACCGGCGCGGAGAACGTGCGGCCGGACACGCGTCAGCGGGTGCTCGACGCCATGGAAGAGCTCGGCTACTCACCGAACAACGCCGCGCGAGCGTTGCGCAACGGCAGCTTCGGCGCG